>Ga0081540_1003147_pt1 | contig 13183 bp, 11 predicted proteins | sample TabmetS2T1R1_FD_71024 | JGI IMG/M metagenome (GOLD analysis project Ga0081540, IMG submission 71024) | Tabebuia heterophylla rhizosphere microbial communities from the University of Puerto Rico - S2T1R1 | ecosystem: Host-associated > Plants > Roots > Rhizosphere ... | reverse complement strand
GGCCGCGCCGCGGCGAGAAGGCGCGGCGTGGATCGCCTATCGAAAGCAGGCTCACTGTCGGGCCGGGCCACATGCTGGCCTCCGCTCCTTGCGCCGGCGCCTACTTGGCCGCCAAGCTGACGTCTTCATAGGGGGCCGAGTAGGCATGGCCCGCGATCAGACCGAGGCCCGACTCGCCGACCCGTGGTCCGGCGCCGTTGAGAAAAGCCAGCTGCCACAGATGGGCATAAATGGTGCGCTCGTAGACGAGCTCTTGGATCTTGTGGAGCGTTGCCTCGCGCTTGCCGGCGTCGCGCTCACCCGCTTGGCTTGCAAACAGGGCGTCGATGTCGGGATAGCTGCCATAAACGTAGGTGCCGCCCTTGACGAGGAAGGCCTCGAGCCTGGTCGCCGCGTTGCCAAAGGCGCCGCTGGCGCCCTGGATCAGGTTCTTGTAGCTCTTCTCGCCATAGCCCTTGAAAAAGGCGGCGCGTTCCAGCGGTCTGAGTTTGGCGCGAATACCGATGGCCTGCAGGTTGTTGAGCACCGCCTCGGCCAGGTTGGCGTAGGAGGCGTCGCAGTAGTACTCGCCGGCATCAAAGCCGTTGGCGTGACCCGCTTCGGCCAGCAGTTTTTTGGCGAGCTTCGGGTCGTAGCTGGGGGCGGGAGGCTGCCAGAAGTACTCAAAGGTGATGGGGATGATGCTGCCCGTAATCTTGGAGTGGCCAAGCGTTAGCGCCTGATTGATGCCATTGTGGTCAATGGCGAGGCTGGCCGCGCGGCGCACGCGTTCGTCGTGCCACGGCGATTTGGGGTCCCATTGGTCGGCGAAATACAGCCAGAAGGGTGCTTGGATCACCGTCGGTTTGAGGGTGAGGCCCTTGCTGCGCTCGATCTCCTCGGCGAGCTCGCCGCGGATCGAATAGGCGATGTCGACTTCGCCGCGCTTGAGGGCGGCCAGGCGCGTGGCCTCGTCGGGGATGACCCGGAAGATGAGGCGCTCGACGTTGGGCTTCTTGCGCCAGAAGCCCTCGAAGGCCTCCATGGTCAGTTCGAGGCCGGGCGTGAAGGAAACGAACTTGTATGGTCCAGCGCCGATCGGCGCTTTCTTGAAGCCCTCATCGCCGACCTTTTCCACGTAGGCCTTCGGCACCACCCAGGCCGCAGCCGTGGAGCTGGTATAAAAGGTCATGAAGTCGGGCCAAGGCTGCTTGAGTTTGAAGACCACGCGGTTGCGGTCCGGGATTTCGACGGCGGCGACGCGGTCCTTGAGGATCTTGTTGGAGGCGCCGCGGTAGCGCTCAAAGGAAAATTTGACGTCCTCGGCCGTCACCGGCTCGCCGTTGTGAAACTTGGCTCCCTCGCGCAGCACGAATTCGTAAGCGAGGCCGTCGTCGGACTGCGACCAGGACTTGGCCAGACTAGGGGCAAAGGTCTGGCCCGGCATCGGCTTCACCAGGGCGTCATGCAGGGCATAAAGCAGCATGTAGGGCGTGATGATCCCCGACATCTCGGCGGGATCAAACCAGGTCGGCGCCAGCGACACGTGCACCCCCCAGGTCAGCTGGTTGGGGGACGGGCTAGCCGCGCGCGCCGCGCCGGCGCCGGCCGCGAGCAGCAGGGCGGCAATCAGCGCAACGAGATACCGGCCGAACGTGCGGTAACCGATAGGCGTAGCCGGGACTGCCCCGGCTCGTGTGGTAGCCATGGCGTTTTCCCTTCAACGGCGCCCGGAGGAGGGTGCTAGCTTTTTTGCCCGCGCCATCACGTTGGAGTAGCGCGGGTCCTCCCTGCGCGACGGACTTATTGTTCGTTGCCCGAAGCGTTGATGGCCACTCCGGGTGAGGATAGTCTATTGCATTCGCGCGGCGGCGCACAGAGCCAAAGTCGTGGCTACGGGCTGCCACCTTGGTAGTGCTTGCCTCAAACAGCGTCTGCCCGGTCTTGCTCAGGGGCGGCCCCATGTCCGATAGCCGCAGCGCCGATCGCCTCGGCGCCGAATTGGCCGAGCTCAAAGCTGCGGCAGCGCACAATGGCGGCCGCATTCGTCGCCTCGACGGCCTGCGCTGGCCCAGGGGTGCCCGGATCGCCGTCAACATCACCGTCGACTTCGATGCCATGCTGTTGCGGCGGCTCAACAACGAGCCGCCCATGGAGCTGGCCAAGGGTGAATTCGGCGGGCGGGTGGGGATTTGGCGTTTGCTGGAGCTGTTTGAGGCCCACGCCATCAAGGCCACGATTTTCACGCCGGGCCGCATTTGCGAGCTTTATCCCGAGGCGCTGCGGGCGGCGGTCGCCGGCGGCCATGAGCTCGCCGATCACATGTGGGAGCACCGCGTGCCCAAGGAGCCCTCCCTTGCGCGCGATCACCTGCTGAAAACCGCAGCCGCGCTCAAGGCGATCGGCGGCCGGCGCCCCGTCGGCTCACGCAGCCATTATCCCGCCGCGCTGCTGCGCGAGGAGGGCTTTATCTACAACTCCCACGGTGCGCCGAGCCATCGGCCCTACTATGTGCTGGATGAGCGCGGGCGGCCGCTGGTGCTCGAGCTGCCGTTCCACTTCGCCATCGACGATGCCATGTTCTTCAGTTTTGCCTGGTATCGAAGCGGCAACGCCGGGCAGCGGCTGGCCGACACGGATCGGGTCTTCGACCTGTGGTTGGCCGCCTTCCAGCAGCAGTATCGGCAGGCGGGATATCTCAACATCTGTCTGCATCCGTTCGTGTCCGGGCGCGCCCTGCGCATTGCCATGCTCGATCGCTTGATCGCCGCCATGAAGGCTTCGCCGGGGGTTTGGTTTGCAAGCTGCGAGGAGGTGGCGCGGCACTGCCTGGCGGCCCACCCGGCCGGGGCTCCTGCCGCCGCCGCAGCCTCACCGTCGGGTGCTTGAGAGATGCCGTGGAAGCAGGGCTATACGATTTCGGATGAGAAGAGCCTTGCGGATGGAGAGGTCCGCTGGCCCGACGGCAAGCGCTGCGCCATCCACATCGTCGTCGACTTGAGCGTGGCGCGCGGTGCAGAGGGCATTGGGCCGCGCGATCTGGCGAGCCCCGCCGCGCAGTTTGGCCTCAACGACGGCCTCGATTTGCTGCTGGACGCGCTGGCCCGCCAGGCGCTGCGGGCAACCTTTGCGGTGCCGGCCGTGCTGGCGGAATGCTATCCCGATCGCGTCAAGGAGATTGTCAGGCTCGGCCACGAGGTGGCGGCCCACGGCTTCAAGCATGAGGACGTGAGCGCCTTGAGCCGCGATGAGGAAAAAGCGCGCATTGCGCTCGCCACCGAGCTGCTGGGCGCCATCAGCGGGGTGCGCCCGGCGGGATGGTTCGCGCTGCCGCGGCAGAAAGATGCCTTTGCCGGCGGGGCCATCAGCGCCAATACCATGGGTCTATTGCTCGAAGCGGGCTACGACTATATGGGCAACGGCCTCGCCGACGATCTGCCCCATTACTGGGTGACCGACTTCGCCAGCCGGCAAGCGATCCTGACGCTGCCCTACTACTATCACTTCGACGATCAGTTCTTTTGCCTGTTTCCGACCGAGGGTACGGGGCTTGAAAATCCCGATGCGCTCTTGCGCAATTGGCGCGCGGAATTGGATGCCCAGTATCGGCGCGGGCGGTTTTTCGGCATCACCCTGCACCCCCAGCACATCGGCTGGTGCCATCGCCTGGCGGGCCTAGAAGAATTTCTGGGCGGCCTCGCCGGTCGCGCGCTGTGGAACCCTACCGGTGTTGAGTTAGCGCGCTACTGGATGGCGGCCTACCCTGCCGCGCGCAGCCTGAAGCTTGCGCCCAGCATTTGGCAGGACTACCCGGGCAGCCTGAGCTGAGCGGTCCGTAAGCCTAGCGGTCCAAGCCGCACGCAGGCCATGCCTGGGCCATGCCTTGGGCCATGCCTTGGGCCATGCCCTGGGCCATGCCTTGGGCCATGCCTTGGGCGAGCCTGGCGGCCATGCGAGCTGCCGTCGTTGTTGCGGACCGGTGCCGGCCGGCGGCGCGCCCACAGACAAAGGCTATGTTGGCGCTTTTGTCGTAATGGGTTGCAGGTCTAGCCGTGCCGCCGCGGCGACAGGGCGGGCTCGGAACGGTGCGCGGCGGCAAGGCGCACGCCGAAGTCGGCGAGCGCCGCTTCTATCCCGGCCGCCGTCGTCACCTCGACCGCCATCAGGCCGCAGGCCCGCGCGCCGGCAACGTTCTGGGCGCTGTCATCGAAAAAAAGCACGCGGTCGGGCGCAACCCCCATGTCCGCCACCACGGCGCGAAAGGCCGCCGGCTCGGGCTTGCGCGCACCGATCTCGTGGGAGACGTAGATCTTGCGAAACGGCGCGAGCAGGTCGCGAAAGCTGCGCGACCAGTGGGCGTGATGGGCCACATTGGTGTTGGAGAAGGCATAAAGGGGCAAGCGGCCGTGCAGGCTTGCCAGCAGCCGGCGGATGCCTGGGATCTCGCCGATGTAGATGTTGTTCCAGCCGTCGAGGAATTGCGCATCGCTCAAGGCGAGCTCGAGCTGCTGGCGCAGGTGGGCAAAGAATTGGGCGTCGGAAATTTCCCCGCGCTCGTGCTGGCAATAGACGGCGCTGCCGAGGATCTTATCCTTGACCAGGGCCGCAAGGTCCGGCGGCGGCACGCCGGCGAGCTCCGCCCAGCGCGAGTGCACCCGGGTCTGGTCGAGGTCGATGACCACGCCTCCCAAATCAAACAGCAAGGCATCGATCGGGCTTTGCATGCGAGCGTCCCAGGCAATGGCACGCGGCCCCGCCCGGGTCGACGCGCGCGATCCCCACCCCCCCGGATGGCGGCCGGCGGAGGCGAGCCATGGTGCGGGCGCCGAGCATAGGCCATTTGCCCATTTGCGACAGGGGAAAGTGGCTTTGGCAGGTTCCCTCTGCAAAAGACGGCCCTTGCGGCAGGGCAACATCGGCCGTGGCCTGGCGCCGGGGTCGCGCCGATGCGCGCGGCAGCGCCGCCCGCCGCCGGATCGGTGGCCCGCGCGCAAGGGTTGAGGCGCGCAGCGGACCTGAGGGGCCGAGCACAAGGGAGGGCGCGTGTGCTAATGTGGCGCCTACTTCCAATCGCGACCCCACAGTCGCGATCCCGTCAATCGCTGGAGGATGGCATGACGACGGCGAGCGAAGGCCAGGAACTCACGCGCGTTGGTCCCGGCACCATCATGGGAGACTTGATGCGCTGCTACTGGATGCCGGCGGCGCTATCCTCCGAGCTTGTGCGCGATGGCGCCCCGGTTCGTCTGATGCTGCTCGGGGAAAAGTTGATCGCCTTCCGCGACAGCGCCGGCCGGGTCGGCGTCATGGACCATCGCTGCCCCCACCGCTGCGCCTCCCTGTTCCTGGGACGCAACGAGGAGGGTGGGCTGCGCTGCATTTACCACGGCTGGAAGTTCGACGTCGCCGGCAACTGCCTCGATATGCCGAGCCTGCCGCCGCCGGGCTTCAAGGAAAAGGTAAAGGCCAGGGCCTACAAGGTCTTGGAGCGTGCCGGTGTGGTTTGGGTCTACATGGGTGCGAAGGCGGAGGCGCCGAGGCTGCCGGGGTTCGAAATTCTCGACATGCCGGAGGCCGAGATCAACGTCAGCTTCATCCAGCGCGATTGCAATTTTCTGCAAGCTCTGGAAGGCGAGATCGACACTTCGCATTTTGGTTTCCTGCACGCGGGCCACGTCGATCCCGACGACCTGGCGGAGGATGAACCGCTCATCCACACCGTGACCAATCGGGCGCCCGAGTATCATCTGGCCGAGACACCCTGGGGCACGCAGTATGCCGGCTACCGCGAGGCGAGCCCCGGTCGTACCTACTGGCGTTTTGGCAATTTCCTGTTTCCATTTTGGACGCAGGCGCCCAACGGCGAGTTCGCCAGTCACATGCACGCGCGCGCCTGGGTACCGCTCGACGACTTTAATACGATGTTCTGCTTCCTGTGGTGGAAGCGCGCCACCTCGGCGATGTCGCTGCCGCAGCCGGCCTTTAAGGACGGTCGGCCGATCGGCGGCACGGGTCGCGGCACCAAGCTGTTGCCGAATACGACCGACTGGCTCGGCCGCTGGCGGCTGGCGGCAAATGCCAGCAACGACTGGGGCATGGACCGAGCTGCCCAGCAAAGCAACGCCATCTACAGCGGCATTGAGGGCATCCACCTGCAGGATCAGGCCATCACCGAAAGCATGGGGCCGATCGTCGACCACGCCCGCGAGCATTTGGCGCCTTCCGACCAGATGATCACGCGCACGCGCCGCCGCCTGCTGATGGCCGCCCGCGCCTTGCGCAATAGCGGGGTCGCGCCGCCCGGCGCCGAGGATGCCGAGGTCTATCGCGGCGCGCGCAGCGGCTACTTTATCAGCGAGGCTGCAAGCCCGTGGCAGGAGGTCTATGCCCGCCAGCTGGCGGCCTCGGTGCGTCCGCCGTCGAGCCCATTGCGCGCCGCCGAATAGCATTGCGGCAATTTGGGCGCCTGGCCGCGCAACGATCAGCCGGCGCCGCCCAAGGCGACGCAGCGGAGGCGGGGTTGGGCTGCCGGGGCCTGAGATGGCAGGTTGCAGATTGGCACGTTGCAGATTGGCATAGGCCTGTGCTCTTGTTGGCTGCGGTGGAGGAACGCGACGTCGAGGGAGTAGGGCATGCATGGTCGAGTTGGGCTCGCGCTGGCGGTTTTGCTGTGCATGGTTGCCGCCGGCGCCGCGCGGGCGCAGGAGGTGACGCTCAAGGCCATCACCTCCTTTGCCGAGAAGACCTTTTATTCCCGGGGCTTTGAGCGCTTTATCGACAAGGTCAACGCCGACGGCAAGGGCCAGGTGCAGATCAACTATATTGGCGGCCCGAAGGCCATGCCACCCTTCGAGGTCGGCAATGCGCTAAAGGGCGGGGTGGTCGATCTGGCCAACGTCACGGGGGCCTTTTACACCAACGTGATGCCCGAAGCCGACGCCTGGAAGCTCGCCGAAAAGCCGATGGCGGAGCTGCGCCAAAACGGCGGCTATGCCTATATGGGGAACCTTTACGAGCAGAAGATGAATGCGATCCTGCTGGCTCGCCACATCGACAACAATCCCTTCCACCTCTATTTGACCAAGCCGATTGCCGGGCCGGACCTCAGTGGACTGAAGCTGCGCATCACCCCCGTTTATCGCGATTTCTTTCAGGCCTTGGGGGCCACCGTCGTGCAGACCGCACCCGGCGAGGTCTATACCGCGCTCGAGCGCGGCGTGGTGGATGGTTACGGCTGGCCGATCACCGGCATCTTCGATCTCGGCTGGCATGAAAAGACCAAATACCGGGTCGATCCCGGCTTCTACAGCGCCGAGGTCTCAATCCTGATCAACAAGAATGCCTGGGCCAAGCTGAACGAGCAGCAGAAGCGGGTCATCAACGATGCCGCGGCCTGGATCGAGGCGCAGGCGGCCGACGTGGTCAAGGAGAACGAGGCCGACATCGCCAAGCAGAAGGCGGCAGGCATCGAGGTCATCAAGCTGAGCGATGAGTTTCGCAGCAAGGCTTACGAAGCAGGTTGGGCCGGCGTGATGCGACAAAGCCCGGAGCACGGACCGAGATTAAAGGCGCTGTTTGCCAAGTAGCCGCGCTGGAACCCAAGCGATGGCCATGATGGCTGTGCTCTCGCGCTACTATGGGGCCGTGCTCGACGTGCTCATGGGCGTGGCGGCGCTGTTGGTGCTGGGCATGACCTTGATGATCGGGGGCGACGTCATTTTCCGCAACGTCGGCCTCGGCGGCCTGCCCTGGAGCAGCGAGGTTTCCGAGTACATTCTGTACCTCGTCACCCTGCTGTCGGCCCCATGGCTGCTGCGCCGCGGACAGCATATTCGGGTCGACATTCTGTTGCGGGCGCTGCCGGGGCGGCTGGCCTACGCCTGCGAGTGGGTGGCGGACGTCAGCGGTTTGGCCTGCGCCCTTTACTTCGTGGTTTATGGTTGGGGCGTTGCCGCGGCCAGCTATGCCGCGGGCGCGGTCAGCCTGAAGACCCTGGTCCTGCCGGAGTGGTGGATGCTGGCGAGCCTACCCGTTGCCTTCTTGCTGGTCGCCATCGAATTCATCTTCCGTATGCACCGGCTCGCCAATGCGCCGATCGGCCCGCGCGCGGACGCTGTGTCGGCTTCGTAGCTCAACGGGATGGCTCGGCAGGACGTGGGGCAATGAGCGTGTCGTGGCAGATGGCCGCACTGCTGCTGCTTGGCGGCTCCACCGTGCTGTTGTTTCTCGGCCTGCCGGTGGCGCTGTCGTTCGTTGCCATCAACATCATTGGCGCCGTGGTGTTCCTCGGCGGCGAGCCGGGGTTGCTGCAGGTCGTGCGCAACAGCGTGGTGTCGGTGATGAACTTCTCGCTGACCCCGATCCCGCTTTTCATCTTGATGGGTGAACTATTGTTCCATACGGGGTTGGCACTCAAGGTGATCGAGGGTGTCGAGCGACTGATCCGGCAGGTGCCGGGTCGCCTGGCGGTCATCGCCGTGGTAGCCGGAACGGTGTTTTCCGCCATTTCGGGCTCAACCATCGCCACCACGGCCATGCTGGGGTCGTTGATGCTGCCGGTCATGCTGGCGCGCGGCTATCACCCCGCCTTCGCCACCGGTCCGATCATGGCCATCGGCGCCGTCGATATGCTGATCCCGCCGTCGGCCCTGACCGTGCTGCTCGGCAGCTTGTCGGGAATCTCCATTTCCAAGCTTTTGATCGGTGGCGTGGTGCCGGGACTGATCCTGAGCCTCGCCTTTATCGCCTATATCATCGCCACGGCCGTGCGCTCGCCGCAACTGGCGCCGCCCGCGCCGCCCGCGACCCGCGCCGGCGCCGCGCCTTGGCGGCTGCTCGTCATCTATGTCGTGCCGCTGATCTCGATTTTTGTCGTCGTCGTCGGTGCCATGTCGGGAGGCTGGGCCACTCCCACCGAATCGGCGGCGCTCGGCGCCATCGCCACCTTACTGTTGGCGCTCGCCTATCGCGCGCTGACGTTGGCTGCCTTGCGGGCGGCGCTCAAGGGGACGGTCGCCATCACCGGCATGATCCTGTTCATCATCCTTGGGGCCACCACCTTTTCGCAAATCTTGAGCTTTTCCGGCGCCACCGAGGGACTGGTCTCCACCATTCTCGGTCAGGGCCTGTCGGCCTTTGCCGTCGTGGTCGGCATGATGCTGCTCTTGATCTTTCTTGGCGTCTTCGTCGATCAGGTCAGCATGATGTTGATCACGCTGCCCGTGTTCATGCCGATCGTCGCCAGGCTTGCAATCGATCCCGTTTGGTTTGGCGTGCTGTTTTTAATCTGCATGCAGCTCGGCCTGTTGCTGCCGCCGCACGGTTTACTCCTCATGACCATGCGTGGTGTCGCTCCCCCAGAGGTGAAGATGGGACATATCTTCCAGGCGGTCGTGCCCTATGTGGTCATGAGCCTCCTGCTGCTGGTTTTGCTGCTGCTGCTGCCGGCGATTGCCACCTGGCTGCCGAGCCGATTGATTGGATAGGACCATGCGCGAACCAAGAACGATTGCGGACAGGTTGGCGGTGGATTTGGCCTCTTATGGCGCGCGCCGTTGCTTTGGGCTGCTTGGCACCGCCAATTTCAAGCTCTCGCATGCCTTGGTTGCCGCGGGAGTCGAGCTGATTTCCGCGCGCCATGAAGGCAACGCCGCCAGCATGGCCGATGCCTACGCCAAGGCCACGGGCGAGCTGACGCTGGTCAGCGTGCATTGCGGGCCGGGCCTCAGCAACGCGCTCACGGGTATCGCCGAGGCCGCCAAAAGCCGCACGCCCTTGCTGGTGCTGGCCGGCGATGTGCCGAACGGCGCCGTGATGTCCAACTTTTATATCGAGCAGGCCGAGATGGTGCGCTCGGTCGGCGCCATCTCGGAGCGCACGCACACCCCCGCCAGCGCACGTGAGGACACCTTGCGCGCGGTCGTGCGTGCGCTCGGCGAGCGCAACACCGTGGTGTTGAGTTTGCCAACGGATGTGCAGGACGCCATCTGGTCGGGGCCTGATGCCCCGCTCGGCTTGCCGCCGCAGCCGACCCCGATCCATCCCGATCCGGTCGCCATCGCCACCCTGGCCGACGCCCTCGAGGCTGCGGACCGCCCGCTCGTGCTGGCCGGTCGTGGCGCGGTCGTCGCCGGCGCCGAGCAGGCGCTCGCCGTCTTGGCGGAGCGGAGCGGTGCTCTGCTGGCTACCTCGGTCTGCGGTCATGGCCTGTTTGCCGACGATCCCTGGTGCGTTGGCATCAGCGGCGGCTTCGGCTCGCCGGCGGCCGACGCGCTGATCGGCGAGAGCGACCTGATTATCGGTTTTGGCGTCAGCTTCACGCCCTGGACCACCAAGCGCGGCAAACTGATCGCGGCGCACGCCGTCGTCGCCCAGGTCGATATCGAGCCGTCCCGGTTCGGCCGGCAAACGCCCGTCAAGCATGCCGTGCTCGGCGATGCCCGCGTCACGGCCGAAGCCGTGCTGGCGGAATTAAAGGGCCGCGGCTTCGCCCGGCGTGGCTGGCGCGATGCCGGCACGGGCCAACGCCTGCGCGATGGCGCCAACCACGCCGCCCCTTACCAGGACGTCTCGAGGCACGATGTCATCGACCCCCGAACCTTGAGCAAGGCCGTCGATGCGATATTGCCAAGTGAGCGCGTCGTCGCCTCCGATTCCGGTCATTTCTGCGGCTGGGTTCCGCGCTTTCTGCGCGTGCCCGGCGCGCGCGCCTCCTGTCTCAGTCATTCCTTCCAGTCGGTCGGCCTCGGTCTTGCTTCGGCCATCGGTCTGGCGCTGGCGAACCCGGAAGCGCTCGCCGTTTTGGGCGCCGGCGACGGCGGCTTTTTGATGTCGAGCAGCGATCTGGAAACCGCCGTACGCCTCAAATTGAGGATGTGCATCCTTATTTATAATGACAGCTCCTATGCGGCCGAGGTGCATCTTTATCGCCGTCGCGGCTATGCCGTCGACATCGTGCAGTTTCCCGACACGGATTTTGCCGCCATGGCGCGGGGGTTTGGGTGCCGGGCGGCAACCGTGCGGACGCTTGCCGACCTTGAACCCGTACGCGCCTGGGTAGGCGAGGGGGCGCCCGGCATTTTTCTGATCGATGCCAAGATCAATCCGGATCTCGAGGCCGATTGGCACGCCGAACATTTTCCAACCTGAGGCCGGCGCCGCCGCCCTGACCCGCCAGTCGACAGGGCGGCGGCCACGGCGGCTGGCGCGCCGCGGCGGCGTTGCCGCCGAGCAACCCTATCCCGTGCGAGGGTCGTGGCAGCATTGGCGCTGCGACGACGGGCCGTGCCAGCGAGAGGGTGAGGTCGGTTGGGTGCAGGCGCCCGTGCACGGGTCGGCCGCTGGACGCCGGCCGCAAGGCTCGCTGCGGTGCGGCCCACCCAGGTGCGGTCAGCAGCGCGAACCTCCCATGATTTCCGCTGCGAGCGGGAACGATCTTCGGCAAATCGGGGTTTGCCCCAGGCTCGCGGCAAGGATGAGGACCCATGCGCAGGTGTGACGGCGAAGTAGGCGGGGTGATCCTGCTCGCGCTTTTGGCGAGCGTGGCCTGGGCCAACCCGACCTCGGCACAACGCTGGCCGTCCTGGGCCGATGACGCGTTCAGCACAGGACGCGGGCGCCTGGAACGCCGACGCGATTTTGACGGCGGCGCGCGTCAAGAGCCGCAGCCCAGCCCGGAACGAGGCAGCAGCGCCACGGCGAGCGGCGGCGATGTGCGCGACGGCGGGCCGAGACCCGAGATCCAACCGGTGGCGCCGGCGACGGTCGCCTTCGAGCATGATTTTCCGGCCAACTCCATCGTGATCGATACCGGTGCACGCGCCCTTTACTACGTGTTGCCGGACAAACGGGCCTACCGTTATGCGATCTCCGTGGGGCGCGAGGGGTTCAACTGGACGGGCACGGAAAGGATCAGCCGTAAACAGGCATGGCCCGACTGGTACCCGCCGGCCGAAATGCGCGAGCGCGATGCCAAACTGCCGGAAAAAATGACGGGCGGCCTCAAAAATCCGCTGGGTGCCATGGCCCTTTATCTGGGCGACACGCTCTACCGCATTCACGGCACCAACGATGTGAAATCGATCGGTCAGGCCCAGTCCTCCGGCTGTTTCCGCATGCTCAATGCCCAGGTCCTGCACCTGGCTTCGCTGGCAGAGATTGGCACCGCCGTGTCGGTCGTGGCCGGCTTGCCGGCCCGCCAGGAGGTCAGTCGGGCGCCCGAGCCACCCGTCGCCGCCGACAGCAAAGCCCAGCCGTCATCGGCCTCGACAGCGCCGCCGCCGAGTTCGGCGGCCGCGCCGCTGCCCGACTATCACAGCTTGCGCAACTACGCCCTGGAGCGGCGCTGAGGCGGCGGGCCGGGGCTCAGCTCAAGGCCTTTGTGCCCGGAACGGCGAGGGCAATGAGCTAGCGACGCGGGCGTCGCGGCCGCCGCGATCCCTGCCACACCCGCGACACGCTGCGTGCCGTCCACAGGCGTCCGTGGCGCGGGGTGGTCGAACCGCGGGCATTGAGCGCGCCGGCAATCAGCGAGGGTTTTTTCAAGCCGCGCCGCCTCAGGCGTCCGATCAGGCGTCGCGCCTCGGCGGCGCGGCGGGCATAAAGGGCGCCGCCGGCGTTGAGGCGCGCCGCCGGATGGGCGCGACGATGCCGTCGCATGAGAAGGTAAAGGTCGTGGGCATTCCAACGGCCCCGCGCCGGGCGCAGCCCTTGGCGGTTCAGCGCCGCGGCAAGGCCGGCATAGGTGGTTACGCCGGCCCGACGGAGCTCATCCAAGAGATAGCCCAACTGGCTGGGAACGCGGGTCTCATTCGTCACTTTCATAGCTTGGAAGGGTGGTGGAGCTTGGGATGCAATCCGGCGCCGCCATGGCGCGGTTTTCCCTGAAGCAAATATGGGGATGGCGGAGGAGATTTGCCAGGGCGAAACCGGTCGCGGCGGCGGGCGTTACCCCTCCAACGTGCGCGAACGTGGCCGGTGGTAAACAGGCTTGTGGCACGCGGGCTGTGGTGTCATGGGCTGGCGCCGTGGGCTGCTGTGGTGTCATGGACTGGCGCCGTGGGCTAAGGATGGGTGGCCCAAGCGCGGGGCACCGCTGCAGGGGCGCCAAACCAGTCCGCGCCGGTCTTGCCGGCGGGCCGGGCAGCGAGAGGTTGGCGAGAGGTTGGCAATGGAACCGCTGATTGTCGTTATTCCGCATAAGCTC
>Ga0081540_1003146_pt1 | contig 13185 bp, 14 predicted proteins | sample TabmetS2T1R1_FD_71024 | JGI IMG/M metagenome (GOLD analysis project Ga0081540, IMG submission 71024) | Tabebuia heterophylla rhizosphere microbial communities from the University of Puerto Rico - S2T1R1 | ecosystem: Host-associated > Plants > Roots > Rhizosphere ... | reverse complement strand
GCCTCCGCCCGGGGGTCGCCCGCCGCCCCCCGCGGCGCCTGGGCCGGCCGGACCCGCCGGGCAGGGCGGGCCGCCAGCCACGCGCCCGTCAGCGCGATCAGCACGCCGGCGCCGAACGCGGCGGCCACCGGCCACACGATGAAGCGCGCGCTGAAATCGGGCGGCGCGAACCCGGCCCGGGCGAGCCAGCGGGCGAACGGCAACGCGATCACCGCTCCCAGCGCGCCGCCGGCCGCGGACGCCGGGACTGCCACGGCGAGCGCCTCGCCGAGCACCAGCCGGCGGATCTGGCGCGGGGTCGCCCCCGCGGTCCGCAGCAGCCCGAACTCCCGGCGGCGGGCCGCCACGGCGTAGGCGAACGTGCTGGCCACCACGAAGACCGAGACGAACCCGGCGAGCCCGCTCGTGGTGCCGAGCAGGGCCGCCGCCACGGCGAAGAGGCCAGCGCCCGGATCGGGCTCGGCGTCGCGGCGGTGGTCGCCGGTCAGTACCCGGACCGGCTGCCCGTGCGCGGCCGCGCGCACCTGGGCGGCCAGCGCCGAGACGGGCTCACCCGGCGGCCCGGTCAGCGCGACCGCGGCGATCCGGCCGCCGGCGAGCCGGGCGGCGACGGCGCCGGTCGCGTAGAACGCGGCCTGCGCGCCGGTGCGTATCACGCCGCTGACCGTGAACCTGCGCGGCCCGTCGGCGGTTTGCAGGACGATCGCTTCCCCCGGCTGGCGCCCGGTCGGTGCGGTCAGCACGATCTGGCCGGGCCGGGTGGGCGGCCCGCCGGCGGCCCAGGAGTAGCGGTGCAGCGCGGCTGCCGCCCAGGGGTGCACGGTGTCACCGGGTGCCCCGCGGGCCGACGCGTACCCGGCGTAGTCGAGCACCCTCGCCGCGTCCAGCCGGGACAGCCGCGCCGCGAGGGCCGCGGGGACCGCACGGGCCTCGCCGGTGGTGACCGTCTGCGTTTCGCGATCCTCGCCGGCGCCGCTGGTGACCGAGACGGTGTCGGTGCCGGCGACCACCACGCCGGCGCTGGTGAACCAGCGCGGGTGGCGGGCGGCGCCGGTGGTGCTGGCGAGGGTCAGCGCCATCGCGGCGAGCAGCGCGACGCCGAGGGCCAGCGCGATGAAGGTGCCGGCCAGGCTGGTGGTGCGCGCGCGGACCGTGTGCCAGGCGAGCCCGGTCATGACCCGGTGCTCCCTGCACCGAGAGCGGTCATCCGGGCGGCCACCGACTGCGGCGTGGGCTCGTGCAGCTCGCCGGCGACGTGGCCGTCGGCGAGGAAGACGACGCGGCTGGCATGACTCGCCGACACCGGATCGTGGGTGACCATGATGACGGTCTGCCCCTGCCCGTCGACCAGGCCGCGCAGCAGGCTCAGGACCTCCCGCCCACTGGCCGAGTCCAGCATGCCGGTCGGCTCGTCGGCGAAGACCACCTCCGGCCTGGTGACGAGCGCGCGGGCGATCGCGACCCGCTGCTGCTGCCCGCCGGAGAGCTGGGATGGCCGGTGGCCGGCCCGGTCGGCGAGACCGACCGAGCCGAGCACTTTCCTGATCTCCGCCCGGGAGGGCCGGCCGCCCGCCAGCCGCAGCGGCAGCGCGACGTTCAGCTCGGCGGTCAGCGCGGGCAGCAGGTTGAAGGACTGGAACACGAACCCGATCCGGTTCCGCCGCAGCACGGTGAGGCGGGTCTCGCTGAGCCTGCTGAGTTCCTGCCCGGCCAGCCACACCTCGCCCGAGGTGGGCCTGTCCAGTCCCGCCGCGCACTGCAGGAGCGTGCTCTTGCCCGAGCCGGACGGCCCCATCACGGCCGTGAACGTTCCCGCCTCGAAGCCGAGAGTGACCTGGTTGAGGGCGGTCACCGCGCCGCCGCCGGACCGGTACACCCTGGTCAGCTGGTGCAGCGCGACGGCCTGCCCGGCCCGGCTCTCACGGGTTTCAGGCAATACTGAACTGAACGAATGGCGCATCGTGCCCTCGCGTGATGGTCGGTCGACGAGGTGGGACCGCGGGGAGGCTCCCCGCGAAGCCGGGGCATGCACACGGTGCCTGCCACCTGCACTCACGCTACGGAGCGGGCGTGCCGCACGGAATGCGGCCACCACCCGTCATCACCCGGGGGATATCCTCAGGCCGGCGGTTGCGATGATGCGGGAATGGCGGATCGGGTTGAGCCGTTCGCGATCGCCGCGGACGGGGCTGCGCTGGAGGACCTGCGGGACCGGCTGCGGCGGACGCGCTGGCCGGAGCGAGAGACGGTTGAGGACTGGTCCCAGGGCGTGCCGCTTGCCTATGTGCGGGACCTGTGTGGCTACTGGGCCGACCGCCACGACTGGCGCGCCGCGGAGGCCCGCCTGAACCGGATACCGCAGTTCACCACGGGGATCGACGGCCTCGATGTGCACTTCCTGCACGTCCGCTCGCCGCACCCGGGCGCGGTACCGCTGATCATGACGCACGGCTGGCCAGGGTCGTTCCTCGAGTTCGAGCGGGTTCTCGGCCCGCTGGCCGACCCGGCGACGCATGGCGGCGACGCGGCCGACGCGTTCCATGTGGTGGTGCCGTCGCTGCCCGGCTACGGGTTCAGCGGCAAGCCGGCCGCGCCCGGCTGGGACGTTCACCGCATCGCCCGCGCGTGGGCGGAGCTGATGACCCGGCTGGGCTACCAGCGGTTCCTCGCCCAGGGCAGCGACTGGGGCACCAGCGTCTCCACCAGCCTGGCGCTGCAGCACCCCGGACGGCTGCTGGGCATCCACCTGGTCCCGCCGCTGGCGCCACCCGACCGCGGTGCCCGCGACCTCACCGGCCGCGAACGTGCCGCGCTCGCCGACCTCGATGAGCGCAGCCGCACCGGATCGGGCTACTCCGCCGAGCAGGGAACCCGGCCGCAGACGATCGGCTACTCGCTGACCGATTCACCCAGCGGGCTGTGCGCCTGGATCGTGGAGAAGCTGTGGGCCTGGACCGACCACCCCGGTGATCTCGGGCAGGTCCTGTCCGCCGACCAGGTGCTTGACAACATCACCCTGTACTGGCTGACCGCCAGCGGTGCCTCCTCGGCCCGCCTGTACTGGGAGAGCATCGCCCAGGTCACCGAGTGGTTCACCAGCGCCGCCGGCGATACGGTCGCCGTCCCGGCCGGATGCAGCGTCTTCCCCAGGGAGGTACCGCGGCCCTCCCGCCGCTGGGCCGAGCGGCGCTTCACCAACGTCGTGTACTGGAACGAGCCCGCCCGCGGCGGCCATTTCGCCGCGTGGGAGCAGCCCGGCCTGTTCGCCGGCGAAGTCCGCGCCGCCGCGCGGTGCTGCCTCCGGGCGCGCCAATCCACGTAGCTAACGGCGTCAACCGGCGTCGAGCCACTCCTGGAACGTGGGTCCTGCCAGGATCGCGCCCGGACCCGGCAGCGTGGCGCCGTTCATGTTCAGGTCGCGGTCCGGGTCGGCCGGGTCGCTTACGCCATCGATCTTCGCCGGGTAACCGCGCCGGGCGGCGAGCAGCATCGCCATCTCGACCATGCTCTCCTCGCGGGGACCGGCGACCTCGGTGATCGGCGCCCGGGCCGGCCCGGGCCCGGTGGCCAGGCCGGCGAGCACCTCGGCCACGGTCCTGGCCGCGACAAGCTGGGTGCGCATCTGCGGCACGTAGCTCACCTCGCCGCGGGTGCCCCAGTCGACGAGCTGCGCGACGAACTCGTGGAATTGCGCGGCGCGCAGCACCAGGGCCGGGACCGGGCCCGCGAGCATGGCCCGCTCGTGTGCGATCTTGGCGGCGCCGTAGCCCGCGGTGAAACGGTCGGTGCCGATGATGGACACCACCACGATCCGCCGCACACCGGCCCGCTGGCCGGCCTCCTGCAGGTTCCGGGCCGCGGCGGTGAAGAACGCGGTGGCCGGCTGCTGCTCGGGAGAGGGCCCGGTGGCCGCGTCGATGACGCACTCGACGCCCGCCAGGGCCGCGGCGAGGCCTTCGCCGGTGATCACATCCACTCCCCGTGAACGCGACATCGGCACGACGTCGTGTCCACGTTCGGTGAGCACATCGGCAACGTGATGGCCGACCCGCCCGGTCGCCCCGGCGACTGCGATCTTGCTTGTTGATGGCATGGCTGTTTCCCTTCAAGGGGTCGTGAGGAGTGTGCCGAACCGAGAGACCGGCCGTGCTCGTGTCACATCGGCCGTGTCTCGTCGGTCAGTGCACTGACACGGCGTGACGAGGGAATGTGACCGATGGACGAGAACGACTGGCTGGCCGAGAGGTTCGAGGAACACCGGGCTCACCTGCGGGCCGTCGCCTACCGGATGCTCGGCTCACTCAGCGAGGCCGACGACGCGGTTCAGGAGGCGTGGCTGCGGGTCAGCCGCGCCGGCCCCGCCGGCGTGCAGAACATGGGCGGGTGGCTGACGACCGTCGTCGGGCGGGTATGCCTGAACATGCTGCGGTCACGCAGGACGCGGCGCGAGGCCCCGCTCGGCCCGCACGTCCCCGATCCCCTCGTCGCCCCCGAGGACGGCAGCAGCCCCGAGCATGAGGTGCTGATCGCCGACTCGGTCGGGCTCGCCCTGCTGGTGGTGCTCGAGATGCTCCCCCCGGCGGAGCGGCTTGCCTTCGTGCTGCACGACATGTTCGCCGTGCCCTTCGACGAGATCGCGCCGATCGTCGGGCGCTCGCCGGCGGCGGCACGGCAGCTCGCCAGCCGGGCGCGCCGCCGGGTGCGGGGTGCGGCGCCGCCGCCCGACCGCGACCTCGCGCGCCAGCGGCAGGTCGTCGACGCGTTCTTCGCGGCCGCGCGCGGCGGCGACTTCGCGGCGCTCGTCACGGTGCTCGACCCCGATGTCGTGCTGCGAGCCGACGGCGGCGCACTGCCGGGAGCCTCGGCGGTCCTCCGCGGCTCGCAGGCCGTCGCCGGGCAGGCGCTCATGTTCGCCGGCCCGTCCCGCCACACGCTGGCCGTTCTGGTCAACGGCGCCGCCGGCGCCGTGATCACCGTGGACGGCCGGCCTGTCTCGGTCATGGGCTTCACCGTCACCGGAGGCAAGATCGCTGCCATCGACGCGCTCGTCGACCCGGAGCGCCTCAGCCGGCTCCCCCTGGCCGTCCGCGACGACTAGCGCCCGGACGAGGTCATGGCACCGGTAGCCATTGCGCCGCGCGCCGGCGGCCATGATCGTGGAACGTTGGTGCGCGGCCGGCATGGCTGGCATCACCGGTATTTCCGGCGTCTTGATCCGAGAAGAGTAACCCGTAAAGAACTGCGCCCCGTAATAGTGCCCGCGATCTGAGCTTGCGTCAGCGTCCTTGGGTGGCGGCGTCGTACTGCGCAACAACGCTCGCCGGGATGCGCCCCCGGTCGCTGACCGGAATGCCGTTGTCTTTCGCCCACGCCCGGATGTCACCGCTGCGCTGGCGGCTCGACGCGGTGCGCACCGGCCGGCGCCGCTGCCCTCGCCCTGCCCTGCGGGCATGTTCGATGAAGGGCGCGAGCTGCCTCCGGAAGGCCCTGGCGTTCTTCTTGTTCAGGTCGATCTCGTACTCAGCGTTGCCGAGCCCGAACCGCACCGTCTCGTCCGCCGGGCCCCCGTCAAGATCGTCTTCTAGTGCCACGCTAATCCTCGTTGCCATCTCCACCTCCGTGACTGCGACGGCTTATCTGCACGGTACCGACCAAACGTCTTCCCATAAAATTGCCCCGCCGCCACTGCGCTGCCGCCCCAATGAGCATATATTCACCAGCCAGCGTGCGGACGGTAGGGGAATAGTCGCGCCGGGTAATCGGCGGCGCGGGGTGGACGGCCCGGGCGGCCGTGCGCGGCGCCGGCGTTCAGAATGGATTGACCGCGCAGAACTCGCCAGCAAAGGCAACGAAGGAGCCGCAGCCATGAGCGAACTGGATGTCATCGTCATCCACATCCGTGCCGAGCAGGCGGCGGAATACGAGCGCCTTTTCGCCGAACGGGAGCTGCCGCGCTGGCGCGAGTACAAGGCGCGGGGCGCGTTCATCAGCGCGCGGATCTCGCGTGTCGCGTTCGGCACCGACCAGCGCGAGGACGTGGCCAAGTACGTCATCGCCGTCGAGGTCCCGTCCCACGCTCAGCACAGCGAGCACGACGCCGACCCCGGGTTCCAGGAGTTCAACCGCCTCGCCGACGCGCTGCAGCCCGAGGACCCGCTGGTGTACGGCGGAGAGGTGCTGCACGCCGTCTGACCGGCCGGCGTCACGGCTGCCTCGCTCCGGCCGGCTAACCCCGCTCCGGGGTGGCGGCGGGCCGCAGGGACGTTACGGGGAGTGCCCGGGCGGGGACGAGCAGCCCCGCCACGACGCAGCAGGCCAGGAAGCCCGCTGACATCGCGAACGTCGTGGTGAACCCCGTCAGAGTGGGCACGCCGTCCACCGTGCTCGCGGCGACGAACGTCGCCGCGAGCTGGCCCCCCAGTGCCCCGCCGAGCGTGCGGAGCACCGTGTTCATCCCGCTGGCGACGCCGGTCTGGTGGGCGGGGACGGCCTGGACGATCAGGTTGCCGAGCGCGGCGAACGCCAGCCCGATCCCGACCCCCAGCAGCGTCGAGCACAGCAGCATGTCGTAGGGATGCCGGCTCGTTACCGCCAGCCAGCCGGAGGCGACCGCGCTCACGGCCGCCCCGGCCACCAAAGCGCGGCGTGAGCCGAAGCGCCGCTCCACCCGGCCCGCCATGGAACCCAGCACACCCATGACCAGCGCGCACGGCAGCAGGTACAGGCCCGCGGCCACGACCGAGGCGCCGTAACCGAACCCGGTGCTCTTCGGGAGCTGGGCGAGCTGCGGAAGGAGCAGGAACCACGAGTACAGCCCGGCGCCGAGCAGGAAGGCCGCCAGGTTGACCGTCCATACCCCGCGGACCCGCATCATCGTCATGTCGACCAGCGGATTCCGGCTGCGCACCTCTACCAGGATCCACAGGCCGCACACGGCCAGGCCCGTTGCCAAGAGCGCCAGCGTGGACGGGCCCGTCCAGCCCCACACCGTGGTCTGGGCAATCGCGATGAGCACGCAGGAAATGCCGGTGGTCATCAGCGCCGCGGCGGCCCAGTTGACCCGCCCCGGCGAGCGGACCCGTGATTCCGGGATGTAGCGCCAGGTACAGACCGCCGCGAGGACCATGATCGGCAGCGCCAGCCAGAACAGCCAGTGCCAGCTCAGGTGCTCGGCGATGAGCCCGCCGACGACAAGCCCGAGACCTCCGCCGACCCCGAGGATGGCCGACATCAGCCCGATGCTTCCCGCCACCCGGTCGGCCGGAAACTCGTCCCGGACGATCGCGAACGAAAGCGGGAAGATACCCCCGGCCACCCCCTGGGCGATCCGCGCCACGATCAGGACCCCGAGCGAGTCGGCCAGCGCGGCAAGCAGGGTCCCGGCGACCAGCGTCACCAGCGTCCACACCAGCAGCCGGCGCTTGCCGTACATGTCACCGAGCTTGCCGATGATCGCGGTGCCGACCGACGCCGAGAGCAGGAACCCCGTCAGCAGCCAGGTCACGCCCGTCTCGCTCGCGTGCAGGCTGCGCTGGATCGTGGGCAGCGCCGGGATCACCGCCGATGCCAGGACCGCGTAAACGAGAGCCGCGAGCGACAGGACGGCCAGGGTCACGCTCGGCCGGGCGCGCTGAACTCCACTCGGCCCCGGCAGCATCCCGTCACTGTAACTGAACGGCCGTTCCGGGCGGTTACCCAGCGCCGTCCGGTCAGGGGACGACCTCGTCCTCGCGGTGATGGCGGGTCATCGCCTTGGTGTAGCGCTGGAGCGCGGCCCGCATCTGGTCGTGGCGGTCGCCGGCGTCCTCGACGCCGAAGACGTACGGGAGAAAGCCGCCGCCGACCTCGGTGAGACCGGCCCGGATCGGCTCCGCATCCCCGGGCGGGTATATCCGCACCGGGTCCCCGACCGCCACCCACCCGATCGGGATCCGGGTGAGCGGGGGCACGACGCAGCCGATGTGGACCGTCCCGCCGAGCGCCACACTGCTGGCCCGGCCCATATGCGCGCCGTTGAAGACCCTGGCGCCGGTGGCGATGAACACCTCATCGGAGATCCCGCAGCCGGTCAGGTGCGAGTGCGGGCCGGCCAGCACGTGATCACCCATGACGAGCGGGTGCTGCTGCGTGCCGCGCAGCACCGCGTTTTCCATGATCACGCAGTTGGCGCCGATCTCGACCGGGCCGCCCTCGGCCGACAGCACCGCGCCGTGCATGATGCAGGTGCCGGCGCCGATGGTGACCTCGCCGCTGAGGACGGCGCTGGGTGCCACGTAGGCCTCGGGGTGGATGGACGGAGCCTTGCCCAGGTGTCGTATCTTCATTTGCCCAATGTGCCCCCGAGCCCGCCGTTTCGCACCCCATCGACCGATCCGTAAGCGCACAGATCGCGCAGCACGCATGCGTCGCAGCGCGGGCGCTGCGCCCGGCAGAACGCACGCCCGTGGGTAACCATCGCGACGTGCAGGTCGTACCGGATGCCGGGCGGCACCCGGGGTGCGAGGAGCCGGTGCGCCTTGTCTGCGGAGACGTTCGCCGGGATCCACCCGAGCCGCGTGGCGACGCGATGGACGTGGGTGTCGATCGGGAACGCGGGCCGCCCCATGGCGAACAGGAGCACGCACGCGGCCGTCTTCGGGCCCACCCCGGGCAGGGACTCCAGATAGGCCTCCACCGCCGCATCGCCGAGATCCTGCAGGCGGCCAAGGTCGATGCGGCCCTCGCGCTCTTCGATGGCGGCAAGGATCTGCTTGATGCGGCGCGCCTTCTGGTCGGCGATGCCGCCGCAGCGGATGGCGTCGGCCACCAGCTCGGCGGGCGCGTCCGCGACCTGCTCCCAGGTGGGGAACCTCGCTTTGAGCCGGGCGAACGCCCGCTCGGAGTTGACGTCCGAGGTGTGCTGCGACAGGACCGTCGCCACCAGCTCGTCGATGACCGGCAGTACGGGCTTGGGCACGAACGTGCCCTGCTGGGCCCGTAGCCGGCGCTGCACCGCGGTGATGGCCGCCTCGCCGGGCGTCGTCATGGGGCCGGTCATGCCGTCCATGTTGCCCCAGTGCGCGGGGTCGCGGAGCCCGCCGCCTGAGCAGGTGCTGAAGAAAGTGACTGGCCGGGCTGCCCCGGCTACCGTGCGGGGCATGGGCCAGGAGAGCAGGGCGCCAGGGCCGCTCCCGGCGGCGTCTATCCGCGGTGCCCGGCTACCTGCCACGGCGCGTCGCGGCGCCTCGGCGCTCAGAAGTCCGGCATCACCTCCCCGCCATCTCTGGTGCCAATCGCCCCCAGCACCCCCTGGCTAATGGCGTCGGAGTGCGTTCTGACCGAGCCGTCCGAGGCTGAGATCGCGACGGGCGCGGCGGCGCCAAGGCCAAGGGTGGCTGCGACGGGCGCGGCGGCGCCAAGGCCGAGGGCAGCCGTGGCGGCCACGATGGCGATGTAGTTCTTGATGATCCGGGTTGGCATTGGCGCACTCCGTTCTCAACGTGTTTCACTGTGCGTCTGCCGGTAGTTCGTCGCCCGGCGGCGGGCGGATGGCCCATGGTCCCCACCGTTGAAGATCGTTAGCACCCGGTCAGGGTTCCGGTCTGGGCCCGGTTTCCACGGCGGCGGCATCTCATCGCTCACCGGCCCGCCAGAGGTCGTACGGCTCAACCCGCGGCGGCGCCCGGCAGTCCGGCCCAATCCGCACCACGCGACTGCGTTCAAGCGGACTCCTGGGGCGTATGTCTATGGACTCCCTGCGGCGTTTCAGCCGAAGTCCTGGCTGTCCGCCCACGCGAGCAGGTCCTCCAAGGACCACCCGGCCCGTTCCGCGGCCCGCTGACGGGCCTGCTCCGCCGCCACCTGGTGACCTGCCTTCCATCGGCACTGGTCGCCGCGGTAGATGCGGGGCCGTCCCCGGCCGGTCGAGGCGGGGAACCGCGTGCCGCACACCGGGCACTTGCGGCTATTCGTCGTTGTCGCCGTGTTGCGCGGACCGTCTGCGTTCGAGTCGCCAGTGGACCTCGTGGGTGTCGGGGTGCCGCCATTCGCGCATCCGGTACTCGAAGCCGGGGAGCAGGACGATCGGGATGGGGTCGGGGGAGGCCGGGGCGACCGCGCCGACGACGATCTTCGCGTCGGTGGGGATGAACGGGGACTGCGCGGGGACCGGCGCGGTGATGATCTCCACAGGATCTGCATAGGGACGCGGCATGCCACTTACTGTACCACACATACGAGTGAGTGTGATCTACCTTACAATAGCTTTACAGATACTATAGAGGCATCATAGAGTACTCCATACGGGGTCGAACGAAGAACATGAGGGAACCAGCATGAACCGCACCGCCATCACTCTCGGCTCTGTCGCACTCAGCGCCTTGTTCCTCGGTGGCTCCGCCATCGCGGTCAGCGAGATCGTGACGAGCAACCAGCCCGCGACCGTGAAGGTCGTCCCGGGACCGACCAAGACGATCATCAAGCACAAGACCAAGGTGATCCACGAGGCGGCGCCCGCCCCGGCGCAGGCCGCCCCGGCGCAGCCCGCCGCGGGCTCGCTGCGGGAAGCCGCTCCTGGTGTCTATGCCGGGCCGAACACGAGCAACGGGTTCGCGCTGAACGTCGCGGCCTCGTGGGACGGCACGGACGGTGTGCAGCAGGTCTACAGCCCGGTCACGGGTCAGACCTACTCGATGACCTACACGACCCAGGCGGACGGCTCCACGGTCGCCACGGGCGGCAACGACGCCTACGTGAAGTTCTGAGATCAGGGCGGCCGGAAGCCACGCAGGGTTCAAGGCCCTGGCGCCCACGCAGGAGAGAGCGGAAAGGCTGCTCACCGGCAAGAAAGGAAACCAGCAATGTCCGAGCAGTACAGTCACCTGACGGGTGGCCCCGCTGTCCCCCCGCCTCCCAGCCGGGGCAGGGAGGAGCCCGCCGCCCCGCCCAAGCGCAAGCGCTTCGGCCGCAAGGTCGCCTTCATCGCGCTCACGGGCGCGGCGGCGGCGATCACCGTCGCCGTGATCAGCGGCCAGTCCGGCAGCACGGCCACGGCCAGCAGCCCGGCCGCGCACAGCGCCTCGGCTGACCCGCGGCCCGCGCCGTCCGGGTACAACACGGTGAAGCCGCCGGCTTCCAACCCGTTCGGTGACAACGACCCGTCCAACGACCCCAACTACCAGCCTGATGGCGGTGGGAACAACTGGAACGTGGACCCTGCCCCCAAGCCGCCCACCGTGGCGCAGGAGCAGGCCCTTGAGTCCGCCGAGTCCTACCTGGACATGGGCGGGTTCAGCCGGGCGGGGCTGATCGACCAGCTCCACAGCTCGGCCGGGGAGGGCTTCAGGATGGCCGACGCCAGGTGGGCGGTCAACCACACGCACGCGAACTGGAACCACCAGGCCGTGCTGTCCGCCAAGAGCTACCTGGACATGGGCGGCTTCAGCCGCGCCAGCCTGATCGACCAGCTCTCCAGCCCGTATGGGGAGCAGTTCACCGTGGCGCAGGCAACCTACGCCGCCAACCAGGTCGGCCTGTAAGGAGGCTGTTGGTCCCGGGGGTGCACGGACTGCCAGGCCCAGCCCCCGGACCGTCCGGCAGCTCAGCTAGGCCAGTCCAGGCGGCGCCGGTTCAGGATCGTCTCCCGGGGCGGCATCGCCCAATACTCGTAGTCCCCATGTCCAGTAGTGGTGGAAGTGGTGTCCCCACTTGCGGCGCTCCCCGGCGGCCACTTCGGCATGGTCCCCGGGAACGTCCAGGTCTGCCCTTCGACGTGGGCACCGGCCTCCTTGCGGTTTCCACTTCCTCGGTGGCATCGCGGTCGAAGCAGAACCCGCACGGCGGAACCACCAGGATCAGCATCTCCACTTGGCCTCCACGCGGCCGGGGCTGGATCTGCACGCCGTCCCGCTTCAGTGGATGACCTGCATCATCCGAGAACGCCACGGACGGGAGTGGCGAGCACCACGGAGGGCGGCATTGACCATTCCCGGCCCCGGCCATGCTGATCACGTACCCGCTGCCCGGGACCGTCGGGGACGCAGTTGATCGGCCTGACAGCGCTCGACGTCTCGTCCCCGGCGTCGTACGCCGTCGCCGCCGCCCTGCCCGGGCTCGATGCCCTCATCCCGCTGGTGCCGAGCGAGTCCGCGATCATCGCGCTCGGCGTCGCCACCGCCGGCAGCGCCGACCCCCGGATCGCGGTGCTGATCGCGCTGGCCGCCTGCGGCGCGTTCGTCGGCGACAACGTGTGCTACCTGCTTGGCAGGCGCTTCGGCCCGGCCATCAGCAGGCGGGTCTTCGCGGGCGAACGCGGCGCGCGCAGGCACGCCTGGGCTCGCCGATCCCTGGACCGGTATGGCGTGCGCATCATCATCGGATGCCGCTTCATCCCGGGCGGGCGCACGGCGGTCACCCTGACCTGTGGCCTGGTCGGCTACTCGCGGCGCAGGTTCATGGCCGCGACCGCGTGCTCGGGGGCGATCTGGGCGTGTTACGCGTTCGCCGTCGGCCGGCTGGGCGGAAAGCTCTTCGAGGACGAGCCCTGGGCCGGCCTGGTGCTGGCCCTCGGCGCCGCGCTGGTTATCAGCGCGGCGGTCGAGCTGGCACGGCGCGCCTGGCAGCGGTGGAGGGCCGCGCCCGCCGGCGCCGCGGGGCCAGCCCAGGGGCCGGGCGGGCAAGGACGCGGGCGCGCTCTAGGGGCGAAGGTCGGTCACCACGGCGAAGTGGTCCGACGGCCACACGCCGTCAACGGGGGCGTTGCCGGCCAGCCGCGACGACTGGACGCTGCCCCGGCCGTGCTTGGGCAGCCCGACCAGGATGTAGTCGATTCGTGAGTCGGGGATCATGCTGGCGCTCTGATAGCCGTTCCGGCGGTCCCAGGTGAAGCCGGGGTCCGCCGGATCCGCGTACCGCCAGGCGTCGACCAGCACCTGTCCCGGCACGACCGGGGCGGTGAGCGAACCGCCGAGCAACCGGAGCTCGTCGGAGGCCGGCTCGGCGTTGAGATCGCCGGTGACCACCGGCGGGTAGGCGCAGTCCGTCACGTGGGCGGCGATGAACCCGGCCAGCCGCCCGACCTGTGCGAGGCGGATCGCCGACGCGGCGGGGTGGTGGGTCAGGTGGGTGGTGAACATCGGCAGCACGCCGCCGGGTGCGTCGACGCGGGCGTGCACCGCGACCCGGCCTTCGTCGGCGCCGGCGGGGGGC
>Ga0081540_1003145_pt1 | contig 13189 bp, 13 predicted proteins | sample TabmetS2T1R1_FD_71024 | JGI IMG/M metagenome (GOLD analysis project Ga0081540, IMG submission 71024) | Tabebuia heterophylla rhizosphere microbial communities from the University of Puerto Rico - S2T1R1 | ecosystem: Host-associated > Plants > Roots > Rhizosphere ... | reverse complement strand
CTGGGGCGGGTGCCTGCGCCACTGCGATGTGGCCACTGGTGTGGAGAAGCAGCGTCACGACGACTACGAACAATCCAAGAAACCTGGCAGGCTGCAAAATGTGTCTCCTTTCCTCTGACGGTAAGTACGGCAAAATGCCTGGAAAAACCCGTGCTCCAGTGTATGCTAAACGTATAGAAGTTTCTTGCCCACTTCAAGGTTGTGTCGGCGAGGAGGCAACATGGTGCCGCAGGGGACGGGGCAATCTGGTAAGCGTTTTATCGGGGTCATCTCAGATACACATGGCCTCATGCGCCCTCAAGCTCTCACAGCACTGGCGGGAGCTGAGCGCATTATTCATGCTGGAGACATTGGCCACCCCGCAGTGTTGACAGCGCTGGAGGCCATAGCGCCCGTGGTTGCGGTGCGTGGTAATAATGACCAAGACGCCTGGGCTGCAGCTATTCCAGACACGGCGCTTGTCGAGGTGGATGGCCTACGGCTGTATGTCCTCCACGACGTCAAAACCCTTGACTTTGATCTTGTCTCGACGGGATTCTCGGGGGTGATTTGTGGGCACTCACACCGGCCACGTCTCGAACAGCAGGTGGGGGTCTGGTTTATCAACCCCGGCAGTGCCGGTCCCAGGCGTTTTACCCTCCCAGTGACCGTTGCCCGGCTTTACGTGCATGCGGGGACGCTCACTCCAGAGCTGGTGGAACTGCACGTCTAGGCGTGCCTGACACAGGAGAGCAAGGCATGGATGAGATCATCTACGCATCGGCGACCAGCATTGCCCAGGCTATCCGCGACAAGCGCGTCTCTGCCACCGAAGTGGTCGAGGCGCACCTGCAGCGTATTGCGGCGGTGAATCCGACGCTCAATGCCGTTGTCCAAAGCGTTGGCCCGCGTGCCCGCCTGGAGGCCCTGGCAGCCGATCAAGCCCTCGCCAGAGGCGAGCTACGGGGGCCGTTGCACGGGGTGCCAATAACCATCAAAGACTCGCTCGATACGGCCGGCGTGATCTCCACCGGTGGGACCAAGGGACGGGCAACCCTGGTGCCCGAGCAGGACGCTACGGTGGTGGCACGGCTGCGCGCTGCCGGTGCTATCTTACTGGGCAAGACGAACACGCCGGAGCTGACGCTCTCGGGTGAGACCGACAACCTCGTCTACGGGCGCACCAACAACCCGTACGACGTGTCGCGCACCCCAGGAGGAAGCAGTGGTGGGGCCGGAGCAATCATCGCCGCTGGCGGCTCGGCACTGGATATTGGCAGCGATACCGGTGGCAGCATTCGTCTACCAGCCCACTTCTGTGGCATTGCTGGCATCAAGCCCACCTCTGGGCGGGTACCCAGAACCGGGCACATTGTGCCGTTTGGCATGGGTGCAGTGGATGCGCTGACGCAGCTTGGCCCCATGGCGCGGTATGTTGAAGATTTAATATTGACGCTCCCGATCATCGCTGGTGTCGACTGGCGCGACCCGGCCATTGTGCCAATGCCCCTTGGTGATCCGCACGCTGTCAATATCACAGGCCTGCGCATCGCGATGTATACGGACAATGGCCTCATGTCTCCGACGCCTGAAACGGCCGCCGCTGTACGCACGGCTGCAACGGCGTTGGCGGAGGCTGGGGCCAGGGTCGAAGAAGACCGTCCGGCAGTGCTCGAGCAGACGGCAGACCTGGCGAATAACCTCTCGGGGTCCGATGGCCGCGCCTGGGTGCGCCGGCTCTTGCGGCAGGCTGGCACAGTGGAGATTCACCCCTTGCTACGCCAGCGCTTTGACGAGGTGAAGACAGTGGAGGTGGCTGAGTTTACGGCCATGCTCGAAGACGTGGACCGGTTCCGCAGCGCGATGCTTGGCTTCATGGAACACTATGACGTGATTCTGTGCCCGACGTGTGCCTATCCAGCTCCACCCCATGGTATGCTCATGACCGATGCGATGCGCAAAGGCACGAGCTACACCAGCGCCTACAACCTGACAGGCTGGCCAGGGGCAGTGGTGCGTGGTGGCACGTCCCCAGAGGGGTTGCCGATTGGCGTGCAGGTGGTGGCCCGCCCCTGGCGGGAGGATGTGGCACTCGCGGTGGCGCAGCATCTCGAGCAGGCGCTCGGCGGCTGGCAGCGTCCGACACTCTAGGACTACAGGAGAACGGGGGAGGTCTATGGCAGGCAGACTGGAAGGCAAAGTGGCCTTGATCACCGGAGGTGCCAGCGGCCAGGGCCGAGTAGCGGCCGTACGCTTTGCGGCGGAAGGGGCAAAGGTCGCCCTGAGCGATGTGAACGAAGAGGGCGGCGTGCAAACCATGCACATGGTGCAGGAGAACGGTGGGGAGGCATACTTTGTGCGTGGAGATGTCTCTGCTGAAGGCAGCGCGCGTGACATGGTCGACGCCGCGGTGCGGAAATATGGCGCCCTGCACATCCTCTACAACAACGCCGGGATTGTCGGAGCAAACATCGACGGCGATGTGACACAGCTCTCCGTGGAGACATGGGATCAGATTCTGAACATTAACTTGCGTGGCATTTTTTTGTGCTCGAAGTACGGTGTGCCGGCCCTCATGCAGGCGGGTGGGGGCTCGGTGATCAACACGGCATCGATCGCGGGTCTCATTGGCAGCCCCTTCGCTGGGCACGCCTACACGGCTAGTAAAGGTGGCGTGATTGCCCTGACGCGGGCCATGGCGATGGCCTATGCGCGCCACCAAGTGCGAGTGAATGCCATCTGTCCAGGCGGTGTGGAGACGCCGATGACCGCGCATTTCAAAGCCGAAGCGTCGCAGTGGCAGCAGTATATCGACAGCCATCCCATCGGCCGTGTGGGCACGCCAGAAGATATCGTGCACCTCGCTGTCTATCTGGCCTCGGACGAATCTTCCTGGGTGACTGGCTCGATCTTTACGATCGATGGTGGCCGTACAGCGATGTAAGGCGCGTCGGGTGGCGACTCCTCTAACAGAAGTGGTTGTCTCTCAAGAGGCGTTTTGGTACATTTCTTTATTCTTTACTGTTGTGTGCCGCTCTAGGACAATGATGATCGCTATACGCATCTTTTATCGAGGCAACACCGTCTGTGCAGTATGAAGGGCATGGCCGGCACGTTGGGAGCTACATGGATATTCATGAGATTCTCCACGAGCGTATCCTAGTGCTTGATGGTGCCATGGGCACTGTCTTACAGAGCCAAGAACTCACCGCTGATGATTTTGGTGGCCCGCACTACGAAGGCTGTAATGAAAACTTGAATCTGACGCGGCCCGACGTGGTACAGGCTATCCACACTGCCTATCTTGACGCTGGCGCCGATATTATCCTCACCAATACGTTTGGCGGTACGCGCATCGTCCTCGCTGAGTACGATCTGCAGGACCAGGTGCATGCCATCAACGCAGACGCGGCACGTCTAGCGCGAGAGGTTGCTGCGGCCTACAGTACAGGTGCGAAACCACGCTTTGTCGCCGGCTCGCTCGGTCCACAAACGAAAACCATCTCCGTCACGGGCGGTATTACCTTTGATGAGGTGCTGGTAGCATTTTATACACAGGTGTTGGGGCTTCTTGAAGGAGGGGTGGACCTCTTACTGATCGAAACAGCACAGGACACCCTCAATTTGAAAGCCACCATGTTGGGGGCGCAGCGCGCCATGCGGGAAACCGGCATCACCGTGCCAGTGATGATTTCTGGCACTATTGAAGCCATGGGTACGATGCTGGGTGGGCAGAGCATTGAGGCCTTGTATACGTCTGTAGCCCATTTTCAACCGCTGTCGATTGGTCTCAATTGTGCTACTGGTCCGGAGTTCATGACCGACCACTTGCGCTCACTCGCGGCTCTGGCAGCCGTGCCGGTGAGCTGTCATCCGAATGCCGGGCTCCCAGACGAAGAAGGACACTACCACGAAACACCCATGTCCCTGGCCACCCAGCTCGAGCGTTTTATCGATAACGGCTGGCTGAACATCGTTGGCGGGTGTTGTGGAACGACCCCAGAGCACATTCGGGTCCTGGCTGAGATGGTCCAGAGTAAGCGCCCGCGTCTGCCAGTCAGTACACGGCCTGCTGCGGTCTCTGGATTAGACTATTTACCGCTGGAGGCAGAGAGCCGGCCGGTCATTGTTGGTGAGCGTACGAATGTCATAGGCTCCAAAAGATTCCGCGACTTGATTAGTACTGAACAGTACGAGCCGGCCGCAGAGATAGGCCGCGCGCAGGTCAAAGGCGGGGCGCAGGTCATCGATATCTGTCTGGCGAACCCGGATCGTGATGAATATCGGGACATGGAACGCTTCCTGGCGTTCGTGGCCGGCAAGGTGCGCGTGCCGCTGATGGTGGACTCGACAGACGCCCGCGTCATTGAGCTCGCGTTAAAACATTCGCAGGGGAAAGCGATTGTCAATTCGATCAACCTCGAAGATGGTGAAGAGCGTTTTGCGGCAGTAGTGCCCCTGCTGCGTACCTACGGTGCCGCCGTGGTGGTGGGCTGCATTGACGAAGATAAGGTCCAGGGTATGGGGGTGACACGTGAGCGTAAGCTCGCCATTGCGCAGCGCTCCTATGACCTGCTGGTGGAGAAATACGGCATTCCGCCGGAAGATATTATTTTTGACCCGCTGGTCTTTCCGGTGGGCACAGGGGATGAGAACTACATCGGCTCCGCGGCGGAGACGATTGAAGGCCTGCGCCTGATCAAGCAGGCGCTTCCCCGTTGCAGCACGATCCTGGGGATTTCCAATGTCTCCTTTGGACTCCCCAGTGCTGGGCGGGAAGTGCTCAATGCCGTCTTTTTGTATCACTGCACCCAGGCGGGCCTAGATTACGCTATCGTCAATGCGCAAAATCTCCACCGCTACGCCTCCATCCCTGAGGAGGAGCGCCGACTGGCTGAGGCCCTGTTATTCTGGAGCAGTGACGATCCCATTGGCGCCTTTAGCACGTTCTACAGGGGCAAAAAGACCACGGCAAACAAACCGCAGATTACCTTACCTCTGGAGCAGCGCCTCGCGGTCTATATTATTGAGGGCACAAAGGATGGGCTGTTCGATGACCTTGATGAAGCCCTGCAGCGCTACGTGCCTCTAGAGATCATCAATGGTCCGCTTATGGACGGGATGAACGAGGTGGGCCGCCTCTTCAACAACAACGAGCTGATCGTGGCTGAAGTCCTCCTCAGCGCAGAGTCGATGAAGGCAGCCGTCGGGTATCTCGAACCGCACATGGAGAAGACGGACAGCGCGCTCAAAGGGAAAATCATTCTGGCTACGGTGAAGGGTGACGTGCACGACATTGGCAAAAACCTCGTGGACATTATCCTGACCAACAATGGCTTCGAAGTGCTCAACCTCGGTATCAAGGTGCCACCGCAGCAGCTCATTGAGGTCTATCGGGAAGAGCAACCAGACTACATTGGGCTATCCGGATTACTGGTCAAATCGGCGCAGCAGATGGTGGTGACAGCGCAGGATCTGAATGCGGCTGGCATTAGTGTGCCTTTGCTCGTGGGCGGGGCAGCCCTGTCCAACAAATTCACGGCAACCAAAATTGCCCCGGAATATGATGGCCCGGTGCTGTATGCCAAGGATGCCATGAACGGCCTAGATCTGGCCAATCAGCTGAGCCAACCACATCCACGTCAGCAGCTCATTACCCGCATACGCTCTGAACAGCATGCCTTGCGCCGCAGTGCGGAAGCGGCCGTAGAGCCGGCAGTGCAGACGTCTGGGGCCGTGGGACAGCGCTCAGCGCTGCGACGCGATGTGCCTCTGCCCACGGTGCCCGACTGGGAGCGCCGCATTTTTCGTGACCTGTCGCTGGAGTACCTGTGGCCCTATCTGAATGCCCAGATGCTGTATGGGAAGCATATGGGACTGCGGGGTAATGTGCAAAAGCTCTTCGAGCAGGGTGACCCGAAGGCGATCGAGATTAAGGAGCGTGTCGACACCCTCTTCCGTGAGGTGGTAGAGCAGCAGTTGGTACGTGCGCATGGGGTGTATCGCTATTTCCCGGCCCAGGCGGATGGCAACACCATTGTGATCTATGATCCGCGTGAGGCATCGCGGGTGCTCGAACGTTTTACCTTCCCGCGCCAGCCTGGCGGGCAATATCTCTGCCTCGCCGATTTCGTCCGCCCTGTCGACTCAGGTGAGATGGATTCGGTAGCCTTTTTCGTCGTCACGTGCGGCCTTGGGGTGCGTGTGTTGGCTACCGCGTACAAGGACGCTGGCGCCTACGTGCGTTCGCATGCCATCCAGGCCCTGGCTATTGAATTGGCTGAAGCGTATGCGGAAAAACTGCATCAGGACCTGCGGGCCTGGTGGGGTTTCCCCGATCCACCCGAAATGACCATGCGCGATCGTTTTCAGGCAAAGTATCGTGGCCTGCGCGTCTCGTTCGGCTACCCCGCCTGCCCCGATCTTGAGGATCAGGCCAAACTGTTTGCCCTGCTGCAGCCAGAAGACATTGGCGTGCAGCTGACTGAAGGGTATATGATGGATCCAGAGGCGTCTGTCTCAGCCCTGGTATTTCATCATCCGGAAGCCGACTATTTCCGGGCTGATCGAGCGTGAAGACAGGGTGAGGGACTGAGGCTTCCAGGCATACGATGCGCACACTGTTGTTCGTCATGGGACTCTACGTGGTGCATCGTGTGTTGCTGTCTGTCTCTCCCCCATACGCTCAGCGTATGCGGCGCCTGGACCGTCAGCTCACCTGGATGAGTCTTATCCTGGTGGTATACTTGTTGGCCAATATGCTACTACAATTGTTGTACTATACACGTTAACCAAAGGAGTGAGGCTGTCCCATGAGCGTCCAAACATCAGGCATGATCCGACTCGCCAGTATCGATGATATCCCCGAAGGCCAAGGACGTGAATTCCGCGTGGGTGATCGCTTTGTGGCCATCTTCCGCCATAAGGGACAGTTTTATGCCATGGAAGACGTCTGTCCGCATGCCGGCGCGCCGCTCAATAATGGCCCCATCTATAGTGGCACGGTGACGTGCCTATGGCACGGCTGGCGATTTAACCTCCACAATGGTGTCTGTGCCAACCTTCCCAAAGCCCCTGCTGTGCCGACCTATCCGGTCACCGTGCGCGGCTATGATGTGTATGTCACGCTTCCCCCCACTGAGACCGGGGAGAAAAATAACGGCACAGGTGCCTAATCACTTGCCGCCATAAGTTCCGGATCGGCACCGGGGAGGCACCACTCTTTGCGCTGCCCCGGTTCACATTTTTGTCTGGAACAGAAACGCCACCGAATGTTCGGCGAGACGCATGAGCCCCCCAGGAAAGATCCCCATATACAGAATCCCTAGCGCTGTAATGCCCAGCACTGCCATCGTTGTGGGGGCCAGACGCGGTAGCGGAGGTGCCCCATTTGGCTCGCGCATGTACATGAGTATGACCACCCGGGTGTAGTACACGACCGAGACCACGCTGGTCAGGACCCCGATGAGGGCCAACCCGTAATAGCCCGCCTGCACCGCGGCACTGAACACATAGAACTTGCCCGCAAATCCTGCGGTAGGCGGAAAACCGGCGAGGGCGAACATAAATAGCGCCATGATCGCCGCTAACAGGGGATGTGTGGTCCCTAAGCCCGCGTAGTCGTCGAAGGCATAGAGCGGTCCTTCATGTCTGGCCACCACCATGAGCACCGTGAAGGCTCCGAGCGACATGAGGGTATAGGCCACCAGGTAGTAGAGGATACTGCTGGCCCCCAGGGTATTGTGCGCCACCAGGGCCACAAAGGCATAGCCAGCATGCGCAATACTGGAATACGCCAGCATGCGTTTCAGACTCTGCTGTGCCATGGCTACAAAATTGCCCAGGATCATGGTTAACGCGGCCAGGAAGGCAAAGATCGGGGCCCAGTGCTGGACCATTTCTGGCGTCGTAAACCCCTGGAAAAAGACCCGCAAGAACGCGGCAAAGGCTGCCGCTTTGGGACCAGCCGTCATAAAGGCCGTCACGGCGGTGGGCGCACCCTCATAGACGTCCGGGGCCCACATGTGAAAGGGTACAACAGCGACCTTGAATCCCAAGCCCACGATCAGGAGGGCCATGCCCATCAGCAGCAGTGGTGAGAAGTCACCCTGGCCCAGGGCTTGTGCTAAGTTCACCAGGTTGGTGTTGCCCAAAGCACCGTAGATCGTGGCAATACCATAGAGGAAAAAGGCCGACGATAAGGCCCCCAGCATAAAGTATTTGAACGCCGCTTCCTGTGAGCGGGGGTCCTCGCGCAGCAGACCAGCCAGGATGTACGTGGCAATCGAGAGAGTTTCGATGGCCAGAAAGACCATGATTAGGTCAGCTGCAGCGGCGACAAACATAAAACCTGTAGTAGCAAAGAGGATCAACGCATAATACTCACCAGCGCTCACCCCCTCACGTCGCACGTAGCTGGCGGACAAGAGGATGGTCAACGCCGCAATGAGGAGAAAGGTGGCGTTAAAAAACGCCCCCAGATAATCGACCACCGCCATGCCCATGAACACCTGCTGGGGCGCGCCGGTCGTGTTAAGTGTGAAGAGGAAGGCTACGAGGAGACCGATGAGGCCTACAATCTCATTCAGATAGCGGCTCCGGGGCGTGAGGAACAGGTCCAGAGTGAGGATAACCAGCCCCGTCACCAGGACAGTCATGTGGGGGAGCAGGGCTCCCGTGCTATCGAGCAAAGCCGTGGCGTCCATGCGTGTCTCTTGGTCCTCCGTCCGCCCCGCCAAGCTGGCAATGGCCGTGCACAGCACTGCGGGGCGCAGCACTTAACGCTGTAGCAGGTGCAAGTTATCCACGTCTACCGTGGCGCGGGCGCGGAAAATGGTCAGCAAAATGGCCAGTCCCACGGCGGCCTCTGCCGCCGCGACCGTGATGCTCAGGAAGACGAACACGTGTCCAGCCATATCCTGATGCAGACGAGCGTAGGCCACGAAGCTCAGGTTCACAGCATTGAGCATGAGCTCAATCGACATCAGCATGATCAGGGCATTGCGCCGCATGAGCACGCCAATGGCTCCGGTGGTGAACAAGATCGCACTAACTGTGAGATAGTGAGGAATAGGGATCATGCTTAGGGGCTCCGCGTGCTAGAGCATGCGACGTTTGGCGAGGATGACCGCCCCGATGATGGCGATCAGCAGCAGCACTGACGTCAACTCAAAAGGCAGCATGTACACGGTGAACAGCTTATTTCCTACCTCTTCGATGGTGCCAAACGCGGGCTGTGGCGCGCCAGCTGGCGTACGGGGAAACGGCGGTAGCACCGCTACCACCAGCACCAGACCGATAAGGCCAGCGAGAATCCAGGTCACTATGCCACCTTCGCGCTGCAGGGACTCTTCGCGCAAGTTGAGCATCATGATGACAAACAATATCAGGACCATCACAGCCCCGGCATAGACGAGAACCTGAATGACCGCTACAAACGGTCCCGCCAGGAGGGCATAGAAGCCCGCCAGGCACAGCATGGTCACCACCAGATAGATGGCGCTGCTCATGGGGTTGCGATGGAACACCACCATGATGCCACACCCCACACCGACGATGGCAAAGAGCCAGAACAGGAACGTTTCCATACCTCGTGCCTCGTGTGTCTACGTCACTAGAAGGACAATCACGGCTGTGACCAACAGGTTGGCCAGGGCGAGCGGCAGCATTATTTTCCATCCCAGGCGCATGACCTGATCGTACCGAAAGCGGGGGATGGTCCAGCGCACGAGCAGCAAGATCCAGCACCACAGCAGCACTTTAACGCAAAAAGTGCCAACCTGAATCAGCGTGACCAGCAGATGGGGCAGGTGCCAGACCCCTGCCTCGAAGGGCCAGTGAAAGCCATCGGCTTGCAGGTAGGGAAACTGCCAGCCACCGAAGAAGAGGGTTGTGACCAGGCCAGCGACAATGACAATCTCGACAAACTCCGCCAGGAAGAACATGCCGAACTTCATGCTACTATACTCGACGAAATAGCCGATAATTTCTGACTCGCCCTCGGGCAGATCAAATGGTGTGCGCTTGTTTTCTGCCACTGCTGCCGCGACGAAGAGGAAGAAGGCCACTGGCTGCAGTAGGACACCCCATTTTGGGATGAAACCTAACAACAATTGCCCCTGTTCCTGGACAATCACATTCAATTGCGCTGACTGGTAGATCATCAGGATGCCCAGGATAGACAATCCCATACTGACTTCATACGAGATCATCTGGGATGAGGCGCGTAACCCACCAAGGAGGGAATAGTTATTATTCGAGGCCCAGCCGGCCAGCATGGTGCCATAGACCGCCAGGGAGGCAATGGAGAAGATATAGAGAATGCCAACGTTCAGATTGGCCACCTGCAGGGGAATTTCTTTCCCGCCGATGACCAGGACATCGCCAAAAGGAATGACCGCAAACACCACCAGGGCCGGGAACAGCGCTGCCGCCGGGGCCAGCGTGTGCAGCACCCGATGCGCCCCCTCAGGAATAAAGTCCTCTTTGGCGATCATCTTGATGCCATCAGCCATGACGTGCAGCAAGCCGCCAGCCGTAATGTTTCCAAGGTTGGCACGGTTTGGGCCGATGCGATCTTGCATGAAAGCACTCTGTTTGCGCTCTGCCCAGGTGAGTAAGGCTGCCAGATTGAGCAAGGCAAACAGCACTACGCCCGCTTTGATCAGCACGATCACAAAGTCCAGAAACACTGTCGCGCACCCCTCCGTTCTGTCTACTGCTGCCGCTGCTTGTCCACACAGGGACGTTACTGTACTCTGTTATGCCAGCAAAAACAAGAGCGATCCACACATAAGGAAGAGGTCATGAGAGCAGTTATACCGGAGGTACCGCCTGACATCCTGGCCTGGCGCAAGCGCACTGGCGCTGACATGTGGGACGAAATGTGGGAGGGCGTGTTGCATATGGCACCAATGCCGAACCGGGAACACCAGGATCTGGAATGGGCCATGGAAACATATCTGCGTCTGCGCTGGGCACGTCCCCTGGGGACGCGGGTGTACCACAACATTAACGTAGCCTCGGTTGGCGGCTGGCCGAACAACTACCGCATTCCTGACCTTGTGCTGCTGACGCCAGAACGCTTTGGGATCGATCAGAACGAATATTTTGAGGGCGCCCCGGATGTGGTCGTCGAGATCCACAGTCCTGGCGATGAGTCCTATGAAAAGCTTGAGTTTTATGCCCAGCTTGGCGTACCAGAGGTGTGGATTATTGACCGTGATAGTAAAATGCCTGAGATATACACCTTGCGTGCAGGGCATTATATACAACAAGCTACGAGCGCTGACGGTTGGGTCTTGAGCACCGTCACAGGCATCGAGCTGCGGGCGGGGTCTCCAGGGAAGCTCGCGATGCGCCTGGCGGGGGACGAAAGTACCCGCGAGGACCTGCCAGAGGATTAACATGCTCTGGTAGCTCAAAAGAGATCAAGCTGCACCTGCCACCAAGGCTTTCCCAGAAAAAAGAGCGCGAGGGTGAGAGACAGTCAGTCATCAGGCCCCTCACCCTGTGATAAAATCCTCTCCCGGTAGGAGAGGGAACTGGGCTTCTCCCTGCGCAGGCCGTTCTATGCACAGGCCACGACGTAGACGTCCTGCACATGGCTCGGCAGTGGATACTCATTCCAGGTGGCGCCACCGTCCTGCGTGCCGAATACCTGACCGCCCCGCGTTGTGCAGTAGACCTGATTGGGGTCGTGGGGATGCAGCCCCACCGACATCATGGTGCTATGTGCTTGCACGCCGTGATCGAAGCGCTTCCAGGTCTTGCCCAGGTCCTGACTACGGTAGAGCGAGCCGTCCCGGCTGCGCGCCGCCGGGCTGAGACAGGCATACATCACCTGTGGCTCCTGCGGCGATACTTGCACGTCACGGGCATACGTCAGCGGGGAATAGCGCCCCACCTCCATATCCTCCCAATTCATGCCATGGTCGGTACTCCGGAACAGTCCCATACGCACGGCCAGGAAGACAGTCCCAGGCTGGGCTGCGCTCATGGTGAGCGCATGGGTATCCATCATGCCCTCGATCTCTGTGTCGCTGCCGATTTTGCTCTTCAAGTGCGGCCGGCCAGCGAGTTCGACGAGATGGGCGCTGCAGTCAGTCCAGGTCTCGCCGCCGTCCAGGCTGCGCATCAGCCCACCGACTTCCACGCCAGCATAGATCTCGTCAGGATTGCTGGGATCAGCCGCCAGGCGGATCAGCCGCGTGGCAAAGCCCATCTGTACCCGCTCAGGCTGTTTGGCATTGGGCAACCGCCGCCAGGTATCCCCACCATTGTCGCTGCGATATACAGCTGCTGGGGCTGTGCCCAGGTACATGGTCTGAGGATTCTTGGGGTCAAACAAGATCGACCACACCACCATACCGAGGTCAGGAAAGCCCAGCTTCTCCCAGTGCTCACCGCCGTCTGTGCTGCGATATGGCCCGTGCTGCGTGCCGGCGTAGACGACCTGCGAGTTCTGCGGGTGGACGGCAATAGCCCGCACCTCTGCTGCCTCAGGCAGGCCGTTGGTCAGGGCTTGCCAGTGATCGTCTCCTACAGCCCGGCGGAATAAACCGCCCATGTGGCTGCCGCTATTAGACGTCACGTGCGCAGAGCCAGCGTAAACGTATGATGTTACGTTTGTCATTAGTGTGTCTCCCTATGCAAGAATCACCATACTCCAGCATGTGCGGGTGCATTAAACACAATATACCTTTTGTCCTAACGGCATAACCTGTCCTATCTCGGCTCTGGTATAGTAATACTGTCGGGTGGGCTACGCAACCCCGCAAGCGCTACGGGATACCGCAGCGGCCCGGCAAGCTCCTCAACGTCTATGTGGAGGTACATATCGTGCAGAAAGGCCCTCTCACCGGTTACGTGCCTGATTTTTCCGAGTATGTCCTTGGGCCTGTCCCGCTCCCTAAGCCTGTCCCGCCAGGCATATCTGTCCAGGCCATTGGGACGTTTTCCTCAAGGATCATCAATCTCGCATTGCACGAGGAACCTGTCAGGGTCGAGCTCGGGATCCCCCCAAGCGCACTCTTATAGCAGGCCACACGCATAGAACCCCTCGGCTGGCAGGGGGCCCGCCTGGAGATTGTTGGGACGGTGGCTGAGCATCAGGCCCCGCCAGACGCGCCCCAATTCACCGATATGTTTAGATGGAATCAGCCGATGATCATCATCGCCTGGCGCCGCCGCGTCTATTGCCAACAAACAG
>Ga0081540_1003144_pt1 | contig 13190 bp, 7 predicted proteins | sample TabmetS2T1R1_FD_71024 | JGI IMG/M metagenome (GOLD analysis project Ga0081540, IMG submission 71024) | Tabebuia heterophylla rhizosphere microbial communities from the University of Puerto Rico - S2T1R1 | ecosystem: Host-associated > Plants > Roots > Rhizosphere ... | reverse complement strand
TGTGGACTGTCCATTGTCTACTACGGGCCGGAGCGAGCGCCGGCTTTACGGGCCGGCCGAGCCGCGCATGATGGGCGGGTTGAGCGACGTGGCCGGGCCGCGCCGGTAGAGAGCCGCCGGCCGTCCCGTCTCCGGCATCCGCCGGTTGCCGGTCGGCTCCACGAAGCCCTCGGTGTGCAGCACCTTGCGGCTGAAGTTGCGCGGGTCCAGCGGCATGCTCCACACCACCTCGTAGACCGTGCGCAGGTCCCCCATCGTGAACTCCGGCGCGCAGAACGCGGCGGCGACCGTGGTCAGCTCCAGCCGCGCCCGGGCGCGCTCCACCGCGTCGCGCAGGATGCCGTCGTGGTCGAAGGCGAGGGTACCGGCGACCTTGTCCACCGGTGCCCACCGCGCGCCGGCCGCGTCCGAGCCGGCCCTCGGTACCGGCAGGTCCGGCGCGATGGCCAGGTAGGCGACGCTGACCACCCGCTCGCGGGGATCCCGGTCCGGGGCGCCGTAGGTGGCAAGCTGCTCCAAATGCAGGCCGCCGCTCAGGCCGGTCTCCTCCGCCAGCTCCCGCCGGGCAGCGTGCTCCAGGTCCTCCCCCGCGCGCAGGAACCCACCGGGCAGCGCCGGCCCTCCCTTGAAGGGCGGCTTCCCGCGCTCGATGACGAGCACCTGGAGCAGGTTGTCGCGCACGGTCAGGATCGCCAGGTCGACGGCGAGCTTGAGCACCACATGGTCGCGTCCGGTCACGGACACGAGCATAGCGGCTTACTGTCCCCTTGACACAAACCCCGTGACAGGCTTATTGTCCTCGTGACAGTAAGCCTGGACCGTAAGGCTCCCAGCGTACGTAGGAGCCGCGGCGAGGACCTGCCGTCGAACAGTCGCGCGCGAGGGTACCCGCGCCGGGGGGCGGCCATCCCCCCGCTCCATCGGACCCGGCCGGCCGGTGGGCACGCGGGTACCAACCAGATCCGCACTCCTTCCTCATCTCCTGAAAGGGAATGCCATGCGCGCACGTCTCGGGCGCCGGCTGGCCGCGCTCGCCGCCGCCGTCGCCTTCGCCATCCTCGGAGTGCCGTCGCACCTGGCCGGCGCTCCGCTCGCCGGTGGGGTCTGCCCCAACGGCACCAACTGGGACAACTCCATCCACGGCTGCCACTAGCGGCCAGCGATCCGACGCGACAGGGCGCCGGTGGTCGGTACCACGACCACCGGCGCCTCTCGTCCACGGCCGCGCGCGGGCGACCACTTGAAGGTCAGGGAACCAGCACGTGCTCGACCTGAGCGTTGCCGAGCATGACGCTCACCCGGCTGCCGTGGTGCACCCAGTTGCCGGGGTTGTCGAAGACGAGGTAGTACGTGACGCCCGGCTTGTACGGACCGGTGTGCGAGTGGTTCATGAACAGTTCGTGGACCACCAGACCCGACTCCTCGTCCACTACCGCCGGCGGGGTGGCGGGATCGTGCAGCGCGTTCGCCCGCTCCGGGTCGACAACCTTGAAGCGCAGGTCAACCAGGCCACCGTCGCCGGTCACCGCCACCTGCGTGATCTTTACGCCGCTCTGCTGGGCAAGGTCGTCGGCGGTCACGACGGGGCGCTGCCACGAGACGGGTACGTTGTCGGCGGTCCGCTTCGGGCCACCGCCGAACGCATGCGAGAGCCACAGCACCAGGCCCGCGATCACCATCGCCACGAGCACGCCGGCAAGGCTCCCCGCGAGGCGCGCCCGACCGCTTCCCCGACCCCACTGGCGCGGGGTCAGGGTCGACCGCAGCCCTGTACCTACCGTCATCGCGCGCCCCGCCTCACGGATGGATGAACGTCAGCATGCCGCCGCCCGTCGCCGGGGCCGGGCCCTGCCCGGTCTGCGGCCCGTTCGTGAGGTGCTGCTGCCGGTTGTAGAGCGGGAAGCCGTGCGGGCTCGGCGCCGAACCAGCGGGTACCGTCGCGATCGCGTCCTCCGTGCCGCCGGCCGGTACCGTCTCGGCGTTCGCGTCCATCGGGTTGTTCAGCGGCCGCGCGTCCCGGGCCACGACCCGCTCGTGCATGCCGAGCAGCGACATCGTCGTGTTGTCGTAGCCGGCGTTGAGGTACCGCAACAGCACCCGCTGCCCGGCCGAGGCCGTGATCGGCGTCGTGTCCGGGTACGCGTGGCCGTTGATGAGCCAGTAGGTCGCCCGGTAGCTGTGCATGTCGAAGGTCTCGGGCGCCGCGTTGAAGGCCGGGTCGATCGTGCTGAGGTGCACCAGCGCCTCGACGTCGTAGGCGGTGGTCGCGGCGTCGTATGCCTGGTTGGCCGTTGGCGGCCGGACGATCAGCGCGCCGGACAGGCCCATCGCCACCTGGCGTCCGGCGTCGCCGCCGCTCTGGTAGAGATACGTCCCGGGCCGGTCGGCGCTGAACGAGCGGGTCACCGTGGCCCCGACGGCGGCGTCGGTGGGACCGGCGGTGAAGTTCACGCCCGGTGCCTCGAACGAAAGCGTGTGGCCGGCCGGCAGGGCGTTGGTGACGCTGACCGTCACGGTGTCACCCTCGTTCACGGTCAGGATCGGGCCCGGCAGGCTCGCGGTCGCTGTCGCGCAGTCACCCGGCGTCGTCGGCACGCCGAATCCCCAGATCGGTACCGCGGTCGGGCCGGGGAGCGTGAGCGTGCCGGCCTTCGCGCAGAGGCTGATGGTGACCGGCGCGGCCGAGGCGATCGAGCCGCCGAGTCCGAGTCCGGCCGCGACCAGGACCAGCACGGTCAGTCCCCTGGTCGCCTTGGTGAACGCGGGTGCACGCATCCCCAGTCTCTCCTTACCCTCGCCGCTGGTCATGGCGCGTCGTAGACGAGTGCGATCAGGTTGCCCCAGGTCGAGAACGTTCCCGGGTTCGTGCCGGTCCAGCGATCGGTGTGCACGAGGATACGGACCTGTCCGCTGTTGGCTCCGGTACCGACGTAGGCGTCCGCCGAGCCCGGCAACGTCCACGTCGAACTCACGTCGCTCGAACCGACGTCCCGTGGCTGGGTCGGCGGTGCCGGCAGCGTCACCCATCCGGCCGAGGTCGCCGACGAGCAGCCCGCGGCGCCCGCGATCGTCCAGTCGCAGACCTTGACGGTCTGCCGGGGCGGGTTGGAGGCGATGGCGGTACACGTGGATGCCGTGGTACTGCCACAGTTCTCGCCCTTGTATGTCACCTTGAGGTTCTGCGCGCCGGCCGGCAGCCCGGTGAAGCCGGCGTACCAGTCGGTCGCCAGCGCGGTGATGGTCGCGCCGTTCGCGTGCGCCGCCGCCGCGGTACCGAGCTGCCCGCGCGCCACCGTCCAGGTACCCGTGCCCTGCCCGCCCGTGACCTGGAGCACCTCGTTGTCGATGCGGACGTAGTAGGAGCCTGAGGTCGGGAAGCCGGTGGCCGAGGCGACCGTGATGGTCGGCTGCGCCGCGGTGGTGGCCGACGTCCGGGTCGTGGTCCTCGGGTTCACCATGTAGTACTTGGAGTCGTCCACTCCGAGGTCCCCGACCGCTCCGCCCTTCAATATGCCGCCGAACAGGTTCGTCGACGTCGGCGAGGCGAAGCAGCCTCCGGGCGGGTCGACCCGCAGCAGGGTGGCCATGCCGCCGAAGCCCGCGTCGTAGTTCGCGAACTCGTTGAGCGCGTGGCTGTGCCACGGGAAGTACCACTCGCCACAGATGTTCTGGCTCACGACCCCGGTCGGCAGGGTGCCCTTGTAGCCCAGGTAGGGGCTGCCGCCGTACCAGGTGTTGCTGTCCTTGAAGAACACGTTGCGGTAGTTCGGCGGGGGCACCGGCAACGGCTTGACGCTCGGGTCCCAGTTGTCCTGGTCGTCCCAGCGCAGAAGGAAGTCCTGAGTCTGACCGGACGCGATCGTCTCGCCGAAGTGTTCGGTCGCGGCGGAGCCACCGCCGGGGGCGACGAGCAGCCGGCCGTCCTGCGCGATCTCGGTCGTGTGGTTGCCGTGCGGGTGGAACGGGTGGTTGGACGAGCCCGCGTTGATCATCCGGATGAGCGCCGGCTGCGTGTTCGCCGCCGTGTTGGGTTGGATCCGCACGAGCGACCCGTACGGCTGGTTCGGCAGCAGCCCGGAACCGTTGTCCTGGATGGTGTCGGGGAACTCCCGACCGTTGACCGCGAAGTACCGGTCCCGGCGGCTGTTCACGTCGTAGGTGCCGCCCGTCTCGACCGCGTGGTGCAGGTCCGGGTCGATCTCGCTGAGCAGCAGCAGGTACTCCCGGCTCGGGTCGAACTGGGTCGTGGTGCCGTAGGCGAAGTTGGCGCCGACGCCCGGACGGACGATGAGCGCGCCGTAGAGCCCCATCTCGAGCTGCTTGCCGATGTCCGAGCCGCTCTCGTAGAGGTAGGTGCCCGGGCTGCCGGCCGTGAAGGTGTAGGTCACCGTGCCGCTCGCCGCCCCCGCCTCGGTCGTCAGCAGCCCGGCGACGCCTCCGGTGGCGGCGACCTGCGCGTCCTGGCCCGGGAAGACGATGGACGTTGGCTCGGCGAGGTTGTTGGTGAGATGGACGACCACGCTCTCGCCCTGGTTCGCGCAGAGCACCGGCCCCGGGCTCTGGAACCGACCGTTGTCGGGCGCGTCGGCGTTCGCATAGCTCCACATGAACACGCTGTTGCCGTCCGGGGTGTCGATGTACCCGGTCTTCGCCACGAGGTTGAACGTGTGGGTGGTACCGGCCACCGTGCCCGGGGTACAGACCATGCCGATCCTGGGTGCTCCCGCCGGCAGCGCGTCGGCGCGCCCGGGCACCAGGAGGACACAGCTGCCGGCCAGGACCGCGACCACCGCCAGGCGCGGGAGACGTCGCGGGGTTGCTGCTCGCTCAGGCATAGGTCTGCCCCACCACGGTCTGGGCCGGGAGCGCGTTCTGGTACACCCGAACCTCGGTCATCATTCCGCCGGGGCCCGGCGCGCCGTGGTTCGACAGCCTCCGGTAGTCCCTGTTCTTGAAGTAGTAGACGTTGTAGCTGCCCCGGGCATCAGAGCCGGACGGCCGGGCCGGGTCGTAGGCCGGCGCGTCGAAGAGCACGTCGCGCGCCTCACCGGGTCCTATGTACAGGGTGTTGGTCCAGTACGAGGTGTCCGCGCCGCCGTTGCGCAGCAGCGAGGCGTCCTGGCCGACGACGTGCAACGGGATGCCCGGCAGCTGCATGGCGTGCTGCTGGTAGCCGAGGTTGGCCAGCCGTAGCAGTGCCCGGTCCCCCGGGTTCACCTGGATGAGCGCCGAGTTCGGCTGCGACGCGTCAGGGTTGTCGTCGTAGTTCGGGTTGGGGGTGACGATGCCCGAGGTGGTGCCGTCCCCGTCGTTCGGCCGCACGGTCTGCGGGTAGCACCGGCCGTTGAGGGTGAAGAACTGCGGGTCGTAGTCCGTCATGATGAACTCTTGGATGTCGTGGTCCGCGTCGTGCTGGCGCTCCTCGATCTCGTTGAGCAGGATCGCGAAGTGCCGGTCGTACCCGGTCGAGCCGTCACCGTCGTTGTAGGCGAACGTGGTGAAGGTCTTCCCACCGAACGTCTTGGGCGTGCCGTCCTGCTTCGGCCGCACGAACACGATGCCCGTCATGCCCATCTGGACGTGCTCGACGTCCTCGAAGTGGCAGTGGTACATGTAGGTGCCCTCGCGGTGCGGCCGGTAGAAGTAGGTGAACTGCTTCCCGATCGGCACCGCGATCGACACCTCGGGTACCCCGTCGTTGAGTGGTGTCGGGATGTCGAAGCCGTGCCAGTGGATCGTGTGCGAGTCGGTCAGGTCGGGCCGCTGCACCAGGCCGAGGTTGGTCAAGGTGATCTTGATGTCGTCGTCCTGCTTGAAGTCGAGCATCGGCGCGGAGTGCTGGGCGTGACCCTTGTAGCTCGCGGACAGTTGGCTGACCGTCAAGCCCGGATCGACCCGCACGAAGCCGAAGATGTAGACCGGCGTGGACCGGTTCGGCATCGTGATGTACCCGTCCGTGGCGATCAGCGAGAGTGTCGACGGGGTGGCCGCCTCGGCGCGTCCGGCGCCGAGGAGACCGTGCCCACCGAGGTCCGAGCCGACCAGTCCACCCGCCGCGACGGTACCCGCCGCTCCCCAGCCGACTGCCCTGAGGAACTCTCTGCGCGTCGAGGTTCGCGCCCGCTTGCTCACTCTGGCCTCCCGAACCTGCTCGCGCCGAAGAAGGGTACTGGGATTCCCGGCAGCTCGTCCGCGCCGATGTCCCACGGAGTCGTGATTCGCAGTGACCGCAGCGCCGGTCGGAAGTCGCCGTCGAAGTCCCCCGGGGTACCGGTCGGTGCCGCAACCGCGGCCGCTCCGCAGGTGCCGAGGTTCGGCGGTACCCCGGTGTTCGAGCACCGGACGCCTCGGTCGATCGCCGGCGAGTTGGTCTGGATGTGGTAGTCGCCCGTGAGCCCGACCGGCGGGTCCTGCCCGGTGATGGTGACGGCCGCCGTCTGCGGGTCGAGCCGGGATCCGGACACCGCCAGCTCGTTCACGAACGGCGTCACGAAGTTCGGGTTACTGCCGATCAGGTTCCCCTGGCCGGCAGGTACCGGACGCAGTACCCCGTCGGGCCCGAGGATCTGACCATTGGTCAGGTCAGAGTACCGAGGGGTGAAGTGGTCGGCACTGTTCGTCGTCCCGTGGACCTCGAAGTCGATGAACCCGCGGTCGACCAGGGTCGCGCCGGGCCCGGGCTGACTCAGAGTGAAGGCGTCGTTGTTCCAGAAGATGTTGTTGAACAGTGCCGCCGGGTTGGAGAAGTCCGGCGAACCCGGGGGTAGCATCGCCTGGAACAGCGGGTCGTTGGCTTCGGAGGCCAGGCCTGCCGAGTGCGGGTTGCCGTCGGAGTCCTCCGACGATCCCGTCGAATCGTTGTTCGCCATCGTGTTGTTGACGATCCGCACGTTCGACGAGTCGTCGAGGGCCATGGCGCCACCCATGTCGGCCGAACCGTTGTTGTTGATCATGTTGTTGCGGATGTTGATCGGCGCGGTCAGGGCGTCGAGCACGAAGATCCCACCGCCGTCATCGCCCGAGAAGTTGCTCTGGACCAGGTTCCGGTCGACGTCCACGGCCCCGGTGCCGTCGCCCAGGCCGGCCGGCGCGCCCACCGGCAACTCGGATTCGATCGCGATACCCGCTCCGGAGTCGACCGAGTCGTTGTAGTAGATCTGGTTGTCATGGATCCGGCCACCGGGGCTGAGACCGATGTGCGAGACGCCTGCACCGTAGTTGACGCTGAAGTTCGAGCAGACGATGCTGTCGGCGAGCTCATAGCCATTCGATCCGTAGAAGATCCCAATGGCGCCGGCTTCGGTCAGGCCGCCGTTGCCGATCAGCCGGTTGTTGGCCATCCGCACGTTGTAGTTGTGGTTGACCCGCCCGGCGGTTCCGCGCGGTCCGGCGTCGTACGGCTGGCCGAGGGCGATGCCGCCCGCGACGATCCCACCGTTGTTCTCGAGCACGTTGTTGGTGATCTGCGAGTTGTCGGCCGAGGCCTGCAGCTCGACGCCGCCCGCCCCCTGTCCCTGTCCGGTCATCAGGGCAAGGCCGTCGATGCGCGCCTGGTTGAAGGAGGCGGTGGTACTCGTGCCGATGTCGTACGCGGTCGTGGTCTTGGCCAGAACGGTGATGTCGGCACCGCGTAGCACCGGGTGGGTCCCGGTCAGACCGTTGTCGGTCACCCCGGCGTACGGCGCGTGGCTTGTTATCGTCGCGTCATAGGCCGGAGTGTTCTCCTGGAAGTAGCGTCCGTCGATGACGGTGCCGACCACGTGGAACCGCGGGTCCTCAGGGTCGCGCGCCTGAAGCTCGTGCGATCCGATGATTCCACCCGGTCCCCTGCCCTGGAGCTTGAGCGGCTTCCACATGATGACGTTCTCGTTGTAGACGCCTGGCGACAGCAGCAGCAGGCTCCCGGGCGCCGCGGCGTCGATGGCGTTCTGGATCGCGTGCGGCCCCCCATTAACGGCCGCCGGTGGCGGCGGCAGCACGTTAACGATCGTTGGGTTGTAGGCGACCGTGTTCGCACCGGTGCCGTTGGAGCCCATTACGTGCAGGGTGATCGCGTTGACGCTCGACACGCCGCCGTTCGCGTCCGACGTGATGATCGTGAGCTGCTTCGGACCGGGTCGGAAGGTGTTGTTCGGGAGCAGGTTCGCCGCGGCGTTTGACGCGAGGGCGGGCACATTGAGGACAATCGTGTCCGGCGTGGCTCCGCTTCCCGGCGTCCAGCTCACGATGCCGCCGTTGGCACGGGTCAGCGTCTGCACCTGGCCGTTGCGGTCATCGGTCAGAGTCGCCCGCACGCCGTTGGCACCCGTTGCGGTGCCCGCGGCGCCGATGAAGTCGGCCTGCACGGTGACCTGCCGACTGCCGCTGGCCGGCACGACCGCGGACGAGACCTGGAGCACCTCGGGACGTGCGGGTACCGCGGGGTCCTCACACGCGGTGCCCGAGATCGGGTCGAGCGGCAGGTCGAGCTGGTCGGTCAGGCCCGGCCACACCTCGGCGGGAGTCGTCGCGGTGAGCAGGTTCGGGTTGAAGTTGGTGTTCGGGTGGGCCTTCGTGCCGGGGTCGTCAACCTTGACGAGGTACATGCCTGGGCACGGGCCCTGCGGTATCGGGCAGTTGAAGGTCTCGGTCGACGGCAGCAGAACCTCGAACGAGCCGTCCGCACTCGTGGTCACCGTGGTGAACAGGCGCCAGTTGTCCGGGCTGTACGGGGCATTCACGTTGGGCACCGTGTCCACCCGGGCGTAGATCCCCACCGGGATGCCCGCGATGGGTCGCGGCTCGCCGTACCACGGGGACTGCGGGTTGCGCTCGAAGTAGATGTCGTTGAAGACCTGACCGACCAGGCGGCCCGGCTCCTGCACATCGCCGGTCCGACCGTCACCGGCGTTCGTACCATTCGGGTCGGTGCGGAAGTTCGTCATCATGTTGAAGTCCGCGTTGGCGTTCTGGCCGTTGGTCAGGACCACCAGTCGCTTGTCGCACAATGGCGCATGGGCGTCGGCCACGTTGTAGAAGACGCTGCGCGGAGTCAGGCTCGACTTGTCAATGACATGGTCGTCACCGACGCACGGCGGCGGCGGGATCGCGGGCGTGAACTTGTTGCCGAGGTCGACGTTGACATCCTCTTCCCGCACCGGGCGGAAGAGGCATCCCGCTCCGTCACCGGGGATCGAGCCCTTCGCCGAGGTGACGTTCTTGAAGCCGGACGCGTTCGCGGGGTTGCAGGCGCGATCGTCCTGTGTGTCCTTCGGCATGATCGCGTGAGTGATGTAGGTGCCCGCGACGAGCGGGTGCTCGGATGGGTCCGATCCGTCCTGGCACAGGCCGGTGGTCGTGTTGATGCCGTCGGGGCAGTAGTTCGCAAAGGCGTAGCCGCCGTCGAACGCGCCGTCCTTGGTCTGCACTCCGGTGAGCGGAACTTCCAGGCAGTTCGGCGTGATCTTCGCGCTGAACTGCGCGGTGATGTCCGCGCCGCTGAAGTCTCTGATCGGGCTGCAGTTCTGGGTGAAGGTGTTGCCCGTCGGCTGCTGCGGATCCTGGCTCGCGTTCGGTTGCTGCCAGTGGTCCGTGACGTACTGGTTGAGGATCACGTCGTCGTCTGTGTTGGGGATCCCGTCCCCTCCGGGACCCTCCAGGTACACCGTCACGTCGGGGATGGCCGGCTCGTAGTCCTCGTGCGCCTGGAACCGCGCGTCGAATTCGTTCCGCGTTGTCGAGAAATAGGTGATGCCGACGATCTGGCCCGGTGTGCCGGGCGCGTAGTCACGCTTGCCCCAGTCGACCGTGGCGCGGTGGCCCTCCAGGAGGAGTTGGTTGGTCAGCAGACCGCCGCCCTGGTCCGTGGGAATGCAGGGGTTTGCCGGGGCGGTCGCCGGAGGTACGACCGAGCACGACGGTGTCACCGCGCCAGTGTGCTCGTCGTGCAGGGACGGGCCCGGATATGCCGAGAAGCGGGCGAACCCCTGCTCGTTGACGATCCACCGGCCGAGCGGACCGCCCTCCGCCGTCGGGTACGAGTAGTAGCCGTGGGCGTCGGTGAACGTCGCCTCCTTGATCGAGCCGTCCCGCCAGCGCTGGTCCATATCGGTGTTGGCGATCAGTGGTTCGCCGGGATCCAGCTTGCCGTTGCCGTTGGTGTCCTTGTACACGTGGCCGTCCAGCCAGCCGAACCAGCGCGAGACACCGAGACCGACGTTGCCGTCATCGCCGGTGTCGTTCACGTCCACTGACTGACCGGCCGCGACCGTCACGGGTTTGAATCGCATGATGTAGCTGAGCTGCTCGTCCCAGACCGCCAGGTTGTAGCTGCCGGCAGGGACGCCTTGGATGTCGAAGTTGCCGTTCTCGTCGCCCTGTCCTATGTAGACGGTCCGGTCGGTCGTGCTGTCCGAGAGCGCCACAAATGGGTTCGGCACCGGGTCGTTGTAGGTACCGGTGGTGTACGGCGCCCACTCGACCCAGTTCCGGGCCGTACCGGTGATTTCGCCGGTACCCGGGGAGGCGAAGGGCTGCGGCGAGCACACGAACCCGAACCAGTACGCAGTCCGGTTGTTGGGCGGTTCCCACAGCTGCTCGCCCGGGGCACCCGTGCCGTCGCTGCCCTCCTCGACCGGGGCCAGCAGCTGCAGTCCGCCGTCGATCGTCGTGGTCTGGTACCACCGGCTGTCGGGGTCACTGTTGCAGGGACGGTCCGGCGGGTGGACGTCGATGTAGTAGGTAGCCGGTCCCAGGTCGTTGAGCTGGGAAAACCCTGTGGCGTCCGTCAGGCACGCGCCACCGCACAGCGGGTTGTTGTTGTAGTCGACCGTGACGGCGCTGTGTGTCTGCTCCTCCAGACCGACCGTGAACCCTTCCAGACCGCCCTCTTCGGTGTCCGGAGCACCGTTCGCCCAGGCGTTGTCCTCGAAGACGAACACGCGGATCTTACCCAGTGGCAACGGGTGGTCGTCGCTCTGCTCCGTCAGATCGATCCGGGCTGTCATCGACCCGTCCGCCGAGTCGGGGTTGGGCAGAGTGATGTGCTGGCCCCACATCTTGTGGCCCAGCGACCGGACCGAGATCAGATACCGCCCGGCAGGCAGGTCGACTGTGCGGCGGGTCTGGTCTCCTTCCGCCATGATCGGGCTGTTGCTCTCGGTGCTCAGAGCCAGTGGATCGTTGGGCCGCTTCGTATTGTCGAGGTTGATGATGTAGTTGAAGTTCGAAAGCTGACCCCCGGCCGGGTTGTCGCGTGCGATCGCGAAATCACGCGCGTCCACCGTGACCGCGCAACCGGCGGCGGGACATGTGGTGGCTGCGCCCGCCTGGGGCAGGTTGAGGGCGAGCACCACGACTGGCGGGAGCAGGCCGCCGACGAAGACAAGGACCGCGGTGCGGGCGGTGAGCTTCCTGCGGATGCTCTGCAGTCGCCTGGGCGCCGGTAGGAGTACCGGTCCGAACTGCGGAGGTGGACCGCTGAGCCGGCGGGCGATCCGCCTCGCGGATCGCATGGCGGCCTGGCCCGGAGCCCATGCCGCCCATGTGCTCCTGAGCACGTCCACGATCGTGCGGCTCGACTGGTCCCTGTGCATCGGTTCCGCCTTCCACGCGCGATGCCACGGCGGTGCGCCCTGCATCACAGGGATGGTCGCGCCCCCTCCGGTACCGGCCGGGCCCAGATGACGGGTCTGTCATCCGGGTGTCATGGCGTGGTCATGTGCGCGGCGCATCCGCATGACGGCGACGTGACAGTCACATGACAGAGCTGTCATGCGACCGCACCGGGCGATTGCGCCCGTCCTACGTTCCGGTTTCCGGTGCTCCGTGCCGGCAGCCCTGCCGCGCCTGCTGCGGGCGAGGACCTGGAGGGTGTCCGATGAAGCGTGCGATCCTGGTCGCCACCGTCGCACTCGCGGTGACACTGGCCGGCGGTCCGGCCACCGCACAGGCAGGACGACCGGCCGCGCCGCCACGGCAACTCGTCCAGGTCACCGTCGTGCTCACGACGCAGGTCGATCCGAGCACCGTCAAGGCCCCGAACCGCAGGCAGCGCGGCGCCGCCCTGGAGCGGGCCCTGCGCGCGACCGCGGACAACGCGCAGAAGGGCGTCATCGCGCTGCTGCGCGCGCGGCAGGCGCAGGGACTGGTGACCGCCATCGATCCACTGTGGATAGTCGACGGAGTCAGCGTGACCGCCGCCCCGTCGGTCGTCCGCGAGCTGGCCGCCCGCCGGGACGTCCGCAGGATCGACCCTGAGATCACCATCCAGGCTCCGGCCGCGCCACGGTCGACGGCGGCGCCACGGTCGACGGCGGCGGCCGCGTCCGACCAGGCGGCCGCCGAACCCAACGTGGCGCTCGTCAACGCACCCGCGCTGTGGAGCCTCGGGTACCGCGGGCAGGGGGTCGTGGTGGCGAACATGGACACCGGAGTCGACGGCAGCCATCCCGACCTGGCCGGCCGCTGGCGTGGCGGCACCAACAGCTGGTTCGACCCGTACGGTCAGCACCCGACGGTACCCACCGACACCAACGGCCACGGCACCGCGACGATGGGTGTCATGGTCGGCGGCGACGCCGGTGGCACCTCCATAGGCATGGCGCCGGATGCCAGGTGGATCGCCGTGAAGGTCTTCAACGACCGGGGTCAGGCCACCTCGACCGCGATCCACCGCGGCTTCCAGTGGCTGCTGGACCCCGATGGCAACCCCGATACCGCCGACGCGCCGGACGTGGTGAACGACTCGTGGACGCTGTCCGCCAGCGGATGCAACCTCGACTTCCAGCCCGATCTCGCGAAGCTGCGCGCGGCCGGGATACTGCCGGTCTTCGCGGCCGGAAACTACGGCCCCACCGCCGGCACGGTGTTCAGCCCGGCCAACAACCCGGAGGCGTTCGCGGTCGGCTCGAGTGACAACGCTGACGTGATCGACCCGTCGAGCAGCCGGGGGCCGTCGGCCTGCGGCCAGCCGGTGGTACCCGGTGCCGTCGCGCCCGGCGTCGCCGTGCGGACCACCGACCTTTACGGCCTGTACACGACGGCGTCCGGTACTTCGCTGGCCGCGCCGCACGTCGCCGGGGCACTGGCCCTGCTGCTGAGCGCGGTTCCTGACCTGTCCGCCGACCGGCAGGCCGCCGCACTGGAGGGCGGTGCGGTCGATCTGGGCCCGAGCGGTCCCGACAACGACTACGGCGCCGGCCCGCTGGACG
>Ga0081540_1003143_pt1 | contig 13194 bp, 11 predicted proteins | sample TabmetS2T1R1_FD_71024 | JGI IMG/M metagenome (GOLD analysis project Ga0081540, IMG submission 71024) | Tabebuia heterophylla rhizosphere microbial communities from the University of Puerto Rico - S2T1R1 | ecosystem: Host-associated > Plants > Roots > Rhizosphere ... | reverse complement strand
GACTTGATCCCGCGCTTCGCGCCGGAGGCCGAGTTTCAAGAGAAGATCCTGGTGAGCAACCCGGCGAGGCTGTTCGGGTTCGGCGCCTGAGGGCATGAATGCAATGAAACGAACGGAGTTCTCATGAAATCAGGACTTGTCGTGACCGCCCATCCGGGCGATTTCGTCTGGCGCGCGGGGGGTGCGATCGCGCTGCACGCCAAGCGCGGCTATCGCGTCAAGATCGTGTGCCTGTCCTATGGCGAACGCGGCGAAAGCCAGTTCGCCTGGAAGGAGGCGGGCGCGACGCTCGCTTCCGTGAAGGCCGGCCGCAAGGATGAAGCCCGGCGCGCCGCGGACATGCTCGGCGCGGAGATCGAATTCTTCGATTGCGGCGACTATCCGCTCAAGCTCGACGAAGCGCATTTCGACCGCATGGTCGACGTCTATCGCGAGCTCAATCCGAGCTTCGTGCTGACGCATGCGCTGGAAGATCCCTATAATTTCGATCATCCGGACGCCGCGCATTTCGCGCAGCAGACCCGCGTCGTGGCGCAGGCGATGGGCCACAAGCCCGATGCGAAGTACCAATATTCCGCGCCGCCGGTGTTCCTGTTCGAGCCGCACCAGCCGGAGATGTGCAATTTCAAGCCGCAGGTGATCCTCAATATCGACGAGGTCTGGGACATCAAGCGCAAGACCTTCGAGATCCTGGCCGCGCAAAAGCATTTGTGGGCTTATTACGAGCGGGTCGCGCTGCAGCGGGGCATGCAGGGCGGACGCAATTCGGGCAAGGCCATGACCTATGGCGAAGCCTATCAGCGGCTGTTTCCGATGGCGTTGGAGGAACTGGCATGAAGACCGTCGTTGTCCGCAACATCAAGCGAACCGATGCGGATCTGGTGACGCGGCTCGGCACGCTCGGCGTCGCCACCGTGCACGAGGCCTATGGCCGCAGCGGCTTGATGAAGCCGTATCTGCGCCCGGTCTGGGCGGGCGGTGAGGCGGCCGGCACGGCGGTGACCGTGCTGACGCATCCCGGCGACAACTGGATGATCCATGTCGCAGTCGAACAGTGCCGGGCGGGCGACATCCTCGTCGTCGGCTGCTCGGCCGACAACACCGACGGCATGTTCGGCGACCTGCTCGCGACATCGCTGATGGCGCGCGGCGTCAAGGCCCTCGTCATCGATGCGGGCGTGCGCGATGCGAAGTCGCTGCGCGAGATGGGCTTCCCGGTGTGGTCGCGGGCGATCTCCGCCAAGGGCACGGTGAAGGCCGCGCTTGGGTCGGTGAATGTCCCGGTGGTCTGCGCCGGCGTCAATGTGATGCCCGGCGATGCCGTGATCGCCGACGATGACGGTGTCGTGGTCGTTGCCCGCAAGGACGCCGCCGAGGTCGTCGCCAAGGGCGAGAAGCGCCATGCCGACGAGGACGGCAAACGCAAACAGCTGGCCGCGGGCGCGCTCGGCCTCGACATGTACAACATGCGCGAGGCGCTGAAGAAGGGGGGCCTGGTCTATCTCGACGAGCCGGAGTCCGACTGAGATGTCCATGCGCCTGCGCACTTTGCTCGGCAACCATGCCTGCACGCTCGCGCTGAAGAGCGGCGCCGTGGCGTCGGATCTCGTCTCGCTCCACTACGCCGACTACACGCCGACCAACAAGGGCTTCAAGCCGATGGTCCGCGAGCAGGCGTTCGACGTCTCGGAGATGGCGATCGTCACCTATCTGATGGCGAAATCCTTCGGCAAGCCGATGGTGCTGCTGCCGAACGTAGTGCTGGCGCGGTTTCAGCATGGGCACGCGCTCTACAATGCAACGGCGGGGAAGCTTGCGCCGCGCGACCTCAACGGCAAGCGCGTCGGCATCCGCTCCTTCACCACCACGACCGGCGCATGGCTGCGCGGCATTCTCGCCAACGACTATGGCGTCGATCTCGATTCGATCGACTGGGTGACGTTCGAGGACGCGCATGTCGCCGAATTCAAGGACACCACCAAGCGGGCGGGCGCGGGCAAGCAGATCATCCAGATGCTGATCGACGGCGAGCTCGATGCCGTGCTCGGCGAAAAATCCGACCGTCCGGACTTGAAATCGCTGTTTGCCGATGTCGCGGGGGAAGAAAGCGCCTGGTTCGAAAAGCACAAGGTGGTGCCGATCAATCACATGGTGGTGGTCAGCCAGTCTCTGTCCGACCAGCATCCGGACGCGGTGCGGGAAGTCCATCGTCTGCTCGCTGCGTCCGCCGCGGCTTCGCCGGCATCGCCGCGCTTTACGGCAGACGAGATGCGCCGCTCGCTGGAACTGATCATCAGCTATAGCGCACAACAAGGTCTCATTCCGCGGGCGTTCACGGTGGATGAACTGTTCGACGACGTAACGCGTGCGCTTTGGTAACGCGAGCTGTCATCATCCGCGAAGGCGGATGATCCAGTACTCCGTGAACGTCAGGTTGAACGGAAACGCCGCGGCGTACTGGATACCCCGCCTTCGCCGCGTATGACGATCCCGATAAACAGGAGCAACACAATGACGCCCGAGCCGATCTTCGATCTCGCCCATCTCGGCCATATGGAATTGCTGACACCGAAGCCGGACGAGAGCCTGAAATTCTTCGTCGACGTCATGGGCATGACGGTTAGCGGCCAGAAGGGCGATTCGGTCTATCTGCGCGGCTGGGACGATTACGAGCGCTATTCGCTCAAGCTGACCGCCTCGAACACCTCTGGCATGGAGCACATGGCGCTGCGCGCGCGCAGCCCGCAGGCGCTGGAGCGCCGCGTCGCCGCGCTGAAGGGCTCCGGCTTCGACATCGGCTGGATCGACGGTGACATGGGGCAGGGACCGGCATTCCGCTGCCGTGATCCCGACGGCCATATCGTCGAGCTGTATTATGAGACCGAGTGGTATCAGCCCCCGCCGGAGCTGAAGCCCGCGCTGAAGAACCAGGCGCAGCGCTTCCCCGCCCGCGGCGTCAACGTCCGCCGGCTCGATCACCTCAATTGCCTTGCCGTCGACATCAAGGCCAACCGGCTTTTTTTCGAGAACTATCTCGGCCTGCGCACCACCGAGCAGATCGTGCTCAACGACGGCACGGAAGCCGCGATGTGGATGACGATGTCGAACAAGAGCTACGACTTCGCCTACACCCGCGACCATTACGGCAAGGCCGGCCGGTTCCACCACGTCACCTACGCGCTCGACAGCCGCGAGGAGATTTTGCGCGCCGCCGATATCTTCCTCGAAAACGGCGTTCACATCGAGACCGGCCCGCACAAGCACGCGATCCAGCAGACCTTCTTCCTCTATGTCTACGAGCCCGGCGGCAACCGCGTCGAGGTCGCCAACGCCGGCGCCCGCCTGATCCTGGCGCCCGACTGGAAGCCGATCGTCTGGACCGAGGAGGAGCGCAAGAAGGGACAGGCGTGGGGACTGATGACGATCGAGTCGTTTCACACCCATGGCACGCCGCCGGTGTGAGTGGCATCCACACCATTGCCATTCACGGACGTGTAGGGCGGCTGTCCTATTGCCGGTGTCAGATCCATCGGCCTATATGCAACTTCGGAGCTGATCGGAGTATCCGCCTTCATGACCAATCGAGCCGACGCCATTGCCGCTGACATCGAGGCTTTCATCCGCACTGAGGTGATCCCCTACGAGAAGGATCCGCGGACGGGTCCGCATGGCCCGAGCGACGATCTGGTGCAGGAACTTCGCGACAAGGCGCGCGAGGCCGGCGTCCTGACGCCGCACATTCTGCCGGACGGATCGCATCTTACGCAACGTGAGACCGCGACGGCTCTGATCAAAACCGGACTCTCGCCATTGGGGCCGCTTGCCTGCAATACGATGGCGCCCGATGAGGGCAATATGTACCTGCTCGGCAAGGTCGGAAGCGCGGAGCAGAAGGCGCGCTTCCTTGAGCCGCTGGTGTCGGGCAAGGCGCGTTCGGCGTTCTTCATGACCGAGCCGGCGGACGCGGGCGGTGCGGGATCCGATCCGTCGATGATGCAGACCACGTGCCGGCTGGATGGCAATCACTGGATCATCAATGGCCGAAAGAAGTTCATCACCGGAGCGGAAGGCGCGCGGGTCGGCATCGTCATGGCGAAGTCGGATGATGGCGCGTGCATGTTCCTCGTCGATCTGCCGGATCCTGCGATCCGCACGCTGCGCGTGCTGGATACGATCGACAGTTCGATGCCCGGCGGACATGCCGAGATCGCGATCGACAACCTTCGCGTATCCGCCGACCAGATGCTCGGGGCGTCCGGCGAAGGCTTCAAATATGCGCAAATCCGCCTCAGCCCGGCGCGTTTGTCGCACTGTATGCGCTGGCTGGGCCTTGCGATCCGCGCCAACGAGATCGCCACCGACTATGCCTGCCGCCGCCACGCATTTGGAAAACCGCTGGTGGATCACGAGGGCGTCGGCTTCATGCTGGCGGAGAACCTGATCGATCTGAAACAGTCGGAACTGATGATCGACTGGTGCGCAGGCGTGCTCGACACCGGCTCGCTCGGGACGGCCGAGAGTTCGATGGCCAAGGTTGCTGTCTCGGAAGCGCTGATGCGGGTCGCCGATCGCTGCGTGCAGGTGATGGGAGGCACCGGCGTCTCGACTGAAACGATCGTCGAGCAGGCTTTCCGCGAAATCCGCGCCTTCCGTATCTATGATGGCCCGACCGAGGTCCACAAATGGTCGCTCGCCAAGAAGATCAAGCGCGACTGGAAGGCCGAACGGCATTAGCCGGCAACGCGGGCGCCCGGCCATCCTTGTGCTCACGTTGTCGCGCACCATGTTGATGCACAGGCGCGAACAGCTTTCCGGGACGGCCGATGGAGCATGTGGATTTCACCAGCGAGGCGTTTTTTCGCGATCCGCAGGCGAGGGTGGCGCAATTGCGCTCGCTCGGTCCCGTCGTTGCGACGCGGTTCCCGATCGTCGGCCGGGTCTGGGTCACCACGACCTATGAGGCGGCGGCGCGCGTGCTGAAGGACAGCGCGCAGTTCTCGCTGCGCAAGGAGGGCGGCTCGCCTGTCGGCCTGCCATGGTGGATGCCGAGATTTGTCGCTACATTCGCCAACAACATGCTGACGATGGACGAGCCGGACCATACGCGCCTGCGCGATATCGTCGATGAGGCGTTTCGCCGCCGCGCGGTGCTCGGCATGGAGCCGCACATCCGCGCCATCGCCGACGGCCTTGCCGATCAACTGTTCTCCGAAGGCAGTCCCGCCGACCTGGTGCAACGTTACGCGCGAACGCTGCCGCTTGCGGTGATCTGCGAGCTGCTGGGCCTGCCGCTGGCGGACCGGCCGAGATTCATCGCCTGGGCCAATTCGATGGCGCAGCTCACGAGCTCGTTCGGCCTGGTGCGGATGATCGGCGGGCTCATGAAGATGCGGCGCTATCTGGAGGAGCGCTTGCGGCTGACCCGCGAAAAAGGCGGCGAGGGGCTGATCGCCGAGCTCGTGCGCGTCGAGAAGGAAGGCGGGCGCATCACGCCCGACGAGATGGTCTCGATGGTTTTCCTGCTGCTCGGCGCCGGCTCGGAAACGACGACGCACCTGATCAGCGGATCGGTGTTCGAACTTTTGAAAGACACTGATCGGCGCGACTGGCTGGCGGCGGACTGGAGTCGCGCCGGGCTCGCGGTAGAGGAATTCCTGCGCTTCGTCTCGGCGGTGCAGTTCTCCAAGCCGCGCTACGTGCGGCAGGATGTCGAGATCGAAGGCGTCAGGCTGAAGAAGGGCGACAAGGTGATGGCGATGATCGTTGCCGCCAATCTGGATCCGCAGGCGAACGCATGTCCCGAACGTCTCGACCTCGAACGGCGGCCGAACCGGCATCTGGCGTTCGGCACCGGGATACATTTCTGCCTTGGCCATCAGCTCGCACGGATCGAGGCGATGTGCGCGCTGCAGGCGCTGTTCACACGCTGGCCCGCACTCAAGTTGGCAGTCGAACCTTCGCAAATCCGTTGGCGGCGACGGCCGGGCATTCGCATGATCGCAGAGCTGCCCGTGGTGGCCGGTGCGTGATCGGATCGTTGAGTTGTATCATCTGATTTGACACGCTTGCGATGCAGGTGCAGTGTGGTGCTTATTGATTTTTGCGCCGACGCGATGTCGGCATCGCGCGCGTTCGATAGCGCGGGCACCATACTGGCGGGCTGCGACATTTGAGGCAGCCGGAAAGGATAGTTATGTCATTTCGGGACGAACTTATTGCGCGCGCGGTGGAGCAGTGGGAGAAGTTCGGCAAGGACCTGGACAGGAACGACAAGTTCATCGACCCGAACGGAAATACGACGACGAACGATAAAACAGACGGCGTGCCGAACCGGCGCAAGGAAACCGTCGAGCCGTTTGCCAGCCGGGTTGCGAATTATTGGCTGAGCATTCCGAGCCAGCAATACAACGATCTCGTCAGGAAATACGCGAAGGCCAAAGGCAAGCTCGATGGGACCATCGATCTGGCCTGGTCGGCGGCGTTCATTTCCTATTGCATGCAGATGGCCGGGGCTGGTTCTTCGTTTCCTTATTCGTCCGGCCACGCGGCCTGGATGGTCCAGTCGATCAAGAACAGGACCAGCGGCAAGCTGAAGGCTTCGCTCGTCGGCTTTCGGCTCGGCGAAATTCCGCTCGAGCCCGGCGATCTCATTGCAAGGCCACGCGAAGCGGGCGTGACTTACGACAATGCGGTCAAGAAGGCCTGGTTCATAAGCCACTCGGATATCGTGGTGGAGGTCGATAAGGCAAACAAGGTTGCGCACGTCATCGGCGGCAATGTCGGGCAATCGGTCAGCAAGGCGAAGGTCACGATCGATTCCGACGGAAAGCTCGACGACCCGGATGGCTGGATGGTCCACATCCAGAACAACATCTCGCTCAAGGCGGCGCCCCTCGTTGCGTTATCCACCAGCGAAGCAAAAGTAGGATAGCAAGTGCAAGGTGAGGACTGCGGGCAGCGAACGGCATCCTTCTGCCTTGCTTTCTCCCGATTTTCAAAAGGCCACTCGATAGTGCTCGGGCGTATTCGCGCCGCGAAACGGCAGAGCCATGCGAGGCGTCATGCGCGTATGGCCCGTCGTTTGCTTCGTTCTCAGGCGAATAGTCTTTTGACAATGTGACAGGCTTCGGCGGTCGCAGGCTACCTCCACTACGACCGGCTCCTTTCTCCGATACCGCTTCTCGCCCAATTCTGCCGTGGCCTGTTCGCCCGGCTCAGAAATCCCGCACGCGTAGATCGAAATCGTTCCCGAACAAAAATTGGCGCGGCGTCAATTTGAAGTGAAGCGCTGTCACCTGAGAGTCACGGCGCTGTAATGGCGCGCCGCGACCTTACCCGCGCCTGCCGCCGTCTCCCGGCGGAAAGGCTAAGCGAAAAATTGCGGCGGCGATCGCGCGGATCCCGCTGTTCCACAAACTGCAACTCAGCAAGGCTGAAGTGGAGGCTTAGATGGCGTCGGATTCTCTCAATATTATTCTGACCAACGACGACGGTTTCAACGCACCTGGTATTCAGACGCTTTACACAGCGCTCGTAAGTGCCGGATTCAACGTCCATATCGTTGCCCCCCTCGTCAATCAGAGCGCGCAGGGCAGCTCGCTCGGCGGCACCAGCGGCCTCATCAATCCGATCGACATTACCGAATTTTCCCCGGGCAATTTTTCGGTCGACGGCAAGCCCGCCGCGGCGACGCTGACCGCGCTTGACGATCTTTTTGCAGGAGAGACGCCGGACCTGATCATCTCGGGGACCAACCGCGGCGACAACATCGGCGAGAGCGAGAATATTTCCGGCACCGTGAACGCCGCGCTTCAGGGTCTGTTCGAAGGCGTTCCCTCGATCGCGGTTTCGTCCGGCTCGTTCAACGGCAGCTTCGACGCAGGCTTCGCCAACGCCGCGAGCTTCATGGTCAACTTTCTGCACGAGCTCCAGGATGCGCAGACCCCGGGGCAGCCGCTTCTGCCCGCCGGCGAAGGGCTCTCGATCAACGTTCCCGGCAACCCGACGCTGGCCGGCGTCTCCGTGACGACGATCACCAACGAGTCGAGCGCCGAGTTCCCTTACGCGCCCAACGGCACGCCGAACACATTCGCCGAAGGGTTCATCACGAATACCTCGCCGTCCGGCAACCCCACAGCGGAAGGCTCGCAATTCCTGACCAATCACATCACCATCTCGCCGATTGACGGCAACTGGGGAGCAACTGAAGACGTCCGCGACAGCCTCGCCGTGCGGCTCGGCTCGGCGATGACGCCCGCGGCGGACACCTCGCATCCCCTGAACATCCTGCTGATCGACGAGGACGGCTTCAACTCGCCGGGCATTGTCGCGACGCGCGATTCGCTGCTGGCGGCGGGTTACAATGTCACCGTGCTTGCACCCGCGACCGATCAAAGCGGCGTCGGCTCCGCTCTGTTCCTCAATCCCATCACGGTGACGCAATTCGACGCTCACTCTTACTCGGCCAACGCCGGCACGCCGGCGAGCCTGGTGGCGCTCGCGCTCGATCCGAACGGGCTGTTCAACGGCGCCAGGCCGGACCTCATCGTGGTCGGCGCCGATCAGGGCGATGCGGTCGGCATCGAGAACGCGAACCATTCCGCCACCGTCGCGGGCGCCGCGACTGCACTCTTCAATTACGGCGTACCGAGCATCGCGCTGACATCGGCGAGCGGCTCGGCCGCCGGCTTTGCCACCAGCGCCAGCTTCCTCACGACGCTGATCCAGAACCTGCAATTGACCCAGGGCTCGTCGCCGACGCTGCTGCCGGAGGGGGTAGGGCTCAGCGTCAACGTGCCGGTCGGCGCCACCGTCGGCAACTACGCATTCACCAACATCGACGGCGGTACGGATGCCAATCTCAGCGTGCTCGGCAACGACAATTTTGCGCACTATTCGTATGGCGCGCCGGTTGCAGGCACCGATCCGCATTCGGAAGGCGACGCGTTCAACGCCGGCAAGATCACCGTGAGCGCGATCGACGGCAGCATCGCGGTTCGCGACAGCGGCACTTACGACTTCCTGGCTTCCCTGATCGGCACCACCTTCGGCGACGCGACTTCCGCCCCCGTCATCGCGGGAGATCTCGCGATCTCCGTCAACGAGGGCGGGACGGTCGTGCTGACGACCGCCGACCTCAACGAGGCCGATCCCGATAGTTCCGGCGCCGCGCTGAGCTACGCAGTGACGGCGACGAGCCACGGTCAGGTGTTCGTCAACGGGTCCGCCGCCAACGGCTTCACGCAGGCGCAACTCGAAGCCGGTCAGGTCAGCTTCCATCACGATGGCAGCGAAACCACGTCGGGAAGTTTCTCCGTCACGCTGGCGGACGGCAGCGGCCTGACGGCCGCGGCCACGGTGAATGCCGCCGTTACGCCGGTGGATGACGCACCGGTGTTCACCTCGTCGCCGAGTATCTCGGTCGCCGAAAACCACACGTCCGTGGAGACCCTCACGGCCACCGATGCCGAGAACGACAGCTTCCTGTTCTCGATTGCCGGCGGCGCCGACAAGGATTTCTTCACGGTCGATGCCCATACCGGGGCGCTCAGCTTCAAGTCGGCGCCGGATTTCGAGACGCCGGCGGATGCCAATGGCAACAATGTTTACCAGGTTTCGGTCGCGGCGACCGACAGCGGCGGCGCCGTCTCCGAACTGGCGATGAACATCACCGTCACCGACGTTGCGGAGCAGGGCAAGACGATCAACGGCACCAACGGAAAGGATTCGCTGACGGGCACCACGGGCGCGGATACCATCCACGGCCGCGGCGGCGCCGATATGATCGTTGCCGGTGACGGGAACGATCGTGTGTTCGGCGGCGACGGAAAGGACACGCTGGCGGGCGGCCACGGCAACGACCGTCTCACCGGCGGCAGCGGAGCCGACAACTTCGTGTTCGGGCCCAACTTCGGCAAGGACGTCATCACGGACTTCGGCCACAACGACGTGATCTCGTTCGACCACAGCGTGTTCGCCAGTTTTGCGGACGTGATGGCTGCGGCTCACCGCGAAGGGCATGACACCGTCATCACGGTCGATGCCGCAAATACGCTGACGCTGCACGACGTGTTGCCGCGCGAACTGAACGCGCATGACTTCATGTTCGTCTGAGACAGCGTAGCTTCATCACTGGAGGCTCGGGGCCGGCGCATTTCAATGCGCCGGCCCCTTGCCGTTCGGCCGACGCATGGCGCCCGACACCCGGGTCCTCGCTATCCAGTTGTATTCGGCATAATGTACTCGTGCGCCCATCGATCCCTACCTCGATAGGGGCGGATCATGGTAGTGCTCCAGCGCAATTGAGGAGCCGCCGGCGTTCAACCGCCGGCATGGGGACTGAGAGAGTGAGCTTATGCCTTATTATGTCGGCGCAGGGGATCCTGAATGGGACGAATATCTTAAGCAGGCGGAGACGGATTGGTCCGATGAGCCGCCGCAATCGCTGTTTACGTATGTAGAGCCTTGGAAAGCAGAGACGAGCGTGCTTCGATTTCCCGAAGCGCCGGGCGCGGAGCCCGAGGCTCCCCGGGACAGCGTCTATCGCCAGCCGTCCACTCCGGGGCGCGGGTTCTTTGCAGGGCTGTTTGGGAAGCAGGCGGAGATACCCACATTTTCAACCGAACAACTGCTCGATAACCTCGCAAAGAGGCAGAACGCGATCTCCGCGCATGCACTCTGGAAGGTTTCCGGGTCGACCGCCGTATGCCGCAAGGCAGGCGTGAAGCGGATTTTCGGCAGCTATGATGGCGGCGGCGATGAAAGCTTCACGCACCTTCACGGCGCTCAGATGAACGATGGCCGCGTGATCGATCCCGATGAACTCCGCAAAACGGTGCGAGCCGCCGATGAACTCCTGGACAATGCAGTCTCCGCCATCATGGGGACATTCGATGCGGGTGAATTCGCGTTGCACGGCGCGGTCATCATCGACTTCGAGGCCTGCACCATCACGGACGAGAAGAATGCCGACGTCGTCTTCGGCGACAAAGTGGTGTGGGGCGTTTGACGATGGCGCATCCCTACCATCACGCCGTCCGGTCGGCGAAGCTGTTCGGTGGCAAGCCTGAAGATTACCTCGCGGTCCATGATTGGTTTGATGAGAGCAAGGCCCACCTCGCCGATTTCCGACACCGCGCGCTGCGCCATCACAGCGAAGGCATCTTCATGTGCGCCTCCATTTTTGGCGCGACGATCCAGAACAGCGACGGCAAACACGTCCCCGTTCGAACCATCGGCGAGCAGCACGTGACCGACGATCTGGGCTGGATACCATCGGTGAAGGACTGGCTGCAACATATTCAGCCGCAACCATGGATGGGCCGCACGCCTTTCCGCCCCCAGACCGATGCGGCGGCCGCGAAAGCGAACGCGGTGCAGCTCAATAATGGGATGCCGGCTGAACAAGGGCATCAAACTTAACGAGCACAATGCTGTTATCGCTCGATCCAAACAGTCATGCCCGGCTCGAGGCTTGCTCGTTCTTCCGCTGGGTCGAGCCGCAGGCGCAGCGTATTGCGGTCATGATCGCCAATAACCCGCTCGGCCTGCCAGGTGGCGAAGACCCCGAGCGGCCTCAGTTCTGTAACGACGGATTTGATTGCTCCTGCGGCACCATTCCGCATCACGTTCACCGTTTTTCCCATCGCGAGATCGCCCAGATGGTCCTCGCGCGCATTGAACGAGAGCCATTGCTTGCCCGTGGCCTCGACCATCAGGATTGGTTGGCCCGCACGAACGTTCTCGCCCACCTCTGCGGCGATCACACTGACGACGCCGTCCGCCGGGGCCCGCAGGGTCATCTTGTCAAGGCGGCGTTCGAGCACAGCGACCGCGGATGCCGCGGCCTGCACCTGCGCGTCGGCGATTGCGCGTTCCTCTTTGGTCGGGCCTGCCACGGCCGCATCGTAATTCGCCTGAGCCTCAGCCACATCGGCGCGGGCGCTGGCAGCGTCTTTTTCGGCCTGGTCAAGCGACTGCTGGGACTCAAAGCTCTGGCGCGCCAGCGTGCTGGTTCTTGTGAGCTGGGCCTCGACATAGTCGAGACGGGCGCTCGCCTTGGCGATGGCAGCTTTCAGGGAATCCACCTGTTCGCGGCGGACACCGGCATAGACGTTGTTGCGGTTCGCGATGGCTGACGCCAGCGCCGCCCGGGCCTGGTCCGCCTGCGCGGTCAACTCCACCGCGGAAAGCCGCGCCAGCACATCGCCGGCCTGCACGCGCGCGCCTTTTGCGACTGCAATCGACACCAGTTGGCCGTTCACTTCCGGCTCCACCCTGACTTCGGTCGCCCGCACCACGCCAACGATTGGGGCCGGCGACCCCGGGCGGCGTGCGGAGTAGATCAGAACGCCGGCGACGAGCACGAGCGGGATCGCAACCATGAGCGCGAGTCTAGCGTTGCGCATGTCGCTGTCCTCTCTTGACCACGAATGCCGAGATCACGGCGAGCACGAAATAGGTGAGTGCCAGACACCACAGCCAGACCCAGTCATGTGCCACCTCCCAGATGCTGGCACCCAGTTGGTTGATGCGCACGAGGCCATCGATCGCGGAATCGGCGGGGAACAGCCGACCGAACGCCAGGGCCGCGTCGGGGATCGCTTCGCGCGGCCATGCGAAGCCGGCCATGAAGAACTGCGGCAGGCTCGTTGCCAGCAGAAGGATGGTCGGGTTCTCCGGCCGCGTGAACCAGGCCCCGACAGCCTGTCCCATGAAGCTCGTCGCCAGCAGAAAGACGGTCGCGAGCGCGAAGATTTGTGGAAGCTGGCCGAGCGCCGAAAAGCCGTAGATGCGCGGCAGCACGATGACGTAAAGCGCGAGCGCTGGAAGGTAGATGGTCAGATGGGCTATGCCGCGACCGAGCACGCCGGCAAACGCGCCGCCTCCCGTTGCCAGCGCGGTCCGGGTCAGCATCGCCGCGCCGATCAGGAGGGTTTGCTGCAGGATCAGTACGAACGCCGCCGGCACGACATAGCTCGCATAGCCGCCGACCGGGTTGAAGATCGGCTGAAGCAGAACGTCGGCCGGGCTCGAGCTCGAAAGCTTCGCCTTGACGAGGCTTCCGTCCGAGCGCGCGCCGCGCGAGACGAGCTCGGACGTCAATGTTCCGATGGCTGTGGCGACCCCGCTTGCGGTCGATCTGAACAAGAAGAGGTAAGTGGCATCCGCATAGACCCGAATGTGAGCGGTGAT
>Ga0081540_1003142_pt1 | contig 13197 bp, 12 predicted proteins | sample TabmetS2T1R1_FD_71024 | JGI IMG/M metagenome (GOLD analysis project Ga0081540, IMG submission 71024) | Tabebuia heterophylla rhizosphere microbial communities from the University of Puerto Rico - S2T1R1 | ecosystem: Host-associated > Plants > Roots > Rhizosphere ... | reverse complement strand
CGGTCAGCTTCACCGGCTTCAACTCGCTGTTGCTGGCGTGATCAAAGGCTTCGCGATCCGGCCCGTGCGGCAGCATCATGTTGTGCAGCGAGATGCCGCCGGGAACGAAGCCCTGCGGCTTGGCGTCGTAGACGCCGTAGATCAGCCCCATGAACTCGCTCATGATGTTCATGTGATACCAGGGTGGACGGAAGGTGTTTTCGGCCACCATCCAGCGCTCCGGGAAAATGACGAAATCGATGTTGGCGGTTCCGGGGGTCTCCGAGGGCGCAGTCAGGACCGTGAAGATCGAGGGATCGGGATGATCGAAGCCGATGGCGCCGATCGGCGAGAAGGTGCGCAGGTCATACTTGTAAGGCGCGTAGTTGCCGTGCCACGCCACCACATCGATCGGCGAATGCGGCAGGGCCGTCTTGAACAGCGAGCCGCCCCATTTCACGTAGAGCTCGGTCGGCGTGTCCTTGTCCTCGTAAGACGCCACGGGCGTCAGGAAGTCGCGCGAATTGGCAAGGCAGTTGGCGCCGATCGGTCCGCGTTCCGGCAGCGTGAACGCGCCGCCGTAATTTTCGCAGAGATAGCCGCGCGCGGGGCCTGACGGAATTTCGACCCGGAATTTCACGCCGCGCGGGATCACGGCGATCTCGCCCGGCTCGATGTCGATGCGGCCGAATTCGGTGACGAGGCGCAGATTACCCTGCTGGGCCACGAACATCATCTCGCCATCGGCATTGTAGAAGTGCTGGTCGACCATCGACTTGGTGATGAGATAGACGTGCGCCGCCATGCCGGCCTGGGTGTTGGCGTCGCCCGCTGTCGTCATGGTCTGCACGCCCTGCAGGAAGGTGGTGTCTTCCTTCGGGATCGGCGCCGGGTCCCAGCGCAGTTGCGCGATCGGCAGGTCGTACTCTTGGCACGGCGCGGTGCGCCACAGTCCGGCGTCGGTTTTGGCAAAGCGTCCCGAATGCTTCACCGACGGACGGATGCGATAGAGCCACGACCTTTCATTGCTGCCGCGCGGCGCGGTGAAGGGCGAGCCTGACAATTGTTCGGCATAGAGCCCGTAGGCGCAGCGCTGCGGCGAGTTGCGGCCCATCGGCAGCGCGCCGGGCAAGGCCTCGGTCTCAAAACTGTTGCCGAAGCCGGACATGTAGCCCGGCGTCAGTTGCGCGGAGCTTCGTACGATCTGATCGGGCGAGGTGTTGATATTCATGGTCATCCTCCTTGCAGGGCGGCCCACATTTCCTGGTCGCGCTTGTCGGTCCAGATCACGGGATCGTCGATCCCGGACGCCTCGTCGAACGCGCGCGAGACGTTGAACGGCAGGCAGTGCTCGTAGATGGCAAAACTGGAGAATTTCGGATCCATCACCTCGCGGGTCGCGGCCATCGATTCCTTCAGATTGCGCCCTTTGGCGACGGATGTTTCGGCCGCGCCATAAAGCGTGGTGACGAAATCGCGTGTCATCGCAATGGCGTCACGCCCGGTCGCGAGGCCCTTCAATGCATCTCCACGGCCCGGCGCAATCGCCTTCGGATTGAAGGCGCGGATTTCGTTCAGCGTCATCGGCCATTCCCGCAGATGCGCGTCGCCGCAATAGCAGGCCGAGTGATATTCGATGAGGTCGCCGGAGAACATCACTTCCGCATCCGGCACCCAGGCGACGATATCGCCCGAGGTGTGTCCGGCGCCAAGTTGCATCAGCCGCACCTCGCGTTTGCCCAGATAGATCGACATCTCGCCTTCGAAGGTCAGCGTCGGCCAGGTCAGGCCGGGAATGCTCTGCGCATCCTGGAACAGGCGGGGAAAGCGGCCGTATTCGGAATCCCAATCCTGCTGGCCGCGCTCCTCGATCAGCCGGTAGGTTTCCGCCGACGCCACGATGCCCTGCGCCTTGTAGGCGGAAGCGCCAAGCACGCGCACGGCGTGATAATGCGACAGCACGACGTATTTGATCGGCTTGTCGGTGACGGTGCGCACCCGCTCGATCACTTTATTTGCCATCGCCGGCGTCGACTGAGCGTCGAAGACGAGACAGCCGTCGTCGCCGACGATGATCGCCGAGTTCGGATCACCCTCGGCGGTGAAGGCATAGAGATCGGTGCCGATTTCGGAGAAGGTGATTTTCTTCTCCGCCAGATCGGTGGTGGACGCAAAACCCTTTGCACTGTTGGCCATCAATCCATCCTGAATGGTTTATTGTTGCTGCTGTTGTTGCTGCTGGCTCGCGTCCAGCATCCGCCGCTTGGCAAGCGCGATCGCCTCGTTCAGCACGTCGATGTCGCCGATGTGATTGGCGAGCACGAGCACCAGCGCGGCGTCGAAATCGGCGCTCTGATCGTCACTCAGGCCGCGATGCGCCTCGACGATGGCGCGAAATGCGTCGTCGGGCCGTGCAAAATTCGAGCTGGTCGACAGCGCCATGCAAGGACCTCAGTTTATGCCTGCGGCACGCGCCAGCGCGCCATCGAGCGCGGCGCGGGTCGGATGCCGGAAGCGCGCCGCGACATAACCATCGGGACGCAGCAGATAGGCGGTGCCGGGTTCGGCGTCGTAACGCGCAGCGGCAAGTCCTTCCGGATCGGCCAGGCCGCCCTCCCCGCCGATCCTGATTGCGCCGACGCCTTCGGGCGCTTCCACCGGCGCGCTGTTGCCAAACTCCAGCAGGGTGAACCGCGTTCCCGCGGCAATGAAGGCATCCGTCAGGAATGAAGGCTCGCCGCCCCTAGCGGCAACCGGTGCATCCGCCATCGACGCGCCGGGGCGCGGGCCACCTCGCCAGGAATCGCCATCGGCAGTCGAGAGCGGCGTCGCATAGATCGACGGCGTCGAAAGCCGCCCGCCATTGACCATGCGCTTGCCGAATTCGGTTTCCTTGGCGAGTGACAGCACCGCCTTGCGCAACCGCGCCTCCTGGTGCGAGTTGGGCGCCATGAAATCGGTCGAGCGGGTCGATTCCCGGATGTTCTCATCCGCCGCGGCGCTGCGCTCGATGTGGTAGCTTTCAAGCAGCCGCTCCGGTGATATCCCGCGCAGCACGCGATCGAGCTTCCACGCAAGATTCTCGGCGTCCTCCAGCCCGGAATTGGCGCCGCGGGCACCGAACGGCGAAACCTGGTGCGCGGCATCGCCGGCAAAGATCACGCGGCCATGGATGAACTTGTCCATCCGCCGGCACTGAAATTTGTACAGCGATATCCATTCGAAATCGAATTTGTCGTGGCCGAGCATGCGCGCGATGCGCGGCCGCACGTTTTCCGGCAGCTTTTCGATCGCCGGATCGGCAAAGCGATTGAGCTGCAGGTCGATGCGCCAGATGTCGTCCGGCTGCTTGTGCAGAAGCGCGGAGCGGCCGGCATGGAACGGCGGGTCGAACCAGAACCAGCGTTCGGTCGGAAACGCCGCGGTCATCCTGACGTCGGCGATCAGGAACTGGTCCTCGAACACCTGTCCTGCGAATTCCGCGCCCACCATCTGCCGCAGCGAGGAACGAGCGCCGTCGCAGGCGACGACGTATTGCGCGGCCATCCGATAGGGACCATCCGGCGTCTGGATCGTCAGCAGCACGGAATCGTTGCGCGGCTCGAGCCCGACCACCTTGTTGCGCCAGCGCAGGTCGATTCCCGAAAGCTGCTCGACGCGGTCGACGAGATAGGCCTCGGCATAGAATTGCTGAAGATTGATGAAGGCGGGCCGCTTGTGGCCCTGCTCGGGCAGCAGGTTGAACTGGTAGAGCAGCGCGTCAGCGTGAAAGATCTTGCCGACGCTCCACACCACGCCCTTGTCGACCATGCGCTGGCCGATGCCGAGCCGGTCCCAGAATTCCAGCGAACGTTTTGAAAAGCAGATCGCGCGCGAGCCCTCGCCGATCCGGTCGGCGTCGTCCAGCAGCACGACCGACCGGCCGCGCTGCGCCAGGTCGATCGCCAGCGACAGCCCCACGGGACCCGCGCCGACAACGACGACCGCATGCTCCGCAGTATCCGCGCCCGCCCGATCCTGATCGGGATGGCGACGGTAGCCGAACTGGGTTCTGGTCTGCGCCATTCGAACTCAACCCGTGACTGGCCAAGGGCGGGCGACCGTGCTAGATAGTCGCATCTGCAACTATCTTAAACCCCGGGCCATGTCCGGCGTCAACTCAATTCGAGGCTATCCTTGCCGAAGGCGTTTTTAACCGACGTGGCCAACGGCTCGCGCGAAGATAGCGCACCGACGCGCAGCGTCAGGCTGGATCTGTTCGGGTTCGTTCCGTTTCGCCTGAACCGGCTGGCCGCGGAAGTCAGTTCGGCGCTCTCGGTCGAGTACGCGGCCCGCTACGGGCTGGATATTCCGGAATGGCGCGTGCTGGCGACGCTCGGCTTCCGCCATGACGCGTGCAGCGCGCAATATATCGCCCATTGCACCCGCACCCATAAATCCACCATCAGCCGCGCCGTCACGTCGCTGATGAAGCGGCAGATGGTCGAGCGCGTCGAGAACACGGACGACCGCCGCGAATTTCGCCTGCGCCTGACGCGCAAGGGGACGGCACTCTATGAAGAACTGATCCCGCGCCTGTTGCGCAAGGAGCAGGAAATGCTCTCGTGCCTCTCGGCACAGGAGCGGCGCGATTTCGCGCGGCTGCTCGGCAAGATCGAGCAAAGCCTCGATCTGGTGCAAACCAGCGAAGAGGCGGACGCGAAGGAAGCCTACTAAGGAGGTGTGCTCATAAATTGCCGCATGAGAAGTCTGCCTCAAGGAGCACGGCAGACCAGTTGTGCTCAACCTGGATTTTCCGGATTTTGACCCATTGCCGACGGTTGCGGCAAGTTAAGGAAAGCGCCCTGCCTTCCTGTCAGCCTCTATGCGGCGGTGTAGTGCTGCGAGTTCTTCCCACTGGCTCGCAAGGTCGCTGAATTGCTGCTTCAAGTACAGGCTGGTCACAGCGGCCGCCCGTCGGCGGCATTCCGCTGCGTATTCTTCCATCTCGTCTGTACGTTGACGCATGGGGAACAAACGACGCGCGTCGTGGCAGGTTTCGATATGATGACTGGAACATTTCCGCGTAAATGATACTATAGCTCATCACCGGCTGCGGCCCAAGCCCAGGCGTCGGTGGCTGAGAGACCGATTGTGCTCCCGCCTGTTTTACAGGGAGCACCCATGGCACAAGATCAAATCGCGCTGGCGCGCGAGCACGTGGTCAAAGGTCGCGCGATAGTGGCGCGGCAGCGTATCTTGATCGAGAAAATCAGAGCGCGACGCTCCGACCCATCTCAAGCAGAAGACCTTCTAGATCGATTTGAAGCTTCGCTTCGAATCTTCGAGGAAGATCTTGAGCGGCTTGAGGGTTAGCTACTAAAGCCGCGCGGCGCCGGCGATTGCGTCAATTTCGAGTGAAGACGTCGCCTGTTGGCCCCATCGCGGAAGTCAGAGCCAAAACCAGGGCAGAGTGAGATAGACGCAAGCGATCATCGAGATTGCAGGGATCAACCACACCCATCCCGACCAACCGGATTGCGTCGAACGTCCAGGCAGCGAAGCAGCAGCAAGGCCGACCATCAAGGCCCCGAGTGCGGCGGTCGCGGCCCATCCATACCAGTACATCGCGGGAGCCAGAAATCCCATCGCGGGATCAGCAACGTCGCGCGAATGATGCGTGCCCGCGAGCACGATACCGAGTGACGGGAAAACGGTGAAGAGAGCAAGGTCCTTTGCGAGTGCGATCACGTAGAGGACAGCGAACGTGGTCCCGAATGCGAATGCAAAACGGCGGAACGGGGCTGATGATGTCATGAGCCGAAACCCCTGATGTTGTTGGCAACGTGACCGGTCAGAAAGCCCCACCAAATGATGAAAGCGAGTATCGAGGTGACCGCCGTGCGCGTCTGAACAGGTTCGTTCGCAAGCGGCCGTCGCCAGCAAACCCAATAGGCGGGCAGCAACGCCAGCCCGATTGCTGCAAAATGTTCCTTGATGTCGAAGAAGCCGAGGGCATGCCAGTGACCCGCACGCTCTAATTCGGGTCTGACATCCACACGGAAGTAAAGGTAGAGGGCCCCACCCAGAAGCGTGGAAATAGCGTACAGCACGACCACGGCGTTGGCGAACGAGGCCGAGGGTATGGAACGAAAGCGGCCAAAGAACGAGCCGCGTCGCGCGCTTACCGACCCCCACGCGGCAAGCGTCTGGTGGGTTATCGCGCCAAGCAGTGCGACCGCCACCAAGCCGTGAATGATCAGAATAGCCGTCGCCAGAACCTCACTCCCCTAAACACCGCTATCCAGCTCACTTGAAGAGATCCTCAGTCCCGAACGGCTCCGCCGACCACGGCCGGAAGCGATTGAGGGTGAATTTCGTCTTCTGGCCGGGTTCAACGTCCACCAGCACGTAGTTGTACTCCTCTTGCGGAGGCCGGCCCTTCCAGTAAAGGTCCTGCGGATAATCAGCGGGCACCTTGATGCTGGTTCGCCCCGGCAGGATGGGGTCTTGTTCTGCGCCCCCACCGCCTAACATCAGATACTTTACCCCATCCACGTCGTAGATTTCCGTGGTGTGGACGTGCCCGTTCAAAACGATCACCTCCATGTCCTTGGCATACGACGCAATCACCTTGTGTGGGTTATCGGGAGCCGGGATCGGGCCCAGGCCTGACCGCGCGAACACTGGATAATGGAAGACGATAAACGCCTTCTGGATGCCATTGGCCTTCGCTTCGTCCATCCATTTTTGGAGCTGGGTTATCTGCTCGGCATATTTTGGCCGATCAGCGTCCCACAGCGACGGCGAACGGTAATCGTACTTGCCGCTCCAGAGATAGATGAAGCGGGTACCCTTGAAGTCGAATTTGTAGATGAGGTTCTCGGGTGTGACGCCGAATTTTCTCAGATATGGCACGGCCGAAAGAACGCCCTCAATCTTTGGGTCGGCCCATACCTCATGATTGCCTACACTCATGAAAAAGCGCCCATCGAGGCCGGCTGCGCGCATCTCGTCATCCGGCGCGGGCAGCTTCTTCAACATCGTATCATTCACGCGCTTCCAGTATGGGCTGTCAGTGACAGTCACGCCCTGATTGCCCCACCAGACGGCGTCACCGCTATTGACCACGAATTTGGCGCGACCGGATTGAACGTCCTTCACGATTTCGCGGGTCACCCATTCGCCGCCCTGAAGCCGGAACATCGTCCGATGCACTCCAGGAAGCAGTTTCACGTCCTCAACGGACGCCTCAGTGACCCAACCTTTATCCACCGTCAGGGTCATCACTTCCGTCTTGGATGCGAACGGCATGACAACCTTGATCAGGTCCTTTGTGACCGGATCGAAGATCATCTTCACATCCCTCGCTACGACGGCCTCGGCAACCTTTTCCGGCATGACCAGGCCGAACATCTCGACGAAGAACTTGCTGAGGTCCGGCTGCCCTTCCTTCAGCGGTAGATACATCATTGGTCGGGTATCGCCGACCGCAGCGAACGAAAACCCGGCCGTTGCTTGCGCACTCGTTGTTTGTGCCTGGGCGCTGGCAACGAGTGGCACGGAGAATGCGGGCAGAGCTGCGAGTGCGCCTAGAATGAGACGACGGCTGGGCTCGTTGGGCCGGGAGAATTGCATCGTGATCACCCTGCTTCGAGAGGAGGGAATGAGACGCCGCATGCGGTCCGCAAAGGGTCCGACAGCAACCACCATCGTAAACCCTGCGGTGGGAGGCTTGATATAGATCAACTACGCCGCCGACGAATAAGAGGGGGCCACTTCTGTTAATGGGCCCGCAACGGATGTCCCGGCATGTCTGCTTTTGGGCCGCTACCGGGATGCAGGCGGGACAGCGCGCTGCCATCTTCTCAATTTGTGAGCGCCCGTCATTCCGCGGCGATGCGAAGCATCGAACTACGGTGCGCAATTGCGCACGAGTGAATCTCGAGATTCCGGGTCTGGTCCTGGCGGACCATCCCGGAATGACGGAAGTTGTCGATACCGAGTGTGCGCCTTGCCGAAGCCTACTTCGCTGCCGTTACCACGATCTCCACGATATGCGGCGGTTCGAGATCGACGCCCAGGCAGGCGCGCATCGGTGGGTTCTTCATGTCGACCCATTCGTCCCAGGCACGGTTCATCTCGCCCTTCCGCTTGATGTCGGTGATATAGACGATGGCCGAGAGGATCTTGCTCTTGTCCGTGCCGCACGCCGCGAGGCTCTCGTCGAGCCGGGCGAGCGCCTTTACGCTCTGCTCGTACATCGAGGGACTGACCGGATCGGGCGCAACCGCCACCGTGAAGACCAGGTTGTCGTACATGACGGCGCCGCTGCGGGTCGGCGTATATCCGGGCAATCGAGTGATCATGGTTCAACTCCGGGTCAAGCCGGGCTCCACTACGCCCGGTCGATATGCTTCGCGATCACGGGAAAATACGCATCGGCCGAACCGGCATCGATCGCTTCCTGCAGCACGGTCCCGATAAGCTCCGCCCCGCGAATCTTGATGCCGGCATCCGACGCCAATTCCAGCGCGTAGGACAAATCCTTCAGCGCATATTCCGTCGAAAACGCGCGCTCCGGGAAATTGCCCGGCACGATCGCCTTCATGCCGTGATTGCGCAGGGCAAAACTGTCGGCCGAGCCCTTTGACAGCGTATCGAGCAGCAGTTTTGGATCGACGCCATTGCGCCTCGCGACCGCAACCGCCTCGGCCAGCGCGTTGACGGTTTCGAACAGCACCATGTTGTTGAGGATTTTTGTCACCTGCCCTGCGCCGACATCGCCGCAGTTGGTGACATCGGTGGCAAAGCATCGGATCAGCGGTTCGATATCGGCGTAGAGCGCGGGCACGGCCCCGACCATCACACTTAGCGTTCCATCCTGCGCCGCCTGGCGCGTGCGCGCGATCGGCGCGTCGGCCCAGGACGCGCCCTTGGCCTGCAATTGCCCGGCGAAATCGCGGGTCTGGCTCACCGAGGATGTGCCGAGATCGACCACGATCTGGCCGCTCCTGACATTCTTGAGAATGCCGTCCCCCTCGAACACCGCACGGACGTGTTTGGCGCTGGGCAGGCACAGGAACAGCAAATCGCTTTGCCTGACGAGATCAGCCACCGAGCCTGCGACCTCGGCGCCTTCCGGTCGAAGCCGCGTAAGCGGCTCCGGCGACAGGTCGAATGCGACCACGCGCCTGCCGCTCTTCTTCACGAGATTGCGGCAGATCGGCTCGCCCATCACACCAAGACCGATGAAGCCGATCGTCTGGTACGAAGACATCAAAACCGCCCGCTATTTCACGAACGAACGCGACGGCGCGAGATGCAGCGCAAACGCATCGACCTTGTCGCTGGCGCGCGGATAGATCTCGCTCACCATCGGATCGTGACCGGGAATGAAGCGATCGGGATGACCGGCCAGCCGCTCGACGGTCTCCCAGCCCTGCGCCATGTCGCCGACATTGTAGACGATCGGAAACGGGCTGCGCTTTTGCAGGTTGGCATAGTAGTGCGCGGCATCTGACGCCAGCACCACGGGCCCGCGGGCGGTCTCCACGCGCACCACCTGCAAGCCGTCGGAATGGCCGCCGACGCGATGCACCGTCACGCCGGGCGCGACTTCGCCCTCGCCGGAATGAAAGGTGACGCGCTCACCATACACATGACGGACCATCGTCGTGACGTGCTCGACCGAGAACGGATGCCGCAGCATGCCGTTGCACATGCAGCGCCCGGTCGCATAGCTCATCTCGCGATCCTGCAAATGAAACCGCGCGTTCGGGAAGCGATCGAGATTGCCGGCGTGGTCATAATGCAGATGGGTGACGATGACGTCCTTGATGCTGTCGGCGGAAACGCCAAAATTCGCCAGCGCATCGACGGGGTTCAGCGTGAGCTTGCGGGCGCGCGCTTTGGCTTCCTCGGCATTGAAGCCGGTGTCGACCAGGATGTCGCGGCCAGCCCCGCGGACCAGCCAGACGAAATAATCGAGGTCTGCCGCCGTGGTCTCGTGCGGGTCGGGTATCAGAAAGTTCAGGTGAGGGGTGCGCGGCGACATCGTCGCATAGCGCAGCGCGTAGATTTCGTAGACGTTTCCCATCGGTGTCACTTTTCTTGCTTCGATTGGCCGATCCCGGCAACAAGCCATTGTCGTCCGCAAAGGTCAAACGCGGTGCGCGCATGCCAGCAAGCGGAACTGTGCAGTGCATCATGCGGACGGCTCGCATTCTTGCCGCCCCGTAATCATTGCCGCCCTGTAATCGACCGTCCGGCCCGATCAGATCTCGTGCAATGGCTTCGCCGCAACAAACCTAATTTATTAGTCGTATCCGCACCGCTTGGTCGCGGTTAAATGTCGCAATTAGTGAAGGTATCGCAATCGGTTGACGCGCTACGGGGGCGGTTTGATAATGCTGGTAGCGTAGAGTAAGGTCCGCCGCCGCGGCGCGAGCTGGGCGCTATTTTGGCTGGACTGCCGTCATCTCTGGACTTCCGTCATAATGAAAATCCGCCTTGCATTGCTCCTCATATTGATTTTTTCGGTCGCGGCGACGGCTCCGTCGTTTGCCGCCGGCGACCGCTATGCGCTGGTGATCGGCAACGCGAAATATCCCGATGCCGAGGCGCCGCTGAAAGAGCCGATCAACGACGCGCGCGATGTCGCCGACGAGCTCAAGCGCGACGGCTTCAACGTCGATATCGGCGAGAACCTGACCGGCGAGCAGATGCGGCGCGCCTTCGAGCGCCTGTACGGCAAGATCAAGCCGGGCTCGGTCGCGCTGATCTTCTTCTCGGGCTTTGGCGTGCAGTCGAGCCGGCAGAGCTACATGATTCCGGTCGATGCGCAGATCTGGACCGAGAACGACGTGCGCCGCGACGGCTTCAGCCTCGAGACGGTGCTGGGCGAGATCAACAGCCGCGGCGCCGGCGTCAAGATCGCCCTCATCGATGCTTCCCGGCGCAACCCCTTCGAGCGCCGGTTTCGCAGCTTTTCCGCAGGCCTTGCGCCGGTGATCGCGCCGAACGGGACGCTGGTGATGTATTCGGCCGCGCTTTCCTCCGTCATTTCGGACAATGGCACCGACCACAGCCTGTTCGTGAAGGAACTGCTGAAGGAAATCCGCACCCCCGATCTGACGGCGGAGGAAACGCTGAACCGCACCCGCGTCGGCGTTACCCGTGCCTCGCGCAGCGAGCAGGTGCCGTGGATTTCGTCCTCGCTGGCCGAGGATTTCTCGTTCATTCCGAGCGGCGCCGGCCCACGGCCGTCGAGCCCGTCTCCTGCGGTCGCGGCCGCGCCGCCCGCTCCGACACCGCCGCCTCCGGTCGCCGCTGCCCCGGCGCCGCCTCCTCCGGCCGCTGCGGCGCCTCCCGCGCCTCAGGTCGCTGCCCCTGCACCGACGCCGCCCGCGGCGTCTCCGCCCCCGGCGCCGCCAAAGCCGGCTGAAGCCGCGATTCCCCCTCCCGCGCCGCCGGCCAAGCCGGCCGAGAGCAGCCCGGCAGTCGTCGCGCTTGCCGACGATCCGACCGTCAAGAGCCTGACCGCCAAGCTCAACGACAATCCCGACGATGCGGCGGCGCTGTACCGGCGCGGCCAGGTCTATGCCAGCAAGGGCGCCTACGAACTTGCCATCAAGGACTTCAGCAATTCGCTGCGGCTGAACCCGAAGGACGTCGAGGCCTATAACAACCGCTGCTGGGCGCGCACCGTGATCGGCGACCTGCAGCCGGCGCTGAAGGATTGCAACGAGGCGCTGCGGCTGCGCCCGAATTTCGTCGATGCGCTGGACAGCCGCGGCCTGCTCAACCTGAAGAGCGGCCAGGCCAAGAACGCAATCGCTGATTTCGATGCGGCCCTCAAGATCAACCCGAGATTGACGTCATCGCTCTACGGCCGTGGCCTTGCCAAGAAGCGCAACGGTTCTGTTTCAGAAGGCGATCTGGATATTAACAATGCGAAGGCGATGGACCCCAATATCGCCAAGGAATTCGCCGATTACGGCGTGCAGTGACGATTATTCGAGGTAGATGCTCGCTTATCCTGAACCCTGCGAGCGGACGCCCATACTAAGGAACGCAGCAGGCCGCGACGCAGGGCGCGGCCGCTCATTCAAATGACGTTGGAACCGCGCGGGAAGCCCCGCGAGAACGGACAGGCAATGGCAAGTATCGCAGCAACGAAAACCCTTAACGCAATCGTCTCGATTGCCGCGCTTGGCATCGCCATTTGCTTCTCCGCCGGCCCCGCTTTGGCCGAAGACAAGAACGTCACCGAGGATCAGATCGTGCGCGCGCTGGCGCCTGAAAAGAAGCCGCTCACCCGCGGCCTTTCCGTCGGCCCGCAGCAGACCGCCGACCCGGCCGTGACCGCTGCGGAAAGCAAGCTGGTGCAGAAGCTCCGCGGCCGATCGACGCGCTCGCTTTCCAGCGCCGAGCGCGAAGAGATCGCCACCATGGTCAAGGACAAGCCGAAGATCGATCTGGAGATCAACTTCGACTACAACTCGGCCGACATCAGCGCGAAGTCGCTGCCTTCGGTTCAGGCCCTCGGCCGTGCGCTGACCAACAACGATCTCAAGGGCTCGACCTTCGTGGTCGCCGGCCACACCGATGCCGCCGGTGGCGACGCCTATAACCAGGACCTGTCCGAGCGCCGCGCCGATTCGATCAAGCGCTATCTCATCGACAAATACGGCATCAACGGCAGCGATCTCGTCACCGTCGGTTACGGCAAGAGCAAGCTCAAGGACCCCAGCCAGCCGCTGGCCGAAGTCAACCGCCGCGTCCAGGTCGTGAACATGGAGAACAAGTCCACCGCGGCCAACGCTGCCAAATAAGGACCGGCAAGTAAGGGCGTGGCGCCGACCAGTATTTTCCGGCTACAATGCGTCCCGCAGCCCCCCGCGCGGGACGTATTCGTTTTGGGGCACCATCGCAGGGTTTTCGGCCGGCCGAATGCGCCCTGTTTCATTTGAATTTCAGTCTGGATCGATGCGGCGATGAACCTCTCCGAATACCTGAAACCTGCGCTTGGAGTGACATTCGTCGCTGTCCTTGCCGTCGGCTATTATTGGTTCGAGCACCGCCCGCGCGCGGAAGAGAAGGAAACGCCCGGCCAGGCGCTGGTGATCGTGACCAAATCCACCAATGCCTGCTTCTCCGACATGGTGCGCGTCACCGGCTTCATCGTGCCGCGCCGCGAGGCGCAGGTCGGCGTCGATCAGGAAGGTTCCCGGGTGA
>Ga0081540_1003141_pt1 | contig 13201 bp, 12 predicted proteins | sample TabmetS2T1R1_FD_71024 | JGI IMG/M metagenome (GOLD analysis project Ga0081540, IMG submission 71024) | Tabebuia heterophylla rhizosphere microbial communities from the University of Puerto Rico - S2T1R1 | ecosystem: Host-associated > Plants > Roots > Rhizosphere ... | reverse complement strand
CTTCCAGGCCCGGTGCAGGCCCGCAGACATCAGGTCGTTCATCAGGTCATAGCGCGAGGCGACGCTGTGAAACACCTCGTTCACCAGCGTCTGCTTCTCGCCCAGGGGCACGTCCCTGAAGCCGAAATGCGTGGTTTGGTCCGGCCGATCCATCACTCAGGTACTCCGCGGCCGGACCATAGCGCGGCCGTCAGGGGCGCGCTACAAGCGTTGCCGTCGCGCCGCTTGCGCTACGCCAGCGTTGGTTAATTTGCAAGGTGGTCATGACTGCACAATTTCTGCGAACCATCCCCGTCCTGCGGATGTTCGACGTCGCCAAGGCCCGGGAGTTCTACCTCGACTTCCTCGGCTGCAAGGTCGATTTCGAGCATCGCTTCGCGCCGGACCTGCCGCTGTTCATGCAGGTCTCGCTCGGCGACGTCGTGCTACGGTTAAGCGAGCATCACGGCGATGCTGCACCCGGCGCCAAGGTCACGATCGAGATGACCGGGCTTGCGGCGTATCACGCGGAATTGTCGGCCAAAAAATACCGCTACGCGCGGCCCGGACTGGTCAAGCAGCCCTGGGGCGCCACCACGATGACGATCGCCGACCCCTTCTACAATCATATCGAATTTTCCGAACTAGGCAGCTGACGCAGGCCATGCCCGAATTACCCGAAGTCGAGACTGTTCGCCGCGGCCTGCAGCCGGTCATGGAAGGCGCGAAAATTCTCAAGGCGGAAGCCCGGCGCAAGGATTTGCGTTTTCCCTTTCAAAAGGATTTCGTTGCCCGCCTGCAGGGCCAGACCGTCACCGGGCTCGGCCGCCGTGCCAAATATCTGATGGCGGATCTCACCTCGGGCGACGTGCTGCTGATGCACCTTGGCATGTCGGGCTCGTTTCGCGTGCAGAAGGGCGAGGGCAGTGCGACACCGGGCGAATTCCACCATCCGCGCAGTGACGACCGCGCCCACGACCATGTCGTATTCCACATGTCCTCGGGCGCCGCTGTCGTGTTCAACGATCCGCGCCGCTTCGGCTACATGAAGATCATCGCCCGCGGCGAGCTCGAAGACGAGCCGCTGCTGCAGGGGCTCGGCCCCGAGCCGCTCGGCAATGAGTTCAACGCCGACATGCTGGCGCACGCCTGCCACAACAAGAAGACCAGCCTGAAAGCCGCGCTGCTCGACCAGCGCGTGGTGGCGGGACTTGGTAACATCTATGTCTGCGAGGCGCTCTATCGTGCCCATCTGTCGCCGCGCCGGCTTGCCGCGACGCTGTCGACCAAAAAGGGCGAGACCACCGATCATGCGCGGCGGCTGGTGAACGAGATTCACACGGTGCTGAACCAGGCGATCAAGGCCGGCGGCTCGTCGCTGCGCGACCATCGCCAGACCTCGGGTGAGCTCGGCTACTTCCAGCATTCCTTTCAGGTCTACGACCGCGAAGGTGAAAAGTGCCAAACGCCACGCTGCGGCGGCACCATCCGGCGCTTCAACCAGAACGGCCGCTCAACCTTCTGGTGCCCGAAGTGCCAGAAGTAAAAGATCAAACCACCGATATCTGCGCCATACCTGTTTCCCGGGGCTAGGAGGCCGGTGTTGGGCACCTCAAGCGTCCGTTGCTGGACGAGGCGACACCTTGGAGATTGGAACATGGCGCTCAAGCGGATGGACAACGTAGGAATCGTCGTCGAAGACCTCGGAGGGGCGATTGATTTCTTTCGTGAACTCGGCCTCGAGCTCGAAGGTCGAGCCACGATCGAAGGAGAATGGGCCGGACGTGTCACGGGACTGGGCGATCAGCGTGTAGAGATTGCCATGATGCGCACACCGGACGGCCACGGCCGGCTTGAGCTCTCCCGCTTCTTCACGCCGCCTGTTGTTGCAGATCACCGGAATGCCCCGGTCAACGCCTTAGGCTATCTCCGCGTCATGTTCGCCGTCGACGACGTCGACGAGACGCTTGAACGGCTCCGCCCGCGCGGAGCGCAGCTCGTAGGCGAAGTTGTCCAGTATAAAAATGCCTATCGGCTCTGCTACATCCGTGGGCCTGAAGGGCTTCTCATCGGACTCGCCCAAGAACTGAGCTGAGCGCAATATAAACGGCTCTTTACGCGAAGTGGAACGCCTCGGCGGATGGCTGAACCGGCGGCATTGGCGCGATCGGCAGGTCGCTGACGTCCTCAGGCACGACATCCGCCGCCACGATCTCGGCCGCCATGCCGAGCCGATTCTCGATCCACGACCACAGGCTGCGAATCTCCTCGGCCGACTTGCCCGACGGCGCATACTCGCTGACGGCAAGGCCCGCGCTCAGCGCGTCCTGGTGGTCGTTGCGCATGACAATGAAGGGCTGCGCCACCACATCGGGAATGTCGAGGGCCGTGTATCCGAGCGCACCGGCTGCGCCGGCGATGCGCTGGCCGCGGATCGGCGTCTGGTTGAGGACGAAGGCGAACGGTGTGCCGGCGCGGCGCACCTCGGCCAGCGTCACCGCCGTCGCCTCGATGTCGGCAACGTTGGGGCGCGTGGGAATGAGGCAAAAGTCAGCGTAGCCGATCGCCGTCGAGGTAGCGATGCCGACGCCACCCGCGGTATCCACGATCGCGATCTCCACGCCTTCTGCGGCGAGCTTGTCGAGCCACTGCGCAATATCGCCGGCCGCATAGACGCGGTCGACGCGCGGCTCGGCGTGACCGCGCCGGGCCTTCCAGCTGGAGACCGTGCCCTGCTGATCGGTTTCGATCAGGCGGACGTTGTGTCCGGCATCGATCGCCGCGCGCGCAAGGTTGATGGCAAGCGTGCTCTTGCCGGCGCCACCCTTTTGGGTGGCCAGTACGATCGTATGCATTGCCGGTCCTTTGGACAGCCTGGTGTGATGATGCGTACGCCGCAAACAATTGCATCGCATTCGCGTTGCGAGAGCAGTTCTTGCCCTGGACGTATCCAGTCCGATCCAGCGTCGCCAAGGAATCGCGGAGGGATCGCGGAGGTCCGAATCGCAACGCCGCAATGATCGTCGATTATCGAATCCTGGGAAATACGTAGGACTACCGCGAAAATTTTGCCTAGCGGCGTGCGTCCGGCGTCGCCGCCACGCAGTCTAGAGACAGGCGTCCCACGACAGACCGGCTTCCTGCCAGGAGGCCGCCAGTTCGACGACGTTATCCTGCGCGCGGTCGACGGGAAACTGCGTGCCGGCAAGCCCCGCGACCGGGCGGTCACTCAGCCTGGCTTGCGTCCATTGCCATAGGCTGCGGATTTCGTCGGCCGATTTGCCTGATGGCGCGTACTCGCTGACCGAAAGGCCGGTGGCAAGCGCGTCCTGGTGGTCATTGCGCATGGCGATGAACGGTTGGGCCAGCACCTCGGCAAGATCCGACATCGGGCCGCCAAGCGCGCTGGCCGCGTTGCCGATGCGCTGGCCGCGCACCGGGGTCTGATTGAGGACAAAAGCAAACCGCTTGTCGCAGCCGCGAACGACGCTCACTGTCGCCGCGGTCGCTTCGATGTCGGGGACCGTAGGCCGCGCCGGAATCAGGCAGAGGTCGCAGGCGCGGATGGCAGCGACGGTCGCCTCCGCCGTCCCGCTCGCCGTATCGATGATGGTCAGGCCGACGCCGCCGCGGTCGAACGAATCAAGGCGGCGCTCGATCAAGCCGGCGCTGCGCACGAACTCCACGACGGGCTCGGCAATGCCACGGCGGACCTGCCATTTCGACAGCGTTCCCTGACTGTCGGTATCGATCATGCGCACATTTAGTCCGGCCTGCAGCGCCGCCAATGCAAGGCCAATCGCCAGCGTGGTCTTGCCACTGCCGCCTTTCTGCGTAGCCAATACGATGGTGTACACGAGAAGCCCTGAACTGATGTCGCCGCACTGCAACGACGCCGACCAACCCTCGGCGTGCTCTCGCCTGCGGCACCCGGCCCGAGGGTGGGGCCGGTTGCGAATCGCGACGATTCGAATCACGCATCGAAAATCAGTATGACACTATTGTGACGCATCGAATATATCGAAAGGGTTTTGCCGCTCTCCGTATTGCAACGGAGATGCAGCGAAGCGAATGTTCCGCAGCAAGCGGAGGTGAAGCGTGAAACAGAACTGGCGTGACCGTGCGGCGACGGTGTTTGAGTGCGAGAAGAGTCCTGCATCGTCCAGCCGCGGCATGGTGGTGAGCAATCATCCGCTGGCGTCCGCGGCAGGCGCAGAAATGCTGGCCGCGGGCGGCAACGCGATCGATGCGGCGATTGCGACCTTGTTCACGCTCACCGTGGTCGAGCCGATGATGGTCGGCATCATCGGCGGCGGCATGGCGCATATTCGCCTTTCTGATGGCAGCCACCGATTCATCGATGGCCAGAGCACGGTGCCGCTGGCGGTGAAACCCGATACCTACACGTCGAAGCCGGGTTCGGCACACGATGTGTTCGACACGGTTGATGACGAGAACCTCAACGGGCCGAAGGCGGTTGCGGTGCCGGGCTCGCTCAAGGCGTGGTGCGAGACGCTGGCGCGCTTCGGCACCATGACCCTCGCCGATGTGATGCAGCCGGCGATCAAGCATGCCGCGCGCGGCTTTGCCGCGACGCCGTATCTGCACGAATGCATCGGCGACAGCGCTGCCGTGATGCTGAAGGACAAGCCGATCTCGGCGATCTATCTGCCCACCGGCGTTCCGCTGAAGCCCGGCGAGCGCGTGGTGCAGGCCGAATATGCGGAGACGCTGACCTATATCGCGCAGCACGGCCCCGACGCGCTCTACAACGGCCTGCTCGGCAATGTGCTGGTCGACTACATGGAAGCCAGGGGCGGTTTCATCGCGCATGCGGATCTGAAGACCTACAAGACGGTCGAGCGGCAGCCGGTGCGCGGCGATTATCGGGGATGGCAGATCATGGGTCCGCCGCCGCCCGCGGCTTCCGGCGTGCACATCGCGCAGATGCTGAACATTCTGGAAGGCTATGACATCGCCTCACTCGGCTTCGGCACGGCGCAGACCATTCACTACCTCGCGGAGGTGATGAAGATCGCTTTTGCCGATCGCGAGGCGGCAAGCGGCGATCCCGCCTACATCAACGTGCCGGTGGAGCGGCTGACGTCAAAGGCCTATGCCGCCGAGCGCCGCCGCGCCATCGACGATGTCAAGGCGCAGGCCTGGGGCGCCGGCGTCGAGCAGCTGGAGAGCGCGCACACCACGCACATGACGGCGGCCGACGCCTTCGGCAATGTGGTGGCGAGCACGCAGACCATCAACAACCTGTTCGGCGCGAAAATCCTGATACCGGGCCTCGGCACCATTCCGAACAATTACATGAATCTCTACGACCCTCGGCCGTGGCACGCGCTGTCGCTGGCGCCGGGCAAGCGCGTCACCACCTCGATGTCGCCTGTCATGGCGCTGCGCGATGGCAGGCTGCGCTATGCGCTCGGCCTTCCCGGCGGCAAGCGTATCTTCCCCAGCGCCATGCAGGCGCTGGTCAATCTGATCGACCACGGCATGACGCTGCAGGAGGCGTTGGAAGCGCCGCGGGTCTGGACCGAGGGCAATGCGCTCGAGGTCGAGTCGACGGTGCCGGAGAGCGTGCGCGCGAAACTTTCGGCGATGGGCCACAAGGTGGTGGCGGTGCCGACCGTTGGCGGCGGCATGAACGGCATCGCGTTCGACGAAGAAGGAACGCTTGTTGGCGCTGCCTGCTGGCGCGCCGACGGCACGCCGATCGGCATGTCCGGCGGCTATGCACGGGCCGGCGTGCGGTTTGTGCTGCGGTGACGATGTGTGGACTCCCTCTCCCCGCTCTTGCGGGGAGAGGGCAGGGGTGAGGGGCTGCTTCCGCGAATTCGGTGCGAGTTGCGCATGCGGAGAGCCCCCTCACCCGGATCGCATCGGGCGATGCGATCCGACCTCTCCCCGCAAGCGGGGCGAGGTGAAGAACGTCACTTCCGTACGCAGATCACGCGGACCACTGAGGCCTTCGCATCGGCTGACGTGCCTGATGTGGTGACGGCGTTGGCTTTGAGGAAATCCCTGACGGCGTCAGCCGGCACCAATGCTGCCTGTGACGGCGCGTTGGCTGGGCCCGCGACCAGCACCGGCTTGAGTTGCGCAAGGCCCGCAAACTTGCCATCGGAATCCATCGCGGCCGCACCCGAGAAGCCGAGCGCCGGCGCGGGCACAAGATCGGTGCCATTGACGGAAGCCTTGACGGTGCTGGCGGCATTGCCGCCGCCCTGGCTCTGCGGATCGGCGATCCCCGTCAGATCGACCCCGGTCTTGCCGTTGCTGCCGGCAAGGCTCAGCGGCCTCAGTCCGCGCGCGCCATAGATGCGCAGCAGTGCGAGGTCGCGTTCCTTGTCCTCGGCGACGCGGTCGGCATTGCCGAAGCCGGCAATGGCGATGGTGAGGCAGACATCGACCAGCTGGCGATCGGTGACGATGCTGCCGTCCTCCGCCACCACGATGCCGGTGCCATATTCCACGGTCTTGCGCGGCGGGGGACCTGCGGCCTGCGGTCCAGTCGGGAATGGCGTGAAGGCGCTCGACATCGCGATCACGACGGGCTCGACGGTGTTCTCCACCGCCTGGTCGTAGAGAATGGTGAGGATGCGGACCTCGTCGCCTTTGAAGGTGCCGCGCAGGTAAAACTTCTTCAGCCCCTGCAGGCCCGACAGCACGAAGAAATCCGGCTTCACGACGTTGTAGTCGACGGTGCGCCCGTTCGCCTTCTTCTCCTGCTCGGCGAGTTTTGCCGTGGTCGGATTGGCTTCCTTGCGCCGCGACAGCACGATCTGCACCGTACCGGTGGGCGAGGTCCATTTGGTGCCGTTGGCGTCGCTCGCCTGCTGCGGCACCAGCTTTGTGGGGATGCCGAGCCGCACACCGGTGCCGGCATCGCTGATGATCTTCCAGCCCGCGTTCTCCTGGCGCCGCCGCGCCGTGTCGGCGAGGGCGCTGCGCTCCTGCGGGTTGAGCACGCCGGTCTCGCGGCCGCCGCGGCTCTTCTGGAACTCCTTGATGGCGTTGACCATGCGCTCGCTGACGTCGCCGGTGATCGCGCCGTTATATTCGCCGACCCAGGCGAGATCCGATTGCAGCGCCAGCCGCTCGGCCTGCGCCATGGCATTTGCGGCGTCGGCCGGGGTTTGTACTCCGGGAGGACGGACCGTGGTGGTCGTGACTGGCTTTGGTTTGGTGCCCGCGGTCTGCGCCTGCAGCGGACCAGCCATCGCCACGACCAACAAGGTTGCCGAAAGCAGCGTTCTCATGACAAATCCCGGGATTGCAGCCATTGCCGATTATGCACATCTGCTTGGTCAGCAACAACCGGATACCGGTTCAGGAGAAAAAGCTCGGATATGCTGAGCGACAAGGAACTCGAACGCTACGCCCGCCACATCGTGCTGCGCGAGGTCGGCGGCCCCGGCCAGGCGGCACTGAAGGAGGCTTCCGTGCTTGTCATCGGTGCGGGCGGGCTGGGTGCACCGGCGCTGATGTATCTGGCGGCGGCCGGCGTCGGCACCTTGGGCGTGGTCGACGACGACAAAGTCTCGCTGTCCAACCTGCAGCGCCAGATCATCCACACCACGCCGGAAGTGGGGCGTCTCAAGGTCGACAGCGCGGCCGAGCAGATCCGCGCGCTCAACCCCCATGTGCTGTTCGAATCCCATGCGGTGCGGCTGAGCGCCGCCAACGCCCTCAACATCATTGGCGGCTACGACCTCGTGCTCGATGGCTCCGACAATTTCGAGACGCGCTATCTCGTCTCCGACGCCTGTTATCTCGCGGCCAAACCGCTGATCACGGCCGCGCTCGGCATGTTCGACGGATCACTCACGACCATTCGCGCCCATGAGCGCAATGCCGATGGCGAACTGAACCCGACCTATCGCTGCCTGTTTCCGGAGCCGCCGCCCGCGGGCACCGTGCCGACCTGCGCGGAAGCCGGCGTGATGGGTGCGCTGGCGGGCGTGCTCGGCTCGATGATGGCGATGGAGGCGATCCGCGAGATCGTCGGTTTTGGCGAAGGCCTGGTCGGCCGCCTCTTGATGGTCGATGCACTGTCGATGCGCTTCGAGACACTGCGCTACAAGCGCGACCCGCAAAACCCGCTCAATGGCGATGCGCCTGTGATCACCGACTTGAGCGGGCATCGCTAGGGCGCGTACTCTTGGATGCACATTGCAAGCGGACATGACTCTGATCGACCGGGAACGTCTGCAAATGACCCAAGCGGACATCGATCCAAGAGCGATTTTGGCTCGTTCGGCACTTCCAAAATGAACGTTTGGCCCGCTAAGATACCCATCTTGACCCTTGGGGCGTATTATGGTGCGGCCATCAAGAACGGGTGCAAAGACGCGCGCGACGAAAGCGCGAAAGAAGAGCCGCAGGACCAAGCCCATTTCGCGAACCGACATTCGGTCGAGGCGCTCGTCGGCCTCAATTCTTGAAGAACTGAACGAGGCCCGCGAGCAGCAGGCGTCCACTGCTGAAATTCTTAAGGTGATCAACGCATCACCGGGCAATTTGACCACCGTTTTCAATATTATCCTGGAGAAGGCGCATAGTCTTTGCGATGTTCCATGTGGGAGTCTGCAGCTTCTAGACGGAGATCACACGCGTGCGGTAGCAGTGCGCGGGATGAACGAACCTTTCGAGAAATTCCTGCGCGAAGGCTATCGCTTGGACCGCAAGCAGCCGGTGCAACTAGTTAGTCCGTTCCAGATCGAAGATTTGGCGAAAGTTATGGTAGGCGCGCCTCAAGGCTCGCCTCTGCGGATCGCCTTTGAACTGGGGCGGATCAGGACGATGCTTTCCGTGCCATTGATCAGGGATGCCGTCGTTTTGGGCCGCATCGTTGCGGCGAGGCAAGAGGTGCGTCCATTTTCAGAACGCCAGATTGCATTACTGCAAAGCTTTGCTGATCAAGCGGTGATCGCAATAGAAAACGCTCGACTGTTCAACGAGACCAAGGAAGCGCTGGAGCGGCAGACCGCAACTAGCGATGTGCTCAAGATCATCAGCCGCTCATCTGTCGAGCTCGAGATGGTACTCGACACTCTTGTTCAGACGGTGGCCCGCCTCTGCCGGGCTGATCAGGTGTATATGTTCCACCTTAGTCATGACCTATGGCACCTGATCGCGGATTGCGGACTGTCGGCAGCAGCAAGAGCATTTTTTCACACTAACCCGTTCACGCCTGGTCGGGGCTCTACGTCTGGCCGGGCAGCGATGGAAGGTCGCGCCGTTTCAATCACTGATGTCTTGCATGATCCGGAATACACTCTCAGTGAGGGTCAGGCGATCGCCGGTTATCGATCGGTCATTGGCGTTCCGTTGTTTCGGGAGAACACGCTCATAGGCGTGTTCAGCATCGCACGCACCCGCGTCGATCCTTTCACGGACAAAGAAATCGAACTCGCCTCTACCTTCGCCGATCAGGCGGTGATCGCCATCGAGAATGCTCGTCTTTTTGAGGAGCTACGCGAACGGCAAGCCGAGCTTCGGGTCACCTTCGACAATATGGGTGACGGCGTCGCCATGTTCGGCGCCGACAAGCGGCTCGCCTCCTGGAACCGTAACTTGCAGAAGATGTTGGATTTAGCTGACCCATTCTTAATCAGCCGTCCGAGCTTTGCCGAACTCTTCCGCTATTTGGCGGCACGAGGCGAGTTCGATTCGGCTGATCTAGAGGCAGAACTAAGTCGCAGTCTTGATGATACCGGACGGGAGATGCGTTACGAGCGCACTCGTCCGGACGGACGGGTCATCGAAGTGCGGCGTAATCCGGTGCCGGACGGCGGATTCGTGCTTATCTATGCCGACATAACTGAACGCAAGCGCGCCGAAGAGACAATACGGATTGCGCGCGATGCTGCCGAAAAGGCGTTGCAGGATTTGCAAGCGGCCCAGGACCGTCTCGTCCAAACAGAAAAGCTCGCCTCCCTTGGCCAGCTCACAGCCGGCATCGCCCATGAGATCAAAAACCCACTCAATTTCGTTAATAATTTCGCAGCGCTCTCGGCCGATCTCATCGACGAAATGACCGAACTGTTTGAAAATACCGCACTTGACGAACGGGACAGACGCGAGGAACTACGTGAAATTCGAAGGCTTTTGAAAGGCAATCTCGAAAAGGTGGTTCAACACGGCAAGCGGGCCGACTCCATCGTCAAGAACATGCTGTTGCATTCTCGTGAGGGCTCCAGCGAACGCCGGTCCGCCGAGATCAACCGCCTAGTCGAGGAGAGCTTAAACCTCGCGTATCATGGCGCCCGAGCGGAGAAGCCGGGATTCAACATCACGCTTAAGCACGACCTTGACCCGGAGGCGGGTGCACTTGACGTTTATCCGCAGGAGATGACCCGAGCATTACTTAATCTGATTTCCAGCGGCTTTTATGCGGCGACGAGGCGTATGGCAGAGGCCGATGGAGACTTCGAGCCGGTGCTGAGCGCAGTCACTAAAAAGCTCGGAGATACGATTGAAATTCGGATTCGCGACAACGGTACGGGTATTCCGCCTGAGGTGAGGGAGAGGATGTTCAATCCCTTCTTCACCACCAAACCGACGGGGGAAGGGACCGGCCTCGGACTGTCGATCACCCATGATATTATTGTCAAGCAGCACGGGGGCACGATCGACGTTGAGACCGAGCAGGGCGCGTTTACTGAGTTCATTGTGAGTCTGCCACGCGGCAATAGCACGACCGGCTAGTCCAGTGCCGGAATGATCACTTCTGGCCCTTAGCGGAAATGTCTTCGTCCGCACGTGATGTCCTGTTTCGAAGTGCCGTCTCAACCGGGCATGATCTTTCCTGCGTCGGAAGGGCTGTTTCTGAATATGCGCCCACCAACAGACGGCTCAGGACGCCTTCTTCTCGCTGTCCATGTGGGCGAGTTGGCTTTCCGGATAGCGGGAGCCGGCGGCGGCATCCGGCGGAAACGCCTTGGCGAGTTCGGCGAGATGCGCCGGCGTCAGTTTCACCTCGAGCGCGCCGAGCGCTTCGGTGAGCCGGTCGCGCCGCCGTGCGCCGACCAGCGGCACGATGTCCTTGCCTTGCGCGGCCACCCAGGCAATCGCGATTTGCGCGGGCGTTGCGCCGACGTCATCGGCGATCTTCCGCAGCGAATTCACGAGCGCCAGGTTGGCATCGAGGTTCTCGCCCTGGAAGCGCGGGCTCATGCCACGGAAATCCTGCGGGTTCGCGCGGTCCTTCGACCAGTGCCCGCTGATCAGACCGCGCGACAGCACGCCATAGGCGGTGACGCCGATGCCGAGTTCGCGGCAGGTCTTGAGAATGTCGCTCTCGATGCCGCGCGAGATCAGCGAATACTCGATCTGCAGGTCGGCGATCGGATGCACGGCATGCGCGCGGCGGATGGTGTCGGAGCCGACCTCGGAAAGGCCGATATGCCTGATGTAGCCGGCTTTCACCATGTCGGCCATGGCGCCGATGGTCTCTTCGATCGGCACGTCGGGATCGAGCCGCGCCGGACGATAGATGTCGATGTGATCGGCGCCGAGCCGCTGCAGCGAGTACGCCATGAAATTCCAGACTGCGGCGGGGCGGTTGTCATAGCCGAGCCACTTCCTGTCCGGCGTGCGGAGTGCACCGAACTTGACGCTGATCTGCAGATTGTCGCGGTTGCGCCCCGTGAGCGCCTCGCCGATCAGCATCTCGTTGTGGCCCATGCCGTAGAAATCGCCGGTATCGAGCAGCGTGATGCCGGCGTCGAGTGCGGCGTGTAGGGTGGCGATGCTCTCGTTGCGGTCAGCGGGACCGTAGAAGTCGGACATGCCCATGGCGCCGTGGCCGATGGCGGAGACGGCGGGGCCGGTGGAACCGAGTGTGCGCTTTTCCATGACAATTCTCCTCGCGATGGCGGCGAGTAAGCCGCAATGACGAGGCGGATATGCGCCTTTTCCATTACGACGATAAGCTAGACAATCTGAAATAGCTTGTTCACTATATAGAACAATGAGCGACATCGACCTGCGCGATCTCGACGCCTTCGTGGCGGTGGCCCGCACCCGCAATTTCCGCCGCGCCGCCATCGAGCAGCGCGTCTCCGTTTCCAGCCTGTCCCAGCGGCTGCGCGAGCTGGAGGAGCGGCTCGGCGTGCGCCTGATGAACCGCACCACGCGCAGCGTCGCGCTCACCGAAGCCGGCGAATTGCTGCTGGCGCGCGTCGCGCCGGCCATGAGCGACGTCAGCGCGGCGCTCGATCAGGTGCGCGGCCTGCGCGGCGTGCCCTCGGGCCGCCTGCGCATCAACGCACCACCGCCGGCGATCGACCTGGTGCTGGCGCCGATGGTGGTGCCGTTCCTGCGCGCCCACCCGCAAGTGGATCTGGAGATCATCGGGGAGAGCGCCTTCATCGATATCGTCGATGCCGGCTATGACGCCGGCGTGCGCTATGGCGAGCATCTGGCGCAGGACATGATCGCGGTCTCGCTCAGTCCGCCGCAGCGCTATGCCGTGGTGGCCTCGCGCGACTATGTCGAGCGGCACGGCCGGCCGAAACATCCGAAGGATCTGCTCGATCATTCCTGCATCCGCACCCGCTTCGGCAGCGGCGCGATGATGGACTGGGAATTTGAAAAGGCCGGCCGCGTGGTGAAAGTCTCGCCGCCGGCAAAGCTGGTCGCGACCTATCTTGGCCTCGCCATGCGTGCCGTCCATGACGGCGCCGGCTATTGGGCGACGTTCGAGGGCTATGTGCGCGAGGACGTGAGGTCAGGCGCGCTGGTCAGCGTGCTCGACGACTGGTGCGAACCATTTCCGGGCCCGTTTCTCTATTACCCGAGCCGCCGCCAGCCGCCGCCCGCGCTTGCCGCCTTCGTGGCGTTTGTCGCCGATTGGCGCAAGAAGGAGCGGCGGAAGGCGTAACGGGCAGCACCCCATTTCTACTTTGCATGGGGTTGTTTTCGCCGTTTTGGCGCCGGCCCGCTGCCGTGCTTACAGCATGCTGGGCAGCACGCGATCCGGCGGCTTGTGGTTATCGAGGAAGGTTCGGATGTTGATGATCACCTTCTCGCCCATGTCGACGCGGCCCTCGATGGTGGCCGAGCCCATATGCGGCAGCAGCGTCACCTTGCCGGCCTTCGCCAACCGTACAAGTTTTGGATTGACCGCCGGCTCGTGCTCGTAGACGTCGAGGCCGGCGCCGCCGATCTCGCCGCTCTCGATCAGCTTGATCATGGTGTCTTCGTC
>Ga0081540_1003140_pt1 | contig 13208 bp, 11 predicted proteins | sample TabmetS2T1R1_FD_71024 | JGI IMG/M metagenome (GOLD analysis project Ga0081540, IMG submission 71024) | Tabebuia heterophylla rhizosphere microbial communities from the University of Puerto Rico - S2T1R1 | ecosystem: Host-associated > Plants > Roots > Rhizosphere ... | reverse complement strand
GCCGCTGTGGACGCCGAAGAAAGTGCAGATCGAGGGGTCGATCCGCGCCAGTTCCATGGCGACGAAACCGAACTGTTTCTGGTTGCCGCCGGCGCAGCCATAGCCCTCATAACCGAGACCGCCGATGCCAAGCTCCTTGAACGAAGGCAGCAGCTCGAATGGGAAGGCGTCGTCCGACCAGTATTTGGCAATGATCGGCTTGACCTTCGTTTCCATATAGGCGCGCACTTTCTTGACCAGCGCGAGCTCTGCGGGCGTCAGGAGTTCGACGAGCTGGTAGAAGTCACCGTTCGGCGCCGGCAATGTTTTTGGTGTCTCCGGCTTGCGGGCTGCGGATGTGGCCATCTTCGATCTCCTTGAGGGTGACGATTTGGAAGGGAAGAAAGGGCGCGTCGTGCGCTGGTTGGTCTTGGGTGCCAATGTGCTGAAGACGCAGTTGGCGTGCTTGGAGCCGCTTGCCGTTACAGGGACGTTCTTGCCCTGATCTCGGCGAACCCTGATCGGACGGCGGGACCAGACGAGTTCGCCTCCAGAGGCGTGGCCGCTGGAGGCGTCAATCGGTGCGACGGGGCTAACTGCGCTAAGCCACCTTCGCCTGGCCCGACCTGCCGACCTTGTTGCGCATCTCGATCAGCCCAAGCAGGATCTCGTCGCGCTCGGCGGCGAGTTCATCGATCGAGCGGGAGCCCGCTTCGGCGTGGACGCCGTCGATCAGCTTTTGCTGCAGCTCGGGCGTCAGTTGCGGATTGCCGAGCACCTTCCACCACGCCGTCATCGGGCCGGTGAACTGCTTGAAGAAATGCTCGACGCCACCCTGGCCGCCGCCGAGATGATTGAGCATCACCTGGCCCATGATGCCCCAGCGCAGGCCCGGACCCCAGCTCAGCGCCGTGTCGACGTCGGCGACGCTGACGACGCCATCGGCCACGAGGTGATAGACCTCGCGCGCCAGCGCAGCCTGCAAACGGTTGGCGACATGTCCGGGCACTTCCTTGTTCAACCGCACGGTCTGCTTGCCCAGCGCCGTGTAGAACTCGGCCGCGCGGCGAATGGTGTCTTCCGAGGTCTTCTTGCCGCCGACGATCTCGACCAGCGGAACGAGGTGAGGCGGGTTGAAGGGATGCCCGATCACGCAGCGTTCCGGGTGCTTTTCGCAGGCCGCCTGGATCTCGCTCATGGTCAGGCCGGACGATGAGGAAGCGATGATGACGTCGGCCGGCAGCAGCTCGTCGAGCTGCTTGTACAGCGTCCGCTTGAAGTCGATCTTCTCAGGACCGTTCTCCTGGACAAGATCGGCGCCCTTCACCGCATTCACGAGGGAAGCGGTGAAGGTCAGCTTGTCCTGAGTTGCGCCGGGCGCGAGGCCCAGCCGCTGCAAAGCCGGCCAGGCCGCCGCAACAAAGCGCCTGAGGGCCGCTTCCGCATCCGGCGCAACATCGGTCGCCACGACTTCGAGGCCTTTGGCCAGGAAGAGCGCAGTCCAGCTCGCGCCGATGACGCCCGTCCCGATGATGGCGACCCGGCGAATGGGTTTGGGCTGTGACATGTCAGTTCTCCTGCGGGATTTCGGCATAGGCGATGCCGGTGAGGTTGCCCTGTGCGAAGAGGAAGTTGCGCTCGCCCGAACCGTCGAGCCGCGCGGAGTAGAGCGAACCGGCGAAGTCGGTCACGAACATGCGGTCGCCGGGGACGTCGAGCGCAATGCCGATCCCTTCCATGAGATGGCGGACCACGATTTCGGGCTCGGCCGGCTTGTTGTCGACGGAAGCGCGAGCGACCGTGTTGCCACGCGGAGGATCGCCGCGGTCGGTCCAGTACAGGGTGCGGCTCTTCACATCGAGCTCGAGGTCGATCGGCTCGGGCAGATTGTCGCAGAACACGTCGATGTCGGAGCGGTTCGCCGGCGTTTCCCCCTTGGGAATTTCGAGATTGGCGCGAAAGATGCGGCCGCGGCCGCCATTGTCGGGACCCTTCTGGGTCCAGTACAGCTTGTTGAACTTGGGATCGATGGTGAGGCCGACGCACCACCTCGTCTGATCGCGACGGTCCGTGTCACCATGGCCGGCTTCGACCAGCGTCTCCAATTGCGAGCCGTCGAGATTGGCGCGCATGACGCGCATTCCTTCGCGATCGCACCAGTAGAGTTTGCCGGCTTTTTTATCGAGAATGATCTGCTTGGGGGTGAATGTGTCGCCTTCGGCAATGATGGTCTTGCGGTTCTTGCCGTCGAGATCGACGCGTTCGATCGAGCCATCATTACGGCTGGGAACGCCCATGTTCGTCCAGTAAATATGGCCCGCCTCAACGTCGACGACTATGCCGTCCGGATAACGGCCGCCCGTCACGATGGTCCGCTTGTCCGACCCGTCTACATTCATCGAATGGATGTTGCCGGCGTTCAGTTCGAGCACGAACAGGCGCGGCGTAACTGCCCGCGAGGCCGCACCTTGCGCTGATTTCTTCAGGGTAACTTCGGGCATGGATCACCTGTGAAGCTGGCGATTCCGATTGCGCGGCGCGCGATCGGCGTCGGACCACAGTGACCCAGGCGAGGGCCGCCATATTGAATGGGATTGTCACCTCCGGAATGGTTTTGCTCTTGGAGATGGCGATGCGGTGGCCCGCCACCGGCCGCGCTTGGCAGAACAGTCTAGTGCAAGTGCAGGGTTCCACCCGCGGCCGGCAGCGTGAAGGCGAAGCGGGCGCCGCCGTGGCTGCTTTCGTTATCGGCTTCGATCCGCCCGCCATGCGCTTCGATGATCGAGCGGCAGATCGACAGGCCCATGCCCATCCCGCCTTCCTTGGTTGTGAAGAAGCTCTCGAACAGTTGGGGCAGGTGGTCGGCCTTGATCCCCGGACCGCTGTCCTCGACGCTGCAGCGGAGCAACCTTCCGTCGAGGGCGTCCGTTCGCACGGTGATTTTGCGTTCGATCGTGCCGTCCTGGGCCATGGCCTGCATCGCGTTGACGGCAAGATTGACGAGCACCTGATGCAGCAAGGTGCGGTCCGCCATCACCTGCGGCGCTTCGGGCGAGAAGATGCGCGAGATCGTAACTCCGCGCCATTCCACCTCATGACGAAGGAACTGCAGCGCTTCCAGAATGACATCATGGGGGGAGACAAGCACGCGTTCGGGCGCACGGCGCGCTGCCATGCTGCGGACACGCGCGATGATATCTGCGGCCCGTCGTGCGTCGGCAAGGCTGCGACGGGTCAGGGCGCGGACCTCGTCGAGGTTGGGCTCGGGCCGGTCGAGCCAGCGCGTGCCGGCCTCGCAATTGGTCACGATAGCGGCGAGCGGCTGATTGAGTTCGTGTGCGATGGAGGCGGTCAGCTCGCCGAGGGTGGATACGCGCGCGGCGTGGGCGAATTCGATCTGCAGCTTCTCCAGCGTTTCCTGCGCCCGCACCAGATCCGTCAGTTCGACAAGGCCGGCAAGCGTAATGCCGTATTCGGTCCGTGCCGCGGTGAGAAGCACGTCGATCACGCGGCCGTCGAGGGTAACAAGCTGGGTTTTCTCCTCGAACAGCGCCTCGTCATGGAAACGGCTTTCGAGGATGCGAACCATCGTATCCGGCCTTGCCGCAAAGAAGCGTCCCACCGACCCAAGCAAATCCTGCTGGCTGCCGGCGCCGAACATTCGCACGGTCACGTCGTTGGCCTCCTCGGCAACGATGACGGCCGCGGCTTGGTCGTAAAATTCCGGATGCTCCTTCAGATAAGCCGGAAAATCCGTGATGCCGCTCGCCTTCAGCTCGTCGAACATCTGCATCAGCCGCAGGACGTCAAGTTTCCAGAGCGAGATCGGCATGAACTTGAAGAGGTGTCGGTAGCGCGATTCGCTGTTCTCAAGCGCGGCGTAGGCCACCTTATGGCTCGTGACATCCATGACCGCGCCGACCAGCTTGAAGTTACCCGCCTGTTCCGCAAGCGGCCGGCCCACGATACGAAGGTTCTTGTCGCTGCCGTCCGGCATCCTGAGGCGAAGCTCGAGGTCCAGCGGCTGCCGTTCATTGACAGCAGTATTCAAGGTAAGCAGAACGGCCTCCCTGTCATCCGGATGAATACGATCCAGCGCCATCTGAAGCGTCGGCTTCATCCCGTTATCGTAATCAAAGATGCGGAAGGTCTCGTCGGACCAGATCAGCTCGCCGGTCGTCACGTTCCAGCCAAAGCTGCCGGTGTGGCTCAGCCGCTGTGCTTCGGTCGTGTAGGTCGCCTGGCTCTGCAGCAGGGCTTCCTCGGCGCGCTTGCGGGCGGTGATGTCGATATTGGACTGCAACGTGCCGATTGGCCGGCCCAATCTGTCCCTTCGCAGCACCCATCGGCTTTGAACGAAAATCTGCTCGCCATCGCGCGTGGTTTGCATCAGTTCACCTTCCCAGTAACCCGCGCGTTTCGACTCCTCCACCAGTTCGTCCAGCGGCGCCGGATATTTTGTTTTCAGGAGAAGCTGGACTTCCCTTCCGATCGCCTCGTCCTTGCTCCAGCCGAACAGCCGCTCGGCGCCCCGGTTCCAGTACGTGATGACGCGATTGACATCGATAACGAGCACCGCGTCACGCGTAAGGTCGAGCAGACGGGCCTGCTCGTGCTGTGCTTCACCGAAGTGACGCGCCCTTCGCACCAGCGTCGTGATGACGAAGGAGGTGAGGATGAACGCGGCTAGCGCCACCACGTCCTGCGCATGCGCGATCTCGAATGTATAGAGCGGGACGATGAAGAAAAAGTCGATACAGCCAACCGCAATGACAGAGAAGATCGCCGAGGTGAGGAAGCTGTCCAGCAGGGAAAGAACGACGATGATAAGCAAATAGACGAGCACCGCGGTACCCGGCCGATCGAAGATCTCCAGCCTGACCATTGCCCAGGTTGCCGCAGTCATCAGCACGATGCCGACGGCCCAGAGTTTTCCCAGATATCGGGCCTGCTCGGCGAATGTGGGCGCTGCCCGCGGCACAATGACGTTCGGCAGCCGGCGCGTGTTGAACAGTGCGCCCGCGAACTCGGTGATGAAACTGGTGTTCGCGCTCTCCTGCGTGAGCACGCGATCGAATTTGATGATCGGATCTGGGGTGCCGGGATGTTTCATGTCCGCTTCTTGTCAATGCTCAGCTTCAGTGTGGACAGGATACTGGCCGCCGCTTCACGCTCTTTCGAAATGCCACGGCGGCCCGCTGCAGGGATACGTGAAAAGCCGCGGCCAACCTCCGGATAAAGCTCTTTGACTTTTGTCGATATGGCAGAGGCGGGCTGTGCAGCGCGCTCGAAGCGTCTGTTTTCCGAAGCATTCGATAGTTGATTCACCGCGGGTTCAGACACGATCCCATCCCCCGGTCACGCGTGGCGGCCGTATCGCACGCAGCCGCCGGATTCTTGCGCCCGATTTGGGCGATCGTCCGATTTGGCTCGCGCACCACAGAATGGCTCAACGTAGCCCAATTTCCGGATGCGCTGGTGTGAAGTCGCGTGAAATTGAGCCGGCGCGGTTACGGAAGGAATTAGACCTTTGTCGGAAGCGCTCGCGCACGGAGGCGTGGAATGGTCGACTGCGAAAAGCGCCCCGCCGATCGATTGCAGAACGATTCCAGAAGTTTAGGAGGATTTATGCGCTTGGCAGATCGAGCCTCGATCCATGCAAACATCGGGAGAGGCGGGGGCGGCCGGACGTCGTCAGTTGCCCGCCAGAGCCTTTTCCAGGCAACCGACGAGAACGGCGGCCTCGAAGGGCTTGCGCAGGAAAAATGCCGCACCGTTCGACATCGCCTGATCTTCGAGGTCCGGTTCGGTTCGCGCGGTGATCATGATGACGGGAACATCGCCATGACGCAGGCTGAGCTGCCGTTGCAGCTCGAATCCGGTCATGCCGGGCATCTGGATGTCGGTGATGGCGCACGAGACACGCTCAAGCCCGCTGGACGCCAGAAACTCTTCCGCCGACGCGAAGGCCCGAACCTCATGCCCGAGCGACCGGACCAGGCCGGCAAGCGCTTCGCGCATGGAGGGATCATCATCGATGATCGAAATCAGGTGCTGTGCCGCCATAGTTTTCCTGTCGCGCCGGCCGCTGGCCAAATCCCTTTCGGATAACTCGCTGCCTTTCAATTTGGTTTGCTCTTCAATGCGTCGGCCATCCGGACCAGGTCGGCCAGTGAACGGGCCCCCATCTTGCGCATGGCGGCGCCGCGGTGGATTTTGACGGTGACCTCGCTCAGCCCGAGGTCAGCCGCGATCTGCTTGTTCATCTTGCCGGCCGTCACCAGCGCCATCACTTCGCGCTCTCGCGGCGACAGCGTCGCGTAACGGTCGCTCACAGCCACGGTCTCCGTCTCGCTCGCGCGCTGCTGCCGATTGCGGGTGATGGCAGCGGTCACGGCGTCGATCATGTCCTGGTCGCGGTACGGCTTCGGCAGGAAGTCGACCGCGCCCGCCTTCATGGCTCGAACCGACATTGGAATGTCGCCATGGCCGGTCATCAGGACCACCGGAAGACGGATCCCCAGCGCAACCAGCTCTTCCTGGAAATCCAGCCCGTTGGCGCCGGGAAGACGGACGTCCAGCACGATACAGCCGGGGCCGTCCAGCCGTTCGGCCTTGAGGAATTCCTCGGTCGAACCATAGGTCCTTGCCGTCAGTCCGACCGAGCGGAGCAGGCTGTCGAGCCCGTAGCGCAGGGAATCGTCGTCATCGACGATGTGAACGATCGGGGTCTCGTCCGACGCCTGGGGCATGTCACGTCCGGCCAGCAATACCGCCATCCCATACCACGCCCGATAAACCTCCATCATCACACGAAGGTATTATCGGTACTGATATGGATCGAGCACACGGCAGCGTCGTGCGATTTTGTCATACCAATGTGTGACCGCGACCACACCCACGCACGATTGGCCGGGCAGGGGCCGGTCGAGCATCCTGCGCCGCATGATGGATAACGCGGCACAGCAGCCGCCAGGCTCAGACAAGGGATCCAGTCATGTTCAAGCTGTCCGACGAACGCGAAATCGAACGGTCCGTGCCGGAATCGTACGCCGCAATTGCGGAAGACCTGGCGAAGGCCAGGCCACTGCTGCTGGCCGGATTTCCGGCCGATCGCGCAGACGCGATCGCGCCCTCCGGCTTTGCCCGCGGCGGCCTGCCGCCCCGGGTGCTGCGACGCCTGCGCGACCACATCGATACGAACATCGATCAGCGCATCAGCGTCGAAGCGCTGGCCAGGCTTGCGAACCTTTCGGTCTGCTATTTCGTCCGTGCGTTCAAGCAATCCGTCGGCGTCACGCCACATGATTACCTGATCCGCAGGCGGGTGGAGCGGACCATGGAGCTGCTTTCCGGCACCGATCTCTCCCTCTCGGAAATCGCGCTAGCCGCCGGTTTCGCCGATCAGAGCCATTGTGCGCGTCGCTTTCGCCAGCACGTCGGCATGTCGCCGCGCGATTATCGCTGGTCGATGCCGTAGCATCAATTTGCGCGAGGTGAGGGGCGAGCGGCACGTCGCCGCTTGCCCGTTGTCGTTTCAGGGCCCTCCGCGTACGTGAGCGAAATATCCCAGCTCCGCCGGCGCTGCGGCGGTGTCAAAACTGCAACGCCGAGCGCAACAAATCGCCGGCGGGCTCAGCCGCCGCACTTCGTCGCCAGGAGATCGTTGAAGGCGTTGATCTCCTGGTCGAGGATCGCAAGATCGCGCTGACGGCCGATGCCGCAGGCCACCGCGGCCTGGCGCGCCAACACGATCCGATAGAAAGACGCCGCATAGGCGCGGCAGGTTTTCTCGATGTCGGCGGAATCGGCGGGCCGGGTGCGCGCCGTCATCGAATCGACCCGCGAGGCGGCGATTTCGGTAACGGAGGCGCACTCCGTCGCGGCGGCGGGCATGGCGTGCGCCGTCATCAGCGCGAAAGCGACACGGGCAAATGTTCTGGTCATGGGCGCAGCTCCGTTTTGCTGCAGCCATTCTCATCCTTCGCCGGTCGGAAGGCGTGTATTGCATTGCTGCGCTTTGAACGCGATTGCGCCAATCCCGCTCGGACAGCGCATTCGTCACCGCGGTTGCCGGGCGGCCTCGCGGCTTGCGCCAATTGCAGCCTGTTTTCGACAAAAACGTTCAAGCGGACAGACCCAGCAATCCGTAGCGTGATGTCGTCGTGATCCGCCGATTCCCTTGATCGGCAAGCGCGGCAAGAGACCTGCTTTCGAGCGCCTGTGCTCCCCCCGAGACGCTCTGAGCCATCGCCCGAGATAGGCACGGCTCCCACCAGGTCGACTTCAGGCCGATGGCGATTGCCATCGGCCTTTTTTCGTTCGTGCATATCGTGCCATGTGCACAGCCCGGTTAGGCAAACGAAACTTTCCACCGGGCCCGGCTCTTCCTGGTGGATTCCATTAAGGTGTTGACGATCAAGGCTTTTACTCCATTATGATGTCGTGAACTGTTCTTCCTAGCCTCTCGAAGAAGGCAAGCCGAATGGCACCCGGTGGCAGGAGCGATTTCGATCATCATGGCGGATCTGCGACGGCAGGTAACGGACGCGGTGAGCTTGATGTGCCAGTCGACCTGACCTTTTCTTTTGGCCCGTTCCGCCTTTCCCCGCGCAGACAGCTGCTGCTTAAAGGTGAAACTCCGGTCCCACTTGGAAGTCGTGCCTTCGAAATTCTGCTGGCATTGGTCGAGCACGCAGGCGAAGTGGTCGACAAGGATGCGCTCATGATGCGCGTCTGGTCGGATGTTACGGTCGAAGAATCGAACTTAAGGGCTCAAATCACTGCCCTGCGACGGGTCCTAGCTGACGGCGGGACCGGCGAGAATTATGTCGTCACCTTGCCTGGCCGCGGTTATCGCTTTGTGGCGCCGGTTGCACGGTCCAGACGCGACACGGCCCAGCCTTCAGTGGCCACTTACGGGCGACACAATTTTCCCGATCGACTCACTCGACCGATCGGTCGCGCCGACATGGTGGCGATGGTAAGTAGCCGATTGCAGCGAGGGCGCTTCGTCACGATTGTCGGATCGGCCGGCATCGGCAAGACTACGGTCGCCCTGGCGGTCGCCGAAAAGCTGCTTGGCTCCTATCAGGACGGTGCATGGTTTGTTGACCTTGCTCCCCTTAACAATCCGCAGCTTGTACCCAGCGCGCTGGCATCGGTGCTGGGCGTTGCGGTCCGCTCGGAAAATCCTTATCCCGCACTGATTTCCTTCCTGAAGGACAAGCACGTTCTGATCCTGCTCGACAACTGCGAGCATGTGTTGCTGGAAGCAGCGGCCTTGGCTGAAAGGCTGCTGAAGGGCGTTCCGGGCGCTGATATCCTTGCGACGAGCCGAGAACCCTTGCGTGCCGAAGATGAGCGCGTGCAGCGCCTCCCACCCCTGGAAACCGCGCCTGCAGCGGCAGGACTGACGGCCGCCGAAGCCCTTACCTATCCGGCGATCCAGCTCTTCGTAGAGCGCGCGACAGCAAGCGCCAGCGGATACGAACTCGAGGATGAGGATATCCCGGTTGTCGCGCAAATCTGCCGCCGGCTCGACGGCATTGCACTGGCGATTGAACTTGCAGCGGGCCGCGTCGATGCCTTCGGGGTTCGCGGGCTGGCAAATCGCCTGGACGACAGATTTAGCCTGTTGACGCGCGGCAGGCGGACGGCGTTGCCACGGCACCAGACTCTCGGCGCTGCGTTCGACTGGAGTTACGAGCTGCTCTCGGAAACCGAACGCGCCGTCATGCGCAGGCTGGGGGCATTCGCCGGGCGCTTTACAATGGACGCGGCCATGGCCGTGACCGGAAACGGCGCGATCGCCGGATCCGTGGTGGACGAAGCCGTCGCCGATCTTGTCGAGAAGTCGCTGGTCATGGCCGATGTGGGAGGCGAGACCGTGTATTATCGCCTGACCGACACGGCTCGCGCCTACGCCCTGAAAAAGCTGGCCGAAACTGGCGAAGCGCAGGCCATCGCCAGGCGGCACGCGCTGCACCAGCTTGATCAGTTCGCGCGCGCCCAGTCCGACTGGGAGACCAGGTCCACAGCCGAGTGGCTTGCCGCATGCGGCCCAAAGCTCGACGATCTCCGCAGCGCGCTTGACTGGGCGTTTTCGCAGGGCGGCGATGTCGAAGTCGGGATAGCCCTTACTGTCACTGCGGTGCCGCTCTGGTTCGAGATGTCGCTGATGGAGGAATGTCGCGCGCGCGCGGAGCGTGCGCTGACCACTCTGGAAGAGCGAGGCATCAACGATGATCGGCGGCGCATGCTCCTCTATGCGGCTGTCGCGTGGTCTCAGATGTATACCGGGGGATCCGGCCGCGATACGGGGGCGGCGTGGGCGACCACGGCCGAGATCGCGGAAGCGTTGAATGACACTGACTACCGGTTGCGAGCGCTATGGGGAATGTGGGCAACGCATATCAACAGGGGGCAATTCGGCGCGGCGCTGTCGCTCGCAAAGAGGTTTTCCGAATTTGCGGAGAATGAGGCGGACAACAATGACCGGTTGATCGGCGACCGATTGACCGGCACCGCGCTGCATTTCCTTGGTGACCAGGGAGGTGCAAGATTGCATCTCGAACGAATGCTCGCGGGTTATGCCGCTCCGGTTCAGCGATCGCATGCGGTCCGCTTTCAATTCCATCAGCGAGTATCAGCACGCATGACGCTTGCGCGCGTTCTGTGGCTGCAGGGGTTCCCGGATCAGGCGCTGGCCTGCGCCAAAGCCAATATCGATGACGCTGTGGCGATCAATCACACGCTCTCACTATGCAATGCGCTCGCCAACGCGGCGTGCCCTGTCACGCTTTTGGCTGGCGACTTGGCGGCTGCCGAACATTACACCGGGATGCTGCTCACTCAGACGGCGAGGGATGCATTTGATATCTGGCGTGCCTTCGGGAGCTGTTTTGAGGGCGAGTTGAAGGTCAGGCGGCGCAATCTCGCGGGACTGCAGCAGCTCAAAGCAGGCATCAACGAGCTCCGCCGAGCCGGTTTCAGCCAGTATCTTACCACTTTCCTTGGCAGGCTCGCCGAAAGTCAGGCGGTCGCAGGGGAGGTGCTGCAGGCGACCGCAACGATCGACGAAGCGATAAGGCGAAACGAGGAAAGTGAGGAACGCTGGTGCACTCCGGAGTTGTGGCGGATCAAGGGTACGGTTGACTTGCTGAGCCGGATTGAAAATGCAGAGGCCGTGGCCGAGGAAGATTTCCTGAAATCCATCCAGTTGGCCAGCGCGCAGGCGGCACTGTCGTGGGAATTGCGCACGGCAACCGGCCTGGCGCGACTGTGGCGGGATCAAGGTAAGGCGCAGCAGGCGCGCGAACTGCTCTCACCGATCTATCTTCGCTTCGGCGAGGGCCTGGAAACGAGCGACCTCCGCACCGCGAAGGACCTATTGGATGAGCTCTCGGGGCGCCGGTAGCGCGTGTTGGTCCAAGGTCTAACGTTCCATTTTACCAAATCATTCCAACGCGATGCGGGCCGATTTCACGCGCCTCTGCGGGAATTCACAACGTTTCATTAGAGCTTGACGGCAAGCGGGCTCACGATGGTCGGGAGCCCAAAGATTCCTATGCTGAGTACCAGGAAAGCGACACCGGAAACCGCCGACGCTCCGTTGCTTGAGCCGGCGACACAACAGTTTGTCGATGCGATTGCTGGCGGACCGATCATGGCCGACTTGTCCCCCCACGATGCGCGAAAATTTCTGGCTGATATCCAGTCAGGAAGTACGGGTAAGCCTGCTGTGTGTCTGGAGGATCGGGTAATCCCGGTCGGGCCTACTGGATCGGTACGACTTCGCATCGTTCGACCGGAGGATGCGAGTGAAGCGCTGCCTGCGCTGGTCTATGTACACGGCGGGGGCTGGATTTTCGGCGATGAAGACACCCATGACCGGGTGATCCGTGAAATCGCTGTCGGTGCGAATGTCGCATTGTTTTTCGTGGATTACGACCGTGCGCCGGAGGCTCAATATCCAGTGGCGATCGAGCAGGTCTATTCCGTTACCAGATACCTGGTCGAACATGGCGAGCATCTCGGGATTGATCCCATGCGCCTCGCGATCGTTGGAGATTGCGTTGGCGGCAACATGGCCGCCGCCGTGACGCTTCTGGCCAAGGAACGGCGTGGTCCCAAGATCGACGCGCAGGTGCTGTTCTATCCCGCCGTCGCCTCCGTATTCGACACCGGCTCCTACGCCTCGTTTGCAAATGGTCCATGGCTGACCAGACGGGCAATGGAATCGTTCTGGAACGCCTATCTTCCGGACGTCGCCATGCGCGAGCAGATCACTGCATCGCCACTCAATGCTTCAACCGACCAGCTGGCGGGTCTTCCGGATGCGCTGATCATTGTCGCCGAGAACGATGTGCTGCGTGACGAGGGCGAGTGCTACGCACGCAAACTGGCTCGCTCCGGGGTACGTGTGACTTCTACGAGATACAACGACACGATTCACGATTTCGTCATGCTCAACGCGCTGGCTGATACCCCGGCGACGCGGAGTGCCATCGCGCAGACCAACGCCTTTCTGCGATCCATTCTTGAGTGAAAGAACCGGTTATAGAATGCATCAATCTCGTTGGACGCCCTAGGAGCAGGTCAAGCGAATATCGTTGAGGAGACTGGTCATGCCAACGAACCAACACTTCTCTTGGCCGGCTGGAAGGGTGAGTGACCCGACGGGCCAGGCGCCATTGCCCGCTTCGGCCGAATTCGTGAGCACCTACAATGCGCAAGCCCACGAGATTATCGAGGCGATCGCTGCAGTAGTCACCAATGCGCAGGCCGGGCTGAACTGGCTGCGTGCTGAGCCGCCGGATCTCGAGCAAGTCCGGCGGGCGCTCGATGGTATCGCTGGCGACGGCAAGCGCGCAGCCGACGTCATCGTGCGGCTTCGGGCGTTTCTGAAGACGACGCTGCAGCAGACGGGCGAATCAACTCTGAGTAGATGACGTTGGCGTGGCTCCCACCAGGTCGACTTCTAACCGATGGCAGCAGCTTGCCATCGGCCTTTTTTTCGTCGCCGGCATTTCGCTTCCGCGATCGGTTATTGCTGCTGCCGTTCCTGCTTGTGCGCGACGCAGGGGTTGATGCTAAGCTATTCAAAAGGCGAGAAACTGTCTGGGGCGAACCCGATGTCTGCTGGGTCAGGCCAGCGACCCGTCTACGCTTCCGCGGGATGGGAAATTGATCTAGCCAAGCGAGAATTGCGCTCGATGGGGGTGCCA
>Ga0081540_1003139_pt1 | contig 13213 bp, 7 predicted proteins | sample TabmetS2T1R1_FD_71024 | JGI IMG/M metagenome (GOLD analysis project Ga0081540, IMG submission 71024) | Tabebuia heterophylla rhizosphere microbial communities from the University of Puerto Rico - S2T1R1 | ecosystem: Host-associated > Plants > Roots > Rhizosphere ... | reverse complement strand
CGCGTTCTCGGTACCGACGGCCGGGCTCGGCCGAGCTGCCGCCTGCGGATCCTGCAAGCCCGACCCTGCGATGCCAACAGACCGTGCAGCCGCTGGCCCGGGACCGCCTCCTTGACGTCGAGCCGCTCGCGATCGCTCGGGCGCGACGCTGGTCCCATCCACCTACGCGCGTTGCCCTGGGATCTGGCGCTGCATTTCGTCACCTGCGCAGAGTTTCAGTATCCTGTTGGAAGTCCAGGTGTTGGCGCGAAGACTGCCCACCGAGTGCAACACCTATCGAGCCTACGGCTTCGGAGACGGCCTTACCTTCGACGTTCCGAGCCGTATAGATCAACAACCAGAACGGACTCTCATAGCCGATCGACCACCAACCGGCGGCCAGTCAGTCGCACGGATCTCTGGGGGAGAGGAGCGAAGGATGTGGGCGACGAGGGCGCAGCAGTTTGAGGATGGCCGCGAGCGGCGGGCGTTGATCTCGCGCGCCGGCCACGGCGAGTGGGTACCGGCGGAGGATCGGCCGGATCCGATCGATGTGCTGATGGCATCCAACGACGGACGCCTCGACGAGTTGATCCCGATTCGTTTCGGTCGCATGGCGGCGAGTCCGTTCGCGTTCTTGCGTGGCTCGGCGGCGGTGATGGCAGCCGATCTGAGCCGGGTTCCGACGACGGGCCTCGAGGTCCAGGTGTCCGGGGACTGCCACCTGCTGAACTTCGGCTTGTTCGCCACTCCGGAACGCAACGTCTCGTTCGGATTGAACGACTTCGACGAGACGATGCGTGGACCCTGGGAGTGGGATGTCAAGCGACTGGTCGCGAGCTTGGTGGTCGCGTCGCAGGACGCAGGTTTCGACGACAGCACCGCCGAATCGGTCGCCGTCACCGGGGCGCAGGCGTATCGCCGTCGGGTGGCCGAGTTGGCGAGCATGAGCCCGCTGGAGGTCTATTACGACCGATTCGATCTCGCGGAGCTGATCGAGGAGTCACCGGACAAGGCGGCGAGGAAGCATCGGGAGAAGATGTTGCGCAAGGCACACCGGCGCGTCGCGGAGAACCTGTACCCACGGCTGGCCGAGCCCGCGGCGGGCGGTCTGCGCATCGCCGATCAGCCGCCGCTGATCTTCCACATGGACGACGTCACGCCCGAGACCGTGCAGGGGTTCTTCGACAACTATCGCTCCTCTCTCCGAGAGGATTTACAGGTTCTGTTTGATCGCTACGTCTTGCGGGACGTCGCGGTCAAGGTGGTGGGTGTCGGGAGTGTGGGCACGCGCTGCTATGCGGCGCTGTTCACCGACGACAACGGCGGGCCGTTGCTGCTGCAGGTGAAGGAGGCAAACAACTCGGTGCTGGCGGCCTATGTCCCGACTCGCTCCAAGAAGAGGGTGCACAACGGCGAGAGAGTGGTGACAGGTCAGCACTTGATGCAGGCCGTGAGTGACATCTTCCTGGGGCACAGCACAAGTCCGGCCGGTCGTGACTTCTACGTGCGCCAGCTGCGCGACATGAAGCTTTCCGTTACCGCTTGGGAGACCGAACCAGGGCTGATGGCGCGCTACGCGCGGTTCTGCGGGATGGCGCTCGCCCGCGCCCACGCCAACACCGGTTCTGCCTCCGCGATCACCGGCTATCTCGGCGACAGCGACACGGCGGACAAGTCCTTCGCGCAGTTCGGGCTGGCCTACGCCGAGCAGAACGTCCGAGATCACCAGGCGCTTGTCGAGGCGATCGACAAGGAACGTGTGCCGGCGCGCTTGGATACGCCCTAGCCGCCGTACAGAGCCGAAGGCGAGGCGGCTATGAACGCGAAGCCGAGTATCGCTGCGTTGAAGAAGACCTTCACGGTCCTCGAGTGGCTTCCGCACTACAAGTCCGCATGGCTGCGATTCGACATCATCGCCGCGTTGTCCGTCTGGGCACTGCTCGTGCCGCAGGGCATCGCCTACTCCTCGATCGCCGGCGTGCCGGCGCAGTACGGGCTCTACGCCGCCCTCGGCTCCCTCGTCGGATACGCGGTGTTCGGATCGTCCGGGCAGGTCGTCACGGGTCCGAGCGCCGCCATCGCCGCGGTCTCCGCCTCGGTCGTCGCCCTCTGGGCGACGGAGGGGTCGAAGGAATGGATCGCCTATACGGCCACGCTGGCCGTATCTGCCGGCGTGATCTACGTCGTCCTCGGCCTGCTGAGGATGGGGTGGATCTCCCATTTCCTGTCCGGCGCGGTATTGGCCGGCTTCGTGTTCGGGTTCGGCTTCGGGCTCATCGTCGACCAGACGCCAAAGATCCTCGGCATCCCGAAGGAACACGGGAGCTACTGGGACGTCCTGGTAGGCGTCGTCAAGAACATCTCCGACACCAGCATGTCCACGCTCACGGTGGGCCTGCTGAGCATCCTCGTGCTCCTCCTCTTTCGCCGATTCCTGCCGAAATTGCCGCGCACCATCGTCGTGGTGGTCGGCGGGATTGTGCTCTCGAACCTGCTGAACCTCGAGGACCACGGCGTGACGATCGTCGGCCACATCCCGGACAGCCTCCCGTCGTTCGTCTGGCCGACCCTGCCGCCGGTCCGGTTCGCGGAGGTCGTCTTCGCTTCCTTGGCGATCATCTTCATCGGCTACAGCGAATCCCTGGCATCCGCTAAGGAGGAAGCCAGGAAGCACGACTACGAGATCGACGCGAGCCAGGAGATGGTCGGGCAGGGCGCGGCGAACGTCGCTTCCGGGCTGGTCGGCGGATATGCCGTCGAGGGCAGCCTGTCCAAGACGACCGTCGCCGACATGGCGGGCCAGAAGACCCAGCTTGCCTCACTCCTGTGCGCGGGGCTGATCCTCCTCACCATCGTGTTGCTCTCCGGCCTCTTCACTGCGCTGCCGGATGCGGTCCTCGGTGCGGTGGTGATCGACGCGGGCATCAGTCTGATCAAGTTCCGGGAGTTTCGTTTCTACCGACTGAACGTCACAGATTTTGCTGCGTTCATGGCGACCGCGCTCGCCGTGTTCTTCATCGGCGTGCTCGCCGGAGTGGTCGCCGGAGTCACGCTCGCGCTGCTCCTGCTCATCGTTTCCTCGTCGAAGACGCCGACGCGACAGATGGCATTCGACCGGGACGACAACGTCTACGTCCACCTCGACCACCACCCCGAGGCTGAAGTGGTCCCAGGCGTCCTGGTCGTCGGCATCTACGGACCGCTGTTCTTCGCCGACGCCGAGAACTTCCGCACTTCGGTGTCGCAGCTCGTCAAGGCGACCCACCCAGAGTCGGTGGTGGTCGACCTCTCGGCGGTCGTCACGATGGACATGGACGGTATGCGAGCGGTGTTGCAACTCGCTCGAGAACTTCGGGGCCGGAACATCAGGGTATTCCTGGTGAATGTCGCGAAGGAGCACATCGAACTGATGCGCCGGACGCACATGCTGGACGAGATCGGTGCCGACGACATCCATCGCACCATCCGTGAAGCCGTCGCGTGCGCGCAGACCGCCGCCAAAACGTCAGACGAGGCTTCGTACCGTTCCTGACCGCATGTCGCAGCCGGATGGAGCTACGGCACCGATTGGCTGCGTCTCCGCCGGCAAACCAGACCAGCTGACCCGTGCTACGTGGGCTTGCGGGTTGCGTGCACGGCCCACTTGACCAGCCGCGGCGGCCGTCCCTAGTCGGCCTGGTGGGGAGCGCTACGCCACCAGATCGGCGTGCCGGATTCTGCTATTGTCTCGTGAATCATGGAGCTGCCAACCAAGGCAGTAGACCTGATCGCCCATGGTCGGCCGCTGCCGGCGAACACCCGAACCGCCAGGATGCCTGTCGGCACCGACGAGGCGGGCCGTCCCCCTGCTGATGCGATCGGTATACCAGCTGGCGACTTCATATTGACCAAGCTTCGGCCGCCGGTGCCTCGGGCAGGGCTGATTCCGCGTGGCAGCCTCCAGGCGCTGCTGCAGGCCGGCCTGCAGGGCAAGCTCTGCCTGGTCGGCGCGCCGGCGGGGTTCGGCAAGACGACGTTGCTCACCCAATGGTGCACCGCAGCCGGGGGCGGCCGGGTGGCCTGGGTGTCGCTGGACGAGGGCGACAACGACCCGACTCGCTTCTGGACCTATGTTGTGGCGGCGTTGCGGACCGTGGAGCCAGGTCTGGGCACTGCCGCGCTCCAGACCCTGCGAGGCGCGAGCCCGGACATCGACCGGACGGTCCTGCCGGGCTTGATCAACGACCTGAGCGTGACCGGCGGGCCGCTGGTGCTGGTGCTGGACGACTACCACTTGGTGACCAACCCCGGCTGCCACCAGTCGCTCACCTTCTTCCTGGACCACCTCCCGGCAGATCTCCACCTAGTGCTGTCGACTCGGGCGGATCCGCCGCTGCCGCTGGCCAGGATGCGAGCCCGTGGGGAGTTGGGCGAGATCCGTATTGCCGAGCTGGAGTTCACCGGCGAGGAGGCGGCCGCGCTGTTGAACGGCTCGATGGGGCTGCGGCTGGCGACCGACGAGGTGACGGGGTTGGCCGAGCGGACCGAGGGCTGGGCGGCCGGGCTGGTCCTCGCCGGCCTGTCGCTTCGGGGGCGGGAGAACGCGCGAGGGTTCATCGCGTCGTTTCAAGGCAATAGCCGCCACGTGGCCGATTTTCTCGGCACCGAGGTGTTGGCTCGGCAACCGGAGCCGATCAGGGCGTTCCTGCTGCGGAGCTCGGTCCTGGAGCGGCTATCGGGCGCGCTATGCGACGCGGTGCTGGCGACCCAGGGGTCAGCCGAACTGTTGGCCGAGCTCGAGCGCTCCAATCTGTTCGTGGTGCCGCTGGATGACTGCCGGGAGTGGTATCGCTACCACCACCTGTTCGCGGAGCTGCTGCGCGCGGAGCTGGCCGACCGCGACCCCGAGCTACTACCGACGCTGCATCGGCGGGCCTCGGCGTGGCATCGGCGTATGGGCAATGTCGACGAAGCGATCCACCACGCCAGCGCGGCGGGCGACTTCGCCGAGGCCGCGGCGCTGATCGGGCGGCACTGGCTGACGTACTGGCGCCGGGGGCAACGGGCGACCGTCGTCCGCTGGCTGGATCGGCTGCCTGACGAGATCATCATGGCCGACCCGCCGGTAGCCTGGGCCGCTGCCGTGATCCGCGGGTTCAGCGGTGCGTCCAAGGAGGAGACCGAAGGCCGGCTGGCCGCCGCGGAGCGTGACGGCGATGCGAGGCCGATCCCGGATGGCATCACGTCGCTGGCGTTCGGCGCCAACGTCGCACGCGCCATCCTGATCTTCGACGACGTAGGCCGCTCGGTGGAGGCGGCCTGTCGGGCCCTGGAGCTCGCGGACGTCGACCCCTCGCAATCGTTTTGGATGGCGCAGTCGGCGCTTTGCCAGGCCCGGTACTTGTCCGGAGAGTCGGTCGAGGCACAGCCAATGGAGGAGATCCTCCGACGAGTCTCGATAGCCGAGCAGCCGTATGCGGTCGTCCTTGCGCTCTCGGTGCTGTCGCTCGTCGCCGGCGACCGGGAGGACGATCGCGCTACGGCGCTGGCGCGTCGTGCGGCAGAGACCGCCGAGACACATGGGCTCAGCGCTTCGCCGCTATGCACGATCGCCTATCTCGCGGTCGGTCGGGCGCTGGCGCGTCAGGGCGAGCTGGCGGAGGCTGAGGAGCAACTGGGGCGGGCGCTGGAGCTGACGGAGATCGACAGCATGCTCGTGCTGCGTGCGTTCGCCTTGCTGCTGCTGGCGCCGGTGCGTCGGGGTCGGGGCGACCTTCCAGGCGCGCGCGGCCTGGTGGGACGAGCGCGCGAGCTGATCGAGCGGTCCGTGGATCCCGGCTCGCTGCCTGGGCTCCTCAACCAGGCCGAGCGACTGCTTGCCTCCCCGCCGCGCCGGCGAGTCGAGCTCGCCACCCCCCTCACTGAGCGGGAGCTTGCGATCCTGCGGATGCTGCCCACGCGGCTGTCGTCCCGGGAGATCGGCCGCGAGCTATATGTCTCGGTCACCACCGTCCGGACCCATGTCCAGGCCATTTACCGCAAGCTCGGGGTCGCGACCCGGACCGAGGCGGTTGCCCGCGCCCGCCAACACGGCCTGCTCCCCGGAACACCTCCGACACGTCGTCACCTCACCCCGGATGAGCCGGTGGATCGATGAATGCCAATCCTCCGGGCCGCCTGCGGCCGATGGCGGGATAAATCGGCGCCGGGGAGCGCCCTGCCATGGTGAGCGACGGCCGACGCCCATGCTCGCAGCCACCGGCCGCCGCGAGGCGGTCCACCGGTCAGACGACTGGAGGCCGGATGAGCGATCCGACGCCAGGCGCGGCCGGCCGCCACTACCAGCAGACGCTTGCCCGGACCATCCGGGTGGCCGGCAACATGGCGATCACCCTGGCGGTGATCGGCCCGGCCGCGTCGGTGTTCGCCATCGGCTCGGTGGCGCTGCGCCAGCAAGGCAGCGGCGCGTTTCTGGCGTTCCTGGTCGCGGCCCTGATCAGCGGCTGCCTGGCGGTCGGCTGGGCCGAGCTGGGCGCGCTGCATCCCACCGCCGGCGGGCTGTACGGGATCGTCGCTCGGGTGCTCGGCCGCCGGGCCGGCTTCCTCGCGCTGTTCCTGCAGCTCGCGCTGTTCGTCATTGTTCCGAGCGCGTTCGCGCTGGCCGCCGGCCAGTACCTGACCGCCGTCTGGCCGGCCATCAGCCCGCGGCCGGCCGCGCTGGCCTTTCTGGCCGCGGCCGCGGCGCTGGCCGTGGCCGGGATCCGATTCAACGCCGCCGTGACCGCCGCCCTACTCGCCCTGGAGCTGACCATCATCTTGGTCGTGTCGGCTCTCGGCTTCGCCCACGCCGACTGGTCGATGGCTGGCACGCTGCTGGACCCCCGCGCGTACGGCGCCGACGGCAACGCCACCCCGGTCACCCTGCACACCCTGCTGGCCGGCATTGTCCTGGGGATGGGCGCCTACGCCGGCTACGGCAGCGCCGTCATCTTCTCCGAAGAAACCCAGGGCCCCCGCCGAGGCATCGCCCGTGCGATGCTGGGCGCACTCGGCATCGCAGTCGTCGCCGAGTTGCTGGCCATCGCCGCCGCGCTGCTGGGTGCGCCCTCGCAGGCGCAGCTGACCACCTCGCCGGCCCCCATGTCCTACCTGGTCCGCTCGTTGGCCGGCGACCGGGCGGTCACCGTCCTCACCCTGGCGCTGCTGGGCACCTTCTTCAACATCCTGCTCGCGCTACTGCTGGAGTACGGCAGGATCCTGTACAGCTCCGGTCGGGACCGGGCCTGGCCCGCGCCGGTCAGCCGTGCCCTTGGCCAGGTTCATCGCAGGACTAGGACACCAGTAGTCGCCACCCTGGCCATCGGCGTGGCCGCGCTCGCGCTGACCGCCGTATCCGACTATGCGGCCGCGGTCACCTTCGCCAGCCTCACCGTGGTCGTCACCTTCGCGCTGATCGCGCTGTCGGCATTGGTCAGCCGGGTCCGACGACCCCGCGTGGCCCGCCCCTACCGGATGCCACTGTGGCCCTTGCCCCCGGTGGTGGCGCTGGCCGGCGTGGCGCTCACCGTCGTGTTGCAAACCGGCAGGGACCTGGCCATCGTCGCTGGCATCCTCGCCGCTGGCGTGCTGTACGAGGTGGTGTACCTGCGCCCGCGCCGCGACACCCACTGGATCCTGCTCGACCCGGTCGTCAGCGAACCAGACGGCGATCAGGTTGTCCTCCCGAAGACTGGCGACCTGAGCACCGAAGCGTCGCCCAGGCGTTAGCGCGGCCCGCTTCGCCCGATCGAGGTCAGCGGATCGAGACCGACCTCATCCAGATGAATCCAGCAGGCTGATGAGGTGGTCTCATCTGCCTCAGGCCGACGATGGCCGGATGACGCCACCCAAGCGATTGCACGGCGCCGACCCGCCGATCAGCTACCAGATCATCGTCCGCGGCGAGCTGAGCCGACGCTACCGGGCGGCTTTCGAGGGCATGACGCTCGTCGTCGGCAACGGTCAGACCACGATCACCGGGCCCGTCCTCGACCAGACCCAGCTCCACGGCCTGCTCGACCGGGTCGGTGACTTCGGCCTCGAGATCGTCAGCGTCACGGCCACATCCCGACCGCCGACATCGGACCGTGCGAACCGAACATGACCATGGACGCGCTGCAATCACCCTGGATGTGCCGACCTCGAGCGTGCGGGAGGTAAGAGACATGGCCAAGAAGAACAAGAAGGAGCAGTTGGATGCCCAGGCGTCGTCGGTGCCGTCCCAAGAGGCCTCAGCCGACCCGCCTCCAAAGCTGAAGCGCAAGGCCTACGAGCGCGAGATGCGGCGCCTGCACGGCGAACTGGTCGCCATGCAGGAGTGGGTCAAGGCGACGGGTACCCAGATCTGCATCGTGTTCGAGGGTCGGGACACCGCCGGCAAGGGGGGCACGATCAAGCGGATCACCGAGCGGGTCAGCCCCCGGGTGTTCCGGGTCATCGCCCTGCCCTCGCCGACCGAGCGCGAGAAGTCACAGATGTACATCCAACGCTACGTCCCGCACTTCCCCGCCGCCGGTGAAGTCGTGATCTTCGACCGTAGTTGGTACAACCGGGCCGGCGTCGAGCGGGTGATGCGCTTCTGCAACGCGGAGGACACCGAGCGGTTCCTAGAGCTGGCGCCATCGTTCGAGAAGACCATGGTCGATTCGGGGATCCTGCTGCTCAAGTACTGGCTCGAGGTCAGCCCGAATGAGCAGACGCGGCGACTGGAGAGCCGCATCCATGACCCGCGAAAGATCTGGAAGCTGTCCGACATGGACCTGAAGTCCTACAGCCGCTGGTACGACTACTCCCGGGCCAGGGACGCGATGTTCGCCGCCACCGACACCGCGTGGGCGCCCTGGTACGTCGCTCATACTGACGACAAGAAGCGCGGCCGGCTCAACATCATCACCCACCTACTGAGCCAGGTCCCCTACAAGCCGCTTGCCCAGCAAGACGTCACCCTGCCCAAACGGCAGCGCGCCAACGGCTACGTGGAACCGGATCTCCCGCTGCGGTACATCCCCACTCCGTTCTGAACGGCGGCACCTGACCGGGTTGCTCCTGACTGGGCCGCCCGGATCCGCATTGGAGGCAAGACGATGGGCGTGCAAGCCAACACCTCGGGCCGGTCGGCTCCGGCGGACCAGCGCTGCCATGCACGCACGCCAGATGAGGTAGCAACGGCGCTGGATGTGGATCCGGAAACCTGGGCTCTCGTCGCAGCGAGCGGCGCGGGTGCTCGGCGCGACCGGGCCGAATGCGCTGCCCGAGCAGAAGCCGAAGCCCGGGTCACGGGCCTTTTGCCGACTGCCCGCAATCCCGCTCGTTGTATGTCGAGACCCGTCGCCAAGGGACAAAGCATGTCGAGCTTGCACACTAGCCCGCCTGCCGTGGTGTGGGTGAGCCGCAAAGAATCTGGGGAGTTCAAATGACCATCATGCAACATCCCGCGGAGAACCTCGCCGCCCCATATGCGGTGTCGGCGCAGGATGTGACGGCGCAGCTCGGTGTCGACGCGGACCAGGGGCTGAGCGTCGCTGAAGTGGACCAGCGGCTGGCCGAGTACGGGCCGAACGAGCTGCCCCAGGAACCTCCGCCGAGCGTGTGGGTGGTTGCCCGGGGCCAGCTGGCGAACCCGATGAACATCATGCTGCTCTTGGTGGTGGTGGCCAGCTTCGCGATCGTCCAGATCGCCACCGCGCTGGTCGTGCTGGGCCTCGTGCTGTTCAACGTGGTGATGGGCACCAACCAGGAGCTGAAGGCCCGGGCCAGCGTGGAGGCGCTGGCCAAGCTCCAGGTACCCCATGCCCGGGTGCGCAGATCTGGTCAGGTCGAGCAGATCGAGTCGACCAACCTGGTGCCGGGCGACATCGTCCTGCTGGAGGCCGGCGACGTGGTCCCGGCCGACGGGCGGATCATCTCCTCGGCGACGCTGGAGGTACAGGAGGCCGCGCTGACCGGGGAGAGCGCGCCGGTGCCCAAGGACGCGGAGACGTTGCCCGAGGGCGAGGTGGCGCTGGGCGACCGGACCAACCTGGTGTTCCAGAACACCCAGGTCACCCGCGGCACGACGGTGTTCGTGGTGACCGGCACGGGCACCGCGACCGAGATGGGCCAGATCGCTGGGATGGTCACCGCCACCAAGCGCACCAAGTCTCCCCTGCAACGCGAACTGGACGGCATGACCAAGGTGTTCGGCGCGATCGCGTTCACGGCAGTGGCCATCATCGCCGTCTTCGGCCTGGTGCGCGGCTTGGACACCACCACGCTGGTGCTGCTGTGCATCTCGACGGCGATCGCGTCCATCCCGACCGGGCTGCCCACGTTCGTCCAGGCCATGCTGTCGTCCGGAGCGCGGCGGTTGGCCGAGGCCAAGGCGGTGGTCAAGTCGCTGTCGGACGTGGAGACCCTGGGCGGGACCACGGTCATCAACTCCGACAAGACCGGCACCCTGACGATGAACGCGATGACCGCGACCACGATGCTGGTCGAGGGCGACTGGTACAAGATCGAAGGCCCCGGATACCAGAAGGCGGGCGCCATCTTGGGCGTGGCCGGGGGCAAGCCACCCGACTTCCGCCCCCTGGCGCTGGGCCTGATCCTGTGCACCGATGCGACCGTCGGTGACGACGGCTCGGTGATCGGGGATCCAACCGAGGCGGCGTTCGTGGTGCTCGCCGCGAAGATGGGCGCCGACGCCGACGAGACCCGCGAAGCCGTGCCCCGCCGGGCCGAGGTGCCGTTCGACTCCGAGTACAAGTTCATGGCCACTTTCCACGACCGCCCCGACTTGCTGGCCGGCGGGATCATCACCCAACCGCACTTCGCCAGCGTGAAGGGTGCGCCAGACGTGGTCCTGCAGCGCTGCGCGTCCGCGCTGTGGCACGGCGAGGTCGTCCCGATCGCCACCGTGCGAGAGGACATCCTGGCCGCCAACCGCCAGCTTTCCGAACGCGGGTTGCGCGTCCTCGCATTCGCCGCCCGGGAACTGGACGACGCCGAGATGGCCGCGGCGGAGGGCGACCCGATGGCCGCGGTCACCAATCTCATCTTCGTCGCGCTCGTAGGGATCATGGACCCGCTGCGCACCGAGGCCAAGGACGCGGTCCACGTCGCCCTCAACGCCGGGATCGACGTGCGGATGATCACCGGCGACCACACCGTGACCGCGCGTGCGATCGCGGACGAGTTGGGGCTCGGGCCCGGCGTGATCACCGGGACTGAACTGCAGCACCAGACCGACCCCGAACTTACCGGCCGGCTTCCCCAGCTGCACGTGTTCGGGCGCGTGGCACCCGAGGACAAGCTGCGGCTGGCCCGGCTCATGCAGGAGTCCGGCGACGTCGTCGCGATGACCGGCGATGCCGTTAATGACGCAGCCGCGCTCAAGCAGGCCGACATCGGTGTCGCCATGGGCAGCGGCTCGGAAGTGACCAAGCAAGCGGCGAAGATCGTGTTGACCGACGACAACTTCGCCACCCTGGTCCGTGCCGTGGACCTGGGCCGGGACATCTACCGGCGGATCTCCACCTACATCAGGATGCAGCTGACCGTCCTTTCGACGGTGCTGCAGGTGATGGTCTACGCCACCATCCTGAACATCAACCACGGCGTCGCGCTGTTCCCGCTCCAGCTGTTGTTCTGCAAGTTCTTCGTCGTCATAACCGTGGTGATCGGGTTCATCGTCGATGTTCCCGACCCGGGGGTGATGCAGCGGCCGCCGCGTGAGCCAGGCACGAAGATCGTCACCCGGCCGTGGATCATCCGCTGGTTCATCTTCGGGTTCGCGGTCGCCGCCACCGCCCTGTCGGTCCTCGAGTGGGGACCCGACGAGCCGAGCACCACAGACCCCTCGGTCAGCATGACCATGGCCTTCGCCATCATCTCGTTCTCCGCGGTCAACATCGGCCTGGTGATGCGCCGCGAACGCGAGGCACCGTGGTCCTCCCCGGTGTTCCCTTTCCTCGGCTGGATCATCCTGGGCTGGTTCTTTACCTGGGCCGCCGTGGAACTCAACATGTTCCAGCGGCTGCTCGACACCACCTCACTCAGCGGGCGCCAGTGGGTGGTCGTGCTAGCCCTGTCCCTCATCGCACCCGCGGTCGTCGCGGTCGACAAGGTCATCCGCATACGGCAGCAGCGCCAGGACCAAACGGAGCTGGCCTAGCCGCGCCGACCGCCCAAGCAAGGCACCGGTGATTTCGTTCCCCGGCGGCACCGCGGCCTGACGGAGAGTGGACGAACCGACGATGGCAGGCAGGAGGGCACAGCGTGTCGCGGGCCTCGTCAAGCTGCGCACGGCTCAGCCGGGCTCGAAGGCAAAGGGCAGACTTCGTCGGCGAGGGCCTCGACGAACTCTTGGTCGCCTCGAGGAACTCCCCCATGGTCTCGGCACGAGCCCTGACCACTCTGACCCGCCTCGCCAGACAGGTCCCTCCTGACCGCCTATCTGAGGTCAGCAGCCGGCGCCGGCGACCGCGCCGCCTGTGTGATGGCGGACGGAGGTGCTCCTCGTCACCACCGACGACGCGCAGTGTCCGGTGGTCACCCGACCAGGAGGTCTCCCGGTGAAAACCGCCGACGATCGCCCGGCCGATCCCGTCGCGATGATCTTGACCCCCAGGTACGGCCGCCTACTCTTGCTCGCTGGCGCCGTCGGGCTGGTCACAGCCCTGGCCGCTTGGTGCTTCCTCACCCTGGTGCCGTGGATCCAGACCAGGGTGTTCGAGGACCTACCCGTCGCGATCGGGTTCGCCGAGCCTCCACGGTGGTGGCCCATCCCCGTGCTCGCCGCAGCCGGTCTCATCACCGCGTGGGCGATCGTTCGTCTTCCTGGCGCCGGTGGTTCAGTCCCTGCGGAGGGCCTCGGGTCCGGGCCGCCGACCCGGCCCATCGACCTGCCGGGGATCCTGCTCGCCGGACTCGCCACCCTGGGTCTGGGGCTCGTCCTCGGCCCCTCAGCTCCGGTCATCGCGATCGGTGCTGGCGGCGGGCTGTTTGTCCTGAACCTGGTCAAGAAGGACGCGCCACAACAGGTCCACACGGTGATCGCCATCGCCGGCAGCTGCGCCTCGTTCTCAATGGTCTTCCGTTCGGCACTGATCAGCACGGTCATCATCCTGGAGGGCGCCGCGGTGGGCGGGCCGATGTTGACGTTCGTGCTGCTGCCGGGCCTGCTGGCGGCAGGCGTCGGATCGGTGGTCTACCTGGGTCTGGGTTCCCTCACGGG
>Ga0081540_1003138_pt1 | contig 13214 bp, 10 predicted proteins | sample TabmetS2T1R1_FD_71024 | JGI IMG/M metagenome (GOLD analysis project Ga0081540, IMG submission 71024) | Tabebuia heterophylla rhizosphere microbial communities from the University of Puerto Rico - S2T1R1 | ecosystem: Host-associated > Plants > Roots > Rhizosphere ... | reverse complement strand
TGCGAAGCCCGCCGCCAAGCGCACCGTGGCGGCGAAGCCTGCCGCCAAGCGGACCAGCACGGCCAAGCCCGCCGCCAAGCGCACCGTGGCGGCGAAGCCGGCCGCCAAGCGCACCGTGGCGGCGAAGCCGGCCGCCAAGCGGACCAGCACGGCCAAGCCCGCCGCCAAGCGCACCGTGGCGGCGAAGCCGGCGGCCAAGCGCACCGTCGCTGCGCAGCCGGCCGCCAAGCGGACCCCGGCACCGAAGCCGGCGATCACCCGCTCGGCAGTCAGCAGGTCGGCCATCCGCAGGTCGTCCGTCAGCAGCCCGGCTCCGATCGCGTCCGTCGCCTCGACGTCCGTGATCACGTCGGCGCCTGCCGTTCGGCCGCTGGTGCCGGCGCAGAAGCGGCCGGCTCGTCCGTCGGTGCCCGCCACCGTCTGATGTCCTCCGCACGGCAGGGGCGCACTCGCTTCGGCGGGTGCGCCCCTCGCCGCGTTCCTGCCCGATCACTCGATCCGCCACCCGAGCGGTCGAGGTGGGCACGCGGCGTCCCGGATGCGACGATGGGGCGCGTGACCTCGGACAGACCCGCGGACCAGCGTCCCCGCCGGCCCACGTTCCTCGGGCCGGCCGCCGTCGACACGTTCATCGGCGGCCCTGACCCCGCCGAGCGCGTCGAGGCGGCGCACGCCACGGCGGAGGCCCTCGTCCGGCACGGCCGCGACGGGGGCGACGAGGTGACGGCGCGCCTGGTCGCCCTGACCGACGAGTACGGCATCGACGAGGTGGCCATCCTGTGGGCCGACCGGCCGGCCGACACGCTGCCCGGCACGTTGTGGCGGCTCTACGCCCTCCGGGCCGGCATCCGACGCCACCCGCACGACTTCGCGCGCGGATTCGACGTCGGCCGACAGCGTGCCCAGGTCCACGAGGTGGTCGCCGGCGTCGCCGATCCGCCCGGCGCTGCGGAGGTGGTGGCCCAGGCCGACGCCGTCCTGGCCGGCGCGTTCACGGGCGACTTCGCGGTCGCACTCGAGCGAGCGGCCGCCTTCTGCCGGGTGGTGTCGACCGGCTGGGCCCTGCTGGCGGACGACGAGCCCGACGCCGATCGAGCCCACGTCCGCACCCGCCGGGCCTCGGACCTGCTGCGCACGGGGCAGCAGCTCGAGGTCGCGGCCGACCGGTGGCGCCGCGGCAGCCTCGCCTGAGGACGCCGGCGCCCCGGAGCGGCAGAGAATCCGGCGCGGCGGGAACACGTCACGGGGGGTGCGCGTTGGCCTCCCTCGGTGACACCCTGTTGGGGTCTCACCAGGCGTCGGGCCGCGGTAGCCCCGGGTCCCATCTGGAGCCGCTACGAGCGGCCGTTGCGCCGTCAGGCGCTCCCGGCCCGACGCCTCCTACCGCTCGCCTGTCCTCCTACCACGGCGCCGGCTCTGGGCCGGCGTGAATCCGCCCCTCCGGATGTCGTAGCCGTACCGGACAATGGCCGGGATGGCAGACGAGCCGGCGGTGCCCACCGGGGGGCTGCGGCAGCGCTGGGGGACCTTGATGTCCTCGGTGGGCCGCCTCCTCCGGTGGCTCGACGCGCCCGGATGGCGGGCACACACCGTGCACGCTCTCGGTGTCCTTCTCGTCGCCGGGCTGGGCGCGGCCGTCGGCGCCGCGCTGGCACCGCCGACGCCGGCCACGGTCGGGCCGTTCCGAGTCGAGCTCAGCGTCGTCCCGAGCCTGAGCCCCGGTGTCCATCTCCTGCTCCCCCCGGCGGGAGAGGTGGACTTCGCCACCCATGTCGCGCCGTTCGCCGTGCTCGCCCGGATCGGCGAGGTGGACGCGGAGGGCGCTCGAGAGCTCATCGCGTCTCCGTCCGCCCTGCGGGCACTGCAGACCGAAGCGCCCGAGGACCTGCGCTCGGCCGTGCTGCAGGCCGCCGGCACCACCAGCGCCTGCGCCCTCGTCGGCGCCCTCGTGCTCTCGTTGCTCGTCTACCGGCGCACCTGGGGCAGGACGGTCGAGGTCGCCAGCGCCCTGGCTGTCGTGCTCGGCGTGGTCAGCGGCCTCGGTGCCGCCACGTTCGACCCGGACAAGCTGGCCCAGCCCCGGTTCACGGGGCTCCTCGGTCAGACGCCCTACCTCTCGGGCCAGGCGTCCAGCCTGCTCAGCCGGCTCGAGTCCTACCGCAGCGGGCTGGCGGACATCGTCTCGGGCGTCACCACGCTCTACGCCGCCAGCGAACACCTGCCGGTGCTCCCGCCTGCGGACGACGTCATCCGGGTGCTGCACGTCTCGGACATCCACCTGAACCCGCTCGGGTTCGACCTCACCCAGCGACTGGTCCAGCAGTTCAAGGTGGACGCCGTCGTCGACACCGGGGACATCACGACCTGGGGCACGGAGGTGGAGTCCGGCCTCCTGTCCAGGATCGGCTCGATCCGGGCGCCCTACGTCTTCGTCCGAGGGAACCACGACTCCAAGCTCACCCAGCAGGTCGTGGCCCAGAACAAGAACGCGATCGTGCTGGACGGCGACGTCCGGGTCGTCAAGGGCGTGGTGATCGCGGGCATCGGAGATCCGAAGTTCACCCCCGACACGGCCGCACCGATCACCAGCCCTCCGGACGCCGGCGCAGCGGCGGCGTCGTCGTCAGCGGCGTCGGCGGCGGCTCCGTCGCCGAGTGCGGTGGCCAGTGCCGCGCCGACCTCGCCGGGGCCGTCCCCGCAGGGGACCGGCCTGGCGTCCCCGCGCGGCGAGTGGCCCGAGTCGCCCGATCCGGAGGTACGCGCGGGCGGCCGACTGGCGGATCTCATCTCCGCCTGGAACGCGGGGCATCCGCAGCAACCCGTCGATCTCGCGGCCGTGCACGAGCCCTATGCCACGACGCCGCTGCTCGGCGCGGTCCCGCTCGTGCTCGCGGGGCACTTCCACCAGCGATCGGTCCGGCTGGACTCCTCGGGGACCAGGGTCATGATCGAGGGTTCTACGGGTGGTGCGGGCATCACCTCGGACACCATGCATCGGGTCGCGGACGGCGAGCCCGTCCCGCTCGACGCCACGTTGCTGTACATCGCCCGCACCGGGGACCGTGCGGGCCAGGTCGTCGCCTACGACGAGATCACTGTGGGGGGCTTCGGGCTGGCGTCCGTGACCATCGAGCGCACCGTCATCCGGGAGGGGAGCGACGCCGTGCTGGCGCCGGGCCAAGAGGGCGCGCCCCGGCCCACACCGAGTCGAACGCCCACGATTCCTCCGAGCGAGCCGCGGACGGATTCGGATCGTGATACGTCGCGCGGGTGACAGCGCACGGGTGACGGCCCACGGGTGACGGCCCCACGGGTGATGGCGCGGATGCGCGCAGGCGGAGCGCGGAGGTCGAGGTCGGCTCAGCCGAAGCGGCCGGAGATGTAGTCCTCCGTCGCCTTCTCGTTGGGATTGCTGAAGATCTTCGTCGTGTCGTCCATCTCGATGAGGTGTCCGGGCTTGCCGGTGGCCTGCAGGTTGAAGAACCCCGTCCGGTCGCTCACCCGCGCCGCTTGTTGCATGTTGTGGGTGACGATCACGATCGTGTAGTTCTCCTTGAGCTCCTGGATGAGGTCCTCGATCGCGAGCGTGGAGATCGGGTCCAGGGCGGAGCACGGCTCGTCCATGAGCAGCACCTGCGGCTCGACGGCGATCGCGCGGGCGATGCAGAGGCGCTGCTGCTGTCCGCCGGACAGGCCCGCGCCCGGCTTGGCGAGCCGGTCCTTGACCTCGCCCCAGAGGTTCGCCCCCCGCAACGACTTCTCGACCGACTCGGTCAGCCGCTTCTTGTTCCTCTCGCCGTTGAGGCGCAGCCCGGCGGCCACATTGTCGAAGATCGACATCGTCGGGAACGGGTTGGGACGCTGGAACACCATGCCGATCGTCCGGCGGACGACCACCGGGTCGACGCCACTGTCGTACAGGTTCCGGCCGTTCAGTTCGACCGTGCCCTCGACGCGGCCGCCCGGGATGACCTCGTGCATGCGATTGAGCGTCCGCAGCACCGTCGACTTGCCACAGCCGGAAGGGCCGATGAATGCGGTCACCGAGCGTGCCTCGATGATCATCGAGACGTCCTCGACCGCCTTGAAGCTGCCGTAGTAGATGTTCACGTCCTTGCAGTCGATGCGCTGCGCCACGGCGTCCGTCCTCCGTTCGTCCAGGGTTGGGCCGGGATCAGCGGCTGACCGCGCTGAATCGGGCCACGAAGCGCCCGGCCAGGTTGAGCAGAAGCACAATCAGGATCAAGGTGAGCGCCGAGGCCCACATCCGCTCGATGGCGGGCTCCACGTCGTTGCCGAAATTGGTGTAGATCATCGTCGGCAGGGCCGCCATCGGGCCGCTGAACAGGTTGAAGTTGATGAAGGTCGTGTACGGCGCAAGAATGATCAGCGGCGCGGTCTCACCCATCACGCGGGCCAGGCCGAGCAGGATCCCGGTGATGATGCCGCTCGCCGCGGTGGGCAGCACGATCCGCGCGATGGTCTTCCACTTCGGCACGCCGAGGGCGTACGAGGCCTCCCTCAGCTCGTTGGGCACCAGCTTGAGCATCTCCTCCGTCGATCGGACGACGACCGGCAGCATCAGCAGAACCAGCGCCAGCGAGACGGAGAACCCCTCGCGTTCCTGTCCCAGCGTCGTGATCCAGACCGCGTACAGGAACAGCGCGGCGACGATGGACGGAACCCCGGTGAGGATGTCGACCATGAAGCTGACGAGGCGAGCGAACCTGCCCCGGCCGTACTCGACGAGGTAGATCGCGGTGAAGACGGCGAGGGGCGTCGAGATGATCAGTGTGACGAAGCTCATCAGGAGGGTGCCCACGATCGCGTGATAGGCACCCCCGCCCTCCTTGCGCGGGGTGATCCCGGCCTGCGACTTGGTCCACCAGTCCACCGACAGCAGCAGGTGGAGTCCCTTGCTCAGGACGGTCCAGAGGATCCAGGCCAGGGGGATCACGGCGATCAGGAAGGCGAGCCAGACCAGCACCGTGACGATCTGGTTGGTGAGAACGCGTCGAGTCGCCAGGCCCTGCGGGCCTCCGCCACGGGACAGCGGCCGCGACGAGGAGTCGGTGGAGGCGATGGTGCTCATTCCGTGAAGGCCTTCCTGCGCTCGATGACCACCCGGGCCGCGGCGTTGACGGCGAAGGTGAGGATGAAGAGCACGAGGCCGGCGGCGATGTAGGCGCCGGTCTTCTGCGGGCTGTTGAACTCACCGGCGTCGCGGGCGATCCGAGCAGCGATCGTGTTGCCGCCCGTGAAGATCGACCAGGACCACTCACCGCGGACCTCGTTGATGATGAGCAGGACGGCGATGGTCTCGCCGAGCGCCCGGCCGAGCCCCAGCATGGTGGCGGAGATCACGCCCGGACGCCCGAAGGGAAGGACCGCCGTGCGGATCATCTCCCACTTCGTGGCGCCGAGCGCCAGCGCGGCCTCCTTGTGCGCCGTCGGCGTCTGCTCGAAGACCTCCCGGCTGATCGCCGCGACGATCGGCAGGATCATGATCGAGAGGACCACGCTGCCGGCGAAGATGGAGGCCGGGATGATGTTCTTCGTCGAGAAGATCGGGATCCAGCCCAGGACCTTGGAGATCCCGTTCTGGATGCTGGACAGGTACTGCAGGACGATGTAGGCGCCCCACAGCCCGTAGACGATCGAGGGAACGGCAGCGAGCAGATCGACGATGCTCGCGAACGGCCGCGCGAGTGATCTCGGCGCGTACTGGGTGATGAACAGCGCCACACCCAGCGCGACCGGTACCGAGAGCACCATCGCGACGACGGACGACGCCACGGTCACCCAGAGCAGATCGGGGATGCCGAATTGGATCGGGGAGGCGTCGACGTTCCACACCCGGTCGGTGAGGAAGTTGGCCGAGTTCGCCCGCAGGGCCGGGATGGCCTGGGCGATCAGGAACACGGCGATGGCCGCGATGAGGCCGACGACGACGATGCCGGACCCGAAGGACAAACCCAGGAACGTGCGGTCCCCGGCACGCGTCGAGGCGCTGGCGGCAAGGTCGCCAGACGGCTCCGCGTCCATGCCGGAGCGGCCGGTGATCGTCGTCATGTGACCTCCCCTACGATCCGCCTGCCTCAACGATCGGCCGCGTGCCGGCGGTCGCACAACGGCCTTCGAACGATGGGCTGGCGACGCTCGCTGCCGCGCCGTTCCGCGGCAGCGGAGCAGGCATCAGTCGTCGGGCCCGAGAAGGCCACAGCGCCTCGTACCGCGGCGCACGCCGCGGTACGAGGCCCCGCGTGCCTCCTCCATCAGGAGATGGCGTTGATCGAATTCTTGACCTTGCTGGCGAACTCCTCCGGCAGCTGGGCGTAACCGATGCTGACGATGTCGCTCTGGGTCGAGCTGTCGCCGAGGTGGTTGAGGAACGCCTTCAGCAGGGCGGTCTTGTTCGCGTCGAGTCCCTTCGAGCAGACGACCTCGTACGTGACCAGGACGACCGGGTACACGCCCGGCTGCTTGGTGGCGTAGTCGAGCTTGAGGGTGAGGTCGTTCCCCGTCCCTGTCACCTTGGCCGCGGTGATGGCCTTGCCGGCCGAGTCGGCGGACAGCTCGACGGCGCCCCCGCCGTTGTCGATCTGAGCGACGCCCAGCTTCAGATCCTTGGCGTTGGACCACTCGACGTAGCCCACCGCGCCCGGAGTGTTCTTGATGCCCTGGGCGACGCCCTGAGACTTCGCCGCTCCCTGCCCGGTCTTCGCCGGCCAGGTCTTGGAGGGGTCGTACGGCCAGGCGCTGGCCGCCGCGCCCTTGAGGTACTTCTGGAAGTTCTCCGTCGTCCCGGACTCGTCGGAGCGGTAGAAGACGCTGATCTTGGTGCTGGGCAGGGTCGCCCCGCTGTTGAGCTTGGCGATCGCCGGATCGTTCCACGTCGTGATCTTGCCGTTGAAGATCTGCGCGACGACGTCGGGCGTGAGGACGAGCTTGTCCACCCCGGACAGGTTGTAAGCCACGGCGATGGGGCCGACCACCATCGGCAGGTTCCAGGCGGGGTTGCCGGCGCAGCGCTTCTGCGCGTCCTGGGCCTCGGACGTCGTGGCGCCGGCGGCCGGCGCGGTCTTGAGCGCGGAGTCGGAGCCGGCCCAGTCCACCTGGCCGGCGTTGAACTGCTTGATGCCGGCGCCCGAGCCCGTGCCGTTGTAGGTGACCTGCGCCTCGGAGTTGGTCTGGGTGAAGCTGGCGATCGCCTCGTCGATGGCGTTCTTCTGGGCGGTCGAGCCTTCGCCGTTCAGCTGGCCGGAGACCGCCGCCGAGGAGGAGCTCGAGCCGCTGCCCCCTGCACTGCTCGAGCTGCCACCAGAGTTGTTGTCGGAGCCGCAGGCGGCCAGGGCCAGAGCGCCCACGAGGGCGATGCCGCCTAGGCGGACGGGCTGGTTGAGCTTCACTGCGTCGTGTCCTTCGCAATCGGAGTCCGCTGATCCGGGCACGGGGGCAGGGCCGGGCCGGACGGGCGCTTCTGTCGCCCGCGCCGACGCTAGGGGTGGCAGGTGAAGTGACGGTCCGGAGGTCATGAACGCGGGGTGAACACACGCTCCACGTACCGGAACGTGCTCTCGCCGTGCCGATGAACGGGTGGTGACGAAGGCAGGGCGGTCCTGGCGTCAGGAGCGCGGCCGGTGCCGCTCGACGGCCACCACCCGTCGCGATCCGCCTGCCAGCGCGACGTGGGCCACCAGGACCTCCGCCGGCGCGAGATAGGGGTCCTTCGTGGGGATCGTGCTCGCCACCTCGGAGAGGCTGGCGGCACGGACGACGGCGAAGATCTCTGCGAGCGCCGGCCGGTGGGTGCACAGCAGCGCGGGCCGCGCGCGGGCGAGCAGCCGCCTGATCTGGCGGCGGGCGCGGGCGGGGGAGCGGCGCACGCCGTCCTCCGTCAGCGACCTCTTGGTGTGCACCGGCAGGTGGACCGCGTTCCTGTACGGGCCGATGGTGTCCAGGCAGCGCCGCCACGGCGAGCTCACCAGCCGTCCCGGCCGCCAGCAGGCCAGCAGCTCGACGAGACCCCGGGCCTGCCGTCTGCCGGCCGAGGTGAGCGGTCGGTCTACCTCCGCCCCCGCCCACGAGCTCCGCCGGCGTGCCGTGCCGTGCCGGACGACGAGCACCGGCGCCGTGGCCAGCACGCCACCCTCGGCGTACCGCTCCAGCCGGCCCAGCGGCTCGGCGTCCGACCCGCGGGTGAGCAGGGCGCGTGCCTGCGGCAGTGGCAGCCAGGCCAGGACGTCGACCTCCGGCGGGAACCGGTCGTCGCCGCCGGCGACCGTGCCGGGGCCGGCGGCGTGATCCTCGGAGGACGGGCGGGTCGAGGCGGCCGCCCAGTAGGTCACGTGCTTGGGACGCCCGTCCGGCAACCGATAACGGACCTCGCCGAGGGGGCGGCCGAGCACGACGTCCAGCCCGGTCTCCTCGGCGGCCTCGCGGACGGCGGCCGCGGCGAGCGGCTCGTCGCGGTGGACCTTGCCCTTCGGCCAGGACCAGTCGTCGTAACGGGGGCGGTGCACCAGCAGCACCTCCAGGCCCTGCGCGGTCCGTCGCCAGCAGAGCACCCCCGCCGCGTACTCAACGGCCGCGGGCGACGGCACGCGGGCGAGATCGGGTGGCGATGAGGTAGGACTGCAGGTCGCGAAGCGGTTCGCCGTCGGGGCCGATGGCCTGGCGGGTCCAGACGCCGTCCGGCCCCAGGTGCCACGAGGAGGTCTTGGCGTCCATCGAGAGCTCGATCAGGTCGAGGAGCTCGGCGATGTGCGAGGGGTCCTTGATCCGCACCAGCGCCTCGACCCGCCGATCCAGATTGCGGTGCATCATGTCGGCGCTGCCGATGTAGACGACCGGGTCGCCACCGCCGGCGAACCAGAAGATCCGGGAGTGCTCGAGGAACCGGCCGAGGATGCTGCGCACCTGGATGTTCTCGCTCAGCTCCGGCACCCCCGGCCGGATCGCGCAGATCCCCCGGACGACGACGTCGACGGGGACACCGGCCTGCGAGGCCCGGTACAGCCCGTCGATGATCGCCTCGTCGACGATCGAGTTGAGCTTCATCTTGATCGCCGCCGGCAGCCCCTCGGCATGGTTGGCGATCTCGCGCTCGATCCTGTCGACCAGGCCGCTGCGCAGCGACCGCGGCGCGACGAGCAGCCGGCGGTAGGCAGTCTTCGGGGCGTAGCCGGAGAGCTGGTTGAAGAGCCGGCTGAGGTCCTCGCCCACGTGCGGATCGCAGGTGAGCAACCCGAGGTCCTCGTACAGCCGGGCCGTCTTCGGGTTGTAGTTCCCCGTCCCGACGTGGCAGTACCGGACCAGGCCGTTGCCCTCCTGCCGGACGACGAGGCTCAGCTTCGCGTGCGTCTTGAGCCCGACGATCCCGTAGACGACGTGCACTCCCGCCTGCTCGAGCTTGCGGGCCCAGGTGATGTTCGCCTGCTCGTCGAACCTCGCTTTGATCTCGACGAGCGCCAGTACCTGCTTGCCGGCCTCGGCGGCGTCGATGAGCGCGTCGACGATCGGGGAGTCGCCGCTCGTCCGGTAGAGCGTCTGCTTGATCGCGAGCACGTCCGGATCGTCGGCCGCCTGCTCGAGGAACGCCTGCACGCTGGTCGAGAACGAGTCGTAGGGATGGTGGAGCAGGATGTCGCCGCGCCGGATGGCGGCGAACACGTCGCTCTGATGTGCGGACTCCACCTCCGCGAGCCGGCGGTGGGTCTTCGGCACGAACGTCGGGTAGTGCAGCTCCGGCAGGTCGAGGTCGGCGATGAGGTTGAGCCCGCGCAGGTCGAGCGGCTCGGGCAGGGTGTAGACCTCCCCCCTGCCGACCTTGAGCTCGTCGACCAGCAGATCGCGCGAGGCGGGATCGATGTCCTCGGCCACCTCCAGGCGCACCGGCGGCCCGAAGCGGCGGCGCAGGAGCTCCTTCTCCAGCGCCTGCAGGAGGTTCTCGGCGTCGTCCTCCTCGACCTCGAGGTCCTCGTTGCGGGTGACCCGGAAGGTGTGGTGCTCCAGCACGTCCATCCCGGGGAACAGCCTGTCCAGGTGGGCGGCGATGACGTCCTCGAGCGGCACGAACCGCCAGCGGTGCTGCTCGTCGCCGTCGACCGGGATGAATCGGGGCAGGAGCGGCGGCACCTTGACCCGGGCGAAGTGCTGGGTCTCCGTCGCCGGGTTGCGCAGGATGACCGCGAGGTTCAGGGACAGTCCCGAGATGTACGGGAACGGGTGGGCGGGGTCGACGGCGAGCGGCGTGAGGACCGGGAACACCTGGTCGATGAAGAAGCCGTGCAGCCGGTCCTGCTCAGCGGCGGGCAGCTGGGTCCAGTGGACGAGGCTGATGCTGGCGTCGTCGAGAGCCGGCTCGACCTGGTCGCGGTAGGTCGCCGCGTGGGCGGCCTGCAGCTCGTGCGCCCGGCGGGAGATCGCGTCCAACACTTCCCGCGGCTCGAGCCCGCTGGCGGCCGTGACGGCGAGGCCGGTGGCGATCCGGCGCTTGAGCCCCGCCACCCGGACCATGAAGAACTCGTCGAGATTGCTTGCGAAGATCGCCAGGAAGCGGGTCCGCTCCAGCAGCGGCAGCTGCTGGTCCTGAGCGAGCTCGAGGACACGCTCGTTGAACGCGAGCCACGACAGCTCCCGGTCGAGGAACCGGTCGGATCCCCTCCGCGCGCCGTCCAGCTGGGCCGCCTCGAGGCCGGAGGTGCGGCGTCTGGGAGGTGCCACCCTTGCTCGCGACGGCGTGTCTACCGGGGCGGTCGTGGCGTGGGTGGTCATCCCTCGATGGTGTCACGGTTCGGTTAAGGACTCACTGCCGCGTGGGGTCCGATTCCGTCGCTGTACCAGCAGATTCGCCCGGACGGGTGGACGCTCCGCGCAGGAACATCACGTCGGTGTCCCACCAGACGAAGCCCAACCGGCGGTACACGGCTTTGGCCCGCTCGTTGTCGCTCTCGACGTACAGCATCGCCTCGCCGAGGCCGAGCTCGCGCAGGTGGCGCAGGCCCGCGACGGTGAGGGCACCGCCCAGGCCCCGGCCCCGATAGCCCGGGTCGACGCCGACGACGTAGACCTCCCCGATCGGCTCGTGCCCGTGACCTCCGGCACCGACTCCGCCATGGACCTTGGTCCAGTGGAAGCCGACCAGGCGGGCGCCGCCGTCCGGTGTCTCCTCCTCCGCGAGCAGGAAGCCGCTCGGGTCGAACCAGTCCTCGGCCATCCGGGCGTGCAGGTCCGCGAGCGTCCAGGAGCCCTGTTCGGGGTGCCCGGCGAAGGCGGCCGCGTTGAGCGCCACCCAGGCCGCGTCGTCCTCGCCCGGCCGGAACGTCCGCAGCCGGACGCCCGCGGGCAGCGGCGCGTCCGGCAGCGGGGTGCGCAGCGAGCGCCGCCACTGCTCCAGCCGGCGCACCTCGCTGAACCCCAGGGAGTGCGCCAGGGCGCGGGCCGCCGGATCGTCCCCGTGCGACCAGAGCCGCAACTGGTGGCCGGGCGCTGCGGCGAGCGCCGCCCGGACGAGCAGCCGCCCGTACCCTCGTCCCCGGTACGCCGGATGGACGACCACCTCGGCCGACGGTCCGGCCACGGGATCCGTGGGGTCGAGATGGGCGTACCCGGCGAGCACGTCGCCGGCGCGCAGCCTGAGGTTCACGTCCGGCCCCTCGCCGCCGTGCCGGAGGTGCAGCCAGACATGCTCGCTGAGGGGCTGCACGCCGTCGGCGTCCGTGGCCGCCTGCAGCAGGCCCTCGACCTCGCGCACGTCGTCGGGGGCGAGGCTGCCGGACACCAAGACCTGCGGCGCCGGCGCGTCGACGACCCGAGCGTCCATGTCCGCACCCTAGGCGGGCTGCCGATGCGTCGCAGCGGTCAGGCGTCGCAGCGGTCAGGCGTCGACGCTCTCCTCGACGGCCGTCCGGTCCCGCCCGGGCGGCACGAACCGATACCCCACGTTGCGGACGGTGCCGATCAGCGCCTCGTGCTCGACGCCCAGCTTGGCGCGGAGCCGCCGGACGTGGACGTCGACCGTCCTGGTGCCGCCGAAGTAGTCGTACCCCCAGACCTCCTGCAGGAGCTGCGCGCGGGTGAACACCCGACCGGGATGCTGGGCGAGGAACTTCAGCAGCTCGAACTCCTTGTAGGTGAGGTCGAGCGCGCGCCCGCGGACCCGGGCGGTGTACGTCACCTCGTCGACCACGACGTCCCCGGCGCGGATCTCCGCCGTCGGCGGCTCGAGCGCCGCCTCGGCCAGCCGGTTCCGGCCCGTCGCCAGTCGCAGCCGCGCCTCCACCTCCGCCGGGCCGGCCGAGTCGAGCACGACGTCGTCCGCGCCCCAGTCCGCGGCGACCGCGGCCATGCCGCCCTCGGTCAGCACGAGGAGCAGCGGCGACGACAGACCGGTCGTCCGCAGGAGCCGGCAGAGCGAGCGCGCCCCCGCCAGGTCGCGCCGACCGTCGACGACGACGGCGTCCGCGGGTGGCGCGTCCACGAGGACGGCGGCCTCGGCTGGCAGCACCCGTACCTGGTGCGGCAGCAGGCCGAGCGCCGGAAGCACGTCGGCCGACGGCGCGAGCGCGTTCGTCAGGAGCAGCAGTTGAGCCATGCGTCGTCCTCCCGGGGTCCCGCCATGGCCGGGCCCGCCGACCCCCATCGCGCGGTCCCCCCGCACGCGCGGCCAGGTCGGCTCCCCGGCGTCGCACGCCGCACCGTTGCGGGACGTTGCGGACCATCGTACCGGGCTGGGCTGCGCCGGGGGCGGCGCCGACGAGGCCGTCTGCCAGGATGCCCAGGTGACCGCCGTCCTCGGGGCCCTGGCCTCCGTCGCCCTGGCGGGGCTCGTCGCCGTCTCGGCGTTCTCCGGGCCGACGGTCCTCGCCGCAGCGGTCGCCCTGGTCGTGCTCGTCACCGAAGGCGGGATGGTGGAGAACCGCGTCATCGACGTGCCGGTCGGATTGCCGCCTTCCAGCCTGGTCGAGGCCACCAATTATCTGACGCAACGTCTCGCCGGCCGCACCATCACCACGGCGCGCAGCGAGATCGTGGAGGACCTGGAGAGCCAGCGCGCGGAATTGAACGCGCTCACCCGCAAGGTGGTGGAAGCGGGCCTCGCCACCTGGTCGAACGGCACCGGCGAGGGTGCCTTGATCGTGCGCGGCCAGTCGCATCTTCTCGACAGCGTGACCGAGATCGCCGACCTGGAACGCCTCCGGGGCTTGTTCTCG
>Ga0081540_1003137_pt1 | contig 13219 bp, 11 predicted proteins | sample TabmetS2T1R1_FD_71024 | JGI IMG/M metagenome (GOLD analysis project Ga0081540, IMG submission 71024) | Tabebuia heterophylla rhizosphere microbial communities from the University of Puerto Rico - S2T1R1 | ecosystem: Host-associated > Plants > Roots > Rhizosphere ... | reverse complement strand
CACGGGGCCGTGGCGCAGCCCGAAGCAGATGCTTCACGCGCAGGTCTACGACTCCCACGCCTCGATCCACGACGATGCGACCGCGCAAAAGCTCGGCTTTCAGGGCGGCACCATCGAGGGCCCGACCCATTTCAGCCAGTTCGCGCCATTGTGCGAGCGGATCTGGGGCCAGGCCTGGTTCGAGACCGGATGCCTGTCGGCGCATTACCGCAACCCCGCCTTCGAGGGCGAGGAGGTGCAGGCCAACATCGAAAAGCCGAAGCCGGGCGAGCGGATTTGCGCGATCGGCATGACCAAGCGCGACGGCACCGAGATTTTGCGCGGCACCGCCTCGGTCGGTGGCGACGGATCGGAAACCGCGCTTCACCGAAGGCTTGGCGAACTAAAACCGCTCGCCGATCCCGTCATTCTCGCCGACCTCAAGGTCGGCATGAAGACACCCCGCCAGACCGTGAAAATGGATTTCGACCAGCACATGGGCGACCTCTATCCGTTTTCGCTTGCGCAAAAGCTGACGGTCATCACCGAGCCCTCGGCGTATTATTCGCAGGGGCTCAATCCCTGGGGACGGGCGATCATTCCCGTGGAGATGCTGAGCGTGCTGTTTCAGTACCGCGCCCGCGAGGACAAGCTGCCGATCCGCGGACCGGCGGTCGGGCTGTTCGCCGATCAGGAAATCCGCCTGCTGCACGGGCCTTTGTTTCCGGGCGAAACCTACACCACCGAGCGCGAAGTGGTCGCACTCAGCGGCAGCCGCCGCACCGAAAGCGCGTGGATTCGCACGACCGTGTTTGGAGCTGATGACGTGGCAGTCGCAACTATGCTGTTGAACATGGCCAGTATCAAAGACTCTTACGCCAACTACGAACGGGAGCACAAAGCGCTCTACGGCTAGGTGAGCCCGACCTGCTATCGCCAACAAGGACAACAATAAAATGGCCCGCCTGCCCTATCTCGAAGCCGACCAGGTCGCCCCCGAATACCGCGACATGCTCAAGCGCAACACCAACCTGCACAAGCTGCTGGTGAACTCGCCCGACATGGCGCGCGCCTTCAACGGCGTCGGCGGCTACATCCGTTTCAAGAGCAAGCTCGACCCGCGCCTGCGCGAACTCGCGATCCTGCAGGTCGGCTGGCTGGAGAAATCCGAATACGAGTTCACCCATCACGTGAAGATCGGCAAGGAGTTCGGCGTCACCGACGACGATATCGAGGCGCTGATGGCCGAGACCGAGGGCAGGCCCTCGAAACTCGAGCCGCTGGCCAAGGCGATCCTGCGCGGCGCCCGCGAGATGGTGCGGGAGCTGGCGATGTCGGAGGCGACCTTCGCCGAGATCAAGCGCGAGCTTTCCGACGAGCTGATGGTCGACCTGGTGCTGACCATCGCCTTCTACTGCGCCGTGGTCCGCGTGCTGGCGACCATGAAGATGGACAACGAGCCCTATTACAAAGAGGTACTGAAGCAGTACCCGATCCCGGGAGTGGAATGAGATGCGCCTGAAAGATCGTGTCGCCATCGTCGTCGGCGCTGGCCAGAGCCCGGGCGAAGGCATCGGCAACGGCCGCGCCACCGCGCTGACCTTCGCGCGCGAGGGCGCAAAAGTGTTTTGCGTCGATCACCACCTGGATTCGGCGCAGGAGACGGCCGGCATGATCGCCGCCAAAGGAGGCACCGCGGCGGCGTTCAGGGCCGATGTCACCCAAAATGCCGAGCTCAAGGCGATGGTGGCGGATGCCCATGCGCGCTGGGGCCGCGTCGATATCCTGCACAACAATGTCGGCGTCAGCCTGTCCGGCGGCGACGCCGAGTTGCTCGAGATATCGGAGGAAGCATTCGACCGCTGCGTCGCGATCAATCTGAAAAGCTGCATCTGGGCGGCAAGACACGTGATCCCGATCATGCGGGCGCAACAAAGCGGCGCCATCATCAACATCTCGTCGATGGCCGCGATCACCACCTATCCGTATGTCGCCTACAAGGCGACCAAGTCGGCGATGATCGCCTTCACCGAACAGCTCGCCTACCAGAATGCGCAACACGGCATCCGCGCCAACGTCATTCTGCCTGGGCTGATGAACACGCCGATGGCGGTCGACACCCGCGCCCGCGAATGGGGCAAGAGCCGCGCCGAAGTCGAGGCCGAGCGCGACAGCAAGGTGCCGCTGCGCAAGAAAATGGGCACCGGTTGGGACGTCGCCAACGCCGCGCTGTTCCTGGCGTCCGATGAAGCGAGTTTCATCACCGGCGTGACGCTGCCGGTGGACGGCGGCTCGAGCGTGCGGCGGGGATAGAAGGTCGGGCCTGGATTTGTAGGGTGGGCAAAGGCGCGCTTCGCGCCGTGCCCACCAACAGACACACCGCTCGCAATGGTGGGCACGCTTCGCTTTGCCCACCCTACAATTCTTCATCACCGGTGTGACACCGCCTGTGGACGGCGGGGATAAATTTGCAGCGCGGCAAAATCGCGCGCGCAATGCCCGCCATCGAACATTCACTCGCAGCGATAAGCACGCCTCGCTTCACATAACCGGCGCGCACGGAACCGTGCTCCCGCCGGCTGCAAATTTACCTTTCATTAATAACTTTCTCTTAAGCGGTGCAGCGATTGGGCGTCCTTTTTCGACGCCTGTGTTCACGCAAATTTGCGCCAGCGTTTTTGGTCCGGCTCGCCATGCGTGATTCGCCAAATCGATCGATTCCAATGACACGATGATGTGACAGCGCATCATCGATCGTCGAAATCCTGACTCTGTGCAGTCGCACGATTTTCATGTGCGCTCGCTATCAGGCGCCACAAGAACTGTGGCACGCGCTGCGAGAATGCCGAGGCACCATGAGCGAAGAATTCGACTACGACCTGACGCCGTCCCAGTGGGAAGCATTAAAGGCACTGCGCACACCGGCTTCCCGGCTTCCGCGCGTGAGCAGCTACACCGTCGACGGCCTGATCGCGCTCGGACTCGCCACCATGAACGGCGACTCCCCCATCATCACACCGCACGGGCGCAAGGTTCTGGTGCGGGGCTCGTCGCGCCTGTTGCTGGATCTGGCGGCGTGATCCGCGCGCGGTGGCGCGTCACACCGGCTTCTCGTCGTCCGTTACCGGCGAGGTGATCACCAGAAATACCAGATCGACCAGCCCGGAATTCGAGATGGCGTGTTCGACGCCGGGCGGCAGGAAGATGAAGTCGTGCTTGCGCACCACGTAATTCTTCCCCGCGATCTCCATCAACCCTTCGCCTTCCAGTACGTGATAGATCTGCTCCTGCACCAGATGCTTGTGGCGCGCGACATGGGCCATCGGCTGGTACATCGAGATGCGGTAGTCGATGTGGCGGGAGCCCGCGGTCTCGGGCATGACAAGCGGTTTTGACAGCGCCCCGCCGAAATGATTGGGAAATTCGCGCCACGGCACTTCGACGACGTTGCGAATGAAGGCGCCGTTGTTTTCCGAAGCCATGCTTGCTTCCTCCGCCGTCAGATCACCAGCGCCCCGCCGTCGATATAGACGGTCGATCCGGTCGCGAATCCATTCGCCATGAAGCTCAGGATTTGCCGCGCGATGTCCTCAGCCACGCCGACGCGGCCGGCCGGCAGCGCGGCGGCGGTCTTGGCCAGCATGTCGCGCCGCGCATCTTCCGGCATGGCGGCGCGGATCGGCGTATCGACGACGCCGGGCGAAATGCAGTTCACGCGCACCGGTGCCAGTTCGAGCGCCAGCGCTCTCCCCAACGATTCCAGTGCGCCATTGGCGGCGCTGACGATCGCCGAATTCGGCCGCGGCCGGACGCTCAGGAAACCGGACACCAGCGTCAGCGACCCGCCGGCGCGGATTTCGGCCTGCTGCGCGACACGCCATGCGCCCCAGAACTTGCCCTCCATGGTGGAGCGGACGTCTTCCATCTTGACCGTCTTGAACGGGCCGGTGCGAAGCTGCGCCGCCGTGACCACGACGTGATCGACCGGGCCGCTGCGGCGGAACAGGTTTGCCACGCTGTCATCGCTGGTGACGTCGGCGGGGATCGCGATGGCATTCAGCTGCTCGGCCACCTTGTCGAGCCGCTCGACATTGCGGGAAGCGACAATGACGTCGGCGCCCTCGCGTTTCGCCATCTCCGCGGTCGCAAGGCCGATACCGGAGGAACCACCGACGACGACGACTTTCTTCCCTGCAAGCAACATGGGATTTCCCTCAAGCGATGATCAGGCGGGCTGGTAGCGGGTGCCGATGCCGGCCTTGCTCTGACCGAGCCCGGGCAATTCCCACACCCCCGCACCGACCGGATTGATATCGGCGGCGATATCGACGTCGATCAGATAGGGCTTGTTGGCGGCAATGCCCTTGCGGATCGCTTCGCCAAGATCGCCAGGCCGATCGACGCGCACGCCTTCGACGCCGCAGGAGCGCGCCATCGCGGCGAAATCCGGATTGTAGCGCTCGCCGGTATTGGGATCGTGGAAGTCGGTCGCCAGCTCGCGCCCGCCGAGATAGCCGCGCTGCAGCCCGCGGATCGAGGCGTAGGCGTAGTTGTTCCAGACCACCCAGACCACGGGCAGATTATATTCCACCGCCGTTCCCAGCACGTTGGCGTGCATGAAGAACGCGCCGTCGCCACACACCGACACGCAGGGCCGGTCGGGTGCTGCGAATTTCGCGCCCATCACGCCGGCGACGCCAAAGCCCATCGGGCCGAACCCCATCGAGCCGATCAGCGAATCCGGCCGCTTCGGCTTGCAGAAGCCGAGCAGCCAGTTGTGATGCACACCGATGTCGCTGACGAGGATGGCATCCTCCGGCAGCGCCTTGTCGATCTCGAGTGCGGCGCGTTGCGGATTGATCGGCGTGGTGTCGTCAGAAAATCCGGGGGCGACGAACTTGTCCCATTCCTTGCGGTAGCCATCGATCTGCGACAGCCACTTCTTGCGCGCGTCTGCCTTGCCCGACAGGTCACCGCGGCGGTCGAGTTCGGCATGAACCTGCCGCAGGAAGGTGCGCACGTCGGCCATCAGCCCGAGCGCGACCGGATAATTGCGGCCGATCTCCTCCGGATCGATGTCGACATGGATCAGCCGCGTCGGCGGAATGGTGAAGGAGTAGCCGGGTATCCATGAGCTCGAGGTGCGGTCGTCGAACCGCATCCCCATGGCGAGCAGCACGTCGGCCTGACGCGTGGCGTGGTTGGCCTGGTAGTGGCCGGCGCGCGCGACCAGGCCCAGCGCCAGCGGATGGTTGCAATCGAGCGCACCGAGGCCGCTGGCGGACGCCGCGACCGGAATCTGCAGCCGCTCGGCGAGCTTTCGCAGTTCTTCCGCCGCGCCGCCATAACGCACGCCCTGCCCGACGATGATCGCCGGCCGCTCGGCGCCGAGCAGCATGTCGACGGCTTTCACCACGCCCTCCGGATCGGCGCCACAGCGGCTCGATATGTTGGCGTTCCAGGCGATCGCGTTCGGCGCCTCCTCGGCCGCCGATTCCATGAATACGTCGAAGGGCACGTCGAGCACCACAGGCCCGGGCCGGCCGCTCGTCATGGTCTTCCACGCCTGCCGCACCGCGAGCGGCACCATCTCGCCACGCGTCGGCTGAAACACCTTCTTGCAGATCGTGCGCACGGTGGAGGGAAAGTCGGCCTGGTGATGCCGGTACATTTCCTGGAAGGCGCCGCGATTGAACTGGCTGGTCGGCACATTGCCGGTCACCGCCAGGAACGGCACGGAGTCGAGGAAGGCGTTGGCGAGCGAGATCGGCAGATTGGCCGAGCCTGGGCCGCAGGAGGTGAAGGTCGCGGTCGGCCGCCCGGACACCCGGTAGTAAACATCGGCCATGAAGCCGGCGACGCTCTCGTGATGCACCGAGATGGTCTTGATGTCTGCGGAGCGCTCGTACAGCGCGTCGATGAATTGGATGTTGCCGTGGCCGCAGAGGCCGAACACCTGCGGCACCTTCTCCTGGATCAGATAGTCGACGATGACCTGGGCGCCGTTGAGCATGTTACGCGACATCGCTTCGTTCTCTCCCTGCAGCCCAATTCGCCCGCGTCTTGGCTCGCGCGGTCTTCTCAAGACCCGCGACCCTATTTCTCATAATACTGTACGTCAATTGCTATTGTGGTATGCTCGACATCGCGCCTCGTGCGCTGTTGCCGGGCGAGGACGGCGTGAATAGAGTTCGCTTCGCCCACCTGGAGAATTGATTCCCGTGAAACCGCGCAGCAAGCCGACGACGAGCGACAAGCAGGCAGCCCCTCGCAAGATCTCGCTCGCAAGGCTGATGCCGTCAACCGAGCCGAACATCGACGACGAGGCCGAGGAGCGCTCGCGCGGCGGCGTGCAGTCGCTCGGGCGCGCGTTTTCCATCCTCGAAGAGGTCGCGCGCCACCGCGAGGGCATCGGGCTTGCCGATCTCAGCAAGCTGGTGGGCCTGCACAATTCCACCACCTTCCACCTCGCCAAGACGCTGGTCTCGCTCGGCTATCTCCGGCAGGAGCGCGATTCAAAACGCTACCGCGTCGGCCGACCGCTGTTTGCGCTGGCGGCAAGCGCGCTCGACGAAATCGAGATGGTCAATCTCGCCACCCCGATCCTCGAAGACCTGTCGCGCGAGACCGGTGAAAGCGGCCATTTTGCTGTGCGCATGGGTGACGCCGTCATCGTTATTGCCCGCACGATCGGGGCCGGCGCGTTCCAACTGACCGACCGCGTCGGCGTGGTGCGGCCGGCGCATTGCACCGCACTCGGCAAGATCATGCTGGCATCGCTGCGCCCCGATCAGCTGGCGCGTTTCCTCGAACGGGTCGAACTGAAACCGTCGACGAAAAAATCGATCACCGATCCCGCCGTGCTGATGCGCGAGATCGCCGAGATCCGCCGCAGCGCGATCGCCTTTGACGACGGCGAATTCAACGCGGAAGTCCGGTGCGTTGCCGTGCCGGTCTATCATTTCACCGGCGAAGTGATCGGTGCGCTCGGCATTTCCGGCCCGATCTGGCGCATGACCGATCAGGTGGTGCAGAGCCGCGCCAAGCTGGTGCAATCGGCCGCCAGCCGGCTCTCGATCGAATTCGGCGCCCGCGGCGTGGCGAAATCCTCCTGATCCCTTCGATCTAATTCCTCTCCACACCGGCAGAAGCGCCTGCGACGCATTTGGCGTTGACAGGAACGACTGCGTCCGGAAATATCCTGCAATAATAAAAGAACGTCTCTCACATTGTCGCATAAGCGGATTGGAGGGAGAACGTCGCGACGAATTCTCGGGAGGAGATCAGTCATGACCCGCTTTAGCCGACGTACCTTGTTGCAGGCCGGCGCCGCCTTCACCGGCGCGTCCGCGCTCGGATTTCCCGCCATCGTCAGCGCGCAGGCCGCGCGAATTAAAATCGGCCATCTGGTGCCTCTGACCGGCTTCCTCGGCGCGATCGGCAGCTACGCCCAGTTGGGCGTGAAGATGGCGGCGGAAGAGATCAACGCCTCCGGCGGCATCATGGGCAAGCAGATCGACCTGATGTCGGAAGACTCGGTCAATCCCGCCACCGCCTCGACCAAGGCGCAGCGCATGATCGAGCAGGACGGCGCGGTGTTGTTGTTCGGCGAAATCTCCTCCGCCTCGTCGCTGACCATCATGCAGGTCGCCGAGCGCAACAAGAAGGTGTTCTTCTCCACCGGCGCCCGCTCCGACGCGCTGCGCGGCAAGGACTGCAACCGCTATTCCTTCCATTGCGACATCCCCAACACGGTGATGGTCAATGCCGTCGGCACCGCGCTCAACCAGAAGGGCATGGTGAAGGGCAAGAAGTTCGTCACGCTGACCGCGGACTATATTTTCGGCCACGATCTGCTGAAGGCCGCGAAAGCCTTCTTCAGCGCCAATGACGCCACGCTGATCGGCGACGAACTCGTTGCCACAGATGTCACCGACTTCAGCCCGTACCTGCTCAAGGTCCGGCAGGCCAAGCCTGACGTCGTCTGCTGCAACCTCGCCGGCAACCAGGTCACCAACCTCGTCAAGCAGTACGCCGAGTTCGGCTTCCCTTACCCGCTGGTCGGCTTCAACCTCAACACCGGCGATGCGTGGGCGATGGGCGAAGGCAATCTGAGCGGCACCTGGCCGACGGTCTGGTATCACACGCTGGACAACCCGGCTTCCAAGGCCTTCGTCGAGGCCTTCACCAAGAAATACGGCAAGCCGCCGGAGAACCACGCCTGGATCGAATACATCACGCTGAAAATGATCGCGCAGGCGATCACCGATACCAAGTCGACCGAGAGCGATGCGCTGATCGCCTATTTCGAAAAGCAGACGCCGTTCGACATCATGAAGGGACGCAAGGCCTACTTCCGCAGCTGGGATCATCAGCTCGTGCAGGAAGCCTATCCGTTCACGGTAAAGCCGAAGAACGAGATGAAGGACAAGTGGGACATGCTCGTGCTCGGCGATGCCGTGCCGGCGGCGGGCGCGGACCTTGAATCGATCTACCCGACGAAGACGCAGAACCCCTGCAACATGAAGGCATAGAAGCCCGATACGGGCGTCGGGCACTTGCGGCGTCGGCACCACAGCGCCGGCGCTGTTCTTGTTCAGGTTGGCGGATCGAATATGCAGTTCGGATTCTTGCTGGAGCAGGTAGTGAATGGCCTGGTGCTCGGAGGCTATTACCTCCTGATTGCGCTTGGCCTGTCGCTGATCTTCAGCGTCGGCGGCATCGTCAACCTGGCGCATGGCGCGTTCTACGCGCTCGGCGCCTACATCTCCGTCGAGATCACGAAATATCTCGGCTTCGGTTCTGCCGTGGTGCTGTCGCCGGTCGCCGTGGCCCTGCTCGGCATTCTGTTCGAGCGCTTCATCCTGCGAAAATTCTACGACGCCGATCCGATCCTGAGCCTGCTGGTGACGTTCGGCCTCGCCATGGTCACCGAACAGGCGATCCGGATCATCTGGGGCGCGCCGCCAATATCCGCGGCGATCCCGCAGGCCTTTCGCGGCTCGGTGTTCTTCGGCGACTTCCTGTTCTCGCGCTATCGCCTGCTGATCCTCGCCGTCGTCGCCGCGGTCCTGCTCGGCGTCTGGCTGCTGTTGCACAAGACCTCGTTCGGCCGCGTGGTGCGCGCCGGCATCCAGCGGCCGGACATGGTCGCAGCGCTAGGCATTCGCCTGCAGCCCTACATGACCGCGATCGTCATGCTCGGCGTCGGAATGGCCGCGCTCGGCGGCGCGTTCTTCGCCCCGATCACGATCGTGCATCCGGCGATGGGCGCCGAGATCATCACGGTCGCCTTTGTCGTCGTCGTCATCGGCGGCCTCGGCAGTTTCTGGGGCGTGGTGATCGCAGCGTTGCTGGTCGGCGTCGTCAGGGGCATCACCATCCATTTCGCGCCGGCCGCCGGCGAGGCCTCGATCTACGTGCTGATGTTCCTGGTGCTCATGGTGCGGCCGCGCGGGCTGCTCGGTGAGCGTATCGAGAAGTTCGAATGACGACCGCTGCCGCCGCCAAATACCGTCCGCTGCTGCTGGCTGCGCTCGCAGTCATCGCGCTGCCGTTCGGCCTTCATCTGCTCGGCCTTTCGCTCAACACCGGCACCATGGTGGTGGCGCTCGCGATCGCCGCGATGGGTCTCAATCTCTGCATCGGCTACACTGGCCTCGTCTCGTTCGGCCATGGCGCCTGGTTCGGCATCGGTGCCTACGCGGCGGGCCTGATCCAGCGCAACTGGTTTGGCGGCGAGATTTTTCTGCCGCTGCTGCTGGCGGCAGTCGTCGTCGCCGTCATCTCGACCTTTGTCGGCTTCGTCATCCTGCGCCGGCGCGGCGTGTATTTCTCGCTGCTGACATTGGCGCTTTCAGCACTCACCTACACCATCGCCTTTCGCTGGACCGCCGTGACCGGCGGCGAGGACGGCCTTGGCGGGTTGAAGCGCGGCAGCATCGGCCCGTTCAGCCTCGACAATGCGCTCAACCATTACATCGTCGTCTCGGTGCTGTGCCTTGCCGTGCTCTATCTGTTGCTGCGGCTGGTGCGCTCGCCGTTCGGCCACGTGCTGATGGCGATCCGCGAGAACCAGTTGCGCGCCACCTTCCAGGGCTATCCGGTGGAGCGCTACAAGCTCGCCGTCTTCGTCATCTCGGCAGTCGTCACCGGCTTTGCCGGCGGGCTGATCGGATTCCAGAATTATCTGGTCTCCGCCGAAGCGGTCTCGGTGCCGTTCTCGGGCGAGTTGCTTGCGATCGTGGTGATCGGCGGCATGCGCAGCATGCTGGGGCCGGCGATCGGCGCGCTGTTCTTCATCCTGTTCCGCGAATTGTTTTCGATCTGGACGCCGAACTGGCTGCTCTGGTTCGGGCTGATCTTCGTCGCCTTCGTGCTGTACTCGCCGGGCGGCCTCGTCGGCATCTGGGCGACGCTCGCCAAGCGCTGGTGGCCGCCGACGGAGGAAGCCGCCGCGATGAGCCGGCGCAAGATCTATGAGGGCCTGCCGCTGCCTGCATTTCTGCGGCCGAAGGCGCTTGACGGCACCGTGCTCGACGTGCGCGGCGTTTCAAAAACCTTCGGCGGCATCCGCGCCGTTACCAATGCGAGCCTGACCGTCGGCGCCGGCGAGATCCACGCGCTGATCGGCCCGAACGGCGCGGGCAAGACCACGTTGTTCAATCTGGTCTCCGGGCTGTTCCCCACCGACCAGGGCACCATCAAGCTCAACGGACGCGAGATCCAGGGCGTGCCGTCGGATCTGATCTGCCATCAAGGGCTGGCACGCTCGTTCCAGATCACCAACCTGTTCAAGGGCCTGTCGATCTACGAAAACCTCCGCCTGTCGTTGCAGGCGCAAAGCCCCGGGCGCTTCAATCTCTGGCGCGATATCGATCACTACAGCGACATCCACACGGAAACCGCGGAGCTGATAAAATTCCTCGGCCTCGAAGGCATCGAGACCATCGAGGGCGGCGAACTGTCCTATGGCGGGCAGCGGCTGGTCGATCTCGGCATTGCGCTCGGCTCCAAGCCGCAGGTGCTGCTGCTGGACGAGCCGCTGGCGGGGCTCGCCGCCGCCGAGCGCGAACGCGTCTCCAACCTCGTCAAGAACATCGCCGCCAACATTCCCGTGCTGATCGTCGAGCACGACATCGACCGCGTGCTCGGCTTCTCCCGCACCGTCACCGTGATGAATCAGGGCGAAGTGCTGATGACTGGCACGCCCGAGGCCGTGCGCGCCAACCGCCGCGTGCAGGAAATCTATACCGGCACCGGCGTGCCCGAGGTCGAGCACGCCAGCAGCGAACACGCGCGCGAAAATGCCGCGGCGGTCCTGCGCTTCGAGCGCGTCAACACCTTCTACGGCAAGAGCCATATCCTGCACGATGCCACGCTGGACGTGCGCGAGGGCGAGATCGTCGCCCTGCTCGGCCGCAATGGCGCCGGCAAGTCGACGCTGCTGAAGACGCTCGCCGGCCTCGTGCCGCTGTCGTCGGGCTCGATCGAATACGCGGGCACGGATATCTCCCGGCTGCCAGCGCCCGACATCGCCCGCGCCGGCATCGGCTATGTGCCGCAGGGCCGCGGCCTGTTCGCCGGCATGACGGTGCGGGAAAATCTCGCGCTCGGCCGGCTGGCGCGCAAGACCGACGGCAGCAACGGCGTGGTCTGGGACGAGAAACAAATTCTGGAATATTTCCCCCGCCTGCGCGAACGCATGGATGTCGCGGCGGATTATCTCTCCGGCGGCGAGCAGCAGATGGTCGCGGTGGCACGTGCGATGTCGGGCAACGTCAAACTGCTGCTGCTCGACGAACCCTTCGAGGGGCTGGCGCCAGCGGTGATCCTCGAACTGTTCAAGGTGTTCGACAAATTGCGCGAGCACATCTCCATCGTCATCGTCGAGCACAATCTCGACCTGGTGCTGGCGCTGGCCGACCGCGTGTTCGCGCTGGAGCGCGGCGCGGTGTTCCATCAGGGGCCGGCGCAGCCGCTGCTGACGGATCTGGAATACCGCAAGAAGATTTTATGGCTGTGACACTTACCGAGTCATGCGAGGAGCGAAGCGACGAAGCAATCCATTCCTTCTTCTTGCGGCACTATGGATTGCTTCGCTGCGCTCGCAATGACGGCACTCGTTGGGAGAATGCGATGCGATTTTTGACGACAGCGATGGTTGCGGGATCGGCGCTCCTGTTCGCAGGTCAGGCTTGGGCGACGGACAAAGAGATGACCATCGCTGTCTTCACCAAGAACCGCACCAACCCGGCCTATGAGGCCTTCCGCATCGCCTCCGACCAGATCGCCCGCGCAACGGGCGCGAAACTGATCCACCTCGTCCCGAACCAGCCCGATAACGTCGACGAACAGAAGGCAATGGTGGAACAGGTGCTCAAGGACAGGCCGGACGCTGTCATCTTCATCCCGGTCGACGACGTCGCCATGATCGATTCCGTGAAGCAGCTCAACGAGGCCAAAATCCCCATCGTGCTGGTTTCCAATCCCCTGCCCGGCAGCTTCGTCACCTATGTCGGCGCCGACGATTTCGAAATCGGCTACCGCGAGGCGCGTTATCTGTTCGAAAAGCTCGGGGCTAAGGGCAAGATCGTCGTCATCGAGGGAACGCCGGCCGCGCCCACCAATCGCGAGCGCATGCGCGGCTACCAGCGCGCCTTCGCCGAATTTTCCGGCATCGAGGTTTTGGGATCGGGCGTCGGCAATTACCAGCAACCCGATGCGCGGCGCGTGATGGAGAAGCTTCTCTCCGAGCACAAGGAAATCGACGCGGTGCTGTCGGCCAATGACAGCATGGCGCTCGGCGTGCTGGAGGCGCTCAAGTCGGCCGGACGGACGGCGACCGTGATCGGCATCAACGGCATTCTGCCCGCCGTCAAGCAGATCGAGGCCGGCGGGATGCTCGCAAGTGTCGACTTCAACATGTTCAAGATCGGCTGCACGGCGACGCGCGCCGCGGTGCGTCACCTGAGGAAGGAACCACTGCCGGACAAGGTGATGCTGCCCGCGGAAGTGATCGACAAGAGCAATTACCGGGCATGGCTGGTGCCGGTCGACCAGCGCACCTGTCCGGAATGGTCAGACGTAGCGCGGTAGAACGATCCCCAGGCGATTTACTCTCCGTCACGGCCGGGGTTGTCCCGGCCGCCCCCGTTTTTTTTTAATGATTAAGAAAAAAAAGTGGGTGGGCCGGGGCAGACCCGGGCGGGGTGAAGCTAATGGTCCCCCCCCCCCCCTC
>Ga0081540_1003136_pt1 | contig 13219 bp, 10 predicted proteins | sample TabmetS2T1R1_FD_71024 | JGI IMG/M metagenome (GOLD analysis project Ga0081540, IMG submission 71024) | Tabebuia heterophylla rhizosphere microbial communities from the University of Puerto Rico - S2T1R1 | ecosystem: Host-associated > Plants > Roots > Rhizosphere ... | reverse complement strand
GGGATCGGTGGGTACGCTACCAGAAAGCGTACGTGCGCGAGCGCGTACGTGGACGTCCCGGGCGCGGCGGCCGCCGGAGGGCGAGAAGGGTCCAGATGCGAGGCGGCGACCGAAGGCCGCACGCGAAGCGTAGTTTCTCTACGTTGAGCGTGCGGTTGAGGGAGCCCGCCGTTCGAGTTGAGCGGCGGCCCTGGCCGACGCGAGACGAGAGCTGGGTCAAAGCAGATGGGCCCTTATCGGCCGCCGGCGGGGCCGGTGCCGGTGCCGCGGAGGCGAGGATCGAGCACGTCGCGGAGGGCGTCGCCGAGCATGTTGAAGCCGAAGACGGCGAGGGAGATGGCCGCGCCGGGGAAGATGGCCATCCACGGCGCGCGCTGCATGAAGGAGCGACCCGAGCCTGCGAGCATCGCGCCCCAGGACGGGCGGGGCGGCGGGACGCCGAGGCCGAGGAAGGAGAGCGAGGACTCGGCAAGGATGACCCCGCCCAGCCCGATGGTGGCCACGATGATCACGGTGGCAAGCAGGTTCGGCACCACGTGGCGCAGCACGACGCGCAGGTGCGGGGTGCCCATGGCGCGGGCCGACTCGATGTACGGGTTCTCCATCACGGAGAGCGCGGCGCCGCGGATCACCCGCGCGCTCGAGGCGGCGACCAGGATCGACAAGGAGAGGATGAGGTTGAGGAGCCCGGGGCCGAGCACGGCCATGAGGGAGAGGATGATCACGAGGTAGGGGAAGGACATCCACGCGTCGACCACGCGCTGCACCGCCATGTCGTAGACGCCGCCGATGTAGGCGCTGGACACGCCCACGCACATGGCCACCAGGGTGGAGAGCGCGATGGTGACGAAGCCCACGGTGACGGAGACGCGGGCGCCGTACACCACGCGGCTCCACACGTCGCGCGAGAGATTGTCGGTGCCCATCCAGAACTGCGCCCCCGGCGGTTTCATGCGCGCGCCGGGAATGCTCTCGTCGTAGGAGTAGTGGGCGATCCACGGCGCCCCGAGGGCCATGATGAGCATGACCAGAATGAGGAAGCCACCCAGGGCTCCCAGCGGCTTGCGGCGGCAGAAGAGGAGGAGGGCGTGCGCGGCGCGGGGCAGGACCCAGGTGTGCCGCGCGGGCTCTACGTTGGCTGCCGCCTCGATGTAACGAGCCACCGTCGTTAGCCTATGTCACGAGTACCTGATCCGTGGATCGAGCACGGCATAGAGCAGATCCACGAGGAGGTTCATGAGGACGATGATGGAGACCACGAGCAGGTTGATGCCCTGGATCACCGGGTAGTCGCGCTGGAGAATGGCGTCGAAGAGGAAGCGGCCCATGCCAGGGAGCTGGAAGATGGACTCGATGATGACGGTGCCGCTGAAGATCTGGGCGAGCTGGATGCCCAGGATGGTCACCACGGGGATGACCGCGTTCTTCAGGCTGTGCTTGAGGACGACCACGCCCTCGCGGAGCCCTTTGGCCCACGCGGTCCGCACGTAGTCCTGACGAAGCACCTCGAGGAGCATGGCGCGGGTGAGGCGCATGATGCCCGCCGCGGAGGCGATGCCGAGGATCAGGGCGGGCAGGATGAACTGCAGCACGTGGGTCAGCGGCGCCTTGCTGAACTCCGTGAAGCCCAGGTGCGGCGTCCAGCCCCACCAGATGGCGGGCAGCACGATGACGAGGGTGGCGATCCAGAAGCTCGGCACGGAAAGCCCCACGATGGCTGCGCTCCGCGCCACGTAGTCGCGCAAGGTGTCCGCGCGCACGGCCGACAGCACGCCGATGGGAATGGCGATCACGATGGCGAAGCAGATGGCCAGGCCGCCCAGGAGGAGGGTGACGGGCAGGCGCATGCCCAGCTCCTCTGTCACCGTGCGCTTGGTCCAGAGCGACTCGCCGAGATTGCCGCGGAGCACGTTGCCTACCCACGCGAAGTACTGAATGTAGATCGGCCGGTCGAGGCCGAGCTTGTGGCGGAGGTCGTCCACGTCCTTGCCGTAGGCCTTCTCCTCCAGCATGAGCTGGACGGCGTCGCCGGGGAGGAGGCGGGGCAGGGTGAAGACGATGAGCGAGGCGATGATCAGCGACGGGATCGCGACGACGAGGCGCTTGAGGAGGTAGCGCCGAAGCACAGGTCAGCGATCGAGCCACGCCGCCAGGAGGCGGCCGCCCCAGTCGTAGCCGAGATTGGGCACGTAGTTCTTCACGGCGGCGTCCCACACCCCGATGTACACGCCGGACGGCGAGTACACGTAGTACTGCTGCTTGGCCGCGTAGCGCTGGATCTCGTGGAGGACCTCGCGCCGCTTGGCCACGTCCGCCGTGCGACGCTGGCGGATCAGCATGTCGCCGAGCACGGGATCGTTGACGTGGCTCTGGTTCTTGAGCTCGCCCGCCATGTACGGCCCGAAGAGATAGTTGTCGGGATCGAGGAAGGGCGTCTGGGGACCGAAGGCCATGGACTCGTACTTGCCGTAGAACGTGGTGCTGATGTACGCGCCGTACTCCTGCTGGATGGGCTTGGCGTCGATGCCGATGTCCTTCAGGTACTTGAGGAGGAGCTGGACGGCATCCACCTGGATGGTCGAGCCGTAGGTCGCGTACGACACGGTGGCGGGGAAGCCGTTGGCGTAGCCCGCCTCCGCGAGGAGCTTCTTCGCCCGGGGAGGATCGAACTTGCAGTACTGCGCGCCCTCCCCGAGCTGGTCCACGGGCAGCGCCCAGTCCTTGAGGGCAGCGGGCACGGCGGGGTTGAGCACACCCACGCCTTCCGCCACCGCGTCGAGGAGGCCCTGGCGGTCGAAGGCGAGGGAGATGGCGCGTCGCACGCGCACGTCGTTGAAGGGCGGCTTGTCCGTGCGCATGTAGATGTGGCTCATCTGGTTGGAGGCGAACTCGAGGCTCTGGATCTTCGGCCGCCGCTGCTTGAGGGTGTCCTTGATCTGCACCCAGTCCACCCGATTGATGGTGCCCGAGGCCTCCCAGCCGAGATCGTACTTGCCGGCGATGAACGCGGCCATGCGCGAGGCGTTGTCCTCGTCCACCGTCACCTCGACCTTGTCGATGTAGGGAAGACCGGACAGGAAGTACGAGGGATTGCGCACGAAGGTGAGGCCGACGTTGGGCCGGTAGCTGTCGAGCATCCACGGCCCCGTGCCCACCACCGTTTCCGGCTTCTTGAGGTCGCCGAACTTCTCCACCGCCTCCTTGGCGATGATGGCCAGCGCCATGGGGTTGGCGACCATGTCGAGGAACCAGACGTAGGGCTCCTTGAGGGTGAACTTCACCGTGTACTTGTCGACCACGTCGACCTTGTCGAGGGCGGCCATCATGTTGCGGTAGGCGTTGCCCTTCTCGTTCACGAAGCGGTCGAAGGTGTACTTGACGTCGTCGGCGGTGAGCTCGCGGCCGTTCACGGGCGGCTTGGTATGCCAGCGGACGCCCTTGCGAAGCTTGAAGACGTACGTCGTCTCCGTCGGCTGCGTCCAGGATTCCGCAAGGTCGCCCTCGAGGAGGAAGCTGCCCGGCTGCACCCCCGGCCCCGCCTTGTACTTGAGGAGCCGGCTGTGGGTGAAGGTGTAGAGGATGTTGGTCTTGTAGGAGATGGTCAGGTGCGGATCGAAGTGCGGCGGGTCCCAGAGGCGGAGAGCAATCGTGCCACCGCGCTTCGGGGTCTGCGCGTGGGCGCGGTGTAGCCCAACCTGCATCCCCGCCGTGCTGGCGGCGAGGGCGCCGCCTGCCTTCAGGAGGTCCCGCCGGCTGAGGCGAGCGCTCATGCGCTAGCGATCCAGCCAGGCCGCCTGCAGGCGGCCGCCGTAGTCATAGCTGACATTCGGGCCGTAGTTCTTCAAGGCGCTCTCCCAGACCGCGATCTGGATCGCCGAGGCGAGCTGGACGTAGTACTGCTGCTTGGCGAGATGGCGCTGGATCTCGTGAATGATCTCGCGCCGCTTGGCCACGTCCTGCGTGCGCCGCTGGCGGATAAGCATGTCGGCGACCACGGGATCGCTGATGTGGCTCTGGTTCTTGAGCTCGCCAGGATAGTACTGGCCGAAGAGAAAGTTGTCGGGCTCCTGGAAGCCCGTCTGCGGACCAAAGCCCATGGAATCGAACTTGCCGTAGAAGGTGCTGGAGATGTACGCGCCGTATTCCTTCTGGTTCAGCTTGGCGTCGATGCCCACGTCCTTCAAGTGCTTGACCACGAGCTGCGCGGTGTCGACCACGATGGGGGAGCCGTAGGTCGTCCAATCGATGCTGGCGGAGAAGCCGTTGGGATATCCGGCTTCGGCCAGGAGCTTCTTCGCACGAGCGGGATCGGACTTGTAGTACTGGGCGCCCTCGCCCAGCTGATCCATGGGCACCGACCACTCCTTGAGGGCAGCGGGCACGGGCGGGTTGAGGACTCCCACGCCTTCGTAGACGGCGTCGATGATGGCCTGACGGTTGATGGCCAGGGACATGGCGCGGCGCACGCGCACGTCGCTGAAGGGCGCCTTGTCGGTACGCATGGAGATGTGCTGCATGACGGCGTTCGGGTACTCCACCGTCTGAAGTCGGGGGCGCCGCTGCTTGAGAGTGTCCCTCATCTGCAGCCAGTCCGTCCGAGAGATGACACCCTGATATTCCCAGCCGAGATCGTACTTGCCCGCGATGAAGGCGGCCATGCGCGAGGCGTTGTCCTCGTCGACGGCCACCTCGATGCGCTCGATGTAGGGCTGGCCCGTCACGAAGTAGTTCGGGTTGCGGACGAAGGTGTAGCCGACGTTGGGCCGATAGTTGTCGAGCATCCAGGGCCCACTCCCCACGGCGCTTTCCGGCTTCTTGAGATCGCCGAATTTCTCCACGCACTCCCTCGCGATGATGGCCACCGCGTGCGAGTTGGCGAGCATCTCGAGGAACCAGACGTAGGGCTCCTTGAGCGTGAACTTCACCGTGTACTTGTCCGGCGCCTCGACCTTGTCGAGCGAGGCGAGCATGTAGGCGTTGGCGTTGCCCGTGAGAGTGCGGAAACGCTCCACGGAGTACACCACGTCCTCGGCCGTCAGCTCGCGGCCATTCACGGGCGGCCGGTTCTGCCAGCGCACGCCACGACGGAGCTTGAAGACATAGGTCAGCTCGTTCGGCTGCGTCCAAGACTCCGCGAGGTCGCCCTCGATGGGGAAGGTGCCGGGAGCTACGCCCGGACCGGCCTTGTTCTTCAGCAAGCGACTGTGCGTGAAGGAGTAGACGATGTGGGTCTTGTAGGAGATGGTCAGATGCGGATCGAAATGCGGCGGATCCCAGAGCCTCAGCGACAGCGTGCCGCCACGCTTGGGCCCCTGAGCGCGCGCGGGCGACCACATGGCCGCCGGCGCGGTCGCCGCGGCGGCCAGGCCCGCGCCACTCCACTTGAGGAGGTCACGACGACTCGGATTCCGCTGCGAAGGCGCGTGGGCGTCCATGACCACCCTCCTTGACCGAACCCGTGGCTCCGACGTTGCCGGGTTGCCTGTACCGGATGAGCAGGCACGCCTGGCCGGAAGTGGCGCCCACTTTGGGACAGAGGGCTGTCTCCTGTCAAGGAGCTTGTGGGATTTCCGACACGATTTGGTAATCGAGATGCATGGCGCGACGGGTCTCCGCGATGGTAGAGCGCGCGACGGTACGTCCGCGCTCCGTCCCTTCCTGCAGGATGCGCAAGATCTGCTCGGGCTCATGCGCCAGATCCTGCCGCCGCGCGCGAATGGGAGCGAGCAGGGTGTGGAGCACGTCGATCAGATGATGCTTGAGAGCCACGTCGCCCAGACCGCCTGCGCGATAGCGCTCCTTGAGCGTCTCCAATCCCGCGTGGTCCGGGTCGAAGGCCTCGAGGTAGGTAAAGACGACGTTGCCCTCGACCTGTCCCGGGTCCTCCACCCGTGCGTGGCGGGGATCGGTGTACATGCGCATCACCTTGTCGGTGATGACGTCGGGAAGATCCGAGAGATAGATGGCGTTGCCGAGCGACTTGCTCATCTTGGAGCGGCCGTCGATGCCGGGCAGGCGCGACACGCGCGGAAGGAGCGCTTCCGGCTCCACGAGGATGGCGCCATAGAGGCGATTGAAGCGGCGGACGATCTCCGCCGTTTGCTCGATCATGGGCACCTGATCAGCGCCTACCGGCACCACGTGCGCTTTGAACGCCGTGATGTCGGCGGCCTGGCTCACGGGATAGACGAGGAAGCCCGCGGGGATGTCGCCCCCGAAGCCCTTCTGGCGAATCTCCTCCTTGACGGTGGGATTGCGCTCGAGCCGCGCCACCGTGACGAGATTGAGGAAGTAGCCGGTGAGCTCGGCCAGCTCGGGCACGCCCGACTGGACCACGATGGTGGAGACGGCGGGATCGATCCCCACCGCGAAGTAGTCCAGCGCTACCTCCATCACGTTGTGGCGGATTTCCTCGGGCCGATCGGCATGGTCGGTCAGCGCCTGGAGGTCGGCGATGAGCACGTAGGTCGCGTGCGTGTGCTGGAGCTCGACGCGGGTGGCGAGGGATCCCGCGTAGTGGCCGAGATGGAGTGGGCCGGTCGGGCGGTCGCCGGTGAGGATGGTCCGTCTCATGTGTCCTCCTGCCTCCGGCGGACGGCCATGTCTCGAGACGACGAAGCCGCCCGGGGAGGCGGCTCGTGATGGTCAGCGCTGCGAAGATCTCACGGGGAGCCGCCTAGTTCGGCGGCCACCACCAGCTCGTCCCGAAGACTCCGCGCGGCGTCTCGTACATGGCGGCATGGTCGCACGAAGCGCGGGCGCGGTCAACGTGCGCGCGCGTTGACACCGTCCACCTTCGCCCCGTACTCTCGGAGCCTCGCTGCCTGCACCCCGAGAGGAGACTGCGCCATGCGAATCGTCGATCTGAGCATGACGGTGGAGGAGTGCGACTCGGCACCCTTCGCCAAGGACGAGTACTACTTCAAGGTCCGGCCCATCGTGCGGTGGGAGGACAAGGGCTTCGTCTCCAACATGGTGGAGATGACCGTGCACGCGGGCACCCACATCGACTCGCCCCATCACTTCTTCCGCGACAAGCCCAACGTCGAGCAGTTGCCCCTCGAGGCCATGGTGGGGGAGGCGGTGGTGCTCGATCTCACCTTCAAGGGAGCGGCGAACGCGCGCATCACGCCCGAGGACATGGAGCGGGCCGAGGCGGCCCTCGCCGCTCAGGGCATCCGCATCGAGCCAAACAGCATCCTCTTCCTCCGTACCGACTGGCCGAAGGGGCACAACACCATGGATCCCAAGTGGTGGGACGAGTCGCCCTGCCTCACCAAGGCGGCGGCGGAGTGGCTGGTAGCCCGCCGTCCCTCCGTCCTCGGCTACGACTTCGCCCAGGAGGAGAAGGGCGCGGACTACGCGACGGCGGGGGAGATCCTCACGAGCGGGATGCGCGTGCACCGGACGATCCTGCCCAACGTGACCTTCCAGATCGAGAACCTCATCAACCTCGACAAGATTCCCTCGCGGGTGAAGGTGGTCGCACTGCCCGCCAAGTGGCGAACGGAGTCCGCGCCCGCGCGTGTCATCGCCCTCGTGGAAGAGGAGGCCGGCACCGCGCACGGCCGGTCCGCATCTTGACACTCCGCGGCCACTTGCTGTACTCAGACGCCACCCGCATCCACAGGAGGAACTCGATGGCATTGCGACGACTCGGCGCTCTCCTGCTCTCGGCCCTGGGGCTGACCGTGCTCCTGGGGGCGGGACCGGCCGCGGCCCAAGGGCCCATCAAGGTCGGCGACATCAACTCCTACAGCGGCATCGGCGCGCCCTTTACAGGCCCGTACCGCCTGGGCGTGGAGATGGCCGTCGACGAGATCAACGCCAAGGGCGGAGTGCTGGGCCGCAAGATCGAGGTCATCTTCCGCGACGACAAGGGACAGCCCGCCGAGGCGGTCAAGCACGCGCAAGAGCTGGTGGAGTCCGAGAAGGTTGCGCTCATCGCGGGGAGCTTCCTCTCCAACGTGGGCCTCGCCGTGTCGGACTGGGCGAAGCAGAACAAGAGCATGTTCGTGGTCGCCGAAGCGCTCACCGAGGCCGTGACGTGGTCCAAGGGACACGATCACGTGGTGCGCCTGCGCCCCAACACCTACGAGCAGGGGCGGATGCTCGCCGACAAGGCGGGCAAGATGAAGTACGTGAAGTGGGCGACCATCGGGCCCAACTACGAGTACGGCAAGCGCACGTGGGAAACGTTCCGCGATCGGATGAAGGAGCTGAAGCCGGAGATCCAGGTGGTGGGGGAGCACTGGCCCACCCTCGGCAAGATCGAGCCCGGTCCCTTCGTCACCGCCATCCTGAGCCAGAATCCCGACGCGCTCTACGTTTCGCTGTTCGGCAGCGACTGGCTCGCCTTCGTGCGCGAGGCGCAGAAGCGCGGCCTCTTCCAGAAGATGTTCGTGGTGGGCATCCTCCTCGGCGAGCCGGAGTACATCGATCCTCTCAAGCTGGAAGCCCCCGAGGGCATGCTGGTCACCGGCTATCCCTGGTATGACATCAAGAGTCCCGCGCACCAGGAGTGGGTGGCGCGCTACATCAAGCGCAACGACAAGACGCCCGTGCTGGGCTCGCTCATCGGCTACGTCACCTACCAGTCCGTGGCGGAGGCCATCAAGAAGGCGAACAGCACGGACACCGCCAAGCTGGTGGCCGCCTTCAAGGGTCTCAAGGTGGAGACGCCGATCGGGCCTATCACCTTCCGCGCTGTCGACGGGCAGTCGACCATGGGGGCGTGGGTCGGCACGACCAAGCTCGACCCTCAGCGCGGCGTGGGCATCATGGTCAACTACGAGTACGTTCCCGGCGAGAAGGTGCTGCCCTCAGACGAAGAAGTGAAGAAGATGCGCTCTGGCAGCTAGTCTGAGCGCTTTTTCGCCCTCCTCACCCGGCCCTCTCCCCCTTCAGGGGGAGAGGGACCTCCTGATTCACCCTCTCCCCTTGGGGGAGAGGGCAGGGTGAGGGGCCCCCATGTCCCTCCTCCTCGTGCAGCTCCTGAGCGGCCTCGCCAACGCGATGTTTCTCTTCCTCGTCGCCTCCGGGCTCTCGCTCATCTTCGGCGTCACGCGCATCGTGAACTTTGCCCACGGCTCCTTCTACATGCTGGCCGCCTACCTCACGTATTCGCTCGTGGGCGCGCTGCACCTGGGCGCGGCCTCCTTCTACGTGGGCGCCTTCCTCGCCGCGCTCCTCGTGGCCGCCCTCGGCGGGCTCATCGAGGTGCTGCTCCTCCGTCGCGTGTATCGCGCGCCCGAGCTCTACCAGCTCCTCCTCACCTTCGCCCTCGTGCTCATCGTGGCCGATGCCGTGCGCTACATCTGGGGCGCCGACAACAAGACGGGGCCGGCCGCTCCCGGCCTCCGCGGCTCCGTCGCCATCGCGGGCCAGCTCTTCCCCTCCTACGACCTCGCCATCATCGTCTTCGGTCCGCTCGTCGCTCTCGTTCTCTGGGTGGTTTTCCATCGCACGCGCTGGGGCGTCCTCATCCGCGCGGCGACGCAGGATCGCGAGATGGTCGCCGCCCTCGGCGTGGATCAGCGACGGCTCTTCACGGGCGTCTTCATCCTTGGCTCCTTCCTGGCGGGGCTGGGGGGCGCGCTGCAGGTGCCGCGCCTCGCCCTCACCACCGTCATGGACACCACGGTCATCGTCGAGGCCTTCGTGGTCGTGGTCATCGGCGGCATGGGCTCGGTGTGGGGCGCGCTGCTCGCCGCGCTCCTCATCGGCGTGCTCGACGCCTACGGCGTGCTCGCGCTGCCCAAAGCTTCCATCGTGCTCATGTTCGTGGTGATGGCGGTGGTCCTCATCGTGCGCCCTTGGGGCCTCCTCGGCCGGCCCGAGATCCAGCTCCGCGCCGCCGGCGCCGGGGTGGCCGATGCGCGCCCGACCGCGGCGCGCCCGCGCTGGCTCCTCGTCATCGGCGTCGTCCTCCTCGCCCTCCCGCTCGTGCTGCCGATCTTCTGGATGTGGATGGCCGTCGAGATCTTCGCCTTCGCGCTCTTCGCGGCGAGCCTGCATCTCCTCATGGGCCGGGGCGGCATGGTCTCCTTCGGTCACGCCGCCTACTTCGGCCTCGGCGCCTACGGCGCGGCGCTCCTGCTCAAGTGGACGGGCTGGCCCATGCCGCTCGCCTTCCTCATGGCGCCTCTCGTGGCGGCGGCGGGCGCCGCGCTCTTCGGCTACTTCTGCGTGCGCCTCACGAGCATCTACTTCGCCATGCTCACCCTCGCCTTCGCCCAGATCGTCTACGCCGTCGTGCATCAGTGGGACGAGGTGACGGGCGGAGACAACGGCGTCCTCTCCGTGTGGCCTTCCGCCGGGCTCAAGTCGCCCGCGCATTACTATTACTGGGCGCTCGCCTTCGCGGGAGCGGGCGTGGCGCTGCTCCGCGTGGTCGCCGCCTCGCCCTTCGGCCTCGCCCTGCGTGCCGCGCGCGACCACGCGCGGCGGGCGGAAGCGGTGGGCATCAGCCTGCGCGTGCTCCAGTGGACGGCCTTCGTGGTGGCGGGATTCTTCGCCGGGCTCGGCGGCGCTATCTTCGCCTTCCTCAAGGGCAGCGTGTTCCCCGTCTACGTCGAGGCGCCCATGTCGGTGCAGCCGCTCGTCATGGTGCTCCTGGGCGGCGTCGGGTCATCGAGCGGTCCGCTCATCGGCGCCGCCGCCTACAAGATCCTCGACACCGTGATCACGCGCTACACGGACTACTGGCAGGTGGGGCTGGGCGCCATCCTCATCGGGCTGGTCCTCGCCTTCCCGCGCGGCATCGCCGGCGCCCTCGACGGAGAGCGCGCGTGACGGCGCCCGTGCTCGAGACGCGGGGGCTCGCCAAGTCTTTCGGGGGCGTGCGGGCGGTGGCCGGGGTGGATCTCGCCATGCCACGCGGGGAGATCCGCGCCCTCATCGGACCCAACGGCGCGGGCAAGACCACCTTCTTCAACATGCTCACCGGCCAGCTCCGGGCCGACGCGGGCGAGGTGCGCTTCAAGGGTGAGCGGCTCTCGGGCCTGGCGCCCCACGCCGTGTGGCGGCGCGGGGTGAGCCGCACCTTCCAGATCACCGCGACCTTCCTCACCCTCACCGGCCTCGAGAACGTGCAGGTGGCGCTGCAGTCGCACCGGCGGAAAACGTACGCTCTGCTCTCCCGAGCGGCGGCGCTCGAGCGGGAGTCCGCCGCCGCGCTCCTTGCCCAGGTCGGTCTCGAGGCGCAGGCGGAGCGACCGGCCGGCGTCCTCGCCTATGGCGATCTGAAGAAGCTCGAGCTCGCGGTGGCCCTCGCCAACGGCCCCGAGGTGTTGCTCCTCGACGAGCCGACCGCGGGCATGGCCCCCGCCGAGCGCGGGCAGCTCATGGCACTGACCCGGCGCATCGCACGGGAACGGGAGCTGACTGTCCTCTTCACCGAGCACGACATGGACGTGGTATTCGCCATCGCCGATCGGATCATGGTGCTGCATCAGGGACGCGTCATCGCTGAAGGGAGTCCCGACGAGGTGCGCGCCGACCCACAGGTGCAGCGCGTGTACCTAGGGGAAGCGGAGTGAGCGTCCGGGTTTCTTGGAGGCGCTGTGCTGCGCCTTGACGCGGTCGAGGCAGCCTATGGCCCGTCGCGTGTGCTCCACGGTGTGACGCTCGAGGCGCGCGAGGGCGAGGTCGTCTCGCTGCTCGGGCGGAACGGCGCGGGCAAGTCCACCACCCTCAAGGCCATCGTGGGCCTGGTCGAGGTGACGGGCGGCGCCATCTCCCTCGACGGGCAGTCGCTTCACTCGCTCTTGCCGCACGAGATCAGCCGGCTCGGCGTCGGCTGGGTGCCCGAAGACCGGCGCATCTTCAGCGATCTCACGGTGGCGGAGAATCTCCTCGTGGGCGCCAAGGGCGCGGGCGGCTGGAGCGTCGATCGTGTCTACCAGTACTTTCCCAGGCTCGGCGAGATGGCGGGCCGGCGCGGCGGGAGCCTCTCCGGTGGCGAGCAGCAGATGCTCACGGTGGCGCGCACGCTGATGGGCAATCCGCGTATTCTCCTGCTCGACGAGCCATCGGAGGGGCTGGCGCCGGTGATCGTGCAGGCCCTCGGCCAGCAGATCGCCGCGCTGAAGCGGGAGGGCTTGACCATTCTGCTCTCGGAGCAGAATCTCAAGTTCGCGGCGCGGCTGGCCGACCGCGCCTACATCATCGAAAAGGGGCAGATTCGCTGGGAGGGGCCCATGGGCCGCCTCCTCGAGGACGACGACGCCCGCCGCGCCTACCTCACCATCTGACAAATCCCCTCTCCCCTCGGGGGAGAGGGCAGGGTGAGGGGGAGAGGGAAAAGGAGCGCCGACACGAGATGAAGACACTGATCAAGAACATCGGCGCCATCGTGTCCGGCGACATCGCGCGCCCGCTCCTCGAGGCCGACAGCGTGGTGGTGGCCGACGGCAGCATCGCGGCCGTCGGGCGCGGGCTCGACGTGGACGCCGACACGGTCATCGACGCGCGGGGCAGCACCGTCATCCCCGGGCTCATCGACTCGCACTGCCATCCCGTCTTCGGCGACTTCACCCCGCGCCAGCGGACGGTCGACTTCATCGAGTCGGGACTCAACGGCGGCCTCACCACCATGATCTCCGCGGGCGAGGTGCATCTGCCCGGCCGGCCCAAGGACATCACGGGGCTCAAGGCCCTCGCCGTGGTCGCCGCCAAGGCCTACGCCAACCTGCGGCCCGCCGGGGTGAAGGTGCACGGAGGCGCCCCCATCCTCGAGCTCGGCATGGTCGAGGAGGACTTCGCCGAGATGGCCAGGCACGGCGTGAAGCTGGTGGGCGAGATCGGCCTGGGCTCGGTGAAGACGGGCAAGGACGCCGCCCCCATGGTGCGCTGGGCCAAGCAGCACGGCATGACAGTGACCATCCACACGGGCGGACCGTCGATCGCCGGATCGAATCCCATCAGCGCCGAGGTCGTGCTGGAGGCGGATCCGCACGTGGTCGGCCACATCAACGGCGGCACCACCTCCATGAGCGAGCGCGAGATCGACTCGCTGGTGGCGACGCAGATGGCTCTCGAGATCGTCCACTGCGGCAACGGCAAGACGGCGCTCCACACGCTCCAGCGCGCGAAGGAGGCCGAGGCGTTTCATCGCATCATCATCGGCAACGACGCGCCGTCGGGCACGGGCGTGGTGCCGCTCGGCATCCTGCGCGTGATCGCGCATCTCGCGTCGCTGGGGGGCGTCAGGCCGGAG
>Ga0081540_1003135_pt1 | contig 13219 bp, 16 predicted proteins | sample TabmetS2T1R1_FD_71024 | JGI IMG/M metagenome (GOLD analysis project Ga0081540, IMG submission 71024) | Tabebuia heterophylla rhizosphere microbial communities from the University of Puerto Rico - S2T1R1 | ecosystem: Host-associated > Plants > Roots > Rhizosphere ... | reverse complement strand
CCGGGTTCGTCGGGCCGAGGGTCGTCAACGCTCTCCGTGCGCGGGACCTGCCGGTACGCGCGCTCGTCCGGAGCCCGAGCGCCGACGCGGCGGCGACGCTCGCCGCGTGGGGAGCGGAGCTGGTGCAGGGGGACATGACGGAGCCGGACGCGCTGCGCAGGGCCGTCGAGGGCTGCGACGTCGTCGTCCACCTGGTCGCGATCCGCCAGGGGCGCCGCGAGGAGTTCCAGCGCGTGATGGAGGAAGGGACCCGCGATCTGGTCACGGCCGCGCGCGAGGCGGGCGTGCGGCGCTTCGTGCTCATGAGCGCGCTCGGGACGAGCGAGGAGACGAAGGACCTCGTGCCCTACTACCACGCGAAGTGGGAGCAGGAGCAGACCCTCCGCGAGGCTGGGATCGAGCACGTGATCTTCCGCCCGTGCTTCGTGTTCGCCCGCGACGGCGGAATCCTGCCGACGTTCCGCAAGCTGGCTCGGCTGACGCCGGTGACGCCGATCATCGGGTCGGGGGAGCAGCGCATCCAGCCGATCTGGATCGAAGACGTCGCCGCCTACTTCGCGCAGTCGGTCGACCGCGCAGACGCGGCCAACCGCGTGTTCGAGCTCGGCGGTCCCGACGTCGTCAGCTGGAACGAGTTCTGGGAGCGGCTGAAGAAGACACTCGGCATGCGGCGGCCGAGCCTGCACGTCCCGGTCGGCCTGATGCGCGCAAACGCGCTGATCACCGAGCGGCTGCCCGGGAACATCCCGCTGACACGCGACCTGCTGACCATGCTCGAGCACGGCGACAACGTGGTCTCGAACGACGAGGCGGTACGCACCTTCCAGCTGCCACTGGTGCCGCTCGAAGAGCAGCTGCGGCGCGCGGTCTAGGGCAAAGAAAAGGGGCCGCGCGAGGCGGCCCCTGATCCGGTTACCAGCGTCGAAATGGTAGAGGCGCTTCCTGCCGGCTCCTGGTAGTCCGAGCCGGCGGCGCTACGGCTTCGCTTGCGATGCCGTTAAGAGGGTGGCCCGGCTTCGCCGGGACGCCCGCTTTGGTACGCGAGCCCCCTACGCTGGCTAGGCGGTTCCCCGTAGGTCCCGGGGACGCACCTCTACCCGCTGGTACCTCCACTGCCCGTACTTGATGAAATCACTCTCGGACCACCTCCTTTCCGCGGTAAGCGAACTGTACATGCTGGTTCGAACGTCGCCGGGCGGCAACGCAGGCGGCGCCGACAAGTGGCGCCTCGGTCCTAGCTGAGGCGAAGGATCACGGAGATCTCGAGACCGCGGTCGAGCGGGACGGTGACGCTCTCGAGCAGCGGGTCCGACTGCCGGGCCTCCGAGTACGCCGCGAGCGGGTCCGCGTGCGAGAGGACGTTGTCGGCGATCACGACAGCGCCCGGCTCGAGCTTCGTCCGGGCCTCGGCGAAGAGCGCCTCGTACTGCTCCTTCTCGGCGTCGAGGAAGACGATGTCGAACACGTCGTCTATCCGCTTGAGCGTCTCGAACGCGTCGCCCTCCACGAGCTCGGCCCAGTCGGACAGGCCGGCTTCCTCGATGTTGGCGCGCCAGGCCTCGATCTTCGCAGGGTCGTTCTCGAGCGAGAGGACGCGACCACCGAGGTTGCGGACGCCGGCGGCGAGCCAGATCGTGGAGTAGCCGCGCGAGCCGCCGATCTCGAGCACCTCACAGTCGGTCTGCGGTGCGACGTACGCAAACAGGAACTGTCCGGTGGTACGAGCGACCTGGCGCGCACGCTGCTCGCGCGGCACATTCCGGGCGCGCTCGTCGGCATCCTCGGTCTCGAGCCGGGTGAGCACGGCGCGAACACGGTCGTCGAGCACTACGACCCCGGCTCGTCGAGAGCCCTGACCGTGTACGTCGGCTCGGCCATGAAGGTCGCAGCCTAGCCGCGCCCGAGCGACTCGCTCTCAGAGCGGCAGCTGCTAGGTGTCCGCCCAGTGCTCGTCCCAGAACGTCGACTGCTGCTTGCCGTCGACGTCGGTGAAGCCGTACTCGCGCGCCAGGGCGGGCGTAGTGAAAACGCCGCCCGACTTCTCGAGCACGTCCGGGTCCGAAGCGAGCGCCGCGATCCCGCGTCCCGGGAACTCGGGCGACTCGGCCTGCGCCGCCGCCTCGGGTGTCAGGTCCATCCGCTCGAGCCGCATCCAGCCTGGTGAGACCGCGACGCAGGCGATGCCGTGCGGCCGGAGGTCGTCCGCCATCTGCTCGGTCAGCTTGTTCGTCGCGTTCTTGACGACCTCGTAGAACGTGACCCCGTGCGGGCGGTCGAGCACCCAGGTCATGTTCACGATCAACCCGCTGCCCGCCTCGATCATCTGCGGAGCTGCGAGAAACGACGCGAAGGCCGCGGCCCGGAGCCCGCCCTCGAACATCAGGTCCCAGTGCCGCCACTGCATCTCCCAGAACGGCGTCTCGAAGTAGAGCGGAAGCTCGTAGCCGCTCCACGCGTTGTTGACCAGCAGGTCGAGCCGGCCATGCTCGTTGCGGATTCGCTCGAACAGCGCCTCGGCCTGCGAGTCGTCCGTGTGGTCGCAGCGAACAGCGATCCCGGTGCCGCCGCGGGCGGTGAGCTCCTCGGCGGTGTCGTCGATCGTGCCGGGCCGGTCGAGCGTGGTCGGTTGCCCGCGGACCGAGCGGCCGGTGACGTAGACGACCGCGCCTTCCTCGCCGAGCACGAGTGCGATCCCCTTCCCGCCACCCCGGCTCGCCCCGGTCACGAGCGCTACACGGTCCTTCAAGCGCGTCTCGCTCACGGCAGCGGCTCCGTCCAGACCAGGGCTTCGCCGTCGAGGACCACGGTCCCGTCCTGGCTCGTGATCGTCGTGCGCAGCTTGCTGATCGGCTTGTCCGGTCGCACCTCGAGCACCTCGACCTCGGCCGTGATGGAGTCGCCCGGCCGCACCGGCGCGCGGAAGCTCCAGTCGACGTGGAGGAACACGCTTCCGGGCCCGGGCAGGTCCTCGGCGACGACGGCGTTCAGCAGCCCCGAGGTGACGCCGCCCTGCACGATTACGCCGCCGAACCGGCTCGCGCCCGCCCGCGCTTCGTCGTAATGGAGCGGGTTGCGGTCGCCTGTGAGCTCGGTGAAGAGCTCGATGTCGCGGGGTTGTACGACCCGCGTGCGCTGCGCGCGCTGTCCGACCTCGATCTGCATCAGAGCGACACGGCCTGCCGCGCTCGCTCCGTTGCCGCGCGGGCGGGACACGTTGCGAGGTGGTCGTTCACGACGCCGCAGGCCTGCATCGTCGAGTAGACCGTCGTCGGCCCGACGAAGCGGAAGCCGGCCTTCCGCAGCTCCTTGGACAGTGCCTCCGACCCGGGAGTCGTCGCCTTCCAGTCGCGGGCCGTGCGCGGCCCCGGCCCGTCGACCCGGTACGACCACACGAGCTCCGGCAGCGGCCTCTCGGACGCACGTAGCCCGAGCACGGCGTGCGCGTTCGCGATCGCGGCCTCGATCTTGCCGCGATGCCGCACGATCCCGGCGTCCGCGAGCAGCCGCTCGATGTCTTTGTCGCCGAACGTTGCCACCTGCTCCGGGTCGAAGCCGGCAAACCCCGCCCGGAACGCCTCCCGCTTGCGCAGGATCGTCAGCCACGAGAGGCCGGACTGGAACCCTTCCAGGCACAGCTTCTCGTAGAGGCCCCGCTCGTCCACGACCGGCCGCCCCCATTCCTCGTCGTGGTAGAGGTTGTACGCGGCGTCGGTGCTCTCCCAGCAGCGGTCGGCCATCGCCACGACCATAGTCGCCGGCGCACGTAGCGCGTCGAACAGCCCTATGCTCGGGTCGACCGACCGAACGCCGCTGGCCGTCACCTCATGGAACGCCCGCTCGACCCCACTCGGCTCGGAGATCACCTCGACCGGCTCTACCGGGCCGCCTGGGCGTACGTCGGCTCCCGAGAGGACGCAGAGGACCTCGTCCAGGAGACCTACGCGCGGGTACTGGCCCGCCCTCGCTGGCTCCGGAAGGAGGACGATCTCGGCTACCTCCTGCGAGCGCTGCGCAACACGTTCTTCAACCAGAAGCGGACCGAGCGCCGCCGTCTGCGGTCCGACCCGCTCCCCGAGCAGCTCGACCTGGTCGCGGACCCGCACGCGCGCGAGCCGCAGGCGACGGTCGAGGCCGGGGAGCTCTACTCCGCGGTCGCCGACCTCCCGGACGACTTTCGCGACGTCCTCGTCGCAGTCGACATCACCGGGCTCTCCTACAAGGAAGCCGCCGAGGTGCTGCGGATCCGCGAAGGAACCGTGATGAGCCGCCTCTACCGCGCTCGCCAGCAGGTCGTACGGCGCCTCGAGGGCGCCGGCGCCACCTAGCTGGGGATCTTCGCGACGAGCACCTTTCGGCCGGACGAGGCCTGGTTGCCGTCGGCTTCTTCGCGCGTGACGCTCAGCGCAGTGAAGGTCTCGGGCGACACGCCCGCCCAGAGGGTGACTCTGCGGCCCTCGTTGAACGTTCCCACCGGAACCAGCACCCCGGCTGGGTTCTTGAGCCAGGCCTCGTAGAAGCGGCCGTTGTCGAGGCGGGGAAGACCCGTGGCGTCCAGCTGGATCCGCCAGCCCGAGGACGTCTTCGTCAGCGTCGCATCCCCGCTGGCCCCCGGTGCCAGGCCGGTCGCCGCGAGGGAGGCGTGGAACCTCTTGCCGGACGTGCTCGAGCCGAAGACACCTAGCCCGACGGCGACGGCCACGACGACGGTCGCCGCTGCCGTGGCTCCGATCACGACGGGACGCCGCCACCCGGGAACGCGGCGGGCCTGCCGCCGCGCGTCGACGCGCGCTCGCAGCCCCGCGGGGGCCTCGACCTCGGTCGCGGCACTTCGCGCGAAGCCGACCGCACGCTCCTGCTCGGCCAGCAGCTCGGCGAGCTCCGGAGACTCGGCGATCTTCGCCTCGAGCTCGGCGCGGCGCTCTGGCGCGAGCGACCCATCCGCGAGCGCCGCGAGCTCGGCGAGCTGCTCCCCGCCGTTCAGGTCCTGTCGACGGCGCCTCATCGACACGACAACACGATAGGTGACCTTGAGCCCATACCTCCAAAGACCCCGCTCAGCAGGAGTTATTCCCCGGGATGAAAGCCGTCGGGAATAAGCGCGAGGGGCCGGTGTCTCTTGAGCCGAGGGGTCACATTCAGTCGAAAGGAAGCCATGAAGAACCGCACTTCACTCAGGGGATCGCGGGCCAGGGGGCTGGCTTCGGCGATCGTGGCGGCAGCCGCAGTCGTCGGCGTCTTCGGGATGCTCGCGGGACCAGCGGATGCTGCCCGGGCTCACAAGGCCTCGTATCACCCGCACTTCAAGCACCCGAAGCTCAAGCACGGCGTGTTGACCGTCAGGGGGACCCGGGCGAGCGACAGGATCGCACTACGCCTGAAGGCCGGCGACCCCGCCACGCTCCAGGTCGACCTCGACGACGACGGCTCGGCCGAGTTCCACTTCCGCCGAGCAGACATCGCCAGGATCGTCGTCAAGGCTCGCGCCGGCGACGACTTCATCCGGATGGACGAGAGCAACGGTGCCTTCACCGACACCATCCCGACGACGCTCGACGGTGGGCGGGGTGACGACCAGATCTCCGGCGGCAGGGGAGTCGAGCTGCTGCTCGGACGATCGGGCAACGACACCATCGACGGCAACCAGGGCAACGACCGGGCGCTGCTGGGCGCCGGTGACGACACCTTCATCTGGGATCCAGGCGACGGCAGCGACGTCGTCGAGGGCCAGGACGGCGCCGACACCATGCGCTTCAACGGCGCCAACATCGCCGAGCGCTTCGAGCTCTCGGCCAACGGCCCGCGGCTCCGCTTCACCCGCGACATCGGCAACATCACGATGGACACCGACGACGTGGAGCAGGTCGACGTCAACGCGCTCGGCGCAGCCGACCTGGTCACCGTCCACGACCTGAGCGGCACCGACGTCACCAAGGTCAACGTCGACGAGAGCAATCCCGCCGGCAGCGGCCTGGGCGACGCAGCGGTCGACCAGGTGGTGGTCGAGGGGACGAACGGCGCCGACGTGGTCAGCGCCGAAGGCAGCAACGGCTCGGCCCGCGTGACCGGCCTCGCGGCGCTGGTGAGCATCACCGGCGCAGAGCCGGCCGGCGACACGCTCGCGGTCAACGCACTCGACGGCGACGACGTGGTCGAGGCGACCGCGCTCGCCGCGAACGCGATTCTGTTCACCGCGGACGGGGGAAACGGCGACGACATCTTGATCGGCGGTGCCGGCAACGATGTTCTCGCCGGCGGCGCGGGCGACGACGTCCTGATCGGCGGCCCGGGGCTCGACAGCCTCGACGGCGGCCCGGGGAACAACATCCTCATCCAGGACTAGCCCGAACCGCGCTTCGGGAGGGTTCCGCCCCTGCGGCGGCGGGACCCTTCCGTGCGTAGTGCCGAAGACGGGCTAGGTGACGGTCACCTTCACCATGCCGTCCTCGACGCGCACCGGGAACGTCTCGACCGGCAAGACCGCCGGCAGCGACAGCGGCCGGCCCGTGCAGATCTCGATCCGGGCGCCGTGCCTCGGGCACACCGCAACGCCCTCCTCGGCGTCGAAGTCGCCCTCGCAGAGAGGGCCGTCGTCGTGGGAGCAGCGGTCCTCGAGCGCGCAGTAGCGGCCGCCGAGGTTGTAGACGCCGACGGAGATCTCGCCCGCGTGGACGATCTTGACGGTCCCGGGCGGCAGCTCGTCGACCGGCGCGACGTCGATGTCCGCCACTAGAGGAGCACTACTACCGCAGGTCCAGCTCGTCCAGGCCGGCCCACTCCTCGGGCAGCGCGGTCCCCTTCGCCCGGTGGAGCGCCACCTTCAGCACGCCGAGGCCGAGCAGCGCGCACTTGAGCCGGATCGGCGTCAGCGGGATCCCGATCTCCTCGAGCAACTCGTCCTTCGGCAGCTCGGCGATCTCGGTTGCGGTCCGGCCCTTCACCATCTCCATCAGCATCGACGTCGAGGCCTGGCTGATCGCGCAGCCGCGGCCCGAGAACTTGACCTCGTCGATCGTCTCGCCGTCCTCGGCGAACTGCACGTAGATCGCGACCTCGTCGCCACACAGCGGGTTCAGCCCCTCGGCCTGGGCGTCGGCGCCCTCGATCACCCCGTGGCCGCGCGGGTTCTTGTAGTGGTCGAGGATGACTTCGCGGTAGAGGTCGTCGACCATCGCTATCCCAAAATCTTGCGGACCTTGTGCAGGCCCTCGACGAGCCGGTCGATCTCGTCCGGCACGGTGTACAGGTAGAAGCTCGCACGGTTGGTCGCGGCCACGCCGAGCTTGGTCATCAGCGGCTGGCAGCAGTGGTGGCCCGCCCGGATCGCGATGCCCTCGGAGTCCAGCACCTGCGCCACGTCGTGCGGGTGGATGCCGTCGACGTTGAACGAGACGATCCCCGCCCGCCGGTCGGCCGGCGGCCCGTAGCTGGTGATCCCGCCCACGTCCGCGAGCCGCTCGAGCGCGTACGCCGCGAGGGCGTGCTCGTGCTCCGCGATCGCGTCGAGACCGACGTCCGTCAGGTAGTCGACAGCCGCCCCGAGACCCACGGCCTCGGCCGCCGGGGCCGTTCCGGCCTCGAACTTGTGCGGCAGCTCGCCCCAGGTCGTCGTCTCGAATCGCACCTGCCGGATCATGTGGCCGCCCATCAGGAACGGCTCCATGGACTCGAGCAGCTCCGCCCGTCCCCAGAGGAAGCCGACGCCGCTCGGGCCGCACATCTTGTGCCCCGAGACGGCGAGGAAGTCGCAGCCGAGCGCCTGGACGTCGACGGTGCGGTGCGGTGCGGCCTGTGCGGCGTCGCAGACGTAGATGGCACCGCGCTCGTGCGCCCACGCAGCGACCTTCTCGACCGGGCTGATCGTGCCGAGCGAGTTCGAGACGAGGTTCGTGGCCACGACCTTCACGTTCCCGTCGCCGACGGTCTCGTCGAGCAGGTCGAGCCGCAGCTCGCCGTGCTCGTCGAGCGGGAGCATCCGGAAGTCGGCGCCGGTGCGGTTGGCCATGTACTGCCAGGGCACGAAGTTCGAGTGATGCTCGAGCTCGGAGACGAGCACGACGTCGCCCGGGCCGAGGTTGTTCAGGCCCCACGAGTACGCGACGAGATTCAGCGCCTCGGTCGCGTTGCGGAGGAAGATCACCTCGCGCGCCGAGGGGGCGTTCACGAATGCGCGCACCTTCTCCCGCGCGCCCTCGTACGCGTCGGTCGCCCGCTCCGAGAGCGTGTATACGCCCCGGTGCACGTTCGTGTACGACGTCTCGTAGAACACGTTCATCGCGTCGAGCACCTGCCGCGGCTTCTGCGAGCTGACCGCGGAGTCGAGATACGCGAGCGGCTTGCCGTGGATCTTCTGCTCGAAGATCGGGAAATCTGCGCGCAGCTTCTGCGCGTCGAGAGCGGGTCGAGCCGTCACGGCCACAGGGCTATCGTACCGAGGCACCGGGCCATGAAGTTCCGCGCCACAGCCGTCATCGCGCTTGCTCTCGCCCCGTTCGTCGCAGGCTGCGGCGGCTCCGGCGGCGGTTCGTCGAGCCCTGGCGGCAAGGTCTTCGCAAGCGCGGGGTGCGGTACCTGCCACACGCTGAAGGCAGCCGACGCGAAGGGCCAGGTCGGGCCCAACCTTGATGAGCTGAAGCCGGACGAGTCCACCGTCGAGCACCAGGTGCGGACGGGCGGGAACGGAATGCCGTCGTTCAGCAGCAAGCTCTCGGCGAAGCAGATCGCGCAGGTCGCCGACTTTGTCTCGTCCTCGGCGCGAGCCTCGGGAACGAGCTTCGCGTTCAAGCCCGACGACACGTCGATTGCGAACTGCAAGCAAAGCAGCAAGCAGTTCTGCTACCGGCAGGCGTTCGGCAACCTCACGTACCGCGAAGGACCGGAGAAGGCACTCGCCCTGCTCGCGACCGATGACAGGACGAACCCGGCCGTCCATGCCGACTGCCACCAGATCACACACTGGGTCGGCCGCGCCGGCCTCGTCTACTACAAGCACGACCCCGGACAGGCTCTCTCCCACGGCGCGATGACCTGCAACTCGGGCTACTACCACGGCGTGCTTCAGGTCGCGCTCGCCGGGCTACCGCGCGACGTGGTGGTGAAGAAGGCGAAGAGGCTGTGCAGCGCGCCCGCCGTCAACACCGAGGAGTTCCTGCTCTACCAGTGCGTCCACGGCCTCGGACACGGGCTGATGATCTACAGCGGCAACGACCTGCCCTGGTCGCTGCGCACGTGCCACGAGCTCCTCACCGACTTCGACCGCGTCTCGTGCACCGGCGGAGTGTTCATGCAGAACCTCGACACCACCATGGGCGCGTCGCGCTACCTCCGTGCGAAGGATCCGCTCTACCCGTGCACCGCGGTCGCGGAGCGCGACAAGGTCTACTGCTACCTGATGGTGACCTCGCGCATCCTGGCGCTCGACGGCTACAACTGGCGCAAGACAGCCGCCTGGTGCCGCAAGAGCGAGCCCGGGTGGGTGCAGACCTGCTTCGAGTCCTACGGGCGCGACGCGTCGGGCACGAGCCAGTACCAGCCGAGCCGCACGGTGCCACTCTGCCTCCAGGCCGGTGCCAACGCCGGCGACTGCATCTACGGCGCCGCCCGCGACTACGCGAACAACTACGCCGGCGGCAAGGACTCGGCGCGGCTCTGCACCGCAACACCATCGCGGTTTCGCGCGCGGTGCTACGAGGGGATCGGGACGATCCTCGGCTCGCTGCACCGCTCGGGGGCCGAGCGCCGAGCGGCCTGCGGCGCGGTGACGCCGAAGGCATACCGCCGCGACTGCTACCGCGGCGCGGCTGTTTCGTAGTGGCGGGCCTCGCCGCGCGGGCCTCGCTCTGGAACCGCCGCCGAAAGTTCGAGCTGTTCATGCAGACCGTGCAGCCGGGCCCGGAGGCACGGGTGGTGGACGTGGGCGTCGGGGACACGGGCTTCGGCACCGAGGCGGGCGTCGCCGTGACGCACAACTTCTTCGAGGCGCTCTACCCCTGGCCCGAGCGGATCACGGCCGTGAGCGACGTGCCGCTGCCGAACTTCGCGCGTGAGTTCCCGTCGATTCGCTGCGTGACTGCGAGCGGCACCGACCTGCCGTTCGAGGACGACGCGTTCGACGTCGCCTTCTCGAACGCCGTGATCGAGCACGTCGGCGGCCGGGAGGAGCAGCGGCGGTTCGTCGAGGAGCTGTGTCGCGTGGCGCCGCGGGTCTTCGTCTCGACGCCGAACCGCTGGTTCCCGGTGGAGACGCACACGCTCGTGCCGCTCGTACACTGGCTTCCCCGCAGCGCCGCCGACCGGCTGATGCACACGCTGCGGCGCCAGAACTGGGATCAGCTCGAGCTGCTGAGCAAAGGAGAACTGCTGGCGCTGTTCCCGCGCGAGGCGAATGCGCGTGTCGTCGAGTCGCGAGTGACGATCAGCGCTGTCGCTGCGCGAGCCTAGTTACCAGAGGACGTGGCCTGGCCGCCGGCGCCCCAGTTCTCGGCGGCCTTCTGGACAGCCCCGTGCGTGTCCTGCTCGTTCAGCTTGCGCTGCCACTCGCGCTCTTCGACATAGCGCTCGTGCGCCTTGCGGCGGCGACGGGCGCGGAACCGCTCGATCACCTTCATCAAGGGAATGGTACGCCGCGCGTCAGGCTTGCGGGATGCGACGCTCGAGCGCGCTCGTGACGGCCTCGCGCACGGGCTCGAGCTCGATCCGGTCGAGCACGTCCTGGAAGAAGCCGCGGACGATCAAACGCTCCGCTTCGGCGCGCGGGAGTCCGCGGGCCATGAGGTAGAAGAGCTGCTCGCGGTCGACCCGGCCCACGGTCGCGCCGTGGGTGCAACGGACGTCGTTCGCCAGGATCTCCAGCCCCGGTATCGGCACCGCATGCGTCGTCGGCGAGAGCATCAGGTTGCGGCACTCCTGGTAGGCGTTCGTCTTCTGCGCGTCCCGCTCGACGCGGATCATCCCGCGCCAGACCGCGGTCGCCGTGTCGCGCAGCGCGCCCTTGAACGCGAAGTCGGACTCGGTGTCGGGCGCGATGTGCTCCTGGAAGGTGTCGTAGTCGAGGTGCTGCTCGCCGTCCGCGAAGTAGGCGCCGGTGACCCGCGAGGTCGCGCCCGGGCCGGCGAGGTCGTTCTGGATCCGCACCTTGCCGCGCTTGGAGCCGAAGCCGCCGCTGACCCAGTCGAGCTCCGCGTCGCGCTCCACGCGCGCGTGGTGCGAGGCGAAGTGCCACGTCTCGCGCGAGAGGTTCTGCAGCGAGACGTACTCGAGCTTCGCGCCCTGCTCGACGAACAGCTCGGCCACGCCGTTGAAGTAGCCGGTCTGATCAGGCGAGAGCGACGAGTACTCCTCCACGAGCGAAAACCGCGAGCCCTCCTCGGCGACGACGAGCAGCCGCCAGAAGACCGAGCCGCCGTCGACGGCGTTGACCACGCGCACGAACAACGGCCGCTCGAGCTCGAGCCCGGCCGGCACGTGGACGAGCAGCCCGTGCTGCCACGCCGCGGCGTTGTGAGCCGCGAACTTGTCCTCCTCCCAGCCGACGAGGGAGCCGAGCCGGTCGTGGCTCTCGTCCAGCGGCTCGAAGCGGATCTCCGCCGGGGCACGCGTGATCTCGATCCCGCTCTCGGTGACGACGGCTTCGGCGGCCACGTCCAACTCGAGCATCGACGAAGCGGACACGTCGGGGGACTGTCCCCCCACATGGCCGAAAGCGTCGGGGTCGAACGCGCGCAGGTCGGTGAAGCGCCAGTGCTCCTCGGTCGTGTCCGGGACCGGAAGGGCCGCGTAGGCAGCCTGCGCCTCGGTTCTGCTCACGGTGCGTACCTCCGGTGCAAAATGACCGCGTTGCCGTCGGGATCGAGGACGACCGCCATGTTGCACACCCCGGTGTCGCCCGAGCCGACGCACTCGACGCCCTTGGCCTCGAGCTCGGCCTTCGCTTCCGCGACGTCCGCGACGCGGACGGCGAAGCCGCCGACGTCCGGCTTGAACTCGAACCCTTCGCCCTCGGGCTCCCAGAAGGTGACCGTCACCTGACCCGCCCGCAGCTCCTCGGAGTTCTTCGGGTCGGGCGGCAGGCCGAGCACCTCGTGGTACCAGGCGAACGCGCGCTTCGCGTCACGCGTCGGGACGTTGATGAAGTCGACGCGCTCGACGTCCATCAGGGCGTCGTCCCGTCGCGGTACGGCGCGTACCGGTGGTGGAGCATCAGCATGTTCCCGTCCGGGTCGCGGAAGAACGCCATGTGGCACACCCCGGAGTCGTAGGGCTCCGGGTACTCGAACTCGACGCCCGCCACGCCGAGCCGCTCCATCGCCTGCCCCACGTCGGCCACGCGGAGCGCGACCCCGAACTCCGGCCGGTACTCGCCGCCGCCGCCCTTCTGCTCGGGCGTGCTGAGCACGAGCCCCACGTTCTCGGCCTCGTACTCGGGCCACTCCTCGCTCGCGTTCGGGTTGCGCCTCAGGCCCAGTGTCTCGCCGTAGAACTCCGAGGCGCGAGCGCGGTCGCTGACGTTGACGCCGATGAAATCCGTCCGCTCCACGACCTGAACGGGAACGTCGACCGCGTCGAGCGGCGCGTAGCGACGGTGCAGCTGAAGCGGATTCCCGTCGGGATCGGCGAACGGAGCACCGTGGCACACCCCGCTGTCGAAGGTGTCCATCGAGAAGTCCGTGCCCTGCTCCTCGAGGTGGCTCCGGCCCTCGCCGACGTCCCGCACCCTGAGCGCGAGGCCGCCGCCGTACATCGATAGCGCCAGCGTCAGGTTGCCGGTCTCGTACTCGACCCAGCGCTCACTCGAGGCGTGCTGGTTGCGCGCGAGCCCGAGCGTCTCGCCGTAGAACGCGTCGGCCCGGGCCAGGTCCTCCACGGGCAGCGCGATGAAGTCGACCCTCGTGACCTCCATCAAGGCGTCGCGGCGATCACCCGACGGAGCCCTCCATCTGCAGCTGGATGAGGCGGTTCATCTCGACCGCGTACTCCAGCGGGAGCTCCTTCGTGATCGGCTCGACGAACCCGCTCACCACCATCGCGGAGGCCTCCGCCTCGGAGAGCCCGCGCGACATCAGGTAGAAGAGCTGCTCCTCCCCGATCTTCGAGACCGTCGCCTCGTGGCCGATGTCGACGTTGTCCTCGTCGATCTTGATGTACGGGTAGGTGTCGGAGCGCGAGGCCTCGTCGAGGATCAGCGCGTCGCAGACGACCTTCGAGCGCGAGCCGGTCGCCCCCT
>Ga0081540_1003134_pt1 | contig 13219 bp, 15 predicted proteins | sample TabmetS2T1R1_FD_71024 | JGI IMG/M metagenome (GOLD analysis project Ga0081540, IMG submission 71024) | Tabebuia heterophylla rhizosphere microbial communities from the University of Puerto Rico - S2T1R1 | ecosystem: Host-associated > Plants > Roots > Rhizosphere ... | reverse complement strand
GGCCGCCGCCCTCGGTAAAGAGCAGGGCGCCGGGGCGCAGGCGCGCGAAGCGGATCGGCCGGCCGGCGCGCAGCTGGTCCCACGACGACCGCGGGATCGTCCAGCCGATCGAGCGGTAGGCGGCGTACACGAGCCCCGAGCAGTCGAACCCCGTCGCTCGCGAGGTGCCGCCCCAGCTGTAGGGGACGCCGAGCTGGTGCCGGGCATAGGCCACGACCCTTCGAGCGAGCTTCTGCGCGCGGGAGGCGTGGGGAGACTTGGAGCCCGAGGACGGCCATTTCGTCTTCGCAAGGCCGCCTTTCGGGAGAGCGGTGACGATGGTCGCAAGCAGCACGAGCACGAGCAGCGGGCGGCGCATCGGGCCTACATCGGCCAGACCCGCTCGTCCTCAAGTGAGTGTCCCTCGTTCGAGGGATCCCGGAGGAGCGAGGGCAGACGCGCCCGCTCCCCGGAACCTCTTGGAGCTACGACACGTTCGTGGTGGCCACGCAGTTCTGTGCCAAGTCGGTGCCGTTGTCGCCGTTGCAGCGACGAAGCCCCGCCGCAGCGGGGCTTCGGTCCCAGCTCGGCGTCCCGATTCGCTACTCGGGGGTGTAGAGCTCCGCGTCCGCCAAGGGGTCGTCGCAGACGTACTGGCCGCAGTACCTGATCTGCCGACCGCCGGCGTACAGGACCTGCCCGTTCGGAAGCAGGGCGGCTGCGGCCGAGGCGTAAGGAAAGACCATCGGGCCGGTCGCCGTCCAGGTGCCGGTCGCGGGTGAGTACACGTCGCCCGTGCCACCGCCGGCGACGAGCACGCGTCCGTCCTGCAGGAGCACCGCCGGGCCTCCATGTGGTGCGTTCATGCTGCCGGTGGCGCTCCAGCGGTTCGCGGCCGGGTCGTAGAGCTCGGCGGAGTCTCCGGCGAGCCCGTTCGGGTTGCCGCCGCCGGCGAGCAGCACGCGGCCGTCGCCGAGCAGAGCTGCGCCAGCGCCCTCGCGCCCGGTCGTCATCGTCCCCCCGCGGTCCCAGCGCCCGCGCGCGGGGTCGAACAGCTCCGCATTCCTCGGGTAGCCGGCCGAGTTCGCGCCGCCCGCGACCAGCACGGTCCCGTTCGGCAGCAGCGTCGCCGTGTGATCACGGCGGGCCGTCCGGAGGCTGCCGGTCAGCGTCCAGCGGCCGGTCGCCGGGTTGAAGAGCTCCGCGCTTGCCTGCACGCCGCCGAGGGAGTTGCCGCCGACGACCAGCACGCGACCATCTCTGAGCAGGGTGCCGGTGAAGGAGATCCGGCCGATGTTCATGCCTCCGGTCCGAGCCCAGCTGTTCGTCGCCGGGTCGTAGATCTCGGCCCTCGTGCTGTACCAGCCGCCTCCGGCGACGAGCACGCGACCGTCCGCCAAGCGCACCGCGACGATGAGCCCGGCCGGCTCACTCAGCGACCCCGCCGGCGACCAGCTACCGCCGGCCGGGTTGTACAGCTCCGCGGTAGACACCTCTGCTCCGCCGGCCACGAGGACGCGCCCGTCGGCGAGTCGCGTCGCGGTGGCCGTATAGCGCGCCGCAGCCATGCTGGCCGTCGCTGCCCAGCTGCCCGTCGTCGTGCTCGGAGACGCCGCCCGCCCACCGCCTGCGAGCGATCTCGAAGCGGCGCTCGAAGCGAGCGTCGGCATCGCGAGCGCGAACAACGCGCAGACCGCCGACGCCAGCAACCTCGTACTCATGGCGCTTCCCCCCTTTGCTCGCCTTGATCGAGACGAGAATGGCACCTACTGCCGGGCCCTGGGGTTACGAAACCCTTAAACCGTGACGGCCCCAACGCGAAAGCCCCGCCGTAGCGGGGCTTCGCTCACACCGATTGCCGACGTGCGCTAGGGCCGGTCGTCGGGCTGCATGTGGCCGCGGCCGTAGTAGCCGCCGAGCTCGTCGCGATACTTCTGGTCGCGGTACGTCTGTTCGTCGAACTCCGGCGCGTCCTTGATCTCGTCCTTGTTGCGGTTGACGAAGATCGTCTCCGAGTCCGGGTCGATGTCCCGGACGACGCCGGCCGGGATCATGACCTTCTTGCCGAAGATCCACGGCCCCGTGTCGACGACGATGAAGCTGCTGCCGACATCGTTCGTCGCCTCGTCGACCTTGCCGATGTCGCCGTCCATCGCCTCGACCTTGAAGCCGGTGAGGTCGATGGTCGGCGGTGTGTCGATCGTGTAAGTCCACATCTCAGTGGTCGTCATTGCTTGCACCCCCTCGCTCGATTTCGTTCCTGTTGGGGTACCCGAAGACGTCGACGCCAAACACGAAAAACATTCCGATTTGCAGGGTATTTTTAAGTCTTAGGACGATACCACTCGGCGGCGGCGCGCCGGTTGCGAAGCCAGACGGCGATGCCGATCGAGATCGGCAGCACGACGATCAGCGCGAGCACGGCGAGCGGTACCGCAAGCCACAGCGCGTCTGCACGTGAGCCCGTGTTGGCCGACTCGACCGCAGCATCTCGCTTCGCAGCCTTGTTCCCCGGCAGCTTGTGCACCTTCGGCGGGCCCTCGCTCAGCGCGGACGCCGAGTCCGACGCGGCGGCCGAGCCGGGGCCGTGGAACTTCGTGATCATCCAGTAGTCGACGCGCCAGCGGTCGTCACGGCCCTTGACGACGTCGACCTCGGCCGTCGCGACCGAGTAGCCGGAGCCCGGCTTCGGGAAGACCAGTACCTCGAGACCGACCTTCCGCGGGTAGGAGTAGTTGACGACGTCCCAGGCACCCTGTCCGTGGCGCGCAGCCGGATACGGCGTGACGGGAATGTCGCCGGAGCTCCACTCCTTACGTGTCATGCCCGCGCGAAGGCTCGGGCCGGCGATGTCCCACGAACTCCCGACGTCCTTCCGCGCGACGGCAGTGCCGATGAACTGCGCGAGCGCCGTTCGCACCTGGCGCTTCTTCGCGGCCGTGAACGGCACCTGCTTCGGTTCGGCGTACCCCGTGTTCGGAACGGCAGGCCCCGTCGCCTCGCCCTTCGAGCCAGGGCTCGAGAAGTGGACGCCCAGGTAGATCAGCGGGATCGCGAGGACCACCGCGACAGCAGGGATCAAAAGCCTGCGCCGCCGGCGGGGCGAGTCGAGGACGCTCCACACGACGACTACTAAGACGCGCGCGCCGGCCGCGAGGTTGGTCAGTATCGGCGTCATGGGCGCGGCGTTCGGCTGGGGTGCAGTGGCTGCGTCGTCGCTCGTGCTCGGGATGCTGCTCGGCCTCCTGCGGCCCTGGCCGAGCCGGCTGATCGGGCTCGTGCTCGCATTCGGCGCCGGAGCCCTGATCAGCGCCGTCAGCTTCGAGCTGTTCGAAGAGGGCGTCAAGGTCGGCGGCGCCGCGGCGGTCGGCATCGGACTCGGAGTCGGCGCGGTCGTCTACTTCGTTCTCGCCCGCGCAGTCGAGCGCATCGGCCCGGGCGGCGGCTCGGGTGGGACGGCTCTGGCGCTCGGAGCCTTCCTCGACGGGATCCCGGAGCAGATGGTGCTGGGCATCGGGATCGCGGCCGGCGAGGGCGTGAGCGTCGCCCTGCTCGTCGCGATCTTCGTCTCGAACCTCCCCGAGGCGATCGGGTCGGCGATCGACATGCGCGAGGCGGGGACGGCCGTCCGTTCGATCCGTCTGCTCTGGCTCGGGGTCGCCGCCCTCTGCGCGCTGGCGACGCCGCTCGGCTACGCGCTCGCGAAAGGCACCGGCGGGCACTTCCAGGCCGGGATCAACGGCTTCGCCGCCGGCGCGTTGATCGTGATGCTCGTCGACTCGATGATCCCGGAGGCGACGTCCAAGAGCGGGCGCGTCGCCGGCCTCGCGACCACGCTCGGCTTCGCAGTCGCCGCGGGGCTCTCGACGCTGTCGGCCTAGTCCCGCCGGGTCCCGCGCCAGGGGCCCGGCACGAAGTCCAGCACGACGTTCACGGCCCACACGATGAGCGTGGCCCAGACCAGGGCCATGAACCCATGGATCTCGAACCCGCTGACCAGGAGATCGGTGAGCCAGAGCATCAGCATCGAGACGCCGAACCAGATCAGGCCGAGCGTGATGAAGGCGAGCGGCAGGGTCAGCGCCCGCAGAATCGGCTTGAGGATCGTGTTGAGGATCCCGAACAGCAGCGCGGCCGTGATCAGGTCACCGGCCGAGTCGACCTCGACGCCGCTGAGGACCGCCACGACCACGCCCAGCACGACGGCGTTGGCCACCCAGGAGAGAACGAGCTGCTTCGCGAGTCGAATCATCTGTTCCGAGAGGGCGAATTCGCCGCGGAGGGCGAGGTCCCTTTCGCCTCTGAGATGACCTCGTCGCGAAAGAGCTGCAGCTGCTCGCCGAGGCCCGGCAGCCCGTCGATCCTGATCCCCGCCCAGCTCTCGACGAGAAACGGGTCCGCGAACGTCACGAGGACGTGGCCGAAGCCGCTCGGGACGAAGTCGCGCTCGAGCCACCCGAGCCAGTCCTGAGCGGTCCCGGCGACCGTGAGGGCGTCGGTGGCATCCCGTGGCGTGAGCTCGAGCGCCCGCTTTACCTCACCTCGCGCGAACGCCTCGACCGCGGGCTCGACCGCCGCCGGGTCGACGCCGTTTCGCTCCAGCAGCTCGCGCGGCATTGCAGAGATGTAGAACGCAGCGACGATACGAGCAGCCTCGCGGGCGGCCTCGGCGTCGGGAGCGATGGCGCCGAGCACGTTGTTCGCGAGATCCAGCTGGGTCGAGTCGCGCCCGGCTCGCTCGGCCCCGCGACGGAAGGCAGCGGCGGTGAAGTCGAGCGCCTCGCGGGAGTACGCGCACGCCGTGTGCAGGCCGTCGGCGATCTCGCCCGCCAGCTCGAACGAGCGCGGGCCGCGCATCCCGCCGAGCTTGATCGGAAACGGCCGCTGCACCGCCCGCGCCGCGGTGAACAGCCCCGAGTACCCGTAGTGGGCGCCGTCGTGGTCGATCGCACCCTCGGCGAGGAACGTCGAGATCACCTCGTGCGCCTCGCGCAGGCGCGCGATCGGCTTCATCCCGCGCAGATCGACCCCGTACTGCCGCAGCATCGCGAAGTTGCCGGTGCTGAACACCAGCTCGGCACGGCCGCCGGTGAGCTCGTCGAGCGTCGCGGCCTGCTGCGCGATGATCGTCGGGTCCTTGAGGATCACGTGCGTGACCTCCGGCCCCATCCGGAGACGAGAGGTTCGCGCGGCCGCCGCCGCGAACAGCGACCACATGTCCTTGTGATACGTCTCGTCGGCGCTGTAGCAGGCCCAGTAGCCGAGCCGGTCCATCAGCTCGATCAGGTCGAGGAGCTCGTCGAGCGGCTGGTCCGGGAGAAGCTGGTAGCTGAAGCGCACGGGCGATCGGCCTAGCCGTCCGCGAGCTCGAGCAGCGCTTCGACGGTCGTCCAGTTCCGCGCAGTCGCGGTAACCCCGAGGCCCTTCCCGGCCAGCTTCGCCCAGAGCTTCGAGCGCGCCACACCGGCCGGGTGCCACGCGTAGAGCTCTCGGCCGTGCGCGGCCACACGCTCGCTCGGCGCAGCGACGGCCTCGAGCTCCTTCAGCGTCGTCGCGGGGAGCTTCTTTTCGAGGAAGCTCACCTGGTAGCGCTTCGGCTCGGTCGCGACCTTGCCGAGCGGATTGCGCTTCACCACCGCGGCCAGCTCGGCGCGCGTTCGCACGACGACCGGGATCTCGAGGTCGAAGCGGTCGGCGATCACCTGCTCGACCTTCCGCCGCACCGTCTCCGGCCTGGCGCGGCTGCCGAGGACGACGTTGCCGCTCTGAACGTACGTCTTCACGTCGTCGAAGCCGGCCTCCTCGAGCGCCTCGCGCAGCGCGGGCATTGCGACCCGGTTGCGCGGGCCGAGGTTGATCCCGCGCAGCAGCGCGATGTAGCGGGCCATGTCGGGAGCCTAATGCGCAGCTTGGCGTAGCCTGGAGGGGTGGACGACGAGACGTCGGTCAAGCTCCTGCTGCTGCAGCCGACGCGCCGGCGCGAGTGGGAGATCCGCCAGGGCGACGAGCTGGTCGCCGAGCTGAACCTGCCGGCCATGCGTAGCCGCGGGCGGGGCTCCGCGGGCGGACGGGAGCTCGAGCTCCGCACCCACGGGATCCTGAGACGCGAACACGTCGTCGTCGACGCGGCGACCGGCGAGGAGTTGGCGAGCGTCCGCGGCCACACGGTCGAGCTGCGCGGGATCGAGCGCGCGGACTGGAAGTCGCTAGGCCGCGGCCGGGGCTACGGGCTCGTCGGGCCCGACGGGGAGCCGTGGCTGCGCGCGACGGCGAAGAGCAGCACCTTCCGCACGACCGGCCAGGTCGAGGTCGCAGCCGGCCACGATCCCGCGCTCCCGTCGCTGATCGCGGCCTACCTCCTGATCCGCAAGGCGGACGAGGCGGCCGCAGCGGCCTCGGCGACGGTCGCGGCAACCTAGGCCCGGCGCTCGGCCTCGCGCTTCAGGTGCCCGAGGCCCTCCTCGAGCGCGCGGTCGAGCTGTTTCTGGAGCGTGCCCCGCGCGAGGCGCACCAGGAAGCCCGAGAAGGACTCTTCGGTCTCGACGTGCGTGCCGCCGTCGCGCGCCTCGAAGCGCCACTCGTGGATCGCCGCGATCGACAGCGTGCGGCCACGCCACCTGATGTACCTCGGCCGGTCGAGCTCCTCGACTGTCGACACGATCGTCCCCGGCCCCGCCTTCCACCGGAACATGGCCCCCGGCGCGAGCGGGCCCTCGTACGACATCGACTTGACCTCCGGATTCCATTCCTGCCAGCGGTCGAAGTCGGTCAGGACCTGCCAGACGACCTCCGGCGGAGCCGCGATGTCGATCTCACGCTTGCTGCGGACCGAGCTCATGGCCCGATGCTAGTCGGGCACCGGGGGCCCACCGACCGTGGCAGGCCCCCGACGCACGGATCGCTACGTCGCGGCGATGCCCTCGATGCCGGCGGGCAGGTCGTCGACGGAGCCGATCGGAACGAGTGCTCCGTCGGGCCCCACGAGGAACCCGTCGACGGTGCCGGTGACGCCCGTCTCTACGTAGAGGAAGCGGCCGCTCGACGCGATGTCGATCGGCCCAGGGTTGGTCGTGGCGGCGACCGCCGCCAGCAGCGACGGCTGACCGGTCGGGTCGATCCGGAAGCTGCTCACGTTGTTGCTGCCGGTGTTCGCGACGTAGTAGAAGCCGCCGACCCGGATGATCCAGCAGAGGGCGGCCTGGCCGTCGGTCGCCGACTTGGGGCCCGTGAGCGTGCCGCCGGCCTGGATCGCATACGTCGTGACGGAGCTCGTGCCGGCCTCACCGGAGACTAGCCTGCCCGACGGATCGAACGTGAATGCGAACGGCACGGGCGTCGCCGACGGGTTGACGACGGGCGCCGCCGACAGCAGGCCACCGGCGCCGACCTGGAACACGTCGATCGAGCTCGTGCTCGCCTTCGTCGTTACGAGCAGCTTGCTCCCGTCCGGCGTAAAGCCGACCTGGCCGGGAGAGCTCAGGAAGTTCGGCGGGTTCGAGTTGGCAAGGCCGAGCGAGCGTGCCGAGCCCGCGATCGGCGCAACGCCGTGCCTGCCGACGCTGAACCCCTGGACGATCCCCGTGCCTCCCGAGTTGAGCACGTAGGCCAGGTCGCCGTGGACGCCGACGCTGGCCGGGAACTGCCCGCCCGACGGCTCGACGTCGACGAGACGCAGGCGGTCGCCGAGCACGCGGAAGGCCGAGATCGTGTTGCTGCCGGCGTTCACCGCGATCAGCAGCCGGTGCCGGCCGTCGTAGGCCAGCGAGCCCTGCGATGCGAGCCGGTCAGACTCCGTCCCGGGCGCCGCGATCCCGCCGAGACCGCCGGTCGCGTACGTGCCGGCGCGAACAAGGCTGCCGTCGTGCCGGCGGTCGTAGACGGCGATCCGGTTGCCGTTCAGCTCGTTGGTCTGCACGAAGACGACGCTCTTGCCGTGTCCGTGTTCGCCGCGCGCAGTTGCCGCCTGCGCACCGACGAGCGCGAGCACCACCGCGGCGAGCAGCGCGAGCAGGGTTGGGCGATACGTCATGTTCCCTCCTTTGGTGACACCGGTCACGCTAGGAGGGCGAAGGTCGAGCCACCCTTACGATTCTGCGAACTCGGTTCCCCCGGCCCGCGCTTGCACCGGCTTGCCATCGGTTTCGCCAAGGCCGCAGGGTGGGACGACTTAAGGAACTCGTAAGGCCCGTCAGCGCCGTCCTACGGTTTACGGAAGGCACACTGCCGATATGTCGACTGTCCTTGTCGTCGACGACGAGCCGATGGTGCGCGACGTCGTCACCCGCTACCTCGAGCGCGACGGCCACCGTGTCCTCACGGCCGAGGACGGCGATACCGCGCGCGGCGTGATCGAGCGCGAGCGTTTGAGCCTCGTCCTGCTCGACGTGATGCTGCCCGGCGAGACCGACGGCCTCGCTTTGTGCCGCTGGATCAGGGCGAGCTCCGAGCTGCCCGTGATCCTCCTGACCGCGCGCATCGACGAGGCCGACCGCATCGTCGGCCTCGAGCTGGGCGCCGACGACTACGTGACGAAGCCTTTCTCCCCGCGCGAGCTGGCGACACGGGTCAAGACAGTTCTCCGCCGTGCCCGCTCGGGCCGGCCACCGCGCGAACGCGTCTCGGTCGGCCCCTTGGAGCTGGACGCGGCGCAGCGCGAGGCGCGCCGCGACGGCGAGTCGATCGCCCTCACGGCGAAGGAGTTCGACCTGCTCTGGTTCCTGGCCTCCAACGCGGGGCACGTCTTCTCGCGCGACCAGCTGATGCGCCGCGTCTGGGGCTACTCGGCCGCGTTCGACACGGGGACCGTGACCGTCCACGTCCGCCGCCTGCGCGAGAAACTCGAGCGCGACCCCTCGCGGCCCGAGCTGCTTGAGACGGTCTGGGGCGCCGGCTACCGGGTGCGCTCGTGAGCGTCAGAGCCCACCTCGCCCTCCTCGCCGTGGCGGCGGTCTGCCTCCCCGTCGCGGTCGTCGTCGGTTCCGGCCTCGTCATGTTCGGGATGCACGACGAGCGCAAGTTCTGGCTGGTGGTGGGCATCTCGACGCTCTTTGCCCTCGCGGGCGCGCTCCTGCTGGGCAGGAGGATCCTGAGGCCGCTCGACCAGCTGCGATCGGCGTCGACCCGGCTCGCTGGCGGTGACCTGAGTGCTCGGGCAACGGAGTCGGGGCCTCGAGAGCTGCGCGAGCTCGGCATGTCGTTCAACGAGATGGCCGCGAATCTCGAGCAGCTCTTCGACGCCCGCCGTGAACTCGTCGCCTGGGCGAGCCACGACCTGCGGACGCCGCTCGCGTCGCTGCGCGCGATGGTCGAAGCGCTCGAGGACGGGCTGGCGACCCCGGACGAATATCTGCCGGCGGTCCGCGCACAGACGGAGATCCTCTCCCGGCTCGTCGAGGACCTCTTCGAGCTCGCGCTGATCGACGCAGGCGCGCTGACGCTGGAGCTGCGCGACGCCTCCCTGAGCGAGCTCGTCGCGTCGTGCGTCGACGCGCTCGAGGCCGACGCGCGTGCACACGACGTCCGTTTCGAGCCACAGCTCGATCCGGCGGACCCGGCCGTCCGGGTCGCGCCGGACAAGGTGCAGCGCGTGCTGCTCAACCTGCTGAGCAACGCCGTGCGGCACTCCCGGCCGAGCGGCGCAGTCGCCGTAGTGGTGGAACGGGACAGCGACCACGTCCTCGTGGCGGTCGAGGACGACGGCGACGGCCTCGCCGGGGACGCCGAGCAGCGGATGTTCGAGCGGTTCTGGCGCGCGGACGAGTCGCGCACGCGCGCGAGCGGCGGCTCCGGGCTCGGCCTCGCGATCGCCCAGGGGCTCGTCGAGGCGCACGGCGGGAGGATCTGGGCGGAGAACCGCGCGGGAGGCGGCGCCCGGGTCGCCTTCACGCTCCCGCTCGCCGGCTCGTCCTAGCGGACGGCGAAACGCGTGAGGCCCTCGGGCTCCTCGCCGGCCACCTCGAGGCGATTCACCACCGCACCGCGAGGGCCCTCGCGGCAGAACCGGACGAGCGAGTCGACTGCTTCGGAGTCCCCCTCGAACACCGCTTCGACGGTGCCGTCCGGTCGATTCGACACCCAGCCGGCGACGCCGCGCGACTGCGCTGCGCGCGCGACCGAGTAGCGGAAGCCGACTCCCTGCACGCGGCCGTGGACGATCACCCGGCGTCGAATCACGCGCTGAGCTTAGGAGGGATTGTCGGAACTCCGCCCGTCGCCTAGGGTTGCTTGCGGATGGATGCCGTCGCCGCCACCGCGGGCAAGGTCACGCCCGAGCAGACGATGGCGTTGCTGCGGCCGGACGAGGTCGCGCTCTCGCCGGACGGCTCCCGGATTGCATTCACCGTCGCCGCCTCGTTCCGCGAGCAGGGGAAGGCGATCGAGCGGTGGCTCTGGGTCGGCGAGGTCGACGGTGACCTGCAGGCAGGCTCGGCGGGATCCCACCCGCGGTTCTCGCCGGACGGGTCGCGGCTGGCCTTCGCCTCCGACCGCGGTCACGAGGGCCGGCTGTCGTTGTGGATCGACGACGCCGAGGTCGGCGAGGTCCCTGGTTCGGTCGAAGACATCTGCTGGTCGCCCGCGGGGGACCGCCTGCTGGTGCTGGCGGCCGACATGGGCGCCGACATGGCGGGCGCGCAGTCGGCCAGGAAGATCGAGGAGGCGGGTGCGGAGGAGCAGGACCCGAAGGTCTTCCGCCCGGCTCGGTTCTGGCGCCGGCTCTGGCTGATCGACGCGGCGAGCGGCGAGACGCACGACGTCACCCCTGAGGGCGTGAACGTGTTCGAGTTCGGCTGGGCGGGCGGCAAGGTCGCCGCGGTCTGTACCGACGAGCCGTCGGAGAGCGCGTGGTACGACGCGTGGATTGGCCTGATCGACCTCGACGCGCTCTCGTTCGAGCGCCTGCACACGCCGAAGTGGCAGCTTCAGAGCCCGCGTATCTCGCCAGGCGGGCGCGTCGCGTTCGTGGAGGGCTTCTCCTCCGATCGCGGCACCCTCACCGGCACCGTCCACATCCTCGGCCAGGGTCCGGTCGCGCCCGAGCTGCACGTGACGTCGATCGACTTCGCCGACGAGGACTCGCTCTGGATCGCGGGCTGGCGAGGTGCGGGCTCGTTCGCCGGCCGCCTTTCGCTCGACGGCTCGTTCGACGAGGTCGTCGGCGGGGACGGCACGCTCGGGCCGCGGTACTGCCCGTCAGTCGCCGCCAGCGCCGACGGCTCCCGCGTGGCAACCGCCTGGGACAGCCCCGACCAGCCGCCCGAGGTGGTGCTGTTCGAGGACGGCACGCGCCGGACGCTGACGGCCCTGAACGCGGAGGTGGCCCCGCAGCTCGCGACGATCGAGTGGCGCACGCACGGCTGGGAGTCGTTCGACGGCCTCGAGATCGAGGGTCTGCTCGCACTGCCGCGCACCCGCGGCGAGGGGCCGCTGCCCCTCGTCGTGGACGTCCACGGCGGCCCCACCGGCTCGTGGTCGTGGCAGTTCGCGCCGGCCTACGGGTTCGCGCAGCTGCTCACCGGCGCGGGCTACGCGGTGCTCCTGCCGAACGTGCGCGGCAGCGTCGGGTGGGGGCCGGAGTTCGCGGAGGCCAACCTCGGCGACATGGGCGGCGGCGACCTCCAGGACATCCTGACCGGCATCGACGCCCTCGTGACCGAGGGCCTGGTCGACGACGGGCGGGTCGCGATCACCGGCGGGAGCTACGGCGGCTTCATGTCGTGCTGGGCCGTGACGCAGACCGACCGCTTCGCCGCGGCGCTGCCGATGGCGGTCGTCACCGACTGGGTCAGCTTCCACTTCACGACGAACATCGGGCAGTTCGACCGGCTCTACCTCCAGGCCGATCCGTCCGACCCCGAGGGCGAGTACACGCGGCGCTCGCCGATCTACCACGCGCAGAGCTGCAAGACGCCGACGCTGATCCTCCACGGCGAGGACGACCTCTGCACACCTCTGGCGCAGGCGGTCGAGTTCTACAACGCGCTCGTCGAGGCCGGCTGCGAGACGGAGCTCGTCGTCTTCCCGCGCGAGGGCCACGGCTGGACGGAGCGCGGTCACCAGACCGACGGCTGGTACCGCATGCGGGACTGGCTCGCGCGGTACGTGTAACCGGACCGTCACAAGATTCCCGGCGATATTTCCTTGCACAAGTCGTAATCACCGTGTAATGTCTCTCGCCTAATTCCGGGAAAGGAGGAGTTTCTTGAACGGTCACGGTACGAAGATCCGCCAGATCGTCTACTCCAACCCGGCGACCGTGTTCGCCGACGTGGACTGGCGTGACAGCGGTCTCGTCCTTCGGGAAGTCCTCGCGTGGAGGCGCTCCGGCTAGACGCAAGCACCAGAGCGACGTCCACGAGGGCGACCCGGAAGGGTCGCTTTCGTCGTTTCTGAGACGAAAACACCGCCGGAGGCACGAGAAAGGAGCACGAGCGTGTCACTCAGCTCCAAGACATAGCCCGAGTCGACCCGACTTGGAGCAGCGGCTTACCCACCGAATGGGCATGCGAAATTGACGTGATAATGCTGCGTTAGCTATAGCACGCGCATTTTTCGGAAGCCTCCTGTTTCGCCGGGCTCGACTCGCACAGCGGTCGAGACCACAGCGAGAGGAGGTGTTCCAGGTGCAGTACTACGATTCCGAAATTCACCGTCAGCGCCAGAAAGAGCGCATGTCGGAGATGCGGGACGAGTACCAGCGCGTCCAGGCGGCCGGCGAGTCGCGGGCGCGGAGCCGGATGAGGCGATACGCGCGGGCCGCGTGGTCGCACATCCCGATCCACCCGAGGCGCGCACCCGTCTACCGCGCATGAGATGGCGCCTGCCTGCAGAGCCGCGCGTCGTTCGAGGAATCCGTGACCTCGAGGCGCGCGGCTCTGTCTTGCTCATAGCTCGGGGTAGCGCCGGGCGACCTCGCGGCGGACACGTGCAAGCAGCACCGCGATGTCCGCCGGCGCGATCCGGGCCTTCGTGTCGCCGGCACGTCGCCGGAGCGCGGCCTCGACCGCCGGCAGGGCCGGGTCCTGCAGGAGCGCCCAGCGGGCCGCCACCGTCTTGGAGCAGTGAACGCCCTCGACGGCGAACGTCCAGATGCGGCAAGCCGTCAGGGTCATCAACCCCGCGTGCTCGGCGTCCTCCGTGAGCTGCTGCCAGCGCTCGAGAACCTCGTCTCCGTACGCGACGACCCACTCGTCCGGGATCGCCCCAACGACGGCCCTGGGCTCGGGGCCGACGAGGCTTCGAC
>Ga0081540_1003133_pt1 | contig 13221 bp, 7 predicted proteins | sample TabmetS2T1R1_FD_71024 | JGI IMG/M metagenome (GOLD analysis project Ga0081540, IMG submission 71024) | Tabebuia heterophylla rhizosphere microbial communities from the University of Puerto Rico - S2T1R1 | ecosystem: Host-associated > Plants > Roots > Rhizosphere ... | reverse complement strand
GTCCTTCTGTCCGTGGACAACGAAGTTGTTGATTCCATCCTTGACGTAGGGGGTTCGGTTCTCGCCGTTAAACAATTTTTTGTTGTTCGTTTCGTTCTCAGTGAACAGCAGCGCCGGCTTGCCCTCGCAATGAAGATGGCGCTCGCCAAGATCGGACTCGCTCACTTTCACCACCGCGCTTTTCCCGGCCACGGCCTTCAGTGAAGGCCGCGGGTTGTCGCGACCCCAGGACCACCGGTTGCGGAACCAAAGCGTGGGCAGCACATGCAGCTGGGCGGCTTCCGGACCGCGATTATGAATGGTGATCTGAACCAGGATGTCCTCAGGCGATTCCTTGGCGTACTCCACGACTACGTCGAAGTAGCGGTCGTCGTTGAAGACTCCGGTGTTGATCAGTTCGTATTCGAACTCCTGCCGACTGCGCTGGTTACCTTTGAGCAGTTGTTCGTACGGGTAGGCAGCCTGCGGATACTTGTACAGGTACCTCATGTACGAGTGCGTCGGCGTGCTATCGAGGTAGAAGTAATACTCCTTCACGTCCTCGCCGTGATTCCCCTGGCTGTTGGTCAGTCCGAACAGCCGCTCTTTGATGATGGGATCCTTCCCGTTCCAAAACGCAAGCGCAAAGCAAAGCCGCTGCTTGTCGTCGGAAATGCCGGCCAATCCGTCCTCGCCCCAGTGATACGCGCGCGACCTCGCCTGGTCATGGCTGAAGTAATCCCACGCGTTGCCGTTGTCGCTGTAATCTTCGCGCACCGTGCCCCACTGGCGTTCACTTAGGTAAGGTCCCCACTTCTTCCAAGGGGTCTTTGAGTCGCGCGCAGCCTCGAGTCGTTGTTGTTCCTTGTTCACATGGCTTCTCGTGTTTCAGATGGGTGTTGATTTAAACATGCTTTCTACAGTTCGATAGTTGGTGAAACAAACTGGCGTTCAACGAGGGCCCCTGAGATTGCTCCAACCAGATCCGAGGCGAGCCGAGACTTGACCACATAGGCCTCAGCGCCTAAAGCGAGTGCTTCGCGCGCGAAGTCAGCATCCTCCGAAACACTCAGAAAGACCAATTTGCTCCGGCAGCCGGACTGCTTAAGCCGGCGTGCAGCCTCGAAGCCACCCATGACCGGCATGGATACGTCCAGCACGATAACATTCGGATGAAGTCGCTCAGCCTGATCCAGCAGTTCCAAACCATTGGTCGCTGTGCCCACCACTTCGTGGTCCCGTTGCAACAAGCTCGCTGTCTCAGCCAGCAGAGCCGGATGGTCGTCCGCCAGCAGAATCCGTGGTTTGGTTGAAGGGTTCAAAGTGATCCTCGCACGGTAGACATCCAATGTAAGCAAAGCCGATCCCTAGCGGATACTGTCAAAACTCACAGGATGGAATATTGAGTTTTGAAACTCCCGACCGCCGTCTTACGGGCGCCCGAGCCCGCGCTTGACCGCGTATTGAATTAGCTCTGCAGTCGTTTTCACCCCGAGGTGCTCCATCATGGTGTACTTGTGAAAGGCCACTGTGCGGGTGCTAACACCAAGGACGTCCGCGACCTGCTTCATCAGCAGGCCTTCCGCGAGCAGTTGCAACACTTCCTTCTGCCGGGCGGTCAGCTTCTCGCCTTCGCGGCGACGAGCGCGTTTCAGAAACACCCCCATTGGCTGCCCCTTTGTCAACAGGGGGGTGACATAGCAGCGGCCCTCAAGCGCCTGCTGAATCGCCGAAAATAACTCCGAAGCGGCCGAGTTCTTCAATAGAAAACCTGATGCTCCCAGCAGGATGGCTTCGGCTGCCAAATCCGGGTCCTCGTTAACCGTGAGAAATACCCACCGCGTGTCGGGCAGCCTGGGCTGAAGTTGCCGGCAGACTTCGATGCCATTCAATCCAGGCATCGAGATGTCGAGCACAACGACATCGGGCTTGAGCTTCTTCGCTGCTTCCAACAGCGCGCGTCCATTGGACACAGCGCCCACTATTTCGAAGGTCGGCGTCAGCAGTTTTCGGAATGCTTCGAGAAGGATCGTATGATCGTCGGCCAGAAGGATCCGCGGAAGGGATTTCATATATGGTATTCCATTGGCGATGGAACGCGGGCTTCGACTCGCGTGCCTTGTCCGGGCTCTGATTTCACTGAGACTTCTCCCTGCACCAGCCGGACTCGTTCGTGCATGCTCACAAGTCCCAGCGAACCGCTGCCGTGTTCTGCTCCCGTTTCAAAACCTTTGCCATCGTCAGTGACAACCAAACATATTCCATTCCCAGTGGTCTCCAGTTCGACGGTCGCTCTTTTTGATCCGCTGTGCTTTACCACATTCTGGATCGCCTCCTGGGCCACACGGTAAAGGCACAATGCCGCTTCCGGGGGTAATTCGCGCGGCACATCGCGCGCATCGAAACATACCTCAATACCGTGAGCGCGCTCGATCTCCCGGCAAAAACCTCCAAGAGCAACAGCTAGTCCCAATTGCGTCAGCTTGGCCGGATGTAAACCGTGCGAAATACGGTGCACCTCGGCCGAGAGTGCTTTTGCCTCTTTGGAAAAGTCCTGCAAACGCTCATTGATCTGCACGGGAGCCTCCGGTAAGCGCTGGCCGAACATCTCAATCTCGATGGACAGTAGGGCTAGGTTCTGACTCAGGCCATCATGAAGTGCTCTGGCCAGCCTGGCTCGCTCTTCCTCGTGGGCGTGCAGGAGTCTGCCGCTCAACTGCTGTGCGGTTTCCTCAGCTCGTTTTCGAGTGGTTACGTCAACGCAAGCCCCCAGGAGTCGCTTCGTTTCGCCGTTGCCCGTTACTTCCGGCCGTCCACGAGCTGTCACCCAGCGCTCGACGCCATCAGGGAGGATAACGCGATACTCACACACGTAATCATTCCCGGTCTCGAGAGCATGCCTGACCGCGAGTTCCACAGCCGCGCGGTCGTCCGGGTGAACCCGTTGGAGAAAGGTTTCGTATCGTATGACAGCTCTCGCTGGGAACCCAAACATGCGGCGGCAGTTCTCCGTAGCCCAAACTTCATTTGGTGCAATGTCCCACATCCACATCCCAATTTCCGCCGCTGCTGCTGCCAGGCTGAGCCGTTGCTCGCTCTCGCGGAAAGCACGCTCCGCTCGCCGCCGCCTGACCGAGTTCGCAACCAGAAAAAAGATTAGCACGGTTTCAAGAGTAAGAACCGCCAGGGCTCCCAGGATGTACCATTTATACGATTCCCAAAGGGTGGGTTGTCGGAAACGGATCGTGCTCCCCGCAGGCAGACGCGACTCGGGGATATTCCACCGCTGCAACTCGCGCCAGTCGTAAACCGGTTTCCCGGTGCCCTGTACTTCAATCCTGATATCACCAGCGGTTTCCCCACGCAGGATCCGCACGGCAACGCTGGCCGTTTTGTTGCTCAGTTCTTCGATTGCCAGCAGTGGACCACCAACAACGCCTTCGCCCATTTGGGTGTCATGAAAACCGAAGACAGGGGCATTAGCCACAGCATGAAGTTCCGTGATCGCGTGGAACTGGGTGTATGGAACCCCCTCCCCATCGATGGTCAATATGGCGTAGAAGATGACGGAATGTGATGGAAGCGCAGCGGCCCGCTGGAGCACTTTCGCGAACGGCAATCCGTTGAGCCAGAGAAAATCAACTCGATTGGTGAACGGTTGAAACTCGCGCTGAAATTCGCCAAGCCAGAACTTCTCCAACGGGGAATCGCCGATCACGACGGCCACGTGAGTCGTGTCTGGAAGCAAATCAAGGATGTACCGTAGCACCAGTTGCAAATCATGGTGGATTGCAACGGCAGCGTCGTTGGTCGTTAGGGAACTAACGTTGAGAAGACGATCATCGACGCATGAAATCAGCATCGGGATTTTAGCGAGCAGGTCTTTTCGATGTTCTTGCACGAAACGGACGGCCGGGCCACCGATGGGCACTACCAAGTCCAGAGGATGCTCTGCAAAGAGCGAGGTCAAGTAATCGACAAGCCGCCCCTCCGACGCGCCCCCCGCGAAACGAACACTCTCCAAGGCGACGTCATAAAATTCCACCGGCTGACCAAGTTCCCTCGCTAACCGGGTCCGAAAGGCCTCAGAGAATGAGGCATAGGGCTCAAAACCTCTGCCGAAAGAATGCAACAACAGTATGCGCTTCGGAGTGGCCCCTGCAGCGTTCCAACTCATCAAAACTGCCACGAGAACGCCAAGGAATGGACGCAACCAAGCTGCTCCGCGGTTCAAGCGGATTGAACCGGCTAAGTTCTTTGCCTCTCGCGGTGACAAGCTCTAGAATGCTTACCATTGGATTGCGCGGGGAGTCAATTGTCTTGAGAAGTCCGTATTTGAACATTGCGGGACTTCGTTAGACCCCAAGCCTCACGCACACGCGGTGCAGGGGTTGCAAAAATCCTGCTGCGGGTCTGTGCGGCATGAGGCCGAGTAGGTCAGCGTGCTGTCGAGGTAGAAATAGTATTTCTTCACGTCCTCGCGATGATTGCGCTCGCGCTGTTGTCAGCCCGAATAGCCGCTCCTTGAGGATCGGCTCTTTCCCGTTCCAGAGTGCAACCGAAAAGTCGAGACGCTATTGCGTGTCATTGCCTAACAAGTCTGCGCCGCGTGCCGAGCTTTAAGCGCGGCTGCGTGCGCCCGTAAGACCGGCTGCCGGCAGTTTCAAAACTTAATTTTCCACCTGTGAGTTTTGACAGTATCCGCTGCGATCCTGCTTTGGTTACAGTTGATGTCAATAACCGTTCTGGCATGACTTTGATCACTGCAACCAAACCACGGATTTTGCTGGCGGCCGACCATCCAGATATTCGGGCTGAGACAGCGAGCTTGTTGCGGCGGGACCACGAGGCGACCATCAAGATGCAACGCAGTGTCCATTTTTTGGCCGAAACCTAAAGATGACGGCGCCTTGCAAAAGCAGTGCAGTCCATTGGACCAACGTCCTATTTCGTCCTGGACATTAACTTAGTACTTATTCGCTATTTATAGAAGAAACGGATCTCGCAAATGGTTTAACTATTAAATTCACCGCACAAAAATCATGGCTACTCAATCGTCAAAAACATCCAAACAACCATCTCGTCATTCCGTCGGCATGTTTAGCGCCGGCGAGGCTCGGTGCGATCGCTGGCAGGAAATGGCTCATGCCGCTCAGACCCTAGTCGCTCAGTCCTCCTCCGGTTCTCCCAGCAACCAAATGCTGGCGGACGTGGAAGCTCTACTCGCGCCGCTTAGCGTTCTCGAGACCTTTCGCGCTTACCCTGGAGAAGCAATGATGAGTGCGCTGAAAGAGGCGCTGGCTCGCAGCGACTACTCCACTTTCTCGAGAATCACCAACCGCATCGCCAAGGCGATTATCACGGGTTCCTATCGTCGTTCTCCGAGCGCGTGGAAACCCGGCGACGAAGGAGAGAAGGAAGCGACCGATCGGCTCCTGAAGGACTACTTCGAGACTGGCGATTTAACGAAGCCTTATTTCGAGATGCTGCTCGTTAGCGACGATCCCACCCCGGAACAGGTGCGCCAGGGGCGTAACGAACTGCGACAGTTGCGCCGGCCGGAAGACCCGTTTGTGTATGAAGCGGTCACGGTGCCGAGTTTTGAAGACGCGGTCCTTGCCGTGGTCATGAACGCCGATCTGCAGGCGGTTGTTATTAGGGATAACTTTCGTTTCAAATCCCAGTTCGATGCACCGCTGTTGCGCACTTATCTCGAGCAACATATGTCGCAGGAATGCGGCTCGCTTGAACCAAAGGACTACGGAGTAGCTCTCGCACGAGTCATCGGGAAGATCCGTCCTGAGCTGGACGTATATCTCATAGTGGATAGCTCGGTGGAGAAGGTAGCGAGCCACCTCGATTCCAAGAACATTCGCAGGATCTTCTACGGAATCGAAGACCTGATGGAGATTCACCTCGCTGTTATGGAAGGTGTGAACCAGCGTTACGACACACCTTACTTTAATAACCTGAAGAACTATGCGCGCCGGCCGATTGGAACTTTCCACGCCTTACCGGTGGCGCGAGGCAAGTCGGTCTTCAACTCGCATTGGATTCGCGACTTTGGTCATTTCTACGGGGCAAACATCTTCCTGGCCGAATCGTCAGCCACGACCGGCGGGTTGGATTCGCTGCTCGAACCGACGGGCAACATCAAAGTTGCTCAGGAGAAAGCGGCCCGGGCTTTCGGTTGTAAGCATTTGTTTTTCGGGACGAATGGCACTTCCACCTCGAATAAGATAGCGGTCCAGGCGATCGTGCGTCCGGGTGACATCGTGCTCGTCGACCGCAACTGTCACAAGTCCCATCACTACGGGCTGGTGATCTGCGGGGGGCAGCCGCTTTACGTCGAGGCTTACCCGCTGACGGAGTATTCGATGTACGGCGCAGTGCCTCTTAGAACAATTAAAAAGGCCTTACTGGAGCTGAAGGCAGAAGGAAAACTCCACCGCGCCCGCATGCTGTTGCTCACCAACTGCACCTTCGACGGTCACATATATCATGTGCAGCGATTCATGGAAGAGGTGCTGGCGATCAAGCCAGACATCGTCTTCCTCTGGGATGAGGCCTGGTCTGCCTATAGCCGGTTCTCTCAATTCCACCGCATGCGTTCTGCCATGGGAGCCTGCGAGGCGCTGCGAGAGCGTTACGCCTCCGATGCCTATCGCGCCGAGTATGCAGCATTTAAGAAGAAACACGGCAAGATTGATCCAAAGAACGCGAAGTTACTTGATACGCATCTCCTGCCTGACCCCGACGCGGTGAAGCTGCGGGTCTATGCGACGACCTCGACGCATAAGTCGCTCTCCTGTTTCCGTCAGGGTTCCTACATCATGGTGAATGATGACTGCTGGGAGAGCACGGAGGCGGCATTTAAGGAAGCATTTTTCGCCCACACCAGCACCTCGCCCAACCTGCAGCTCATTGCCTCGCTCGATCTCGCCCGTCGCCAGGCGGAGCTGGAAGGCTATGAACTGGTAGGTCGCGCCATCGAGCTATCACTCATCCTGCGTCGTGAGGTAAACAAGCATCCGCTTATCTCGAAGTATTTCAGGATCGCAACTAATGCACAAATGGTGCCCGCGCAGTACCGCGCCAGCGGGCTCGAGGATTTCCATACCGAAGGCGTAACCTGGAAGACCATTTATGATGCCTGGACGACAGACGAATTCGTTTTGGATCCGACCCGGATCACACTCCTGTGCGGGTCCGCCGGCTTCGACGGCACGGCGTTCAAGGGACTACTCGCGAGTAAGTTCGACATCCAACTCAATAAGACCTCGCGTAACAGCGTCCTGCTTCAGACTAACATCAATAACACCCGGAGTGACATCGCCTACTTGATCAAGGTATTGGCCGACATCTCCCGCGACCTCGAACATAAGCTGAGTCGCGACCCGGAAGAGAAAGCGGCTTTCGATGCTCGCGTGAAAAGTCTTATTACCGATGTCCCGGACCTGCCGAACTTCAGCCGCTTCCACGATGCCCTTCGCGAGAATCCGCGCGGCAAGACTAATGAAGGCGACATGCGCACCCCCTTCTTCCTCGCCTATGACGCAGAGAACTGCACGCATGTGAAACTCGACAGCAAGGAGATTGATGACCTCGTTAGGCGCGGTCAGGCTGTATCGGCAAAATTCGTGATCCCTTACCCGCCCGGCTTTCCCATCATGGTGCCGGGCCAGGTCATCACGAAGGAGACCATCGACTTCATGCGCAAGCTCGATGTGAAAGAGATCCACGGCTATCAGGCCGCCTTAGGTCTGGAGCTAATCAGGCCGGACAAGCTCGGTGCGAGGCGCAAGAAATCCGGTGCAAACGGAAAGAAAAACGGGGCAGTCCAGCGCAGGGCAGTTGCGCGCAAGAAATCCTAACGAGTTAAGAAAGGTTACCTACTATGATGAACTGGTTCTTCGAAACGCTGAAACAGTACCCGGAGATCGCGATTTTTCTGACGCTAGCTCTCGGATACTACTTTGGTAAATTCACCTTCAAAGGTATCGGACTGGGAGCAGTGACTGCCACCCTGCTGGCCGGCGTCCTGATTGGACAGCTTGGGATCAAGATCTCGCAACCCCTCAAGGCGTTTTCTTTTCTGATGTTCCTTTTCGCGGTCGGTTATGGGGTCGGGCCCCAATTCGTTCGCGGCATAGCCAAGGATGGCCTGCCGCAGGCTATCTACTCGGTCGTACAGTGCGTGCTTAGCCTGGCGAGCGTCGTCGTCATTGCCAAGCTGGTCGGCTACGATCTGGGCTACTCCGCTGGCCTGTACGCGGGATCGCAGACCATCTCCGCCTCGATGGGTCTCGCAACGGACGCCATCAACCGGCTGGGCATGGAGGCCGACAAAGCCAAAGCTGCCCTCGACGCGATGCCGATCGCCTATGCCGTGAGCTACATGTTTGGCACCGTGGGCTCGGCGATCGTGATCGCCATTATCGGCCCGAAGCTACTCGGTATCGATCTCGTCGCAGCCTGCAAGGATTACGAGGAGAAGCAAGGCGGCGAGAAGGAGTTGGGCGGTCCGGGCACGGCCTGGACTCGCTTTGCGCTGCGCGCCTACAAGGTGCAGTCGGGTGGCAAGGCCGCCGGTCTGCGCGTCACGGAGGCTGAGTCGCTGGTGCCAGATGCGCGCCTCTTCATTCTGCGCATTCGGCGCGGGGACGAGATCATGGATGCGACCGCGGACACCGTCCTGGAGGAAGGCGACGTGGTGGCGGTCGCAGGCAAGCGCGAAGTGCTGGTGAACACCCTCGGGGCAGAGGCGGTCGAAGTCGAGGACCGCGAACTGCTCGCCGTGCCTGTGGAGGGCGTCGACGTCCTGGTGACGAAGAAGGATGTAGACGGCAAGACGCTCGAGGAGCTGGCGACGCGCCCGGCGGCACGCGGCGTGTTCCTGCGCAAGATTACGCGCGGTGTTACCGCCACCGATATCCCCATCCTGCCGAAAACCGAGATCAATCGCGGTGACTTGCTCACCCTTGTCGGTCGCACGGAGGATATTGCCGCCGCCACCAAGATGCTGGGTGTCGCCGACCGTCCGACCGATGTCACCGACATGGCGTTCGTCGGCGCGGCGATCGTGGTCGGCGGCCTAATCGGCGCGCTGGTCTTCAAGGTGGCTGGCGTGCCACTCACTCTGTCGACCGCCGGTGGCGCGCTGATCGCCGGGATCATCGGCGGATGGCTGCGCTCGGTGCGCCCGTCCTTTGGACGTATTCCGACACCCACCGTCTGGTTTATGAACTCGGTCGGCCTCAACATCTTCATCGCCATCGTCGGCATCTCGGCCGGTCCGGGTTTCGTCGACGGTCTGAAAACGCAGGGCGTCGGCCTGTTCCTGTGGGGCGCGCTCGCCACCACGGTCCCCCTGGTTCTCGGCATGTTCATCGCCAAGTACGTGTTCCGCTTCCACGACGCGCTCAACCTCGGAATCGTTTCCGGAGCGCGCACGACGACGGCATCGCTTGGCCTGGTCTGCGACCAAGCCAAGAGCCAAATCCCTGCGCTCGGCTACACCGTTACCTACGCCGTAGGAAACACCCTGCTGACGATCTGGGGCATGGTCATCATCATGTTGCTGTCGTGAGAACACATTTTCCGAACATGATTCAAGAGCAAAAAAAACTATGACAACAACACGCAAATCATCTCGGACTGGAAAGGCCAAGCGACAACCTCGTCGTGGCAGTCGCCCATTATCAGATACTGCGAAACTGAAAGAGTTCGACAAACTCGGTCCGTTCGAGATCAAGGATTTTGTCCAAAAAGTGGCATCGAAAACGGCGCTGGAAAATTCCCTGTCGTACCTGAACGCCGGTCGTGGCAACCCAAACTGGGTCGCCACTGAGCCGCGCGAAGCGTTCTTTCTCCTCGGGCAGTTCGCAGTTACTGAGAGCAAGCGCGTGCTCGACCTGCCACCCGGTGTGGGCGGGATGCCTGGCGCAGCCGGAATTGCCGACCGACTTGAAGCCTGGTTGAAGAAACATGCTGACATGCCAGGTGCATCTTTTCTGCAGGCGATGGTGCCGTGGGCCGTGAAGAAGTTCAGCTTCGACCCCGACAAGTTCGTGCACGAGTTGGTGGATTCCATCATCGGCGATCACTACCCGGTGCCCGATCGGATGCTGGTGCACAACGAACAGATCGTGCATGAGTACCTACAGTGGGCAATGTGCGGAAACCCGCGGCCGAAAGGCACCTTCAAGATCTATGCGGTAGAGGGGGGCACGGCCGCCATGTGCTACATTTTTAAGTCGCTAAAAAGCAATCGAATTCTCAACCCCGGCGACACGATAGCGCTCGGCGTACCGATCTTCACGCCCTACCTGGAGATGGCGCATCTGGAGGACTACGACCTCCATTACGTCGAGATACATGCCAAGCAGGAGGAACGATTTCAGTATCCGGATGAAGAGATCAAAAAGCTCCTCAACCCGAAGATCAAGGCGTTCTTCATCGTCAACCCTGGCAACCCGTTCGCTGTCGCGCTTTCTCCAGACACGATTAAGAAAATCGGCGCTGTGCTCAAGAAGCGGCCCAATCTGATCCTGCTGACCGACGACGTCTATGGCACGTTCGTCCCGGGCTTTCGTTCTTTGATGGGAGAGTTCCCGGAGAACACGATTGGCGTTTACTCGTACAGCAAGTACTTCGGCTGCACCGGCTGGCGGCTCGGAGCGATCGCGGTCCACGAGGACAACATCTTCGACAAGATGATCGCCGCGCATCCCGAGCGAATCAAGAAACTACTGGACAAGCGCTACGGCGGGCTCACGCTCGAGCCGCGCAAGTTCGCTTTCATCGACCGCATCGTTGCCGACAGCCGCGACATCGCGCTTAATCACACGGCTGGGCTGTCGCTTCCGCAGCAGGTCATGATGACACTGTTCTCGCTCAGCGAGCTGATGGACGAAAAGAAGGCCTATCAGAAAGCCTGCCTCGGCATCTGCAAAAAGCGGGTTGAGGCAACGATCGAAGGACTTGATCTCGAAGTCGGTCCAAATCAGTACTTCGACTACTATTACGGCCTGATCGATTTCGAGTTTTTTGCCCGCAAATACCTGGGCGACGCCGTCGTCAAGTGGATGAAGGCGAACGTGCACCCGCTAGACATCACGTTCCGGCTGGCCGAGGAACATGGCATCGTCCTGCTCAACGGCGGCGGCTTTGCCGCTCCCGATTGGTCGGTGCGCATATCCTTCGCAAACCTGGAGAATCATGTCTACGACGATATCGGCCGGGCGGTGCGCACCATCGCGCGCGGATACAGAGAGGCTTATGAGGCAGCTACAGGTAAGACTGCCCCGCCACCCCCGACGAGAACGAAACGCTAGTTCGATTACTTCGCGATGCTGCTGTCTCAAATAGAAGAAAGAAGCGTGCTTGAGCATCAGGTGAATCCTAACCAGAAACACAAATGAAAGCATACAGGCATGTGCCTTGCCTCATCGCGGTGATCGCGTTGACGGTCCCCATCGCTGCCCACGCCAAACCTAAGATCGCGGTTCTTGCTACCGGTGGCACTATCGCCGGTGCGCAGCCTAGCAGTTCCCAGGTCGGTTACAAATCCGGAACATTTTCAGTCGATGACCTGATCAAGGCTGTTCCACAACTGAAAGAGGTCGCCGATTTGACGGGAGAGCAGGTCGCCAACATCGGGAGCCAAACCATGAATCACGATGTTTGGTTGAAGCTGGCGAAGCGGGTCAACGAGGTACTAAAAGACAGTGGCACGGACGGCGTTGTCATTACTCATGGCACTGACACGCTCGAAGAAACGGCCTACTTCCTTAGTCTCGTCGTAAAGAGCGATAAGCCGGTCGTGCTGGTGGGATCAATGCGACCGGCAACTGCAATCAGCGCCGATGGCCCGGCAAATCTTTACAATGCCGTCGCCCTGGCAGCCAGTCCGGAAGCGCGTGGTCGTGGGCCAATGATCGTCATCGATGATGAAATCCACTATGCTCGTGAAGCGCAGAAGACAAACACCACCGAGTTAGACACATTCCATTCCCCGAACCGCGGTCGCGCTGGCGTGATGAGTGTAGGTAAGATCGGGTTCTTTTCGCAGAACACGACCCGCCACACAACCAAGAGTGAATTTACAGTTGACGGAAAGAGTGCAGTCGACCTGCCTCGCGTAGAGATCGTCTACTCCTACGAAAATCTCGGCCCAGAAGTAATTGATTTCCTGGTGAAACAGGGCGTAAAGGGCATCGTGCTGGCCGGCGTTGGCGACGGGAACAGTACGGATGCCGCGATCGCTGCGCTCTCGGCTGCGGCAAAGAAGGGCGTTGCTGTAGTACGATCGAGCCGCACTGGCAGCGGTTTGGTCGCGCGCAACGTCGAAGTTGACGACGACAAGCTGGGTTTCATCGCATCCATGGAATTGAGCCCTCAAAAAGCCCGGATCCTTCTAATGCTCGCACTGATGAACACGAACGACCCGGTCAAACTTCAACAAGTCTTCATGCAGTACTAATCCATGAAACGGTACTCAATCATCAACAACAATACTGAAATGAAACTCAATGAATCTCATGAAGAAACAAGCGTCTTTTGGTAAATACATATGTGCTGTCGCGGTATTCTTCACTGTCTTGTGCCGTGCGGAGGCCCTCGGCCAGCAGGAGGATAACATCGACGTTTGGATGGCCGCTCCGTCTGATCTCTCCTTCGCGGTGACGCAAGTTGTTCCTGACCTAACGATAACGCAAGTCGAACCTACCGACAGCGCACTAACATCTGTTGAGCAAGGCCAAGCGCCCCTCGATGAGTCATTTGATTTCCGCCAATGGCGCTTGGAAAAGCGCCGGCAAGCCCTGAAAGATACAAAGTTCGAATTCAACTTGCGCAGCTTCTATTTCGATCGCAGCGATTTCGATGGTTCAGAGAAACAGGCGTGGGCCATCGGTGGATGGCTGGGAGTGAAGACCGGTTACTTTCTGGACCATGTTGCGTTCGGAGCGACCGTTTACACTTCCAATCCGATATATGCCCCTGACGACAGGGATGGAACGCTCCTCCTGGCGCCCGGGCAGAATGGGTATACGGTCCTTGGCGAGTTCTACACCGAACTCCGGATCGTCAAAGACGTGGGTATTACTGTCGGAGCCAAGGGCTACGACACACCTTTTATCAACCGCAACGATACCCGCATGACGCCAAATACTTTTGAGGCGATTCTTTTGCAGGGCCGCACCAAGCTTGGCAAAAGCAGCAGCGACGACGCCGTAACCC
>Ga0081540_1003132_pt1 | contig 13223 bp, 13 predicted proteins | sample TabmetS2T1R1_FD_71024 | JGI IMG/M metagenome (GOLD analysis project Ga0081540, IMG submission 71024) | Tabebuia heterophylla rhizosphere microbial communities from the University of Puerto Rico - S2T1R1 | ecosystem: Host-associated > Plants > Roots > Rhizosphere ... | reverse complement strand
ATCACCAAATCCACGGTATTTCAGGTCATAGACCTGCCGGTGCTGGCGATAATCTCTCGCAGGTTCTGTTCGGGGTCCCGAGTTGAGAGCCAGCACGCTCAGTCCAGCTTCACAAAGAAGCTTCATGGCCATACCGCCGCCGGCGCCGGTGCCAACCACGATCACGTCATATATCTTGGTTGCCATAATCTTCTCCCTCTAATGCGAAGCCTTAAGGAACGCCACCTGATTCATCGGCGCTGGGTCCCGAAGATGTGCGTGCTCGGGATTATCCGGGTGCGAGCAGCCCGGCATCTTTTCCCACGTGTCTTGCAGCCCTGGATACCCCAGGCTCTCCAGGCCGATCCTGGTCGTGTAGTAGCCAATCACCGTGTAGTCGCGCATAAGATGAAAAAATTCGCGCCCGCTTTCCGTGGCGGACTTGTAGTTGGCCTTGTAGGCAAGCTCTTCCAGCAGCCTGTTCTGCTGTTCTGCGGAGCAGTCCAGAAATCTATTTCCAAATTCGGACTTGCTTCGCGCGTTGAGCCAGCCAAGTCCAAAGACGAACTGTTCCTGGGCATGAGTGCCGGCGTGAATGGCATCCTCAGTGGAACGAATGTCATACGATGTGCTCACAGGAACCTTGTTCGCGACCATGAAGTCAATGAACTCAGCCACCCCGGCCTCCTTCGCACCCGGCGTGTCGTCCGCAGGAATAATCATTTCCGCCAGCCGCTCTACCATCAGGAATTGCGGCTGAGAAAAGAACAGAGGCTGGTAAGCACGTGGTTGCTGTTGGGATTGACCGTCTCCTGCATGGCCACAAGCAAATGCCCAGCGGCTGAAACCAGGAAAAGTTCCGGCCACCGAAGCCAGACCTATATAGCGGAGTATTTCCCGCCGCTCAATTGCTTGCCCGCCCATCGCATAGCCTCCACGGGATCAGTTTCCGGGAGCGGTCCCGTAACTAGTATAAGAAATCTGCATATGTTTGGTCCCTTTTGGCAGCCGACCACGAAGGGCTGAAAGTGCCCAAGCAGCAGAAGCCACGAGAGATGTTAGGGTTGAACGACGGGGCGGCTTTTACATAGTGCGTTCCGTGCTTCGGGTTGACAAAAACAAATGCGCGGGAAGAAATTCATGTGCATGAATCGACGATCATTTCTGTGGTCGTCTGCCGCGTTTGCGGGAGTGGGTATGCTTATCGCGGGAGACGGTGGCGCGGACAATATCCATCCGCACCATCTACCCGCGGCGTCGCTCATGGCGGAGTGCGCCAATCGCTTTCTTGCCGCGCTTGATGCCAATCAGCGGGGCAAAGCGATCTTGCCGTTTGATAGCGACGAGCGCATGAACTGGCACTTCATCCCGAAAGAGCGCAAGGGATTGCCGTTGCGTGAGATGACTCCCTATCAAAAACATCTCGCCGGCGCTCTTCTCGCGGCTGGATTAAGCCAGACGGGGTACATCAAAGCTGTGACAATCATGAGCCTGGAAGACGTTCTCAAGATCATCGAGAGCGATCGCGGCGATGTCCGCAATCCAGAGAAATACTACTTCTCGGTGTTCGGCACCCCATCGAACACTGGCACATGGGGCTACCGTGTCGAGGGTCATCATCTCAGTCAGAACTACACGGTGGTAGATGGCAACGTTGTGGACGGCCCAAGCTTCTTCGGCGCCAACCCAGCCCAGATTCGGGAGGGGCCGCGCAAGGGTCTGCGCACGCTGGCAGGAGAGGACGACCTAGGAATCGAGCTGATTCATGCTCTCGACGAACACCAGCAGAAGATCGCAATCGTGAACCCAACCGCCTACAGGGATATCCTAACCGGCGCCAGCCGGAAGGCAGCTCTACAGGGCCAGCCATCCGGCCTCTCCGCTTCCACGATGAACGCCAGGCAATTCGATGCGCTCATGGCCCTGATGGAAGAATATGCACGCAACGTGCCCGACGAACTTGCAACAAACCGGATAGCCCAGATCAATAACGCAGGGCGGAATATCTACTTCGCCTGGTCTGGTGGAATCAACCGTGAGGACCCACGCTATTACCGCGTCCAGACACCTTCCTTCCTCATCGAGTTTGACGACACGCAAGACAACGCCAATCACATCCACTCCGTGTGGCGCGACTTGACCCACGACTTCGGCCAGGACCTGCTTCAGCAGCATTACAAGACCAGCCACTCATTGAAATAGAGCCCTACCCTGCATTCATGCTTGGCCTCTTTGCTCAATCTGCGGCAGCATCGCGAGACCGGGCTGCATACTGGGGGATCGACGGTGAAAAAAATCCACCACCGCTGATTACGTATCTGACAGCGACTTCTGGTTCAATTCAGCTGGACAGACGTAGTGGTGCCTCCGGAAATTTCGGTTGCGGTCAGCAAATGATCCCATCGATGGCAAGGTGACACAACGACGACACTACAGCAGGCTTGTGCCTACGCGCGACAGTATTTGAGCGCCGTATTCTCGACCCACAACGACGGTTGCGATTACAAGTGCACCTTTTTGGGGAATGACCAGGCCGATGGCACATGACGGTAGCTGGAACATCAATCGGATAGAGCGTGCACGAGGCCTGATCGAACCGAACGTCACCCTTTACGGTGCATTTAGTTTTGCTTTCAAAATTAACCTTTGAGCCGATTGACATACATTCGGACAAGTTGATATCAAGGCTGACAGCACATTGGACACGCATCTTGTGCCTCGCCAACAAGGAGAACTCTCGCGATGTTTACGCCAAAGGGAAAGTTCGGCTGGTACGAACTTATGACGAGCGACACGAAAGCTGCCGGCAAGTTTTACTCTGACGTTGTGGGTTGGACGACCCAGGAGATGCCCGGTGGTGATGGCCCTCCGTACACCACCTTCAACATCGGTGACGTTGGAATCGCGGGCATGTTGAACATCCCCGGACACACAGCTTGGGTAGGTTACATCTCAGTTGAGGACGTCGATGCGCACATAGAAAAAATTGTCGAGGCCGGCGGTAAACTGTGGAAACCCGCAACAGATGTCCCCGGAATGCTTCGCTTCGCCGTCATGTCAGACCCGCAGGGCGCAGCAATTGTGGTCTTCACTCCCAACCCGAAGATGCCCTCGCCGAAACGTCCAGAACCACCGACTCCCGGTACTATTGGCTGGCACGAGCTTTACACGACTGACCTCGAGGGCGGATTCGACTTCTATAACAAGCTCTTCGGTTGGACCAAAGTCAGCGATATGGACATGGGTCCTATGGGCGTCTATCGCATCTTCGATGAAGGGGATCGCAAGGAAATGGGCGACGGTGGGATGATGGCCAAAGCGCCGCATATTCCCGTCTCATGTTGGAACTTCTATTTCAACGTTGATTCCATCAATGCGGCCGTCGAACGTGTCAAGGCCAGCGGCGGGAATGTTTTGAATGGTCCGATGCAGGTACCCGGCGGTAGCTGGATCATTAATGGCCAAGACCCACAGGGAGCCATGTTCTCCTTGGTCAGTAACAAGGAATAAGACACTTCGGCTTCGAAGAGTGGCGGTGTTCACTCGGACCTTGCCGTGCCATGAATGAGCGCATCATGGCACGGCCCAGATGCGCGCAAAATTACCGAATCGCTCAGACATTCGGTGCACACAGTGACCAACCATCGTGAAATCGAGGCCTGATTTCAATCGAAAATCAGAGCGTCAATCATGTTTTCAATTGACCGAGCAATCTGTAAATTGCCGCAATTTCAACACAACAGCTCGCAAGACCCGTGTTCAAGTCAACGATTACCCACCATGCTGCTAGTTGGATCGGGCGAGGCCGATGACCAGCTCCCACAATACTTTCTGTTTCTCTTCTCTCCTTCTTCGGTCTAGTCGGCGGACGGTTAGAACAAGCGCTGCCGGCAGCCATCGCAGGTCGGCGTTAATTCCCGCTCCGCAGGGCTGAGTATGGGCATCGCGTTCGTGGATCGGTTCGCCGCTAGTGATTCACGCCAGGAAGGTCTCGGCACGTACGGTGATCTGATGTTGATTGCCGCACATGCGGCGCATCACAGGCTAGAAAGGGTGTGCGCGTCTCGGTACAACCCTCCTCCCCCGTCAGCGCCTCGAACAGACCTACGCCCTTCGGCCACAACACTCAAAAAATCAGATGGAGCGAGTGGCGCCCATCCACTACCGCATCAGTAATCAGGCGTTGATCAAAGCTCGCCAACTGACCTCCGTGTGCACGAGCAAGGGCGAGTAAATAGCTGTCAGTAACTTGAGAGGAGTCCAAAAGTCGACGTGTGTTCAGGTGATGTTGATCGAGCAGCGAGATATCATCCGGCCAGAATGCATGGCCGGGCAATTTGCGCAGCGATGCCAAAATTGCACCCACTGCGGCAGGAGTGCCGGGAGAGTTTGGATAGCGAGGATGACCAACGATACGCAACAATCCATTTTCAGTTAATGGACAGGTTGCCCAGGCGTCGGAGCCTTTCGATGAGAACCACTCATGTGCACGGTCATGTTGAATGTGACCCGGATCGATAAGGGCAATCAGTACGTTGATGTCCAGGAGAAACCGAATCACGGAAGCTCCTCGCGGAGTTGTTGAACAAGCTCTGAACTGACCGGTGGAGCTCCTTTCCTAACCCTGAGCAGGGGCACGCCATTTCTAGTTTTAAGCTTCAATTCGGTGGGAGTCAGTGCCCGTCTAGCCAGATCCGAGATCACTTGACCAATCGACTTGTTTTCCATAGCAGCCATTTCTTTGGCAGCGCTCAGAACGTCGTCGTCGATGACCAGAGTAGTCCTCATAATCCCTCGCATCAAACATCATACATCAGATGCAATGACACTGAACAGCGAATATCCATCCTGTTCCACTCCAAGGAGACTAAGGAAAACCAAGCACATTGATCTTTCTTGCTGAGTGGAGGCAACATTGCTACGCGGGTGGTTCTGGTTTGATTAGTTAATCTCCGGAGAAGCTGATGTTGAGGCAGTTGACGGGTACGTTGGCACTTTTGTTGGCGGCAATGCTTAATGCGCAGAATACGGCTCCGACTGCGCCAAACGAATTCCACGGCACGTACGAAGAGCTGAGCCCCGCGCAAAAGGAGCTGATTGACGAATGGTATGCCGAGTACAACCAGATGACGCATGACAAGTCGCAGCCCAGCGAGTACAACCAGTTCTCCCAGTCAACCCGCACCACCTTCGAGGCAGTAACCCACGCGCTGATGACGACTGAGCTGACCGACAAATCCGGAAAGTCCTTGGGAAGCGCCTTGACCCTTGTGCAGTCGATTGAAGCGATCAACGGAAAGGTTCCGCGTGCGCGCGGTGATCTTCAATTCCGCATCTATGTGGTGCTCAAACCTGACGCCCTGCAGAAGCTGAAAGTCTCCAGGGAGTTCTTTCGCGACCGCGATAACACGGTTTATCACCATGGCTACCCGTTGAACTATCGACAGGACGGCGGTACCCCTTCGATTCAGGTCTCCCTCGCGAAAGATACTCGCCACGCCGATATCGACGTGGACTACCGCTCCTCCAAATTCCCCAAGGCACTTATAAACGGACACCTCACCGCTGCCAATTCTGATGTCCGCGCAGGAGGAAACACGCAAAAGCACCTCCAGCGATGGAATGGGCTGACCGATTGGTGGCAGAACCTATTCGGTTTCCCCGAAGAACTAGAACCTTCAGAGAACACCACCACGGAAGGCGAGATACCTGCGATACCACGAAAGGGCGATGACAAGGTTGAGGCCGCGGCCGCCGATTATCTTACCGCCTGGCTAGTGGAACAAAAACCCAATTTATCTGCCGCGTACCTGTCATCGCTCTCGTATTCATGCCTAGGGGAGTACGGCCCGGACTCGGGCAAAGTCGTCAGTGCCGGGGTCGCTCCTTACCTTGCAGCAAACGAGATGGCAGCAGTGAACCGCGTAATGGGAAAGGTCAACACTCTGCAGGATGCTGTTGAGCCCTTAAGATTGCACGACCAGAATCTAAAACCGGTGAAACAGCGCCAGGAGACAGCGTTCTCGCTCTACCAGGTTTCCAACGGACTGGCCGCAGAGTTCATCTGCGATCCCGAGCGCGCTTTTGACGACTTCGACAAGATGAGAGCCGAAGGAAGTGCGAGCAAGTATGGGAGCTATTTTGCGTCCGTTTTTCGTCTGAAGGGGCGGAAAGCAAAGAGTGACGCGGTCACGTTGCTCTGGGGAAAAGAGGGGAAGTACTGGAAAGTGCTTGCTTGGGACGTGGAGCCCGAAGAAGCAACATCGGGCAAGACACCCGATATGCGGCGGCGGCGTGTGCCTGCCAAAACCAGGTCCCCCGAAATCCAGATGAGCGCTGACCCCGAGTTCGTGCAAGCCTCGCACGACTTCTTACATTCATGGCTTGTGGCCGACAACTTTGACCACGCTGCAACCTACTTTTCTCAGCGATCTAACAACTGCGTCCTAAATTACCTTCCACCTGACGAGCAGGCACCATCTACTTCCGCCGACTACGCCGCCTATGTTCGCCGTGCAATCATTAGCGTCGGCAAGGATGTTGGTCCAGTTCAGCATTTGCGCGATGCCATGGAACCGGTCCAACCGGAGCATGACGACCTTAAAGTATTGCCGCGCGAGGGTGAAGGTGCCTACACCGTGGTTGCTCTTCCCGATTACCTCGCGGAACTGTTCCTGTGCGACAAGGAGTCGTCGAAGCATCCCTACGATGTGTCGCCGGATGCGGAGCGGAAGGCCTACGGCAACCACTACGCCGTACTATTCAGCTTGCGTACTCCTGGCGAGCACTCCGCTGCTTTAACCCTGCTCTGGGCTAAGGAAAGCGAGAAGTGGAAGATCATCTCGTACGAATTGCTGGCGCCGTGAGGCGCTCGCAGCCTACCGATGTGCCGACCAGAAGTAAGAGAGTGAACTGACTGGGGAGTCTGAGTCAGATAAGGTCAAATAGCCGACCAGTCAGGATACGGAACGGCCCTTGCATTTGTGCCACAACTGAAACTCCGAAATTAATGGATATTGACAACTCAAGGCCGCCATATTACTTTGCATTGTAAAGTGAGTGGCGATGAACGACCTGCACAAAGCGCTGGGTGACATCAGCAGTATTCGCAGACAAATGGCAGATACAACCGAGTTTCGTGGCTACGGTCCTACGACACTCGCTGCTACGGGTGCTTTTGCGATTCTGGCTGCGATAGTACAGGCACTCTGGCTCCCCGATGCAGCCAAGCATATTTCGGCTTACCTGGGCATTTGGGTTGCGACAGCTGTATTGTCAGCGACTTTAACGGGTGTCCAGATGTATACGCGCACCCGCCGCATTCATTCAGGATTATCGAACGAAATGCTCCGCATGGCGGTAGAGCAGTTTCTGCCGGCGGTGGCTGCAGGTTTGCTGTTGACACTGGTATTCCTGCACTACGTACCGCAGGCTTCATGGATGCTTCCGGGAATGTGGCAGATCATCTTCGGACTTGGAGTTTTTTCCTCGTGCCGCTTCTTGCCGCGTCCGATGGTTGTCGCAGGTGCCTGGTATCTGCTCACCGGGCTCAGCTGCCTGGCAATGGGAGGCAATCGTGCGCTCTCTCCGTGGACAATGGGAATTTCCTACGGGGCCGGTCAGCTGCTGGTCGCTACAATCTTGTGGCTTCGCTCTTCGGAGGCTGAAGATGAAGTCTAAATCTCCATCGAGCGAAGGCCGCTTTGCCTATGAGGGATTGGATCGTGTGATCCACGAGCGCGCTCGCCTCAGCATCCTGACCTCCCTGGTCACAAATCCGAAAGGATTGACTTTCAACGATCTCAAGCAGCTATGTGCGCTTACTGATGGCAACCTGAGCAGGCATCTGGCTGTACTGGAAAAAAGAAAAATGGTCGAGATCCAGAAAGGACATGAACACAATCGGCCGCTGACTGTCTGCCGTATCACATCCTCCGGTCGCAAACGCTATCTCGAATACCTCTCCACGCTCGAGCAAGTAATTCGAGACGCGGCCAAAGAAACGAAGGATGAACCAGCAGGCAGCTCAGTACAAAGATTGAGCCCATCAAGGGCATAATTTTTTTGTAGCAATACTTTGCATTGCAAAGTACTTTGCAATATGGAGAACGCAGATGAGTGATTTTTCGGTTTTGCAATCAAACCTGCAGGGGCGGATCAAGTCTCGATCGATGGGTGTGAAACTGATCGTCGTGTGTGGGCTGGCCCTGCTCATGACCATTCCAGCGTTTTTTGTAAGCGGGTTGGTGAATGATCGAACCAAGCGCGAGGCCGACGTCATCAAGGATATAAGTGATCACGTAGGTGGACGGCAGACATTTCTTGGGCCTGTCCTTGCCGTACCCTACAGTATTCCGCCTCAATCTCCTGCCGATTCTGGAAAGCGCGGTATTTATCTGGTCTTTCCCGTGCGAGGGTCTGCCCTGCTCAAAACCGCCACAGAAGAGCGACACCGTTCACTGTTCAGGGTACCGATCTATCAAGCGGACTTGAGATTCGATGCTACCTTCGACCTCACGGGAGTGCCTAATGCGGCGCCACAAGGCGCAGAACTCGACTGGAAACGCGCTGAGATCGTAGTAGGTGTGAGCGATGCGCGGGGAGCCCTGGCCGACGCTACGTTGAGCACTGATGCGAAAACTCAGACTCTGGTGCCAGCTGAAATTGCCGAGAGCATTTGCATTGGTGGAAACCAGAACCATCCAGTCAAGTTGTCCTTATTCGGAGCGAAAATCGACGACATCGCAAAGCCAAACGCACAGTTCCATGCGGCATCTACCTTGCGATTCTCCGGCGCGGAACGAATTGCAGTGCTCGCCTACGGCAACACAACTCACGTAACCGCACAGGGGGACTGGCGAAATCCAGGGTTTGATGGAGGCATCCTGCCCGTCAACCGCAACATATCCAACTCCGGCTTCACTGCCGAATGGACTGTGCCCTTCATCGCACGCGGGGTGCGTGCCGAAGGCACAGACGATTCCATCACAGGACTCGACGCGACAGCATTGGGCGTGTCCTTCATCGAAGTAGCAGACCCTTATCAGTCGGTTAGTCGTTCTCTGAAATACGTGCTTCTCTTTCTAGGTCTGGTCTTTCTTTGTTACTTCGTCTTTGAGGTCACAACCGGCAAACGGATTCATCCTGCGCAGTACATTCTCGTCGGCATTGCCCAAATCATCTTTTATCTACTTCTCTTGTCCTTGGCGGAGAGAATCGGCTTTGACTATGGATTCACGGTCGCGGGTGTCGCAACCGTGAGTTTGCTCTCGCTGAATGCTTCCTGGATATTCGCAAGCCGGCTACAGGGCGCGAGAGCCTTGATCATCTTTACCTTGCTTTATGCATTGATCTACCTCTTACTACGGCTTGAGGACAACGCATTGCTCGTCGGTTCGATTGCCAGCTTCCTGGCAGTAGCCGCGGCGATGTACCTGACTCGCAGAATTGACTGGTACAGTTCGCTTCCTGCGACGAGCGCTCCTGCACAGACCACTCCATTGGCTCCGGGAAATACCCTATGAATGCGACGCAGAACGAAAGATTACACGTAGCGGCCACCACGGATGGCAATGGGAATCGCTGCGGTGCAGCGTGTTGTGGAACGAGCAGACGCTTGGATCTAGTTTGATAGAAGATCAAATCTCATGCTTTTTGAATCGATCAATCAAGCGGTCGCAGGCACGCACTGTGATGGCCATCATGGTAAGCGTTGGATTCTGGCATCCGGACGAGACGAAACATGCTCCGTCCATAGCGAAAACATTATTCACGTCGTGTAGCTGGCAGTAGGAGTCTGTAACCGAAGTCTTTGGGTCGCTTCCCATCCGCGCCGTACCAAGCTCGTGGATTGCCATGCCAGGCTCAGCAACCGCCGACCGTATCTCGATATTTTTCGCACCAGCCACCTCAAGCATCTCTGCGGCTGTGGCTGCAGCGTCTTCGTGCAGGAGCCTTTCGTTTTCTCCGTGTGTCATGGAGATGTGGAGCGCAGGAATACCCCAGGCGTCTTTTAGATTTGGGTCGATTGAGACAAAGTTTTCATCGCGGGCAAGCGATTCGCCGAATGCGCCAAACGAAATCCGGTACGATCCTGTCTTTACCGACTGCTTGTAAGCCGCGCCGAAGCCTTCGGCCTCAAAGTTGAATGTAGAACCTGCCGAGCCTTGGAATCCATAACCACGAATAAAATTTGGCTGCTTGGTTCCCTTCGACGTGTTGCGGTAGCGAATGATGTAGATGCCGTTGGCGCGATGCGGGCTGCTGTAGGCCTCTGGTGCATCTTTGAACTGCGGAAACTCTGCGGCTGCTCCCGCCCCCGTGGAGTGGTCCATGAGGCCGCGTCCGAGGAGCCCACTTGAGTTGCCCAGACCAGTCGTGTGGCTTCCGCTCTTCGAGTTCAGCAGAATGCGCGTTGATTCAAGCGCTTGTGCGCAAAGGATAACTGTCTTGCCCCGAATCGTCTTTGTCTGTCGTGTCTTCCCATCGACAAATGTGACACCCGAAGCAAGATTCGTGGCCGGATCAATCTCGACATTTGCCACGATTGCATTCGTCAGCAGCGTGCATTTACCTGTCTTGAGCGCATCTTTTACCGTCGTGAACGGACTGCTGAAATATGAATACGAGATGCAACCGCGCTCGCAGGTTCCGCAGTAGTGGCACGCGGACCGGCCATTGTGCGCTTCTGTAAGAATTGCCGTGCGGCCAATCGTCACGGTTCTGCCGAAATTTTTGGCAACCGTCTCACGAAAATGTAATTCCCCGCAGGTCATCTTCATCGGGGGTAGAAAATGTCCGTCGGGCAGGGCATCGTTTCCTTCGGCCGCGCCGCTGATACCCACATACTCTTCTACGATGTCGTAAAACGGAGCCAGATCTTTGTATGAGATGGGCCAATCCTGCCCATAACCGTCATGGCTGGCCGCCTTGAAATCAAGGTCGCTCAATCGATAGCTCTGGCGTCCCCAGCAAAGCGTTCGCCCACCGACGATACGCATTCGTTGCCAGCTGAACGGTTTGTCCGGAGGAGTGCTGTAGGGATTCTCCAGATCATTAACGAACCAGTCGTAGTTGTATTCTGTGCAGGCATAGCATTGAGTCTGAACAGGCCGTGTCTTCCGCCAATCACCTGAACCGGCGATATTTCGGTATTTCAACTCAAAGACTGGCTTGTGTTCGGTAAACTCTCTGGGCGAAACATCGCGTCCTGCTTCCAGCAAAGCAACTTCGAGACCGGCTTCGGCCAAGCGCTTTGCCGCCCAACCTCCCGTTGCTCCCGAGCCCACCACAATTGCGTCATAGTTGCGAGTCAGCGGATCCTGAAACATCACTTATGCAGCTCTCCCCAATTAACTGGCCTTGTGTTCGCCCGGCTGGTGCTCGCAACCGGAAAATGTCCCGCGCGCCGCCCAGCCATCCCAGCCCTGTTCCTTAAGTCCGATCGGGGAGCTGTAGTAAGCACTCACAATCCAACGCTTCATCCTGCTGAAGTGCTCGTGTCCAGCGAACATTGTCTCCGTCGTGCCCCACCTGGGATGGGTATGAGGCCATGCCACGAGATTGAGAAAATCTTCCTTCTCTTCATTCGTCAGTTTTGCGAACGTTGTTTTATAGCGCTCCGTGGCCCCGGTATCAAACCAGGTGAGCGACTCGATAAACTCCTGTTGATTTGTTGCTGATTCCACTGACAACACCAGATCGAGAAAACGATTCACCAGTGCAGCTTTAGCTCCCGGAGTGTCTGTAGCCGGAATGATCGCGTCACTTAACACGATCAGTGTTTCATTCTGTTGCGGGTTCAAAAAGACAGGTGTCCAATCGGATTTCTCAAGCTCGACAAAAGCATTGTCGCCTGCGGGAAACATCCGCGCTCCGGCAGGCAAACTCACGGCCGCTGCGCCCATGGTCAATAACGAATTACGAAGCAGTTCGCGACGATTCATTGGAATTACAAAATACTACTAGCCTGCATACAGACCTGAATACCCCATCACGATAATTTCCTTCAGGGTTTGTCAATCCGAATGGTGTTCAGCAGTTGGGGATCAATCGGCAATTCCTTCTTGCCCGCCGGGAATTTGTTCGCGCTCAGGACATAGGAAAGTACCTCCGCTGTCTCTTTTGGTGTCAGCGTTCCCGGATCCATCGCTGGCATCATAGTAATCGTTTTCATGAAAAGATCAGCAACTGTCTGGTCGGCCCATTTGTTCAGAAACTCATTGCCCGCAAGCGGTGAATTCTGCCCTTGTCCCTCAAGCGAGTCTCCGTGACACATACCGCATTGATTTTGATAGATGACCTTGCCTTGTTGCGCCTGTTCTGTCGTGTAGACGCCGTCACGTGCTGAAGGAGCCTTGGGTGACGCCTGCGCAGAAAGCATCTGATGAAAAAGTCCAAACACGAGCACGCTCATCCACAAGGCATCGGTTTCCCTAGACTTCACCGGAGACTCCTCAAATTGTTTTGAAAGCGATGATAAATCACACTTGCCATACTAGCCGTTATTTGAAGTGCCCGACATGTGTAGTATGACTATTTTTCGGGGATCTCCCTGCGCCAACTATGATTTCGCGACCGAAGCATTGTCGATGGTAACCATAGATTCTGATTCGGGAGTCGGTTTTTCAGTTTACAATCGAGCCCCATGAACCTCTCAAGTGTACGGTTTTGTGCTTTGCTTGCCATTGCAGCGATCCTGCTAACTACTTCGACAGCTTCATTACGTGCTGCAACAACGGAGGAGCAGGCAATCCTGGCTCCGGTGAATGCAATGTTCGATGGCATGGCGAAACGCGATGCTGCCGCGATTAAAGAACCGCTGCTCGCGGGTGGCACGATGGTTCTCATGAGGGACGGTAAGCCTACTCAGATGACATTCGAGGCTTTTGCGGAGCATGTTGGAAAACCAGGAACAACACAGATCGAGGAGCGTATTCATGATCCTCTGATCCGTATCGACAATGATCTGGCAGTGGTGTGGGCACCATTTGAATTTCTTGTAAATGGCAAGGTCGATCACTGCGGGACTGATCTGTTTAATCTAGTCCGTCAGGACGGAAAGTGGTTGATCGCCAGCATCGCAGACACAGGACGAAAAGATTGTTCAGTGAAATAGGTCGTTGCACACACTATGCTCCTGCAGACCACTCGACGTACTTTTCTGAAACTGTCCACTGCAGCCGCTGCGGTCATTGCCGCGAAATCCTCGCGGGCAATAACGGCGGGCGAGCAGGTTGGTGTCA
>Ga0081540_1003131_pt1 | contig 13226 bp, 11 predicted proteins | sample TabmetS2T1R1_FD_71024 | JGI IMG/M metagenome (GOLD analysis project Ga0081540, IMG submission 71024) | Tabebuia heterophylla rhizosphere microbial communities from the University of Puerto Rico - S2T1R1 | ecosystem: Host-associated > Plants > Roots > Rhizosphere ... | reverse complement strand
CGAGGCCGGGGGCTTAATGGCCTATTCCTTCGATCTGATCGAATTGCTTAAGCGTGTCGCAAATAACATCGACGCAATTCTCCGAGGAACAAAGCCCGGCGACATCCCGATCTACCAGGCAACCAAATTCGAGTTGTCCCTCAACCTCAAGACAGCCAAGCAGCTGGGGCTTTCCGTACCTCCTGCGCTCGTCGCGATTGCCGATAAGGTAATTGAGTGAACAAGCAAAGGTCCGGCGTTGGCCCGTAGCAGACATCATCCTCTGAATGGCTGATGTCCGCTTTTCGGGGCAGAGCGGACCTGGAGGAATGCAAGCCAAGACTTCCGGTTTTGACCCATACCGGAAGTCGGCCTCTGGCCTTCCGGCACTACATGGCCAGGCAACGGACGTTCATTCAGCAGACCTGATGCCACGCGGATCACTGCCTCGGTGCGAGACGACGTAATCGATTTCGCCGCGCGAAATACCGATATCCATCAGCTCGCGGTCGCTCAGGTCGATCAAATCGGCTTGTAGCCTCGCGCGTTTGCGCCACTCTTGAAATGCAGCCCAGTATATCTCGAGCGGGCTGAAGACTTGTCGCCGTGTGGTTACCTGCCGCCGCCCAACGGTCCCATGGATCGTGCTCATTTGGATGCGTCCTGGCTCGACTGTTTCACCACGCCAGGATGTCAGCACACGCGCTGGTACGCTTAACGCGTGGCTTACATTTTCCTTACCGACGGCTTATTCTTTCGCGTTCAGCCCGGGTTAGAGCGGCCCAAAGGGCAACTGAGGGAATGTCCCTTGCGCTATTTCTTCGAGCACTACGCCTTCGACACCGACCGGCGCGAACTTCACCGCGGGGCAGAGGTCGTTTCCATTACACCACAGGTGTTCGATCTGCTCGAATACCTGATCCGAAACAGGGAGCGCGTCGTCAGCAAGGACGAACTCATCAACGCAGTTTGGAATGGTCGCATTGTGTCCGATGCTGCGCTTACGACTCGCCTGAACGCTGTCCGCGCTGCCATCGGCGATACCGGTGAGAAGCAGCGCCTCATCAAGACGCTTCCGCGCAAGGGCTTCCGTTTCGTCGGACAGGTGCGGGAGACACGAGAAGTTGCGGACCCGAATCCGCGCGATGCGCCCGAGAGCTCCCTTGCGCTCCCCGACAAGCCTTCCATCGCCGTGCTGCCTTTCGAGAACATGAGCGGCGATCCCGAGCAGGAGTATTTTGCGGATGGGATGGTGGAAGAAATCATTACCGCGCTCTCTCGTTTCAAATCGCTTTTCGTAATCGCTCGCAATTCGAGCTTCACCTTTAAAGGCCGAGCCGTCGATATCAAGGAAGTCGGGCGCAGACTTGGCGTGCGCTACGTCCTTGAGGGGTCTGTGCGCAAGGCACCCGGGAAAGTTCGCATCGCAGGGCAGTTGATTGACGCGGTGACCGGCGCGCACATCTGGGCGGATAGGTTCGAGCGTGACCTGACCGACGTTTTCGCTCTGCAGGATGAAGTGACGGTCGCTGTTGTCTCAGCCATTCAGCCAAAATTGTTTCAAGCAGAAACTGAGATGGCGACGCGACGGCGACCGGAGAACCTCACCGCATATGATTTTTTTGTCCGAGCTAGGCAGCAGTACTATCTGTTCACCCGCGAAGGAGTGGCCGAGGGGCTCCGGCTGGCTCATCGCGCCTTGGAACTGGACCCTCGGTTTGGTTTGGCCGCTGTTTTGGCAGGTATCCGTCACATGCACAACGTCGTTTTTGGCTATGCTATCGATCCTCAATTCGACCGTAGCGAAGCAGTTCGGCTTTCTCGCCTGGCATTGAGTATCGACGATAGTGATCCGGACACGTTAGCAATGGCCGCCATAATCTCGGCGTTCATGGTCGGCGACAGTGAAAGTGAGATCGAAATGGCTGACCGGGCGGTCGCGCTCAATCCAAATTCGTATACCGCATGGAGCGTCAGAGGCCATGTCTATAAGATTGCGGGGGTACCGGAGGAAGCCGTACTCAGCTTTGAACGTGCAATGCGCCTGAGCCCGGTAGACCCGCAACTACACACAACGCTTGTTGGGATGGGGTTGGCCTTTATTGAGCTTGGTCGCTTTGACGAGGCCATCGTCGCCGGGAAGAAAGCCCAACGTCTGAACCCCTCGAATGCGACAGCTTACCGCTGTCTTGCGTCCGCTTTCGCCCATCTCGGACGCGACGCTGAGGCGCGTGAGGCGGCGGCGCGTGTGCTTGAGACCGATCCCGCGTTTACGATTTCTGCGTGGGTAGCTCGGGGCGGACAATCGAACGCGAGGCTGTTGATTGAGGGTCTTGGGAAAGCGGGGTTGCCCGAGTAGGTCTCCAACTGCGACGAAGTGTTCGAACGACGGCTTCTGGCCCTTAGCCGACATGGCAAATCGGTCAACCGACGTCCGCATTCTGTGGTGAAGCGGACGTGGGCCGAGGGTAGGTCAAACTTCGCGAGCTATTTTCTGCTTCTGAGACGCCAGAGGTGTAATAGCCCGACGCGTGAAATCGAGGAATAGTTGTGCGGCTGGGCTAAGCGTGCGGCCTTTCAGCGTGATGACGCTGATCGGCGGTGCAGTCACCGGAAAGCTTATCGGCAGAACCTTCAACCTGACGCTGGGCGGATTGAAGTGCAGGAAAATATCACCGAGAACTCCGAGATAGTGATCCTGCGCGACCAGATTGCTGGTGCATAGCGCCGATCCAACCGAGACGCTCCTTTGAGGCGGCTTTAATCCCAGGCTGCTGAATGCCTCGATAACAAGCGCTCCCACGGGGTGGTCTGGCGGCGGAAGGCACCATCTTTCATTGACCAGATCCGCAAGCGTCAGCTTTCGCCGGCGGGCCCATGGATTGTTCATGCCTGCGACGACCCACATGCGATCGTGACAGAGGATCGATGCTTCCAAAGCTTGATCGAGATCCGCGATAGCAATGCGCATGATAGCGAGTTCGACTCTCCGATTCAGCAGGTCGCGCTGCTGCAATGTCGCAGGATCGCCGAGCGCGACATCGAACAGCAGCTTCGGATACCGCTGCGTTAGCCCGTCGATCAGCGTCGGGAGCAATCCGGTGCTCAGGTTCTCCTCGCAGCCTATGCGTAATTCTCCCGCAGTCGGGTCCGACAGGGTCTCGAGTTCGCTCACGCTGGTGCGCAGATCGTCGAAAATTGCGACACTGCGCTTGAGTAATGCCCGTCCGTGAGGTGTGGGTTCGACTCCACTCGGGACACGATCGAACAGGCGAACGCCCAGGACCTGCTCAAGCTCCGCGATGGCCTTCGACACTACAGGCTGCGAGATCGCGAGGTGTTCTGCCGCCTTCGCCATGCTGCCCCACTGGGCCACCGCGACAAGCGCGTTCAACTGACGCAATTTTATCCGGCGACTGGTCGTGTCCGAGCGGTCAGCCATGGGTATACCTAAAAGCTATAGGGACGACGAAAAATAGAACTTAACGTCTATGTCTGTATTGCACAAGCTGCGAGGGGCAACGCACAGGAGGCGCCAATGATCACCCCCGGAAACATCGCGCGGACAATCTTGATGGCGCTGCCGCTGCTGACCATCGGCGGCTCCGCGACCCATGCGGAGACTTACCCCTCGAACCTTATTCGCATTGTTGTTCCAACCGGACCTGGCACTCCACCCGACGTCATCAGCCGGGTCATCGCCACCGAGCTTTCCGAAGGCGAGGGTTGGCGAATGGTCGTGGAAAACAAGCCAGGCGCGCTTCAAACGATTGGAATTACCGAGGCGCTTCGGCAGCCTGCCGACGGATATACGATCTATTCCATGAGCGTTCCGACCGCCGCGGTGCCCGCCCTGATGCCGAATCTTGGACTGCGACCGGATGTCGATTTCACACCGATCATCAAGATATCGAAGTCCTACAACGCGCTGGTCGTGCCTCCGTCCTTTCCGGCGAAATCGGTTTCCGAACTGATAGCTGTCCTCAAGGCGCAGCCCGGGAAATACAATTTCTCTTCGGCTGGATTTGGAACGCCTGCACACCTCATTGGAGAGATGTTCAAGCTGCGGACTGGTGTGCAGGCCGCCCACGTACCATATCAGCAGTCGCAGCAACGGCTCACCGATCTTCTAAGCGGCACTAACCACTTCGATTTTCTTGCAACGGTCACCGTGGCCGATTTCATTGAGACCGGCCGGCTTCGCGCATTGGCAGTGACCGCTCCTGTTCGCGTGGGAGGTCTGAAGGATGTGCCGACGGTTGTCGAGCAGGGCTTTCCCGATCTCGTGGTCGAGGATTACGTTGGGTTCGCCGTCAAGAGCGGCACTCCCGGCGATGCCGTCGTCAGTCTCAACAAGGCAATCAACAAGGCACTGCAAAAGCCCAAGGTCGTCGAGACGTTTGCGAAGCTTGGCGCAACGCCGGAGGGCGGAACGGCCGAAGCCTTCGGTGCTCTCATCAAGGAGCAGGTCGCCCATTGGGGCAAAATCGTTCGCGAGTCAGGCATCAAGATGTCGCAATAGACGCCTTTTCCACCTCAAAGCAAAGTCCGAGGCAAATACAAATGCGCACGCCGGACCAGATTCTTGGACCTTATTACCCAACGGGAACCAGCCCGATCACCAGTGGCAACTTGAGTTGCAGAGGTGAGCACTCCGCTCAGGCGCTCGGAGAAGTCATCGAGATCAACGGATCGGTACTCAATCTGGCACGCGCCCCAATCAGGGAAGTTCGAATTGTTATGTGGCAAGCCAACTGTTTTGGTCGTTACGACCATCCAAACGATACTGAGTCAGAAGCACCGTTAGATCCAAACTTCGCGGGATTCGGCGAAGTACGGTCCGCCGCAGACGGCACGTACCGGCTTAGAACAGTGAAACCCGGGTCGTATTCTGCGCTGGAAGGCTGGACGCGTGCACCGCACATCCACTTTGAAGTGCATGGCCAATTCGAAAGGTTGGTGACGCAGATGTACTTTCCAGGCGAAGCCCTCAACCAGGACGATCGATTCTTGTTATCGTCCCGAAAGCCGGAATTGTTGATTGCCAAACCTCTGGCATGTTCGGGATGCCGGACGTTTCGGTTCGATATCGTTTTGGCTCGCGGTTGATCAGAACCGGCAGCTAGAACGGCGGAACCCTCGCCGTTTTCATCGCTTATCCCGCGACGGCCAACCGGCTGGAACGGGACACGAAACGTGATCGACGACCTCTGGTACAAGAACGGCGTGATCTACTGCCTGTCCGTGCGCACTTACATGGATTCGGACGGCGACGGCATCGGCGATTTCAAGGGCCTGCAGCGCCGGCTCGACTATCTGCACGGGCTTGGCATTACCGCGATCTGGCTGATGCCGTTCCAGACCTCGCCGCACAAGGACGACGGCTACGACATTTCCGACTATTACAACGTCGACCCGCGCTACGGCACGCTCGGCGACTTCGTCGAGTTCACCCATGGCTGCCAGCAGCGCGGCATCCGCGTGATCATCGACCTCGTCGTCAATCACACCTCCGACCAGCATCAATGGTTTCGCGAGGCGCGCCGCGCCAAGGATTCGTCCTATCGCGACTGGTATGTCTGGTCCGACAAGAAGCCGGCCAACGCCCACACCGGCATGGTGTTTCCCGGCGTGCAGAAATCGACCTGGACGCACGACAAGGAGGCCGGCGCCTGGTACTTCCATCGCTTCTACGATTTCCAGCCCGACCTCAACACCTCGAATCCGCATGTGCAGGCCGAGATCCTGAAAATCATGGGATTCTGGATTCAACTCGGTGTCTCCGGCTTCCGCATGGACGCCGTGCCCTTCATCATCGCGACCAAGGGACCGAAGGTGCGGAAGCCCATCGAGCAATACGACATGCTGCGCTCGTTCCGCGAATTCCTGCAATGGCGGCAGGGCAACGCGATCATTCTGGCCGAAGCCAACGTGCTGCCGGAAACCGACATGGAATATTTCGGCCATGACGGCGACCGCATGCACATGATGTTCAACTTCCATGTCAACCAGCATTTGTTCTATGCGCTTGCCTCCGCCGACGCGCGGCCGCTGATCAAGTCGATGAAGGCCACCAGGCCGCGGCCGGCCACCGCGCAATGGGGGCTGTTCCTGCGCAATCATGATGAGCTTGATCTCGGCCGGCTGACCAAGGCGCAGCGCGAAGCCGTGTTCAGCGCGTTCGGGCCCGACGAATGCATGCAGCTTTACGAGCGCGGCATCAGGCGGCGTCTGGCGCCGATGCTGGGCGGCGACCGACGCCGGCTCGAACTGGCCTACAGCCTGATGTACACCCTGCCCGGCACGCCGGTGATCCGCTACGGCGACGAGCTCGGCATGGGCGACAATCTCGATTTGCCCGAGCGCAACTGCGCCCGCACGCCGATGCAATGGTCGACCGAGCCGCATGCCGGCTTCACCAAGGGCGACAAGCCCTGCACGCCGGTGATCGATAAGGGGCCCTATGGCTATGAGCACGTCAATGCCGCCAAGCAGCGCCGCGATGCAAATTCAATGCTGAACTGGACCGAGCGCATCATCCGCATGCGCAAGGAGGTGCCGGAGGTCGGCTGGGGCGATTTCACGGTGATTGCCGTGCGCGACCCCTGCGTTTTGGTGATCCGCTACGACTGGCGCAACAATTCCGTGCTGTTCGTGCATAACCTCGATGAGAAACCGCGCGAGATCTCGTTCAGGGTTGGACTGCCGGGCGATGCGGCAAAGTTGCTGGTCAATCTCCTGACCGAAGATCACAGCCGCTCCAAGAGCGACCGGCATACGTTGCTGCTCGAGGGTTATGGCTATCGCTGGTACCGCGTCGGCGGCCTCGACTATCTGCTCAAGCGCAGCGACATCGATACCGAGGCGACCGGCAAGGTCAGTCACCCCTCATGATCGACCTCTCCAACGATGATCCCCTCATTGCCGCGAAGGTTCAGGCTGTCCTTGATCGCTTCGCCATCGCGGTCGAGGAAGGTCGACAGCAGAATCTTGCCCGCGCCAAGCGATGTCGAGGTAACGGCCAGCGGTTCGGCGCCGAGATTGAGCGCAACCGTGGTGGCTCTGCCATTGAGCTGGCGGCGGTATAGCAGCAGATCGCCTTGCGCGGCGACAGGCTCGTAGCCCCCCATGACAAGTTCGGGCCGCTTCTTGCGCAGCGCGATCAGCACCCGGTAGAGGCTGAGGATCGATTTCGCATCGGCATCGAGATTGACGACGTTCTCCCTGGCCGCATCACCCGACAGCGGCAGCCACGGCCGCGCGGTCGAGAACCCCGCATGTTTGGTCGCGTCCCACTGCATCGGCGTGCGGCAGCCGTCGCGGCCGACGCCGAGACCGGGGACGTTCTTCTCGAAGGGGTCTTGCACCTGCCCGGGCGCGATCGGCACCTGGGCCATGCCGATCTCGTCGCCGTAATAGAGCGTCGGCGTGCCCCGCAGCGTCAGCAGCAGCATCGCGGCGACGCGTGCCTGCTCGCGGCCGATGCGGCTGGCGAGGCGCACCTTGTCGTGATTGCCGAGCACCCAGTTCGGCCAGGCGCCCGGCGGCAGCACCGATTCGTACTGCTCGATCAATTGCTCGATGTAGCGGGCACGCCAGGGCGCCGAGATCAGCGCGAAATTGAACGGCAAATGCGCGCCAGAGAGATCCTTGCCGTAATAGGCGACCAGCCGCTCGACCGGCAGATAGATCTCGCCGATCAGGACGCGGGCGGGAAATTCGTCGCTGACCCGCCGCATCTCCGCGATGACGTCGTGGATCTCCGGCCGGTCGGCGGAATAGACATGCATGATGACCCGGTTCGGCGGCATGTCCTCGCGGAAATCCGGATTGGGCGGATCGTCGCGGAATTCGTCGTCCTTGATCAGGTGCCAGATCACGTCGACGCGGAAGCCGTCGACGCCCTTGCCGAGCCAAAAGCGCATGGCGTCATAGATCGCCTCGCGCACCTGCGGATTGCGCCAGTTGAGGTCCGGCTGCTCCTTGAGAAAGGCGTGATAGTAATACTGTCCCGTCGCTGCATCATATTCCCAGGCGCTGCCGCCGAATTCCGACAGCCAGTTGTTGGGCGCGCTGCCATCGGGCGCTGCATCGCGCCAGATGTACCAGTCGCGTTTTGGGTTATCGCGCGAGGAACGGCTCTCGGCGAACCAGGGATGGCGGTCGGAGGAATGGTTCGGCACGAGGTCGAGGATGACCTTCAACCCAAGCCCGTGCGCCGCCTCGAGCAGCGCGTCGAAGTCGGCCATGCTGCCGAACAGGGGATCGATGCCGATGTAGTCGGCGACGTCGTAACCGAAATCGGCCATCGGCGAAGTGAAGATCGGCGACAGCCATACCGCATCGACGCCAAGCGAGGCGATATAGGGCAATCGCTCCGTGACGCCCTTGAGATCGCCGACGCCGTCGCCATCGGAATCCTGGAACGAGCGGGGATAGACCTGGTAGAAGATTCCGTGCCGCCACCAGGACTGATCGTCGTTATTCATCGCGGAAATCGATCCCTGCTGTTTCGCGTTGGGCAACGCCGAAACTCTTGTTGGGTTCACGTCCAACAGGACTTTGGCGACACTTGTGTGACAAGACAAGAGATGACGGCCACTGTGTGAGCCACCCAGGCCGTCATTGCGAGCGAAGCGAAGCAATCCAGCTTTCGGTGCAAGGAAGGCTGGATTGCTTCGTCGCTCTCGCTCCTCGCAATGACGTGGAAGCATATGCGGCGCTGCATTCACCCGTGCGCCCGCGAGGCGAGTTGATAGATCGTGATCAGCACCTCGAACAGGATCAGGAACACGATGATCAGCTCCAGCCGCAACGAACGGCGAGTGTCGATGATATCGGTCAGGACCTGCGCGGTCTCGGCGACGACCTTGAGCTTGCGATTGAGCGCCTCGGCGCGCTCCTTCAGCTCGTACTCGTCTTCAAGGCGCGCATAGAGCCGCTCGAGTGACGGCTTGTCCCAGAGGATGTCGGGCTTTTCCGAGACCGCGACCGGTCCGGTGACGCGATGCTGCACCGAGAGCGCGTTGCCAATCTGCTGCAGGATGGCGCGGCGGCCGCCATGCATGCGCCCGCTGTTGGCCAGCTCGCGCGCAAACGGCTCGGTCTTTTCGAACACCGCCGAAACCTCGCGCTCATGGCGCGCCAGCACCACGCTCTTGCCCAGCGCCTCGGCGATCAGAATCAGCCGTTCCGGCGACAGGCTCTGCAGGCAGATCGGGCCGCCTGGTGGGATCTGGTCATCCTTCTCGGAGGCCAGTTCAATGGCCGCGATCTCCTCCTCGCGCCGCGCGAAGGCGCCGGTCATGCGATGTGCGAGGCCGCGCAAAAATTCGTCTTCCTCCAGTGCATTGAGTCCGATCAGCACCACGACGCCATAGCGGAACAGCACGGCAACGCCGTTGTCGCCGACGCGGAAAGCGAGCGGCGCAGTGGACAGCACATCGCCGCGCTCGAGGCCAGCCGTGTTGATGCGGTCAGCGACAAAGAAGGCGCGGGCCGTGATCCGTGTTCCCGGCAGCGGCGATTTGGAGGCCTGATTCATGCAGAAATACGCTCGCCAAAACCCTTGCGGAGATCGGCTCCGCCCCACAGCTGTTCAAGCGGACGCGACCTTATCACACATCGGGGGCCACCTATTCGAGCGCCTCGGTTGACCCCTTCCGCCGGAGGACTATGGTGGCCTCATGAATGAACAAACCCAGACCAACGAGCAAACCGAGACCAAGGCGAAGGCCGGCGCGATCATCGTGCCGGTGACGCTGTTCGAGCAGAACTGCACCATCATCTGGTGCGAGGCCACGAAAAAGGCTGTGGTGATCGACCCCGGCGGCGACGTGCCGCGAATCCGGGAAGCGATCAAGCAGACCAACGTGACGGTCGAAAAAATCTGGATCACGCACGGCCATATCGACCATGTCGGCGGCGCGGCCGAACTGCGCGACGCGCTCGGCGTGAAGATCGAAGGCCCGCACATCGCCGACAAATATCTGCTCGACAATGTCGTCTCCTCCGGCGCGCGCTTCGGCATGACCGGCGTGCGCAATTTCGGGCCCGACCGCTGGCTCGACGAAGGCGAGCAGGTGTCGATCGGCAATCTCACCTTCGACATCCTGCATTGCCCTGGCCATTCGCCGGGCTCGCTGGTGTTTTTCTCGAACGAGCTGCGCTTTGCCCATGTCGGCGACGTGCTGTTTGCCGGCTCCGTCGGCCGCACTGATCTGCCCGGCGGCAATCACGCCGAGCTGATCAGCTCGATCAAGACGAAGCTCTTGCCGCTTGGCGACGACATCGGTTTCGTCTGCGGACATGGCGCAGGATCAAGCTTCGGGCAGGAGCGGATGACGAACCCGTTTTTGACGGGCGAGATCGAGATGTAGGCGGGAAGCTGCGGTCAGCCGGCGGCGCGCAGACTTGCCTCGTAACGCGCGTTCGCTTCCTCGAAATTGCGCCGCGCCCTTTCGCCGTCCATGCGGTGTTCGTCGAGCGTCAGTGAATCCCATTCACTGCGGTGTGCAGCAAAGAAGTCTCCCCCGTAGATGTGGATCGCACCGGTCAGCCGGTCGATCGGATTGATGACCGAATGGATGACGTCGGAACCGAGAGGCACGGCATCGCGCTGGCACAGGGACTTGGCGCCGGCAGCCTCGATCCGGTTCGGCTCGCCTGGGATGCGCCGCCAGAAGATGTTGTCCTCCCGGCCCGAGTAAATGCCGATTACGGCCCACATGCGATGATTGTGCGGCATCACCATCATGCCGGGCGCCCACACCACATTGAGGATCGTCAGCGAATCCGAATGGAACAGCTTGCCGATTTCGGCGCGTTTCGGCTCACCGAGTCGCTTAAGCACCGCGGCCGGATCGGCCACCGCGCGGGCAAGCACGTCGCGAATTGACTTGTGGGTCGGATCCGCCGCGACGGCTGCGCGGCAGTCGGTAATGAACTGCTCGGTTTCAAACATGGCGATCTCCTGCCGGGCAAATCGCGGCTTGACAGGGCGAGCTTGCATCGACTTGCCTCATGTGTCCATAGCGCCCGGCACTTTCCAGGACGCGAGTTTGCAAAGCGGGCCCCGTCCCTTCCGAGGCCGAAGGAGCTAGGCGGCCGGGCCGCGATAACCCGACAACCGTCAAACCCAACTCCACCCGATCTGCTACAATCGTGAGGCTGGGGATCGGCAGCACCGCGGATCCTACGAGTTGGGCAGAGGGAGCGGCGGCGCGGCATGCGTCTGCTTTTCGATATCCGCTACGGCACCGAGGGCTACCCCGACAGGATCGCGCGGCGGCTGCGTACGGTCAACTTCGGCACGCGGTTCGCCGCGGCCGGCCACGGCTTTTTTGCCGTGCTGACGCTCGTCTATCTCACGCAATTCTGGCAGCTGGTTATCGCACATGTCGCCTTGATGCTGCTGTTTGCGGGCGTCCCGCTGCTTCATCGCTTTGGGCCGCAGGCAGGAGGGGTCTTCACCCTTGTCCTGTTCGGTTCGGATATGTTCGTTTTCATTTGGCTGGTCGGCACCAGCTCCGGCATTCAATTCCATTTTCTGCTCATCGTGGCGCTCGCAGTGGTGTACCTCGGCGCCGAGCACGTCACTCTCACGACGGCCTCCGCGGTCGTGGCGGCGGTTCTGATCGTTGTCGTGCAGCTGACGATCCCCGAAGATACCGGGCTGCTGCCGTGGTCGCTGATGGTGACGGTCCTTGTATCGAATGCCATCTTCAGCTGCGGCGGCCTGCTGCTGGTCGCATCCTATGCGCTGGCCCAGGTCGCACGCGCAGAAAATGCCGCCGAGCGCGAGTATGAGCGCTCGGAACGGCTGCTCGCCAACATCCTGCCCGGCGCCATTGCCATCAGGCTGAAGGGCGAAGGTAACGCCGTCATTGCCGACCGGCACGACGAGGCGTCGATCCTGTTCGCCGATATGGAAGGTTTTACGGCGCAGGCCAGCGACACGGCGCCGGATGAACTGGTGCAGTTCCTCAACCGCGTGTTCTCGGATTTCGACCGGCTGGTGGAGCGGCATGGGCTGGAAAAGATCAAGACGACGGGCGACGCCTATATGGTAGTAAGCGGCGTGCCGGGCGCGCGGCCCGATCATGCGCAGGCTCTCGCCATTCTGGCGCTTGAGATGCGCGAGGCGGCGCGGGAATGGCGCGACCCGCGCGGCCGCAACGTGCCCATTCGCATCGGCATCAGCAGCGGGCCCGTCGTCGCCGGCGTCGTCGGCACGCGAAAATTCTTCTACGATGTCTGGGGCGACGCGGTGAACGTGGCTGCGCGCATGGAGACGACGGGATCGGCCGGCAAGATCCAGGTGTCTCGCGACACCTACGAGCGCCTGCAGAACCAGTTCGTGCTGGAGCCGCGCGGCGAGATCGACGTCAAGGGCAAGGGCCGGATGCCGACCTGGTTCTTGCTGGCCCGCAAGGCTCCCGACGCTGCCCAGCATGACGCCGTCGCGGCGAGCTGATGCCGCACGCTATTTCCTCCACCCCGCCGCGGTCAGCGCGCGGTTGATGACGCCGCTGACATCGAAGCCTCGGCGCGGCTTTGCCGGCTCGGGGCGGGCTACCTTCGTGGCGCGCGGCCACAGCGTCGTCGAGAGATCGGGGCCCTGCAGCGTGACGGGCGCCACCGTCGGGAACGGCTTGGCGCGTTCGCTGGCGGCGAAGCTGAGCACGTTCTTTGCATTGGCTTCGGCCTGCGCCTTGGTCTGGCGCATCCGCCGGGTCAGGCCGAAGAATTTTGCGATGTGATAGGACGAGGAAATGCCCGCCTCGATCAGGAAGGCGCCTTCGGCGCCATAGCGCTCGTCACTGTCGGCAAGGCCAAGCGGTGTGCCGTGCGCCATGCCCGCGATGGTGTAGGACTCCACCACCGTCTGCCCTTCCGCATTCCACCACACCTGGCGCGGATGGCCGTCGACCTCGGCTTCCGACATCGGCGCCTCGGGGAGGCCGTGCAGATCGAGCCATTGCTTGACGATCTCGTCGGCGTTGCCGGGATGCACGGTGCGGTCGGCGCTGCCATGCCACACCGAAAGCTTTGGCCACGGTCCGCGATGCTGCGAGGCGTTGCGCACGAGATCGCCGAGCTCGCGCGCCGGGCGCGGTGGTGACGCCATCATGCCGCTCAGCGCCTCGCGCACATTGCCGGCGATGCCGAACGGGAGCCCTGCGATGACGGCGCCGGCGGCAAACACTTCCGGATAGGAGGCGAGCATCGCCATCGTCATCGCGCCG
>Ga0081540_1003130_pt1 | contig 13227 bp, 12 predicted proteins | sample TabmetS2T1R1_FD_71024 | JGI IMG/M metagenome (GOLD analysis project Ga0081540, IMG submission 71024) | Tabebuia heterophylla rhizosphere microbial communities from the University of Puerto Rico - S2T1R1 | ecosystem: Host-associated > Plants > Roots > Rhizosphere ... | reverse complement strand
CGACGATATGCCGATCACACTTTACAGTTTCAAGCTGAAGCGAGAGCTGCCACTCCTGTCGGATGAGGAATATCATCCAATCGAGCAAGCTCTCACTAATCGCATAAAAGGAATCAAGGAGTATAGACAGCAGCATCGCGTATCAATCGAGGAAGCAAAGCGGCACTCGTGCGATGATGCTTTGGATTACTATGAACGTTTGACAGGCTTCCGTTTATCCGATGCCGACGAGCTTTATTGGGTTCAGCTTTCGAGGTATGGCCGGATATGCTCGCGATGCGGAAAGCCGTTTCGGACCCCTAAAGCAAAGTTTTGTGCGGAGTGTGGCTTGGAGTTGCCGCGAGACGAAATCGCCGGACCGGCGGTCGTCACTGACGTTTAGCTCTAATTTATTCCGGTGAGATAATGCGAGTGGATTACGCCGGAGCCTGTCATCGGGCCGCGCTTCGCGCGGACCCGTCGGCCTAATCTACCCTACTCGATATAGGCCCCGCTGCGCTCACCCGGGCTACTGTTCTGCTAAGCCCTCTTCCCGGTCCGTTTGATGATTGGTGTGTTACGCCGCTCCCGTTTGCCTCGCGCGATCTCCGTCGCCAGCGCGTCCAGCTTCGGCTCCCAGAAGCTCCTGAACTGACCGATCCATGCATCCACCGACTGAAGCCCCGCAGCATCCACCGAATAGAGCCGTCTTTGCGCCTCGGGACGGACCCTTGCAAAGCCGCTCTCGCGCAGCACCTTGAGATGCTGCGACACCGCCGCCTGCGTGATCCCGTACTCGGCCCCGATCGCCTCGACCACTTCACCGGAGGCCATTTCCCCCGGACCGAGCAGTTCGAGGATGCGTCGGCGTACCGGATCGGCGAGGACTTCGAAGACGTGCATCAGCTTCCTGTGCCCGGGTGCGCCATGTCAGGCGGGATCTCGCCGCGATAGAACGCGATGGTGCGGTCCGACCGCTCCTTTGCCAACGCCGGATCTACTCCGCTCGCGACGTGCGCCGCGCGCCAAGACTCGCCGCTCTCTGTCATGAACTCCTTGCCGTCCGGAGAGCCCATCCATGCCTCGGCTGTCTCATGGTCGACGGATGCCCCCGTCGCAAGATAGCGCTCAAGTCCCGCAACCGCGAGATCCCAGCCGATTCCCACCGCGCCCGGACCGAACTGGTTCCAATGATCCTCAATGATCGCGGTGTGCTCCAGCGTCAAGCGCGCCTTGTCGCGCTCTGCCGCCAGCTTGACGTCGATCCAGCTTATCCCGCCGCCGAATTCCCACGTCGCTGCAAAATGCCAGGGCGGCGTGCACGCCGTGATGGTCCCGCCCGCATTGCCCTTGAGCTGGTACCGTCCAGCCAACTGGAGGTCTCCCTCGACCGGCAAGAACCAGCGCGGGATGCGTTCCTTGCTGGTCAGTGCGTCCCATAGGTCGTCGACATCAGTGTCGTAAAGCCGCGTTAGCGTCACCGCACTCGCTGCTTTGCCGTCCTTCTCAAGATTGCGCACCGAGCGCGTGACGAGTCCCAGCACCCTGGCGACGTCGATATCCATACCGTCCTCCTTGTCATTTCCGGGTAATGAATATCGGTCTTGACTTATATAAGTCAATACTTTTTATAAAGCCGAACCTGCATCGGTACGCCGCGGTCTCGCCGCGTCATTGCGAGCCGTCGCCCGGCGTTGGCCATCGTCACAAACGTGCGGTGAGACGCGCGCTATGCATCGAACAACGCCCGCACGTCTTCTTCCGTAAGCGCCGATGCGATCCGCCCGTGGCGATCGAAAAGAGCGTCGGCGAGTGCCCGCTTCCGTGCCTTGAGTTCGTCCATCTTTTCCTCGATCGTGCCCGCAGCCACCAGCCGGTAGACAAACACGGCCTTGTCCTGACCGATGCGATGGGCGCGATCGATCGCCTGCTCCTCGACCGCGGGATTCCACCAGGGATCGAAGATGACCACCGTGTCCGCCGCCGTCAGATTGAGCCCGACGCCGCCGGCCTTCAGGCTGATCAGGAACACGTCGGTCTCTCCGTTCTGGAAACCATCGATGGCACGCTTGCGGTCCCTGGTTTCCCCGGTGAGCAGGCTGTAGCTGATACGTTCGGCATCGAAGCGGTTGCGGATGAGATCGAGCATCGAAGTGAATTGCGAGAAGAGGATGATCTTGCGGCTTTCACTCAACAGCTCAAGCACCATTTCCATCAGGCGGTCGAGCTTGGCCGAAGGCCGCTCAACGCCGTCGTCGAGTTTCAGGAGCGCCGGATCGCAACAGGCCTGCCGCATCCTGAGCAATGCTTCGAGCACGATGATGTGGCTCTTGGCCAGGCCGCGCTGCGCGATCGCCTTGCGCACCTTTTCCGACATCGACAGGCGGATCGAATCATAGAGATCGCGCTGACCGCCCTCCAATACGATGCGCTCGATAATCTCGCTCTTCGGAGGCAGTTCCGCGGCGACCTCGGCCTTGCTCCGTCGCAGCAGAAATGGCCTGACCCGGCGGGCCAGCGCCGCCGCGCGTTCCTTGTCGGCTCGTTTCTCGATCGGGATTCGCCATTGACGGGAGAAGGCAGCCTTGTCGCCGAGAAAACCGGGGTTGGCGAAGCTCATGATCGACCAGAGCTCGCCCAGATGATTTTCCATCGGCGTTCCCGTCAGGCAGAAGCGATGCCGCGCCTTGACGTCACGCAGCCAGCGGGTCGTCGCAGCTTCGGGGTTCTTGACCGTTTGCGCTTCGTCCAGCACCGCCACGTGCCACCCGCGCGACAACAAGACCTCGCGGTCCCGCGCGATCAGAGGATAGGTAGTCAGCACCACGTCATGCTCGGGAATCGACGCAAAGCTCTGCCTGCGGCCGGCGCCGTGCAGGACGAGAAGGCGCAGATCCGGCGCAAATTTTTGCGCTTCGTTGAACCAATTGGTCATCAGGCTGGTCGGCGCCACGATCAGCGCAGGTTGCGCAAGATTGCCCCGCGCCTTCTCCAGCGCCAGCAGCGCCAGGATCTGGACCGTCTTGCCTAATCCCATATCGTCGGCGAGCACCCCGCCGAGGCCGCTCTCGCGAAGCAGGTCGAGCCAGGCCACGCCTTGCGCCTGGTAGGGCCGAAGTACGGCGAGAAAACTGTCCGGTAACGACACATCGCCCGAACCTCGAACCCGAAGCAGTTCCGCCAGGCGACGAAGATTGCCGGCGCCGCGGAAGACGAACTTGTCGTTCTCCAGCTCCAGCAGCGGCACGACGTCGGCACGCGACAGCCTGATTTTGCCGGATGAATCCGCGACGAGGCCACTTAACCGCAGGCCGTGCAGTGCCAGCACCAATGGCAGGAAACGATCGGCGGCGAGCGAAAGATGGCGGCCATCAGCCAGCGGCAGATAGAAACGATCGCCCCGTTCGGCGAGTTCCTTGATCGCATCGGGGGTGAAGCCGGGCATTGCCACCAGTGCAGCCAGCATCGGCGCAAGATCGCGCCGCTCGCCATCGATTTCGATGCCGAGCGCCAGTTCGAACCAGTCGATGCCACTCGACTCGAATTCGGCATCGAATTCGCCCGACGAGGTTGCCAGCCGATAGGGGAAATCGTCGTCGACACGGATCTCGAACCCCTGCGCCTGCAGTTCCGGCGCGCGCAGGTTCAGAAAATCGAACCAATTGCGGGTCTCTCTCTGCGTCAAATCCCGGGCATGCCGGTAATCGAGATTTGGAAACGCCGCCCGCGCATCGACAAAATCGAAATCGGCGAGACGTTTGCGCACTCCCCTCTCCTTGCCGGGACGACGCGTGATCGAATAGACCTGTCCGGCGTGGAAGCCTTCCAGACGCTCCGCCCGCTGTGAGGACTCGATCTCGATCGGCCCGTAGCGGAAGCTCAGATGCGCGACGGCGATCGGGAGATCGCCCGGATGCCGATGAGCATAGTAGTAACCGCTCGTATTCACTTCGCCGCGCTGCAGGCGCAGAATGGGCGTGGGCTCCTCATCGATCACCACCGCGGGCGCGGGCGTCCCGGGTAACAGCCCGTGATGATGTTCCGGCAATAGTTGGCCGAGGCGGCGCGACACTTCCGCAACCTGGTCACGTGGGATCGCCGGCGCCGACAAGAATTGGCAGGCAAGCCGCGGCGGCAGGTGCAGCTCCACCGGCCCGATCATCCCCTCGGCCTCGTCGACATAAACGGGCGGTTCGGCATTGAGCGCCGTCGCCCCGGGCACGATGAGATGCGGAGCCATGCCGCGCTTGCCGGCGTGGCGCCATTCGATCCGGCCTTCGCGCTTTTCTCCCCAACGCAACGGCGCCCGGTCGTGATGCTCGAGCCAGAATGCGCGGCCGGTCGCGACGATCCGCTGCAACAGCTCAACCGACCTTGGCTGGTCGCGACCAGAGTATCGCGTCGACCGTGCCGAGAGCTGCATCATGATGTCGATGTCGGTGTCGCGATAGTATTTCGGCGCGCGTTCCGGAGCAAAGTCGAAAATACTAGGCTGCGCAAAATTAGCGGCGGGATCGCCGCCTTTCAGCACGCGCACCGAGCGTAGCGAGACCGCCAGCAGGGGCGTTTGCACGCCTTCATGAGAAGGATGAAGACAATAAATCAGGCGCTGGTTTACGTCGGCAGGATAGTCGTCGCCGCGCGACGTCCTGCCGAATCTATCGAGCCAGTCAATGAGTTCGTAAGGCAGAGGCTTGGGCGCCGGAGGAGCTTGCTTGGCAGCCATCGCCTTGCCGGACGGCACCTGCTCCACGCTGAGCGCCTGAAGCAAGGTGGCAACCACATGCTTGCAGTTGAACTCCATTGGACAAGTACAGTCGCCGTCGAGAGAGGCGAGCCGGTCGCGACCAAACTCCAGCTGAATATCGACGCGATAATCGCTGGATGCGCTTCCCCGCACCTTGGAGCGGATGTGCCTCAGGTCTTCGCTGATCTGAAGTTCCTTGACGCGCCCCTGGGCCTGGTAGGCATGTCCCTTCTCAACCGCCCCGCGGCTGAAGAAGTCATAGATGTGTTCTTGCTTCAGTACATCCGAGAGCACGTGGACCAACTCAACGACGGGAGAAGCCAACCTGGAGCAGACGAAAATCAGTTGAGACCGGCGTGACCGCTCGGGTGCCTGTGACCAATCGGGAGAATAGAGCAGCTATTCGAGCTTGCACAACGGTCGAACAGCGCCATTCCTCGGTTTTGTACCACTTGCAGCATCGCGCCACCTGGCCGGGCCGGAACTTCCAGGCCATCTCTAACCCGGCGCCTGTCCCATCGAGCCATGTCCGGACATGATGACAACATCACTCGATCGGCAACATCTTCCGATTTCATTTTCGAAATACGAGGGTGCAGGCCGCAAGCGATAGTCAGTCAGCCGGGATGAAGCGGAGTGTGCCTGCTCGACGCGTTGGCTTGCCGGTGTCGTTCGTGTGATTGACGCCATCTGTGACAGGCACCTCGGCGAAATCGAACGGGCTTACCCCGTCCAGGCAAGCCACGTTGACGGCAAATAGATTCTGGTTCGATCGTCGTTGATGATGTGTGTAGATTCCGCAGCGCGAACAGAAGAAGTGCTGCGCTGATCCGGTGTGGAAGCGGTAGCTCGTTAGCGCATCCTCGCCCTGCAGGAACTTGATCCCACCCATTTCCGCCATGACAACGACGGCGCCTCGCATTCGGCAGTAAGAGCAAGTGCAGCGGAGGATCGAGTTGAAGCCATCGATGAGCGTCGCCTCAAAGCGCACCGCGCCGCAATGGCACTGGCCAGACCGAACGGTCGTGTCGTCCACCATGTTGCCTGTGTCTCCTGTTCAAGGGCTCTCGTGCAGCATCGTATATAGATCATGCCTTATGCAGAGGGATTTGTAGCCCGCATGAGCGTAGCGACATGCGGGAGCGGCGGCTTCCGCCCTCTGCGGCGACCTCAGCCGCCCGCCATCAAATCCCTGGCCAGCGCCATGTAAGCGGGCAGCGTCACGGGGTCGTTGGCGGCGTTTCCCGCCGCCGGGTGCGAGGCATAGCGGGCGATCACCATCTCGGCTTTCGGATCGATATAGATGCCCTGCCCGTGAACGCCGCGCGCCATATAGGCGCCGTGCGCATTGTGCGTCACCCACCACTGGTTCCGGTACGACGCGCCGGGCAACGTGGTGTAGCCGGCCGGCTTGAATTTCAAGGGATCGCCGCCGCGGGCGATATCCTCGACCACGTCAGACGGCACGATCTGGCGGCCGTTGAAGCGGCCGTGATTGCGGATCGTCTCGCCGAAGCGGGCGAGATCGCGCAGCGTGGTCGAAAGGCCGCCGCCGCCACTTTCGGTCCCGATGCGGTCGACGTGGTAATGCGCGTCCTCTTCCGCGCCCATCGGAATCCAGATGCGCTCGGAGAGAAGATCGGACAGCGTCATGCCGCTCGCCCGCCGGCAGATCCAGGCCAGCACATCGGAATTGACGGTCTTGTAGGCGAAGGCCTTGCCGTGCTCGCCCTGCTTGCGTTGCGTGCGGAGGAAATCGAAAATGTTGGTCGCGCCCTCATAGCCCGGCTCGATCGGCGCCATGCCGTTCGCACGTCGCAACCCGAACACGCCGGAATTTTTGTCGGTATAGACCTCGGTGTATTCTAGGCCCGTGGTCATATCCATCGCTTCGTGCACGCGCGCATCACCGAACGCGCTTGTCCTCAGCTCCGGCACATAGTCCGTGACCGGCGCTTGCGGATCGATCTTGCCCTCCGCAACCAGAATGCCGGCGAGCGTGCCGGTGAACGATTTTGTCACCGACATCGCGATATGCGGCTTGTGCGGCTTCAGCGCACCGAAATAGCGCTCGTAAATCAGTTTGCCCCGGTGCAGCACGGCGATGCCGTCGGCATAGGTCTCCTCGAGCATGCGCGCAAACGTCATCGGCCGCCCGTCCTTGGTGACGGACGCGGACGCGCCGATGTCGTGCTCCTCGCGCGGCAGCACCGATGCGGGCCCTGCCCCGCGCCAGACATTCACCGTCGGCACCAGTTGGCGGATGTTGCTCCACGCCCAGCGCAATTCGGGAAAGCTGCGGAACGAGCCGTTCTGGAACGTGATGGTCTTATCCGACGGCGGCGGAAAGCCCTGCATCCAGCCGAGGGCTTGCGGATCGGTCTCGGCGGCGGTTGGGGTGGGCTGATTTGCGACGGTCGCGACGGACATGAAGGCTGACTCCGAAGGGAATGATTGCGAAGTCGTAACATGGCGGCGCGCAATGCGCAGGCAGCGTTTCGGCGGGGGTGATCGGCGCGGCGAGCAGAGTTGGAATCCGATGAGCGAAGAGATCTGCGGGGGAGCGGTCCCGGATGTCGCTGCGCGCATCCGGGCTACGCTTGCTTGTGGTCGGAGTTTGGTCGCTCGGCCGTCAGGCCGCGGAGGCGATCTCGGTCGCGAAGTTGCGATAGGAGTGCAGCGGGCGGCCCAGGATCTTTGTCAGACGCTCGACGTCGCCGGCCTCCGGGATCATGCCGTCGCTGACATAGCGCTCGGCCATCAGGCGCATTTCATAGGCCATCCACTTCGGCATGAACTTCGCCAGATTCTGCTCGAACCCGGTGGGATCATCGCCGCCGTAGGCAACCGGGCGGCCCAGGACATCGGACCAGATCGCGGCCACGTCCGAACCCGTCAGCGTGTCAGGGCCAACCAGATTGATGGTTTCGATCGGCAGCTTGCCCGGTGCCTGATCGCGACGGATCAACTCGATCGCAGCGACCTCGGCAATGTCGCGGGCGTCGACCATGGCAACACCCTTGCTGCCGATCGGCATCGGATAGATGCCATGGTTGAAGATGACGTCCTTGATCATGAGCTCATTGTCGATGAAGTAGGATGGACGCAGGATCGTGGCGCTGAAGCCCATCCGTTCGATCATCCGCTCGGCGCCGGATTTCACCGCGAAGTGCGGCACGTTCACGAAGTGATCGCTGTGGATCACGGACAGATAGACCACCCGCTCGACGCCTGACTCGCGGGCAATGTTCAGCGCGATGAGCGCCTGGGTGAATTCGTCCCCCGCCACCGCATTGAGCAGGAACAGCGTGCTGACGCCGCTGAACGCAGTGCGCAGCGAGTCGATATCGAGCAGGTCGCCTTGCACGACCTCCACACTGGCCGGAAAGTTGGCCTTCGAGGGATCGCGGACGAGGACGCGCACGTCGGCGCCGCGCTTGACGAGTTGCTGGACGACTTGGCGGCCGACGCGGCCGGTGGCGCCGGTAACGAGGATGGTCATGGGGATCACTCCGGTTGGGGTCAAAAGACACCCCGTAAATTACTGATCCACATTAGTGCCGATAGACGTTATATTTGGACGCATCGTCTCACTGGTGGAACACATGGACCTGCTTGCCCTCGCTGATTTCAATCTTGTCGCCCGGCATGGAGGGTTTGGACGCGCCGCGCGAGCCGCGGGGCGCCCAAAGGCGACGCTGTCGCGCCGGGTCGCGGAACTGGAGGCGGCCCTCAACCTGCGTCTTTTCGAACGCGGGGGGCGCACACTGAAGCTCACCGAGGAAGGACGTGCGCTGTTCGAGCGAGCGGGGCTCTTGCTCACCGAACTCGAAGAGACGGCGGCGGCGATCGCCTCGGGCGGGGAAAGGCCGCGAGGCAGGTTGCGGATCAGTGCCCCGCTGCTTTTCTCCCAGACCGCGATGGGAAAGATCGCCGCGGGGTTCGCCCTGAAGTATCCGGAGGTGAGGCTCGAGGTCACGACGGAAGACCGTGCTGTCGACATGATCGAGGAAGGATTTGATCTGGTGATCCGCGTCAATCCGGATCCGGACGATAGCCTGGTTGGACGAGTCTTCCTGCGCGATCGGCTGGTAGCCGTGGCAAGTCCCGACCTCGTCCGGCCGGCCGGAGATCTTGCTGCTCCTGCCGTCGTGCGCTCGGCAGGTGATCGACTGGCCTGGGACGTAAACACGCCTGCTGGCCGATCGACAATCGCGGTCGAGCCAGTCCTCGCTCTGTCATCGCTCATGATGGTTCGGGATGCGGTGCGAGCGGGTGTCGGCGCGGGCCGTCTCCCCTTGTCGCTCGTGAGCCACGATTTAGCCGGCGGCACGCTGGTACACTGGGGGGATATCGAGGGACCTGACATTGCCTTGTGGACGCTCTACCCATCCAGACGGCTGCTGAGCGCTCGGGTGTCGGCGTTCCTCGACTATCTGAAACAGGCCTTTCCCATGGGCACGCCTGATGAGCTGGCGGCCTATATCGGCACGTGACAGCGGCTGCGTCCGACCCGGCGGATGGCTGTTTCGCCTCTGGCTGATCTACTTTTCAAAGAGCATGAGGCGCCTCCGGCTAATCCACCCTACGAGCTGGGCTGTAGACTTATAAAGCCGACCTCACCAGTCCGCGCAGTCCGTCGGGCGAATCGTGGGATCAAGCCGGCGCGTACGTCAACCTGATCACGTCGCCTATTTGATCGCTGGCCACAAGGCGAAGCCGCGGCCGGGGGCCGGCGAAGAATGGCTTGCCGCCACCAAGCACGACGGGGTGAAGGTAGAGCCGATACTCATCAATAAGACCAAGGTCGGTCAGGCTTCGTGCCAGGTCCGGTCCGCCAACTTCAATCTCCCCGTCGAACTCAACCTTCAGCCCGCGTATCACTGCCTCGAGGCCATCCCCGACAAGCGTGGCGTTGGGTCCGACCGACTTCAACGAGCGCGACACGACCCACTTCGATTGGCTTCGCCATGCCGCCGCGAAGTCGCGTTCCTCGGCGTCCCACTCGGGATGATCCTCGTCCCAATAACGCATGACCTCGTACAGGCGGCGGCCATAGACGCTGCCTGCCTGGTCGCGTGCTTGCTCGATGAAGTGACGGAAGAGCACAGGGCTTGGCGCGAACGCCGTGTGGTCGTGGTCGACATAGCCGTCCAGCGACTGGTTCATTCCAAAGACAAGCTTCGCCATGCTCCAATATCTCCACCGCAGCTTCTTCAGAATAGTTTTGGCCGACACCTAGGCGACGCCGAGTTTCCCGCGCGTCCCGTCATGGGGCGTCGAGAGTTCCTCGGGCGTCAGAAACTCGGCCAGATCCGCCGCCTCCAGGAACGGCCTGATCTCGATCTCGCTCGGGCCCGACATGGGATTGGGGCAGCGCTTCGCCCAGGCCACGGCCTCGTCCATGTCCTTGACCTCCCAAATCGAGAAGCCGGCGATCAGCTCGCGGGTCTCGGCGAACGGCCCGTCGATGACCGTGCGGCCGAGACCATCGAAGGCGATGCGTTTGGCCTGGGCGCTGGGCTTGAGGCCGGCGCCGGCCACCATGACGCCGGCCTTGACCAGTTCCTCGGTGAACCGGTCCATCGCCTCGAACGCCTCGGCCGTGGGGGGCACGCCCTTTTCGCTGTCCTCGGTGGCTTTGGCGAACACCATAACCCGCATCGTCCGTCTCCTTGCTTGAGCCGGCCCCTTGGCCTCTCATCGGGACGACGAACGAGCTTGTCGGAAGCCGACATCGTTCTGCAAATATTTTTCGACGTTCGAAGCGCGCGGCTCGAACAGCCGCTTGCCGGCATCCGGTCGCGCACGCGTTCGTGCAAGTAGCGCCGAGCTGGTCGTTCCACTGCTTTCCACTCCTTCGCCGAAGCGATCAGGCTTTCGACGTCATGACCTTCTGCACGATCTTCCAGTTCCCGTTCACCTTTAAGCACGACAGCAGATCCGTGAAGGAACGCGGCGGAATACGGAGCTTCAACTTCAGAAGCGCGAGATCGCTTTCAACATCTATTGAGAGGATCTGGTCCTCGCGCTCGAAGCCCTGTTGCTTCGGAGCCTTCATGTTGCGCACGGCGGCAAGCCAACTCGCAATCGGCGTCACGCCCAAGTTGCCGTCGTCGGCAACCTTTGTCACCGAACTCGAGGGGTGAAAAATGGATGCAAACTTTTCCGCATCCATTTCATAAGCGGCGTCGAAATAGGTCTGCGCTAGTGAGCGCAGAGCTGTCACGTCCGTATCCTGCAAAGTTGGCACATCGACTCCTATCAATTGGCACACTGTCCGCACCGAGCATCAAGCTCTGCCGGTCAGAACGCGGCTGGCCATCCTCGTCACTCTAATCTACGCGAAGGCTGATTATGAGGATAGACGCCTTGTGCGGCATAGCTTTATGACTGATAATCATGATTGATGACGAACGAACTCAACGAACTCGCAACGTTCGCGATCGTTGCCGCCGAACGAAGCTTTACACGGGCCGCCGCAAAGCTGGGTGTGTCGCAGTCTGCTCTGAGCCACACGATCCGGAGACTTGAGCAGCGCCTCGACTTGCAATTGCTTGCTCGGACGACCAAGAGCGTAGCGCCAACGGCTGCGGGCGCGGCACTTTTGAAAGATCTGGCGCCGGCACTCGAGCAGATTAATCGCGCCCTCGACAGCGCTCGAAGCAATCGCCACCAACCTGCGGGGCGTCTGCGAATTGTCATGTCCCGTTCGGCAGCGGTGATGGTATTGTTGCCGCGGCTCGCGGCATTCGCAGAGGCCTACCCTGACATCGTGCTGGATGTTGTCACTGCTACAGGTCCCATCGACCTTGTGGCTGGTGAATTCGACGCAGGCATCCAGCTCGGCGAGTACATTCAAAAAGATATGGTCGCCGTTCGTGTCACATCCGAATTGCGACTGGCGGTGGTAGGGTCGCCTCTCTATTTCGCCTCAAGACATATTCCGCGGACGCCAAAGGATCTCAGTGATCATCGGTGCATCACCCTACGGCTTGCTGGGGGGCCATATCGATGGGAGTTCGAGAAGGGAAGAAAGTCGGTAACGATCAGCGCGAACGGCCCGCTTATAATCGATGACACGCACTTGGTGATCCAGGCGGCCCTTGCTGGAGTTGGCGTCGGACTCGCCTATGAGGAGCAGGTCGCAGGCTATATTGCGAAGCGCCGTCTTGTACGCGTGCTGGAAGATTGGACGCCGCCCATTCCCGGCTTCTTCATGTACTATCCCAGTCGTCAACATCAGCCGGCCGCGCTGGCTGCGCTTGTGAACATGCTACGACTCTCCGAATAGCAGCGAGCGATGGGACGGAGTCGAGGTGATCTGAACAGGCAGATATAACGTGCGGGTCGCGACCAATTGTTGAGCACCGCCTCGACGCTTCAGTCCTAGCGCAGACGCGCCGCGATCGTCCGAGAGAGAATGATCGACGAAGGGACGCGGATCTCTAACGGTGACGGCATTTTCGTTTTCGTTAGGGCGCAATGCGCGCCCATGCCGTCACGGACTACTACCCCTCCAGCGCCCCAATCATCTCCACCCGCGGCGCATGCCGGCCGCCCTCGAACTGGGCGGTCAGGAACGCATCCACGATATCGAGCGCAAGCCCTTCGCCCACCACGCGCGCACCAATCGACAGCATGTTGGCATCGTTATGCTGGCGGATCATGCGGGCTGAGAATGTGTCGACGCAGACGCCGCAACGGATGCCCTTTACCTTGTTCGCCGCCATCATGATGCCCTGGCCGGTGCCGCACAGGATGATGCCAAACCGGCAATCACCGGAGGCGACGAGCCGCGCCGCCGCTTCGCCGTGCTCAGGATAGTGTGTGCTCTCCGGCGTCGCCGGTCCGATGTCGACCACCACCCAGCCATGCGCCGCGATATGACCGGCAATGGCCTGTCGGAGCTGAATGGCGGTGTGGTCGCTGGAGAGGACGATGCGGTCGCTGGCTGTCACGGAGAAGTCGTCCCTTTTTCCGAAGAAATTTGGCGGCTTGGCCGAGTTGGATCAACTCACCCCTATTCCCACTCGATCGTCCCCGGAGGTTTGCTGGTCACGTCGTACACCACCCTGTTCACGCCCTTCACCTCGTTGATGATCCGCGTTGCGGTCTCGCCGAGGAATTTCATATCGAAGGAATAGAAGTCCGCCGTCATGCCGTCGGTGGAGGTCACTGCGCGCAGGCCGACGACGTATTCGTAGGTGCGGCCGTCGCCCATCACGCCGACGGTTTTCACCGGCAGCAGCACGGCAAAGGCCTGCCAGATCTGGTCGTAGAGGCCGTGCTTCCTGATCTGGTCGATATAGACGGCATCCGCGTTGCGGAGAATGTCGAGCTTTTCGCGCGTGATGTCGCCGGGGCAGCGGATGGCGAGGCCGGGGCCCGGGAACGGGTGGCGGCCGACGAAGATTTCGGGAAGGCCGAGTTCGCGCCCCAACACGCGGACTTCGTCCTTGAACAGCTCGCGCAGCGGCTCCACCAGTTTCATATTCATG
>Ga0081540_1003129_pt1 | contig 13231 bp, 11 predicted proteins | sample TabmetS2T1R1_FD_71024 | JGI IMG/M metagenome (GOLD analysis project Ga0081540, IMG submission 71024) | Tabebuia heterophylla rhizosphere microbial communities from the University of Puerto Rico - S2T1R1 | ecosystem: Host-associated > Plants > Roots > Rhizosphere ... | reverse complement strand
ATCGCGATCCCTGGTGGGTGCCGGCGCCGCTCGAAGGCCCGGCGATGCCGAAGCGCGTCGCGATGTGCCTCAACCCTGACGGTCTCGATCCTGTCCCGGAAGTGAAGGCAGCGGTTGCCGATGCCGGCAAGCGGCTGGAGCGCGCGGGCTGGATCGTCGAGGAAATCGCCGATACGCCGCCGCTTCGCGAGGCGGCCGATCTCCAGACCAAGCTCTGGCTCGGCGATGGCTATGAGGCGCAGCTTGAAGCCGCCGAGCGCGAAGGCGATCCCGGCGCGCTGGCCTGTCTGCGCGGCAATCGCGCCAAGGTGCATCCGTTCGACCTGTCGAAGGCGCTGACGCGGCGCGCGACCTTGACGCGCGAATGGCTTTCGTTTTTCGAAAACTATGCCGTGCTGCTGATGCCGGTATCCGGCGAATTGCCGTTCCCCGATCAGCTCGACCGCAAGGACGAGACGTCGTTCGCGCGCGTCTGGCATGCGCAATTGCCGCAGATTGCCATTCCCTTCATGGGGCTGCCCGGGCTAACGGTGTCGACCGGATTGGTCGGACGCATTCCCGTCGGCGTGCAACTGGTCTCCGGGCGTTACCGCGAGGATCTGTGCCTTGCCGCGGGCGAGGCAATCGAAGCCGGAGGGACGCCGTCGGCGGCGATCGATCCGGCGAGCTGAGCAGAGAGGACCATGCCAGGCGTTTATGATTTCACGGCGCAGTCGCTGGCCGGTGAAGAGATTCCGCTGAAGCGGTTCGAGGGGCAGGCGCTCCTGATCGTCAACACCGCGAGCGCCTGCGGATTCACGCCGCAATATAGAGGCCTGGAGCAACTGTATCGTGAATTCGGGCCGCGCGGCTTTGCGGTGCTCGGCTTTCCCTGCAACCAGTTCGGCGGGCAGGAGCCGGGCGACGCCAGGCAAATCGAGCAGTTCTGCTCAAGCAAGTATGACGTGACGTTCCCGATGTTCGCCAAGATCGACGTCAATGGCAGCCAGGCGCATCCGTTGTTCAACCATCTGAAGAATGCGAAATCGGGATTGTTGGGTCCGTCGATCAAATGGAATTTCACCAAATTCCTGGTCGACCGGTCGGGCAAGGCAGTCGGGCGTTACGCGCCGACCGCCACCCCCGAGGGATTGAGAAAAGATATCGAGGCACTGCTGTGAGTGAGAACGACAAAGCGATGAGCGACCAATTTCCCGACCGTCTTTCGGTCGATCCGAACAGCCCGTACTACAACGCCGACATCCTTTCGCGCGACGTCGGCATCCGCTTCAAGGGCGTCGAGAAGACCAATGTCGAGGAATATTGCATCAGCGAGGGCTGGGTGCGCGTCACCGCCGGCAATGCCAAGGACCGCCACGGCAACCCGCTGACGATCAAGGTGCACGGCGCGGTCGAGCCGTATTTCCGCGATAAGCCAAAGTCCTGAGCCGTATCTGTATCAATCGTCATTGCGAGGAGCGAAGCGACGAAGCAATCCATCCATCCGTTTGCGCTGCTCGATGGATTGCTTCGCCAGCGCTCGCAATGACGGGGCCAAAGTCCCCAGGGAATCCAAACCATGTCCGTCCGCATCGTCGACGTCTGCGAGATTACAAAGCCGATCTCCTCGCCGATCCGCAACGCCTATATCGACTTCACCAAGATGACGACGAGCCTCGTTGCTGTCGTCACCGACGCCGTGCGCGACGGCAAGCGGGTCGTCGGCTACGGCTTCAATTCCAACGGCCGTTACGGGCAGGGCGGGCTGATCCGCGAACGCTTTGCGCCGCGGCTGAAGGAGGCCGATCCGAAGAGCCTGCTCGATGCCGATGGCAGCAATCTCGATCCGGACAAGATCTGGGCCGCCATGATGTCGAACGAAAAACCCGGAGGCCATGGCGAGCGCTCGGTCGCGGTCGGCACTATCGACATGGCGGTGGGGGACGCGGTGGCGAAGATCGCGGACAAGCCGCTGTTTAGGCTGCTGGCCGAACGCCACGGCCGCGAGGCCAATCCGCGCGTCTTCGTCTATGCCGCGGGCGGCTATTATTATCCCGGCATGGATCTGTCGGCGCTGCGTGGCGAAATGCGCGGCTATCTCGACCGCGGCTACAACGTCGTGAAGATGAAGATCGGCGGCGCGCCGATCGCGGAAGACCGCGAGCGCATCGAGGCGGTGCTGAAGGAGATCGGCAAGGACGCGCAGCTCGCCGTCGACGCCAACGGCCGCTTCGACCTGGAGACCGCGATCGCCTACGCCAAAATGCTGCGGGAGTATCCGCTGTTCTGGTACGAGGAGGCCGGCGATCCCCTCGACTTCGCACTGCAGGCGGCGCTCGCCGATTTCTATCCCGGACCAATGGCAACCGGCGAGAATCTCTTCAGCCACCAGGACGCAAAGAACCTGATCCGCTATGGCGGCATGCGCCCGGACCGTGACTGGCTGCAATTCGATTGCGCGCTGTCCTACGGGCTCTGTGAATACCAGCGCACGCTGGCGGTCTTGAAGACGCACGGCTGGTCGCCGAGCCGCTGCATCCCCCATGGCGGCCACCAGATGTCGCTCAATATCGCGGCGGGCCTCGGCCTCGGCGGCAATGAGAGCTATCCCGACCTGTTCCAGCCCTATGGCGGCTTCCCGGACGGCGTCCGCGTCGAGAACGGCCACATCACCATGCCCGACCTGCCGGGCATCGGATTCGAGGGGAAATCAGATCTCTACAAGGAGATGAAGGCGCTGGCGGCGTAGGGCCGGATGCCATAGGAAAGGGCGGAATCAGTGCCCCGGACCGGGCGTTCGCTCTGCCGCTGATCGCCGATTTCCGGGCCGCCAGTTTACCATTCATCCGTTGAAGGACGCCGCGATCTTGGCCACCACGATTCCCCAACTCTCGCTTGCGAAGGATAAGATCCGGGTCTTGCTCCTTGAAGGTGTCAACGACAGCGCCGCGCAGATGATCGAGGCTGCCGGCTATTCCAACATGACGCGCCTGCCCAAGGCGCTCGAGGGCGATGCGCTGAAGGAGGCGATCAAGGGCGTGCATCTGCTCGGCATCCGCTCGCGCACGCAGATCACCCCGGATGTTCTCGATGCCGCGGACCGCCTGATCGCGGTCGGATGTTTCAGCGTCGGCACCAACCAGGTCGACCTCGACGCCGCGCGTCGGAGCGGGATTCCGGTGTTCAACGCGCCGTTCTCCAACACGCGGAGCGTCGCAGAACTCGTCATCGGCGAGATCGTCATCCTGCTGCGCCGGATCGTGGCGCGCTCCAACGCCGCCCATGAGGGGCGTTGGGACAAGTCGGCCGACGACAGCTACGAGGTGAGGGGAAAGACGCTCGGCATCATTGGCTACGGCAATATCGGCTCGCAGCTCTCCAACCTCGCGGAAGCGCTGGGCATGCGGGTGATCTTCTACGATCACACCGACAAGCTTCGTCACGGCAACACCGAGCCGACCGCGAGCCTGCATGAGCTCCTGGCGCAAAGTGACGTCGTGAGCCTGCATGTGCCGGAAACGGCCGCCACGCACGGGATGATCGGGCGCGAGGAGATGCGCGCGATCAAGCAGGGGGCGTATTTCATCAACAACAGCCGCGGTACGGTCGTAGACCTCGAGGCGCTCGCCGAGGCGTTGCGTGAAGGAAGACTTCGCGGCGCCGCGGTCGATGTCTTCCCGGTCGAGCCGCGCTCGAACGCCGAACGCTTCGTCTCGCCGCTGCAGGGCCTGGAGAACGTCATCCTGACGCCGCATATCGGCGGTTCGACCGAGGAGGCCCAGGAGCGTATAGGCGCCGAAGTCGCGCGCAAGCTGATCGATTACAGCGATTCCGGGTCGACCATGGGCGCCGTCAACTTCCCGCAGGTTCAACTGCCGCCGCGGCCTGCAGGCACGCGTTTCATTCAGGTGCAGCGTAACCTGCCGGGCATGCTCGGGCGGTTGAACGAAGTGCTGGCGCGTCATGCCGTCAACATCGCCGCGCAATATTACGAGACCGCCCACGACGTCGGCTACGTGGTGCTGGACGTCGATGCGTCGGCCGCCGACGGCCAACGCGTGCTCGCGGACATCCGGGCGCTGGAAGGCACCATCCGCGCCCGGCTGCTCTATGAGTACAAGACCTGAACGGATGCCCATGACGGCGGCCTCGGAACTTATAAGGCGCGCCCGCTGCGCCAGGAGTGCTTGAAAGAAGCGCCCATCTGCGCCCTGACGGAGGCGACCTTCCTTCAGCCGCACGTTTGGACCACGGACAGTATCGTCGGCTATCTGTTCTCCACATCGTTCGCGTCGAGAGCCGTTCTCGGCGAGAAGGCCGAAGAATTCGAAGCGCGACCTGCGCGCCCGGCTGTCGCACCTCTCTCCGGATGGACGTTTCGAGGACGAGATCGAGCACTCGGTCATTCCAGCGAAGCGCCCATGATCGGACATTATCGCACGGCCTCAGCTTTCAAAAGCAACATCGGCTGTCGCACACCATACATCAGCGTGCGCCACGGCCACTCGACAGGGCCGTAGCTGTAACGGCGCAGCTACCAGCGCGTTGAACAACACCTGCGCGACGTAGACGGCGATGCCGATGGCGAGCGCCTCGGTTACGCCGAGGCGGCCGAACAGGCCAAGGCCATAGCCATAGAAGATCCAGCCGAAGATCAGGGAGTGCGCGAGGTAGTTGGTGAAAGCCATCCGTCCCAGCGGCGCGGCCCAGCCAAGCAGAGCCAATATTGCAGGCCGAATGACAACCGACTGAAATCAGAGCAACGGCAATCAGAAACAACAAGAAACAACAGGAAACAACAAGAAACATCGCGTGCTATTCTGAGCGCACACAGGTTGTGGGTTGATCTCGCTTCTCTATGGATTCGCTGCGGTTTCCCGTGAATCTTCGGCGTTTCTAGAATGACACGAAACTTTCTTTCAGCGTTTAAGACGTTGGAAGGGGCAACTGCCGCATGCTCCGCCCCAACGAGAGAACTCGTGCATCTTCTGCAGAACGCACCATCACGACATTCGACTGTTCCGGAGTGCGGTCTTGTCAACCTCTATCAGAAAGCTAATCCTATCGCGGTTCGTCCGCTCGCTATCCCGACGTGCGCGGCGCTTTGATCGCGACGAGAGCGGCTCTTCTGCAGTTGAGTTTGCAATTGTCGCGCTGCCATTCATCGCGGTCGTTGTTGCGATTATTGAGCTCTCTCTCACGCTTCTTGCCAATGAGAGCTTGGATCTGACCGCGCGCATCGCCGGTAGACTAGTCATGACCGGGCAAGCTCAAACAGCGGCCTACACTGCCGCAACCTACAAGACAGCTGTCTGCAACGATCTTAGCGTCCTCTTCAGCTGTGACAACCTCTACATCAACGTCGCAACCTACAGCAGCTTCTCCTCGGCCAGCGTAACGCCGACTTACACGAGCACCGGACAACTCGACACGTCGTCGCTAACGTATTCGCCGGGAACGGCCGGCAGCGTTGCCGTCATTCAACTCTACTACCAATGGCCCATTGTCTTCTCGATCATGAATTCCTGGCTGATCAATCAAACGACCACCAACAGCCATCTGCTAATCGCCACTTGTGTCGTCCAAAATGAGCCATACCAATGACGCGCAACTTCCTCCGGGCTTTGTTCGGGCATACCAGGGCGCTCTATCGCGACCGGCGCGGCGTGTCCGCGGTCGAGTTCTGCTTCATCTTTCCGTTGCTTGCTGCACTTTGCCTCGGCGCCGCCGCGATCATTCAGGGCGTTGTCCTCCAGCGCAAAGTGACCCTGATTGCGGCGACAGTCGCCAATCTTGTGACGCAGAATACGAGCGTCAGCAGCACTGATATCTCAAATTTCTTCGGTGCGTCCTCGCTGATCCTCGTTCCAGCTTCAACGACGCCCGTAACGATCGTGCTCACTTGCGTGGCGATCGATTCGTCAGGAAATGCAACGGTCAGCTGGAGCAAGTCGCTTAACGCAACGGCGCGCACCGTGGGCACATCAGTGAGCATTCCAACAGCGATCAACGTCAGCAGTTCGTACTTGATCATGACCGAAGTCACTTATGCCTATACGCCCGCTGTGGCGACGAACATCGTTGGCACGATCACCCTTTCAAAGACGGTCTATATGAGCCCTCGGCTCTCGTCGACCGTGACCTATTCATCCTGAACCGGCGGCTTAGCGATCATGACAACTCCAGGCTCACTGAAGACGCGGCTCATCGAGACAATCTTCCGCTTCCGTGAAAGCGGAGACGCGAACATCGCCATTGTTTTCGCAATCTCCGCACCGGTCCTCATCGCCTTTGTCGGCGCAGCCGTCGACTACAGTCGCGCAAATAGCGCGCGGACGGATATGCAAGTTACGCTCGACTCTGCGGCCATGATGCTTTCGAAGACGGCCGCATCGCTTACGACTGCCCAAGTTACCACGACGGGAGCATCTTATTTTACCGGGATGTTCAATCGATCGGATGTGTCCAACGTCTCGGTGACATCGGCATATACGTCAACCTCTGGCTCACAGATCGTGATGACCGCTTCGGGAACGGTAGCAACCACGCTCCTGTCAATCCTTGGCTACTCGACGCTACCTGTTTCCGCCACGTCCACAGCAAAATGGGGCACCTCGCGACTTCGAGTCGCTTTGGCCCTCGACAATACCGGATCAATGGCAGACAACGGAAAGTTGGCTGCCCTCAAGACGGCCACAAAGAACCTGCTCACACAGTTGAAAGCCGCTGCTACGACGAACGGAGATGTCTACGTCTCGATCATCCCATTTTCGAAGGACGTCAACATCGGCTCGAGCTATTATTCACAGAGCTACATCGACTGGACCAGTTGGGCCAGCGACACATCAAACTATAGCTGTAGCAAGAGCAAATATACGACGCAAACAACGTGCACGTCGGGTGGAGGCACCTGGAGCCTAAATAGCAAATCCACCTGGAATGGTTGCATCACGGATCGTGGCGGCACATCTGCCCCCGACTCCGCAAACTACGATCAACTGGTTTCAGTGCCCGGATCAGCAACGGCCTCAAAGTACCCCGCCGAGCAATATGATTACTGCCCGGTTGCAATGATGGGGCTGTCTTACGATTGGACCTCGCTAAGCGCGCTCATTGATACGATGGTCGCGCAGGGGAGTACCAACCAGCCAATCGGCCTGGTGTGGGCGTGGCAGTCCCTTGTCGGCGGCGGCCCTCTCACAATGCCGACGAAAGACTCCAGCTACACTTACACCGACGTCATCATCCTGATGTCCGACGGACTCAACACACAGGACCGCTGGTACGGCAATGGATCGGCCACCTCAACGAGCGTCGATAGCCGAATGTACAGCAGTACAGGGACGGGTACTTGCGCTAACGCCAAGGCCGCCGGAGTCGTCATCTACACGATCCAAGTGAACACGAGTGGGGACGCAACGTCGACGCTTTTGAAGAACTGTGCGAGTTCGACGGACAAGTTTGTTGAGTTGAAGTCTGCAAGCCAGATGATCACGACCTTTACGGCGATCGGTACCGCGCTTACCAAACTTCGAATCGCGAACTAAGACGTGGCAATCCCGAAATTACAAAATCATCGCGGGATGCAACGCAGTCTTAAATGCATGACAATGAAGACGTGTCATCTCATCGAGGCAACGCGCCAAACCAAGGTGTAGCGTGCCTGAATAGTGCGCTATAGTGCCTCAGCACAGTAGCGCCGCAGATCCAGCACTCGGTCATTTCAGCGAAGCGCCGATGATCGGACATTATCGCACGGCCTCAGCTTTCGAGAGCAACATCGGCTGTCGCACGCCATACATCAGCGTGCGCCACAGCCACTCGACAGGGCCGTACCGGTAACGGCGCAGCCGCCACGCGCTGAACAACACCTGCGCGATGTAGACGGCGATGCCGATGGCGAGCGCCTGGGTTACGCCGAGGCGGCCGAACAGGCCAAGGCCGTAGCCATGGAAGATCCAGCCGAAGATAAGGGATTGCGCGAGGTAGTTGGTGAAGGCCATCCGTCCCAACGGCGCGGCCCAGCCGAGCAGCTTCTTTCCACGCTCGAGATTGGCGAGGCCGATGATGGCGGCGGCATAACCCAGCGCGAGCAGGATGGTGCCGAGCGCCTCGGCACCGGCAAAGTTCAATGCCGCACCAAGGCCAATACAGGGGATGCCGATCGAGAGCAGGCGGCGGGGGCGGTCTTGCAAAATGCCGGCGCGCCAAGCGTATGCTCCAAGAAGAAACAGTCCGATCGTGCGCGGAAAGATGAACGCGTGCAGGGGAACGATCAGTGGAATCTCGCGGAGCCGGAACGCCAGTACGGCGAGGAAGCCGGCCGTCGCATAAATGCGGTTTGCGTCCGCGACGTTCTGCCTGATCGCGGCCATGTCGGGAAACAATCCGGCCGGCGGAAACGCCTGCATCGCCAGGTAAAGCGCGAGAAACCCCAGCGCGGCGAAAGCCAGGAGCCGGCGCGGACCGAACAGGAACGGCAGCACGATCAATCCCGCGAACGCATATTCGGTGAGAATATCGCCGTTCCAGATCAGGCAGAGATGAATGAGCCCGAACGCCAGCAACACGATGAGCCGGCGCACCAGCAGCATCATGCGGCGTTCGCTGATTGCGAGCCGCTCGAACTGGATGGCAAGGCCTGCGCCGAACAGCAGCGAAAACAACGCAAACGCCTTCAGCTCGACGGCGAAGGTCAGGATCGTCTCGACGGCGTGATCGGCCGCCGATGCCGCGACGTTGCGGGCAAGAAACTGATCGAAGATCGAAACGCGAAATTCCGTGACGACGTTGATGGCCATCACGCCGAGGAGCGCAATGCCCCGCAACACGTCGATGGCGTCGATTCGCTCCGCGGGGCCTGTCGGCCGAGGAAATGCGCCGCCATCGGAAGCCATTGCGATATGATTTCCAATTGAGCCCCGGCGAATTCCAGCCTGGCTACGACAGCCGCATGTCGAGTAGCCGCCGGCCCTCGGTCTTGAGCAATTTCTTCACCGCGCTGGAGGCGGCGATTTCGCCCTGATTGGCGTAGGCCTCGTGGTTCTTCTCGATATCTTCCAGCCGGTAGAGATAGTTGACCATGACGCTTGCGGATTCACGCAAGCCCTTCGGCGAGAGATCGCCGAGCCAGTCGATCTTCTCCAGCCGCGCGCCGTTGCCGATATGGAAGCGCGCCACCGAATCGATCAGCCGGCCCTTTGACGTGCGGGCTTTCAGGAAATAATGCGCGGCCAGCGGCTCCAGCACGGCACGTAGTTGCGCGGTCAGCTCCGCATCCTCGAACCAGTCCGGCCTGTCGAGCGCCTCCAGCAGCGTCCGCTCCTCGTCCGTGACCGGAACGTCGTCGGCCTGTTTCAGCCATTGCATGAAGCCCGGCACCGGCGACAGCGTGATGAACGTATCCAGCTTCGGCAATTCGCGCCGCAATTCCTCGACCACCTGCTTGATCAGGAAGCTGCCGAAGGAAATGCCGCCAAGCCCCTTTTGCGTATTCGAGATCGAATAGAACACGGCGGTGCGCGCGCGCTCGACCGGCACCGGCTGCCGCTCGGCGGCAAGCAGTGGCGCAATCGCCGTCGGTATGGTTTCGGTCAGCGCTACCTCGACGAAGATCAGCGGTTCATCGTTGAGCTGGGGATGGAAGAATGCGTAGCAGCGGCGGTCAACGGGATCGATGCGGCGGCGCAGATCGTTCCAGTCGCGGATTTCGTGCACGGCTTCATAACGGATGATCTGTTCCAGAATGTTCGCTGGCGTCGACCAGTCTATCCTGCGCAGCACGAGAAATCCCCTGTTGAACCAAGAAGACAGCAAATGCACCACATCGCGGTCGAGCGCGGCCAGATCCTTGTTGCCCTTCATCAGGGCAAGCAGGTCGGCGCGCATCGCCACCAAATCGCTGGTGCCGCCCGGCGCGCGGTTGAGCCGGCGGATCAACTCCTGCCGCTGCGGCTCGGAAGCAAAGTGAAGGTCGCTGGCATCGCTGTCGTTCGGCTGGCTGCGCCAGCTCTCGATCGCCTGCGACAGTTTTTCGCGGTCGGGGCCGAAGTCTCTCGCCAGCGTTTCGAAGAAGGTGAGCCGGCCGGCGGCGTCGAGGTCGTGGTAGCGATCCAGCACGTCGCGCGCCATCGCGGTGCCGGACGCCTCGCCGCGGCCCGACAGCAGCGCCTTGCATAGTTCAAGCAGTTCGGCGGCGTCTTGCCGGGCGACTGACGGCTCGCCCCGCCGAAGCAGCGTGCGGCCACGTTCTGATATCGTCGAGAGAAGGTCGGAAAAAAAGGCGTTGGCCATGCGGCAGGTCGAATCCAGCTGATATTTTGCGGAATCTTATATGAGATTTAGGGCGGTGCCGATCACAATCAAGCGTATGGATCGTACGTAAATATGTCATGCCTCCAAGTCGGGCGTTTACTCCTTGTTGCCGGCAAATTCAGTCGGCGTTTTTCCGGTAACCTGCCGGAAGGCATGCGAAAACGCCGGCACGCTGGCGTAGCCTAAATCCGAGGCAAGCTGCTTGACCGAGACGCCGGCGTCCGTCGACAGCCGCTCGATCGCCGCCGCAATCCGGGCGCGCTGGCACCAGCTCTTGAAGCTTAACTGCGTCTCCGACGAGAACAGCCGTGACAGCGTCCGCACCGAGGTGCCGACCTCGTGCGCCAGCATGTCGATCTCATGGTCGCCGGTCGGGTCCGAGAGCACGATGTCGGCGGCGCGCCGGCAGCGCGGCTCACGCGGCAGGGGGATGAAGGTGGCGGAATCCTCCGCCTGGTCCAATTCCATCATCGCCAGCCGCAGCAGAAGCGCGGTTCGTTCACCGTCGCCGCGATCGTCGAACAGGGCGAGAATCGTCTGATGCAGGAGCGGCGACACCCGCACCACGAATTCCGCGTCGAGACTATGGCTGCGCGCTTCGCGCTGCAGCCAGTCGAGCTCGAAATAGAGCGTCCGCATCTCGATATCGGCGAGCACGTCGATCGCATGTTCCGAGAGCGCTGGCACCCAGACCGCGCGGTCCGGCGGCACCAGCCAGCGGCCTTTCGGCGTCGTCACCTGCATCGTGCCCCTGGCCGCATAGACGAGCTGGGCCTCGCGGTGCATGTGGGTGTGGATCCGGAAGCCCTTCCGATAGCTGTTCGCGATCATGTGGATGCCGTCGCCGGTTGAGGTCAGGCGTCCGATAATGGCGGCAATTGGCTTTTCGGCGATATTCATTGGCGACATCCCGTCAGGACAACCCCGTATAACCTATTTCGGAAAATTGCGGGATTCGGGAATCGACCATGAACAGCCCCAGCCGGGTGATCACCTTCGTTAACGCCGCCCACTTCATCGACCATTATGCGATGCTGATTTTCGCCGCCGCCGTCATCATCATGGGGCCGGCGCTCGGCATGGCCTATTCGGAACTATTGCCTTACGCCACCCCGGGCTTCGTCGCCTTCGGCGCGGGCTCGCTGATCACCGGCTGGCTCGGCGATCGCTGGAGCCGCCGCCACATGATGGTAATCTTCTTCATCGGCATCGGCGTGGCCATGATCTCGGTCGGCTTCGTGCAGACGCCGCTGCAACTCGGTGCGGCGCTGCTGGCGATCGGCACGCTGGTCTCGCCGCACGTCGCGCTGGCCGCGCCGCTGATCCTGCTGATCTCGTTCGCCATCCTGTTCTCCGGCGTGGTCAGCTCGGTGCTCGCGAGCGCCAGCGTGTCGCTGCTGCTCGCGGTGATCCTCGCGGTCTCGCTGCCCGCCGGCCCGTCGGCGGTCGGGCCGCGCGACGAGAACGAGGCGATCGCCGGCGCCGCCGGCCCCACCGGCCGCGCGCCGATCCTCGCCGTGAGGCCGGGTTGCGCGGAGAGGAGCTGGGCCAGCGCCGCGCCCTGGCTCGGGCCGAGCCCGACGGTCGGGATCGGCCAGTCGGCGCCGCCCTGGGGACCCGGGAAGGCCCCGTTCCCGTCCTGGTCCCACACCGCCAGCCCCACGGCGCCGGCCGCGGCGGCGTTCCGCGCCTTGCCGGCCAGCGTGCCTCCGCCGCGTGACACGACCGCGATCGCGCCCTGGACCCGGCTCGCGCCGGAGGCGTCGGTGAAGTCGATCGGGTCGTCGCCGGGCGCCACGCCGTCCGCGCCGGAGAGGATGACCACGGGCGCCTCCACCCCGGTGGGGTCGGCGCCCATCAGCGGCAGGGGCTCGAGGCCCGCCCCGGCGGGTCCGACGGAGACCTGGAGGTCCGCGGTGCGCGGCGTGGTCGCGCCGGCCATGGCGCCCACCGACAGCACGGCCGGCGCCGCGGCCGGGCCGCCCACCGTGCCGGCCGGCGCGAAGCTCGGCCCGTCGTTGCCGCTCGGCACGACGACCACCGACCCGACGCGGTCCGCGGCCTTGAGGGCGCGGGCCAGCGGGTCCTCTCCGCCGCCGTCGAAGCCCCGGGCCAGGCCGAGCAGGATGACGTCCGAGCGGTCCGAGGGGTCACCGTCGCGGTTCGGGTCCACGGCGAGCTCGAGGGCGGCCAGCACGCGGTCCGCCCGGGCGAGCGGGCGCACGCGCCCGTCCACCAGCTCGGACGACACCACCCGCATCGCCACCAGGCGTGGCACCTTCTCCGGCGGGAGGCCGGCGAGGGCCGGGGAGCGCAGCACGAGCGCGGCCATGGCCGTCCCGTGCGCCTGGTCCGGCTGCGCCGTCGGATCGGCCGTCGGGTCCCCGTCGCCGTCGACCAGGTCGTATCCGCCGATGATCGGGTACGTCGGGCCCATCCCCCCGCCCAGCCAGGGGTGGCCCGGGTCGATGCCCGCGTCGATGAGCGCGATGTGCGCCGGCGACATCCCCGACCCGGCGGCGGTCGGCGCGGCGGCGCTGGACGGCACCGACTTGCCGCGGCGGGGGTTCGGCCGGGCCGCGGCCGGCGCCAGGTAGGTCACCGGCGCGATGGCCTTCACCTCGGGCAGCGCGGCGACCGCCGGGAGCCGGCCGACCGGCAGCTCGATGGCGAGGGCGTCGAGCAGCACGCGGTAGCGGAAGTGGATCCTCGCGCCCAGGCCGGCGAGGACCGGCTCGACCGCCTGCTGGGCGCGCGCCACCGCCGCCGCCGCGGCCTCGCGCTGCGGCGGCGGGGCCGAGGCCACCGGCGGGGTGTCGAGCAGGACGATGGCCGTCTCGGTCTGCCCGGGCGGCGGGAGCTCGGGGACCCGCTGGGCCTCGAGCGAGTCGTGCCAGGCCGTGGCCGCGGCGAGCGCCCGCAGGGTCGGCGTGGCCTG
>Ga0081540_1003128_pt1 | contig 13233 bp, 9 predicted proteins | sample TabmetS2T1R1_FD_71024 | JGI IMG/M metagenome (GOLD analysis project Ga0081540, IMG submission 71024) | Tabebuia heterophylla rhizosphere microbial communities from the University of Puerto Rico - S2T1R1 | ecosystem: Host-associated > Plants > Roots > Rhizosphere ... | reverse complement strand
GGGACCACCGCAGCGGCCGGGCGCGCCGCGCGGGAGCTCGGCCGCGAGCAGGCCCCCGACCTGGTCGTCAGCGACGTGATGATGCCGCGGCTCGACGGCTTCGGACTGCTCGCGGCGCTGCGTGCCGATCCCCTCACCGCCAGGACGCCGGTCATCCTGCTGTCCGCCCGGACGGGAGAGGAGTCGACGGTCGAGGGCCTCGAGGCCGGTGCCGACGACTATCTGGTCAAGCCGTTCTCCGCCCGTGAGCTGCTGGCCCGCGTCCGGGCCAACCTGGAGCTGGAGCGGGTCCGCCGCAGCCGGCAGGACATCGAACGCAGCCGCGCCCTGCTCGACCAGGCCCAGCGGCTCGCCGGGGTCGGCAGCTGGGAGGTCGACGTCGCGACCGGTGCCATCACCGCCTCGGAGGAGCTGATGCGTCAGGTTCAGCTGACGCCGGTGGAGCTGGCGGTGGGGGGCATGGAGCTGGTGCTCGCCGAGCGGATCCATCCGGACGACCGCGAGCGGGTGGCGGGCGCCGTCCGGGCCGCACTGCAGGGCGCACTCTTCGACGTCGAGGCCCGAATCATCACCCCCGAGGGTGGCACCAGGCTCTACCGCGCGATCGCCGAGGTCGAGCGCGACGAGCACGGGCGGCCGCGCCGCCTGCGGGGCAGCAACCAGGACATCACCGCGCAGCGCGAGGCGGAGCAGGTGATCGCGGAGGCGGCGGTGGCCGCCGAGGCAGCCGCTCGCGAGCACAAGATCGCCAGCGAGCTGCAGCGCGGGCTCCTCCCGGACGCGGACGTCCAGGCCGAAGCCCTTCGCCTCGCCGCGTACTACCGGGCGGGGGTGGAGGGCACGCAGGTCGGCGGCGACTGGTACGACGTCATCGAGCTCGGCGCCCGCCGGACCGCCCTGGTGCTCGGCGACGTCATGGGTCGAGGGGTTCCCGCCGCAGCGGTGATGGGCCAACTGCGTTCGGCGGTTCGTGCCTACGCCCGGCTCGACCTGCCCCCCGCGCACGTGCTGGAGCATCTCGACGGCGTCGTCCGCGAGCTGGGCGACGACAACATCGTGACGTGCATCTACGCGGTGTTCGACCCCCACGACCGCACCCTGACGTACGCGAACGCCGGGCACCTTCCGCCGCTGGTGAGGCGGGCGTCCGGCACCGTGCTCCGGCTGGGCGGCGCCGAGAGCGCGCCGCTCGGCACCGTCGGCGGCCCCGTGCTGGAGCAGGCCATCACCCTCGACCCGGGCGACCTCCTCGCCCTCTACACCGATGGGCTCGTCGAGCGACGAGACAGCGACATCGACGCCGGCGTGAACGCGCTGGCCGAGCGGCTCGCGCGGCTGCACGGCCGGCTCGACGCCGACGCCCCCGACCGGCTGAGCGCCGCGATGCTGCCGGACGGTCCGGACGACGACGTCGCGCTCCTGTTGGCCCAGGTGGAGGACGGGGCGCCGGGCACGACGGTGAGCTACCGGGTGCCCCAGGACCTCGCGGCGGTCCAGGAGGTGCGGCACGCGGCCGGTGAGGTGCTGACCGGATGGCCGATCGATCAGCAGCTTCGCGAGGAAACGTTGCTCCTGCTCAGTGAGCTGACGACGAACGCCCTGCTGTACGGGCGGCAGCCCGTGGAGGTGCGGCTGAGCCGGGGCCGCCGACACCTCACGCTCGAGGTGCACGACGCCGCCGCGACGCTCCCCCGGCGCGTCAGGCCGAGCGCGGACGACGAGCACGGCCGTGGGCTCCTGCTCGTGTCGTTGATCGCCCAACGCTGGGGGACGCGGCCCACACCCGAGGGCAAGGCGGTGTGGTGCGTGCTCGACATCTCGGGAGCCGGGTGAGCCCCCGGACGTCGATGAAGCAGACGTGGATGACCGGACGTCGATGAGCAGACGTCGATGATCGAACCTGTGACCCTCTTGTGATCAGGCTGTGACCGGTTCGATACTGCCTGCCCGGTCTCGTCCACTTCTCGGGGGTTCTCATGCAGGTTCGCCCGTTCGTGCGCCGTCGTCTCGCCCTCGCCGCCGTCGCAGCCGCCGGCGCAGCTGTCGTCGCAGCCGTCGGACTGACGGCCGCTCCGGCGTCGGCCGCCTCGCACGCCGCCAGGCCCACCTCGGCGCAGGTCGCCGCGGCCCGGGCGGCGCTGGACGGCGCCGGACGGCTGCCGGGCACCGCCTGGGCGGTCGATGCGGTGAGCCACCAGCTCGTCGTCAGCGTCTTCGACAACGCCGACCCCGCGACGGTGGCCGCGGTGACCGCCGCCGCGGCCCGGTCTGCGGGCGCCGTCCGGGTGGAGCGGGAGAACGGCAGCCTCACCCGCCGGCTCGCGGGCGGCGACGCGATCTACGGTGGCGGGTACCGCTGCTCGTTGGGGTTCAACGTCCGCAGCGGCAGCACCTACTACTTCCTGACCGCGGGGCACTGCGGCAACGTCGCCTCCACCTGGTACACGAACCGCAGTCAGACGACGGTGGCCGGAACCACCGCGGGTTCGAGCTTCCCGGGCAACGACTACGCCATCGTTCGGTACACCGGCAGCGTCTCCCATCCCGGCACGGTGGACCTCTACAACGGGCGCTCGCAGGACATTACGGCCGCCGCCAACGCCTATGTGGGGGAGTCCGTCCGGCGCAGCGGTTCGACGACGGGTGTGCACTCCGGCGTCGTCCAGGCCGTCAACGCCACGGTGAACTACGCGGAGGGCAGGGTCTCCGGCCTCATCAAGACCAACGTCTGCGCGGAGCCGGGCGACAGCGGCGGGTCCTTGTTCGCCGGGAGCACCGCCTTGGGGCTGACGTCCGGCGGGAGCGGGAACTGCACGGCCGGCGGGACGACGTACTTCCAGCCCGTCGTGGAGGCTCTGAACGCGTTCGGGGTGAACGTCTACTAGGCATCCCGCGTCAGGCGTCCGAGAGCGCCTCCCGGACGGCGGGCGCAACCTCTTCGGCGAACAGCGTGACCTGCTCGATCGGGTTCTCCTGCGGCCAGAACACGTAGTCCGTCATCCCGATGTCGCGGGTGAGGCTGACCAGCTGCTCGGCCCACGCCTCGGGCCCCCCGTCGAACCATCCCCGCGCCGCGGCACCGGGGCGCCCGACGACGCCGCCGACGTTGTAGATCCGGCGCACCGCCCGCGGATCGCGGCCGACGTCGGCGGCGCCTTCCTCGATGAGGCCGATCAGCTCCGGCAACCGCTCCGGCGGCAGATAGCCGCTCGACGGGATCCATCCGGTGGCCCTGCGCCCGATCAGGCGCAGCATGCGCGGACGGGCCGCCCCGATCCACAGCCCTACCGGATGCATCGGCATCGGCCCGGGATGCACCCCGGCCAGCTGGTAGAACCGGCCGTCGTAGCGGGCGCTGCGCTCACCGCTCCAGAAGAGCTCGATCACGTCGAGCGCTTCCTCCAGCGCCGCGACGGCTTCGCCCGGCGTCCGACGGGGGCCGCCCATCGCGACGATCGCGTCCCAGAACCCACCGGCGCCCAGCCCCAGCTCGGCGCGTCCACCGGTGAGGTGGTCCAAGGTGGCAACCTCCTTCGCGAGCATCGCCGGCGGCCGCAGCGGCAGGCAGGCGACGTCCGGGAAGATCCGCAGCCGGTCGGTGCGCGCGCCGATCGCCGCGAGCAGCGTCCAGGTATCGACGAATCTGCGTTGGTAGGGGTGATCCTGGACGCCCAGGAGGTCCAGTCCGCGGCGGTCCGCCTCCGCGGCCGCGCGCAGGATCGTGTCGAGGTGGGCGGCCTCGGGGGCGACCGAGCACCCGAGCAGCGGAACATCGATGGTCACGGCCTCATCGTGCTCCTGTCCGCTCCCGTTTCCGCTCGTTCGGCCCCTCGCCGCAGGCAATGTCCGGACGGGACACTGCGATGGCGATGTTCCTCGACGATCTGGAGCTCGAGACCGGCTTCGACGCTCTCGCGTGCCGGCTCGACGGGAACGTCGTGCGCCGGGGCGACCCGGAGTGGGACGTTGCCCGGCAGGCCCGGCAGGCCCGGCAGGCCCGGCAGGCCCGGCAGCCGACCGTCGATCAGCGCCCCGAGGCCGTCGTCCGGGCCGCTTCGGTGGACGACGTCGCCGCCGTCGTCGATACCGCCCGCGCCCTCGGCCTACGTGTCGCTCCGCAGTGCACCGGCCACGGCGCCGCGCCGCTCGGTCCGTTGGACGGCGCGATCCTGCTCACGACGCCCACGATGCGCGCCGTCTCGATCGACGTCGAACGGCGCGTCGCCCGCGTCGAGGCCGGCGCGCGCTGGCGAGACGTCGTCCCGCGCGCCGCCGCGCACGGCCTCACGGCGCTGGCCGGCTCGTCGCCGGACGTCGGTGTCGTCGGCTACACCCTTGGCGGGGGTCTGTCCTGGCACGCCCGCTCTCTCGGCCTGGCCTGCGACAGCGTCGTCGCGGTCGAGCTCGTCACGGCCGACAGCGCGTTCCGTCGCGTGGACGCCGAGCACGAGCCCGAACTCTTCTGGGCGGTGCGGGGCGGCGGCGGGAGCTTCGGCATCGTGACCGCGCTGGAGTTCAGGCTCTACGACTTCACCCAGGTGTACGCCGGCGTCCTGTTCTTCCCGATCGAGCAGGCCCGCGACGTGCTCTCCGAATGGTGTCGATGGAGCTCGACGGTGCCCGACGAGGTGACGTCCGTGGGGCGGCTCCTGCGGTTCCCGCCCCTCCCGGACCTGCCCGAGATGCTCCGGGGCCGCTCGTTCGGAGTCGTCGAAGCGGTCTGCCGGATGCCCGGTCCGGACGCCGAGCGCCTGCTCGCGCCCCTGCGAGCTGCGGGACCTGAGCTGGACACGTTCCGGCCGACGCACACCAGTGCGCTCGGTGCGCTGCACATGGACGCGCCCGGACCGGTCGCGACGTATGGCGACGGCATGCTGCTCACGGGGTTGCCCCCGGCTGCGATCGACGCCGTGATCGCCGTGGCGGGCCCGGACGTCGACACCGCGCTGCTCTCGGTCGAGCTGCGGCACCTCGGCGGTGCGCTGGCTCCGGGCGCGTCGGCGTCCGGAGGTGCCGTGTCCGCGATCGACGCCGGGTTCGCGATGTTCGCGATCGGCACCACGGCGGACGAGCCGTCGCGGCGCGCGGTCCGCTCGGGGGTGGACGCCGTGCAGACGCGGCTGGCGCCGTGGAGCACCGGCGGGTGCTTCCTGAACCTCGCCGAGCGGCACAAGGCCGGGACGGCGTTGTTCGGGTCGCCGACGTACGACCGGCTCCGTGCCGTCAAGACGGTCTACGACCCGCACAACATGATCTGCGCGAACCATTCCGTGGCTCCGCTGCCACCGGCCTGATCGGCGCGGTCGACCGAGTGCAAGGATCGCCCGGTGACTTCGGAGCACCGGCCGCCTCGTCGGTCCGCCACCCGCCGCCCGACACGTCCGCATCGGGTTCCGGGGGGTCCGGCATCTCCCGCCCCGGAACCGGACGCAGACATCCAGGCAGACGTCCAGGCGGACGTCCAGGCAGACGTTCAGGCAGACGTTCAGGCAGGCTTTCAGGCGCCGGACGAGGTCGTGGCGCCCATCGCCGAGTCGCTCATCGCCGAGATGACGAACGCACGGCGGGCGCTGGACGCCGAGCTGCTGTTGGGCCACATCTTCGGAACCGTTCAGCAGGGCATCATCGGCGACGCCGCGGAGCGCGACTTCGCCCTGGCCAGCCTGCTCGCCCAGATCACTCGACACGCCGAGCATCTGGCCACCCCTGATGCGCTCGCGCTACTGCGGGTTCTCACCGTGCTCGGGCCGGTCCGATCGCGCGCCGGTGCGGACGCCGCCGCGCAGCGACTGGCCGGCCTCGGCGTCCCGGACAAACCCTGGGCCGCCGTGGTGGGGCGGCCGGACGTGCAACGCAGTTGGCAGTACGGCGACATGCTGGGCGAGCAGGAGTCGCTCGCCGTCCTGTTCGGCTATCCGCGGCAGGACCATGTGCTCACGGTGTTGATCGACCATTCGCTCGGCGGCGGCATCAAGGACTGTTGGATCGGGGTGGGCAAGAGAGCCACCGGCCTGCGCGACCACACGGCGACCACGCTCGGGTCGGACCCCGACATCTGGTTCCGGGACGTCGATGTCGTCACTGCGGCCACCGTCCTCCGCCGAGCCCTCTCGGTGCCGACCGTGGCCGCGGACGACGAGCAGGTGCAGGACGTCGCCACGACGTTCCACGTGACACTTTCGCGCGCCGAGCACCTGTGCCGGCTCGCAGGGCTCCCGGCGCCGACGACCCCGTGGTAGCCGCGTCCGGCGAGTCAGCCGGGGCCGCCGCGGGGGAAGCCCTTGGACGCGCGCAGCCGTGCCCACAGCCGCCGACCGTCGGGAACCGTCTGGACCCCCCAGGACTGAGCGAGTGCCGACAGGACGGCGAACAGCTGGGCCGCCTCGCCGGCGCCGTCGCTCCCGGGCGGATCTGGGGGCGATCCGGCGTCGCTGGTGACGGAGACGACGACGTGGTCGCCGTCGAGGCCGAGCCTGAGGGTGGCACGCCCGGAGCCTGAGCGCTCCGCCGAGGAGACCAGCTCGCGGACGACGAGGGCCGGCGCCCCCTCGCCCCCGGCGTCCGGAACGCCCCAGGCTGACAGCAGCTGGTCGGTCGCACGGCGTGCCGTCGCGACCGCGTCGGAGCCCAGGAGAAGGTCCACGGTCGCGGACAGGGTGAGGTCGGTCGGCTCTCGCGTGATGATCAGAGCATCGTGGCTGTCGACGATCCTGTCGACGATCGGGTCGGCGTCCCCCACGAGCTCGCGTGGGTAGCCGCAGACGAGGTGGAACGGGTGCTCGGCCAGCAGGCGACTCCAGAGGGACTCGAGCTCGAGTGCCCCGACGAGGTCCCGTTGTTCCGCGAGGATGCCCACCATCTCGCCGTACGCGTGCACCGACCCCGTCCGCCAGCGGGCATCCAGGACCGCTGCCCCGATGGTCGACTGGAAGAGCCGGGCGTTGGGCCCGTTCGGTGTCATGAAGCCGGCCAGCGCCACGTGCGCGTCGACCGGCAGGTATCGGCGGGATCGGTACTCGGCGGACAGATCGACGCCGGCGGCGTCGAGGGCACCGTCCAGGGCCTGTCGATGGTCCTCGGTGGCGATGACGACGACGGTTTCGCCTCGCATCAACGGCTCGGCGTAGATCGAGCTCAGGCTCTCCGCGAGACGCTCGGTGTCCGAGTAGAACTGGACGAAGTGTGCGGCGGCTGCGCCCGCCATGGATCACCGCCTCGTTGTGCGCCCCCGGGGCTGCCGTTCCACGGTAGCTCTGAGTCGCCGGATCGGCAGCGGCGAAGGCCTCCGGGGCCGGCTGGGCCCGGCGAACGGTCACACTCCTGACGGCCTGCGACCTGTCAGAAGTGCGCGGGCGGCGTCTCGGCGCGAAGGAAGTGGTGGCGGGTGAGCTACGGGGATCGGGTCCTGCCGCTGTTTCCTGCTCCCGGCGACGCCGTGCGAGACGCCGCCCGACGCGCCGTCGGTGCCGCGGAGCCACGGCCCGCACAGGTCAGGGGAGGAGGCGACGACTCGTGCGTCGGCTCAAGGCGGCACGCCGGACCGCGAACCGGCGTGCCGCCCTGATCCGGCGCATGGCGTCGAGCGCGCACGGGAGGGCCTCCGGTCAACGCCGGTCCACGTCGGTGAGCGCCTCCGGGCATGTCCTACGTCTCCGGCGAGCCGTGCGCGGCATGCTCGTGGGCCGTGTGCCCTTCTGGTTCGAACTGGAACGTCGAGTGCTCGACGTCGAATTGTCCGGCCAGGTAGGACTGGAGCTCGTCGAGCAGCTGGGGCAAGTACCCGTCGCGGAAGCAGTCGTCGTCGACGACGACGTGGGCGGACAGCACGGGGAGGTTCGTTGCCACCGTCGACGCGTGCAGGTCGTGCACGTCCCGCACGTGATCCACGCTCAGAATGTGCCGACGGACGACGGCCAAGTCGACGTCCCGCGGGGTCGTCTCCATCAGGACGTCGACCGTCTCTCGCAGCAGGCGCCATGTCCGGGGCAGGATGAGGGCGCCGATCAGCAGCGACGCCAGCGCGTCCGCCCGCAGCCAGCCCGTGACCGCGATGACTCCGGCGGCCACGAGGACGGCGGCGGAGCCGAGCGCGTCGTTCACGACCTCCAGCACCGCCGCCCGAGCGTTCAGCGTGGCGCTGGAGGCGCGGATCAGCACCACGATCGACACCAGGTTCCCGACCAGCCCGACGGCGCCGAACACGAGCATCGGGCGGGAGGCGACCGGCGGAGGATCGGCGAGCCGTCGCACGGCCTCGACCAGCACGAACACCCCGACGGCCAGCAACACCGCAGCCTGGGCCGCCGCAGCGAGGATCTCCGCCCGGCGATATCCCCAGGTGCGTTGCAAGGTCTCGGGGCGACCGGCGAGCATCGCCGCGACGAGGCCCAACGAGAGCCCGGCGACGTCGGTGAGCACGTGACCGGCGTCGGCGAGCAGCGCCAGCGAGCCGGACCAGATCGCGCCGACGACCTCGACGACGAGGATCACGCTCGAGATGGCCAGGACCGCTGCTAGCGGGCGGCGCGCGTAGGGGTCGGGCGTGCGAGCGTGGTCGTGCGTGTCGCTCACCCTCCGACGATGCCACGATCCATGCCACGATCTCGCGCTCGGAGGAGGAATCTCCCGCGTGGCGCCCCTCACGGCGGGCGACGCCCCGCGTCCTGCACCAGCGTCCTGCACCAGCGTCCTGCCCCGGCGTCCAGCACCTCATCCAGCACCCGACGCCGTGTTCACAGCCGGAACACAGGTTCCGTGCTGGCGCTTGTCAGGCATCTGGCCGATAGTCCCGACCATGGGCAGCAGCGTCGAGCGTGCGCGCGACGAGGGTGAGGACGAGGGCGAGGAGGTCCGGGAGGAGATCAGCTCTCGCCGTCCGACCGAGCCCGCCGATGTCCCCGTGGACCCCTGGTCGGCGACCGTCCCCCTCCAGCAGCGCACCGCCGAGATCGCTACGACCGCCTCCCAGCCGGCCGCGCAGACCACGAACGGGCATCGGCCGCCGCCGGACGACCCGTGGCTGCAGCCCGGCGCGGACCCGTGGATCGACGTGACACCTGGCGTGACGACCGACGATCCCGCCGCGGCCGCAGTGGTCGCGCGTCGGCGACGGGTCGGCTCCGGGATCGCCCTCTTCGCCGGTGGCGCCGTCGTGGGCGCCCTCCTGGTCAGCGGATACGCGGGCTGGAGGTCGAACTCGTCCGCGACGGCTCTGTCCGGGCAGAACGGAACCGCTCAGAACGGATCCGTGCTGCCTGGCGCGCCGGGTGCCGACGGCCAGAGCCAGCCGGGGCTGGGGGGCCAGGACGGGCAGGGCTTCGGCGGCCCTCCGGCGTTCGGCGGGAGCGCCGGCGAGCAGCGCGTGTACGGAACGGTCACCGGGGTGTCGAGCTCCGAGCTCAGCGTCAAGAGCAGTAGCGGCACGGCGACCTACACGATCGCGTCGGACACCCAGATCATCCGCGATGGCCGGCTTGCCTCGCCGTCCGATCTCCGCGTCGGCGACGCCGTGCTGGTCCACGTCTTCCCCGCGACGAACTCCGACGGAGTCCTGGAGCGGATCATCGCCCGCAGCAGTTCGTCCTCGAGCAGCTCCTCCAGCGACTCGTCGTCCGAGGACGACTCGACGACCTGAGCTCCTCGACCTGCCGGCACGGCCCAGGGAACGACCTGCCGGCATGGCGCAGGGGAACGCCTCCCCAGCGTCGTGCCGGCGATAGCCGGAGTCGATCAGGACGTCGGCGTGCTGAGGTCGTAGACCGTCACGCCGTCCACGGTCGTGGACGAATAGGAGCTCTCGACCCAGCTGCTGATCTCGCTGGCGGAGGAGCTTCCCCCCGGCCCGCCGCCGTGGCCCTGGCCGCCGGCGATGAAGTAGTGGATCAGGCCGGCGGCGACGTAGGCCTGGAACTGGGCGAGGGTCGGGTAGGCGTCCGAGCCGGTGAACCCGCCGATGCTCATGACGGCCTTGCCGCTCGCGAGCTGGAGTGGGGCCGCGGACTGCGAGCCGTCCGTGGCCGCCGCCCAGCGCGTCGTCGTCGCCGTCAAGAGCGCGACGAGCTGACTGCTGGGGGAGGCCTGATCGCCCGATCCGCCGGGCGTCGACGACGTGCCGGTCGCGCCGCCCGTCGCGCCGCCCGTCGCGCCGCCGGTGCCGCCGCCGGTGCGAGAGCCGGCCATTCCCATTCCCGACGCCACCGGCCCGGAGGACGGGACGCTGCCCGAATGCGGCTGCGCGGCGGTGCTTGCGGCGTAGGCGACCGTTCCACCGGCCCCGGAGACGACTCCCACCAGCAGCGCCACCGCGACGAGACGGCGCCACCGCCCGGCGGCGACGAGGGCGACGGCGGCCGCCGTCCCGAGGAGAACGAGCACGGCCGGCAGCCACGGCAGGAACGTCGGGGTGAGGCCGAGCAGGTGGGCGTCCCAGATCACGGTGACCTCGAGCAGTACCGCGGCGATCACGCGCGCGGAGACCGTCTCCCGCTCGTCCCACAGCAGCCGCCCGGTCACCGCGACGATCGCTGCGATCGCCGGGGCCAGCGCCACCGTGTAGTAGGGGTGGATCGTCCCCTGCATGTAGCTGAACACGAGGCCGGTGACGACCAGCCACCCGCCGAACAGCACGAGCGCCGCACGCGGCAGGTCGGTTCTCGGCGCACCCCGCCGCAGCCACACGCCGGCCGCGAGCGCCAGCAGCGCCGTCGGCAGTAGCCACGCGATCTCCGTGGCCATGCCGGACGACGAGCTGAAGAGTCGCTCGATCCCCGTCGCGCCGCCGAACGAGGCGTTCTGGCCGTATCCGCCTCCGCCGCCGTTCCCCGAGCCACCGAGCAGGCGGCCGAGCCCGTTGTAGCCGATCGCGAGCTCGAGCACGCTGTTCGTCGTCGAGCCACCGATGTACGGCCGGTCGGAGGCCGGGACCAGCTGAACGATCGCGATCCACCAGCCCGCACCGACGATCATGGCGATACCGGCGAGGAGCACGTTCCGTACCCGGCGTCCGAAGGTTCCCGAGGCGGCCCACAGGTAGGCTCCGGCGAGCGCGGGGACGACGAGCAGCGCCTGCCCCATCTTCGTGATGAACCCGAGCCCGACCAGCAGGCCCGCGAGCGCGAGCCAACGCGTGCTCCGGCCGGACGTCGAGGAGAGCGCCCTGACCGTCGCGTAGGCCGCGGCCGTGAGCAGGAGCGTGAGCAGCGCGTCCGGGTTGTCGAACCGGAACATGAGGACGGCCACAGGGGTCACGGCGAGTATCGCGCCCGCCGCCAGCCCGGCGGCTGGTCCCGCCACCCGACGGACCGCGGCCGCCAGCAGGGCGACGGCGGCGACCCCTTCGAGCGCCTGCGGCACCAGCAGGCTCCAGCTGTTCACGCCGAAGATCCGGGCCGAGATGTCCATCGGCCAGAGGAAGAACGCGGGCTTGTCGACGGTGATGGCGTTGCCGGCGTCGAGGGAACCGAAGAAGAACGCCTTCCAGCTCTTCGTCGCTGCCTGCACGGCGGCGGCGTAGTACTCATTGCCGTACCCCGAGGCGCCCAGACCCCACAGGTACAGCACGGAGGTGCCGATCAGCAGTGCCGCGAGCCCTGCCCGGGCCCAGGGTGGTTGCCGGCCGCCGGGCGGCCGGGCTCGTCGCCGTGGTCCGCTCTCCCGTGCTGCGGTCTGCGGAGTGTCGGGCGGGGGCGCCGCCTCGAGCGTGTCGGGTGGCGTGGTCGTCGAGAGCGTCATGGAGGTCTCCTTTCCGGTCCCGACGCTCTCGGGTCCGGCAAGGGCGGCGCTGAGGTCCGCCTGTGCCGCTTCTGTGACGGCTTCGGTGTGGCGTTGCTCGGTCCGCGGGAATTGCATGATCAGCGGGAATTGCATGATCACCGACGAGGGTGATCAGCGTAGGGCTTCGTGATGGGCGCGAGTAGATGGGCATTCACAGCAGACGTACAGGCAGCCCACTGGTCCGCTCCAGCGTGGGCGCGGACAGTGGACGCATGACGACGAGCACCTCCTCCGCCGCAGCCGCCACGAGCCGGCCCATGAACCAGGCGGCCGGGCGCCTCACCCGCCCCGACGGGCGGCCGTTGCGCGCGCTCGTGGTCGACGACGAGCCGATGCTCCTGGACTTGCTGTCGATGGCGCTGCGCTACGACGGCTGGGAGGTCAAGGGGGTCGGCACCGGCATCGCCGGCGTCCGCGCGGCTCGCGAGTTCGAGCCGGATGTCGTCCTGCTCGACGTGATGCTCCCTGACATCGACGGCCTGGAGGTGCTGCGCCGGCTACGCGGGACCGATCCCGACGTCCCCGTGCTCTTCCTCACCGCGCGCGACGCCGTCGAGGACCGCATCGCCGGCATCACCGCCGGCGGCGACGACTACGTCACCAAGCCGTTCAGCCTGGAGGAGGTCGTCGCCCGGCTGCGTGGCCTCGTGCGGCGGCGCGGCGCCACGTTCCGCGGCGGCGACAGCGTCCTGACCGTCGGCGACCTCACCCTCGACGAGGACAGCCACGAGGTCAGGCGGGCCGGTCAGCTCATCGAGCTCACCGCGACGGAGTACGAGCTCCTGCGCTATCTGATGCGGAACCCGCGGCGCGTGCTCTCGAAGGCGCAGATCCTCGATCGCGTCTGGAACTACGACTTCGGCGGCCAGGCGAACATCGTGGAGCTCTACATCTCGTACCTGCGTAAGAAGATCGACGCGGGCCGGTCGCCTATGATCCACACGGTCCGGGGGGCGGGGTACGTCCTCAAACCGGCGGAGTGACCTACGAGCCCGGAACGGGGCTGGTCCGGTGAGCAGGTGGCTGGTGGCGCCGAGCCGCTGGACCCTGCGCGCGCGGCTCACGGCGACGATGGTCGCCCTGCTCGCCGTGGTGTGCCTCGTCGTCGGCGGGGTGGTCACGCTGGCGCTGCAGAACTTCCTCGTCGGACGGCTCGACCAGCAGGTCACGGACGTCGTCGCGCGCGCCTACGACGCGCGTGCGGGCGGGGGCTCCGAGCACGCCGCCGGTGCGCAGCCGCCGGGGAGCGAGGACCACCCGCGCCCCGCCCAGGTGCCGTTCCTCGATGCGGTGGGCCTTCCCGTGGGCACCGTCGGCGCCCGGTTCGTCACCGGCCAATCGCCGACCGCAGCGGTGATCACCGCCTCGACCAGCGAGCCCTTCCGCTGGCTGTCGCCGGCGCAGGCGGGCGCCCCCCCCCCCCACCCCCCCCCCGGCCGCGGGGGAGGGGGCCACGCCCCC
>Ga0081540_1003127_pt1 | contig 13236 bp, 12 predicted proteins | sample TabmetS2T1R1_FD_71024 | JGI IMG/M metagenome (GOLD analysis project Ga0081540, IMG submission 71024) | Tabebuia heterophylla rhizosphere microbial communities from the University of Puerto Rico - S2T1R1 | ecosystem: Host-associated > Plants > Roots > Rhizosphere ... | reverse complement strand
ATGCGCTCCACACATTGATCTGCCAGCGCCACCCAACGCCATCATGCGGAGAGCTGAGCCTTTACCGCGGAGAGAACCGTGACCCCGGCAAAGGATGACAACGAGAGCTTGACCCCAGCCCCGGAGTTAGAGAACAGGCTGCGGTGATTCCGGACGTCGATCTCTTGCGGAGCCGTCAGAACTGCCAATTCGCACAAACCCAGTTTTTTCTTGTCGCGCAATAGGTTATTTCGACCAAGATTACTTCAGGAGCGCTTGAGCGGCTCGTGCGGCAGCATGAGCGTAGCTAGATTTCCTGTGTAGGAGAATCTGCGTGACGGCTCCATCGATGAGGACCATCAAGCTTTGGGCAAGAGCGGCGCAGTCTTTGTACCCCTCAGCCGCGAGGCTGTCGGCCAGCCATTTCTCAAAATTTGCCTTATGTGCCCGAGCAATCGAAAGAGCGGGATGACCAGGTGCATTGGCAAGTTCGCCCGTCGCACGCACGAATCCGCATCCTTTCCATTTCGGCATGGTGGCACAGCGGCCGAGCCGCCGGAACACCCGGTCAAGGCGCTCCGAAACTGTGCCATCAGTGCCTGCCCATCGTTGGAAGCGTTCCAGCGTGGGTTGGTCTCGGGCTTCCAGATATGCTGCGAACAGCTCGTCCTTCGAACGAAAATGATAGTAGAGCGTCTTCTTGGTGATCCCAGCCTTTGCTGCGATCTCGTCGACGCTCACGGCACGAAGCCCCTCTCCGTAGAATAGCTCGTCCGCAGCCGTCAGAATCTCCAGACGCGTCTGTCGTGCACTACGCCCCATAGAGGCTATCTCGTCGCTGTTGACCGGTTTGGTCGAAACTGGAGTCAGGCTGCGCCGGTGATACGGGGCTCCGGTCCGAAGTAAACTGTCTAGTGAGTATACATCGCAGCTCCTGGGGCGCAATGCTGCTCCATGCAGTCGACCGGCTGCGACAACTCAAAAAACCTGTGAGGACCCGACATGCCGCAGGTCAATATTGAAGTCGTTGGCGAACCGCCCTCGCCGGTGCAGAGAGCCAGCGTCTCTGCCAAAATCACCGAGCTTATGGTCGATATCTTGGGCCGTACGCGGAAACTCGTCCTGGTCTCCGTCTCTTCCTCCGCGGCGTCAAATTGGACCGTGGGCGGAGAAGTCCCACGGGAGACCGGACGACTTGGCCTCCAGGCCATCATCCGCATCCCAGCTGGAACTGCCACCGACGAGCAAAAGGCTCAGATGATTGCCGCTACGACGACCGTTTTGCGCTCGGAGCTCGGTGAACCGATCTTTCCCCTCTACGTCACATTCGACGAGGTAGCGCCGACAGCATTTGGCTACAACGGGCGCACCATCGCCGAAATTGCTGCTGCGAAAACGACGGGCTGATCGGCCGGATACACATCCTTGAGATCTCCTCAGGTACTTGTGGCCGAGTCAGGACGGGTCCGCCACCATCCCACAAAACGAGCCGGCCCGCGTGTCTTAGACAAAGGGCAGTTTGTCCGCGATGCGGTGACGGCGCAGTGAATGAGGTATTGGAAGCTCTCGCTCCGCAACGGCCCAAAGGAAGCAGCCCATGACCCAGACCGCAGTCAAGACTTCCGCAGGTCATTGGACGTCGGACTTGATGATGGTGCTTGCCGTGGCAGCTACCATCCTCTCCATCTCGATGGGGCTACGACAGAGCTTAGGGCTCTTCATGGAGCCGATGGTACGCGCCGCCACTGTCTCAGTCGCCACCTTCGGTTTTGCTATGGCGGTGCAGAACCTGATCTGGGGCCTTGGCCAACCCTTTATGGGCGCTCTCTCCGACAAATATGGCGGAAAAGCCGTGATCATCGGCGCCGCTGTCCTGTTCGCAGCAGGCCTGGCGCTGATGAGCGCGGGCACGATGGCGGGGCTCTATATAGGCGGTGGACTGCTCATCGGGATCGCCGTGGCCGGGGCCTCGCACGGGGTTCTCGTTGGGATTCTTTCACGTATCGCGGCTCCACAGATTCGTGCTGTCGTGATCTCGATCCTTGCTGCAACCGGTTCCCTTGGCACCTTTGTTCTGGCGCCAATGGCGCAGTTCTTGATCGAGCGTGTGAATTGGCAAAATGCACTCCTGATATTTGCCGGCTTGGCGGCCACGATGGGCGGCTTTGCCTTCCTTCTCAGTCCGCGAGCTCAATCGGATGTAGTCTCTCGGGCGCATAAGGCGAACGCCGTGGCGGCGATCCGTCACGCCCTGTCGCATCCCGGCTATGTCGGGATGACAATTGCGTTCTTCGCTTGCGGCTTTCAGCTGATATTCGTCGCAACACACCTGCCGAAGTACATCGCCATCTGTGGCCTGCCGCCTTCAGTCGGCGCCCAGGCCATCGCTCTCATTGGGGCTTTCAATGCTGTCGGCACGCTGGCGGCAGGTTATTTGGGCGTACGTTACGGAAACAGACTGGTCTTGGTCGCGATCTATCTCATGCGGACCCTTGCGATCGGCTCTTACATTTCCACAGCACCCACCGTTGAAAGCACGCTGTTATTTGGAGCAGCGATGGGTTTTCTCTGGCTGAGTGTTATTCCGCCGGTCAGCGGCTTGCTTAACGCAATGTTCGGGCCAACGAATTTCGGCGCGCTTTTCGGTGTGATGTTCGTTAGCCATCAGGTTGGCGCATTCCTGGGCGCTTGGCTTGGCGGACTCACTTATGATTTGAGTGGTGGTTATGGATTGGCATGGCTTTCGCTCATTGCGGTGGGCGGCTTGGCGGCCATGATCCAATACTTCATGGATGATGCTCCTCGCTCGCTGCCTGCTTGAGAGATATACACCTAAAGCTCAAGTTTGGAAGCAACTGAAAAGCCTTACGAGTGATATCTGCGAGATGCCCTTTGCTGCTTGATGTCCGAAAGGGGGCGCTTGCGGCCTTGATGTGCTCGCGCGCCTAAGACCCCTTTCCATCGCGAATCCGACGAACTGTTTGTATTGGCTGAAGACTGCTCGCGCCTCGCAGCCGACATCCAGCGTATCGCGAAGCTGACCTTGTCGGATCACCTTGCATCCGCACGAACGCAATAAACGACGCAATCAAGACTTTTCCGATTCACCCGAGCCCCGAGACACCTCGCGGGCTTTTGTCATTTCTGGAGACCCTCATGAGCTGGACCGACGATCGCACCCCCCATCCTCAAACAAGCTTGGAAGGACGGCTTCAGCGCGTCCCAAATCGCGCGCCGCTGACGCACAGCAAACGGTGCTGCTGGACAAGTGCTTGAGTTCAGAGCTTGACAGTGCCAATCCGATCGGCGATGCGCAGCAAAGGTTCTTCGCAGAAGTTTCGCCACTGATTTTAGCAGCCTGGAATGCGTCGGCCGTCGCCGATTTCGCTTTTTCCTGGTACGACGGGCGCCCGCCGTTCCAATTTCGAACAGATGCAGAGCTACAACGGTGCGCTCCTGCAGGCGGCCGCGCAGGATGAAGAGGTGCATCGAACGTGGGCACAAGGTGATGCACCTGACAACGTCGCCGGATGCGCTCCGCAATCGTGAAATCGAGGAACGCATCGTGCGCGTGCAGAAACCGTTGATCAACGTCATAGTTCTGGCGTTCGCCGCGGAACCTAGTGGCGCGCTGGATGTATCGCGATCCGCAGCGATGCCTCGCCTACTTCGGGCGGTTTGTCTGGGCGTTCGCAGGCAAGGCCTTTTCAATCGGTACGGCATGGCCGACGCCTCAAGACAGCCCATGACTTCCTAGTCCGGCGCGACTCGCGGCTTCGTAGCGCAGTCCGGCCGCGAGGATGTATTTCCTATCCCTCTCGTCGAACTCGCGATCGGAGCCGCGCGATGCGCGTCTGCAATCGGGTGGGATGTGCTGAGGAGTGGTTTTGACGATGATGTGCGGGACTTACGCCAACACAGCCTCCGACCTTCCATCTCCCCCGGCGGCTGCGACGATAGCGATCTCGACGGCGAATTGCGGGTCGGCCAGCTTTGCCTCGACTGTTGCTCGCGCTGGGGCATGACCCTCTGGGACCCAGGCGTCCCAAACGGCATTCATGTCTGGAAAGGTGGACATGTCCGAAAGCCAGATCGTCGCGCTCAGGATCCTCGTCCGATCTGACCCGATGCGGTCAAGCAGCAGGTCGATCCGATTCAGGATGTCTTTCGTTTGCTCGGCGACGGAGGCGCCGAGCGCATTGGCCGCGACCTGACCCGCGAGGAAGGCAAGCCCGCCGAAGACGACCACCTGGCTCATGCGAGTTCCGGTTTCGAAGCGCTCGATGCTCATGGGCGTTCTCGTCCCTTCAAAGATCAATCCACGCGGACAAGCTTCTGTCGCTCGGCCCGCCGCTGCAGCCATTGGACGGTAGCAAGGAAGAGCGTCGAAAACACGATGAGCAAGGCTGCAACAGCGGCGATCGTCGGGCTCAAAGTCTCGCGCACGCCGCTCCACATCTGCCGCGGCAAGGTGCGCTGTTCCGAACCTGAGATGAAGAGCGCGATCACCACTTCGTCGAAGGAGGTGACGAAGGCGAAAAGCGCTCCCGAGATGACGCCCGGCGCGATGATCGGCAGCATCACACGGAAGACGGCCTCAACTGGTGTCGCGCCGAGACTGGCGGCAGCCCGCATCAGACTGTGGTCAAAGCTCGCCAGCGTGGCTGTCACTGTGATGACCACGAAGGGCGCGCCGATCGCGGTATGCGCGAGCACGAGCCCGGTTAGCGTATTGAGGAGGCCGATGGCGGCGAAAGCGTAGTAGACGCCGACCGCCGCCACGATGACAGGCACGATCATCGGCGAGATCAGGATGGCCGTCAGCGTCGCGCGGGCGGGGCAATCGGGCCGGCTGAGGCCGAGCGCCGCGAGGGTGCCCAGCACCGTCGAGAGGATGGTCGCGCAAACTGCCACGATGATGCTGTTCTTCAGCGCGAGCTGCCACACCTGCGAGTTGAAGAACTCCTCATACCAGCGGAGCGACAGTCCTGGCATGGGGTATGTGAAGAAAGGTTCCGCGTTGAAGGACAGCGGCACGATGGCGAGCACTGGCGCGATCAGGAAGAGGATCACCAGCCCGCCAAAGGCCCATAGGAGGGCGGGGAACGCACGGATGGAGGCGGCGGTGGTCTTCATCAGCTCATCCTCAGCCGATCGATGCCGACGAGACGGTTGTAGACGGCGAACAAGATCAGCACGGCAACGAGCAGAATTGCGCTGAGGGCAGCCGCCATACCCCAATTGGTCACCTGGTTCGCATAATAGGCGATGAAATAGCTCACCATCTGGTCGCGCTGGCCGCCGACGAGCGCCGGCGTGATGTAATAGCCGAGCGCCAGGATGAAGACGAGCAGGCCGCCGGCGCTCACACCAGGCATGCTCATTGGCAGATAGACCCGCCAGAACACCGAGAACGGCGGCGCTCCGAGCGAGGAGGCTGCGCGGAGATAGACCGGCGGAATGCCCTTCATGACGCTGTAGATCGGCAGCACCATGAAGGGCAGAAGAATGTGCGTCATCGCAATCAGCACGCCGATACGGTTATAGATCAGGAGGAGAGGGGTAGCCGGATCGATAAGCCCCGCCCAGGCAAGGATGGAATTGACCACGCCCTTGCTTTGCAAAAGCACGACCCAGGCACTGGTGCGCACCAGAAGCGAGGTCCAGAACGGCAAGAGCACCAGGATCAGAAGCGTGTTTCCGACCGCGCCGTGCGAGCGCGCGATGAGCGCCGCCAGCGGATAGCCGAGCAGCAGGCAGATAATGGTCACCGACGCGCTGACGACGAAGGTTCGGATCAGAATTTCGCGATGGAGCGCGTTTTCCGGCGCCACGCCACCAATGGCCCCGGCCTCGTCGCGGTGCAGGTCGAGCGCCGCAAGCAGGTAGAAATCGGTGAACCGCGGCATGGCCTGCTTGAGGATGCGCCAATAACGCGGCGACTCCCATTGCGGATCGATCGCGGCGAAGGCCGGCTGATAAGGCGCCTCGGCTTTGCGGATGATGCGCCCGGTCTTGATCAGCATCGAGCGCATGCCGGTTTCGTAGTAGTTGAGACGCTTGGCGATTTCGGCCACCTGTTCTCCTGATATCGCCTTGAGGTCGGCGGCAAAGGCTGCATAGACATCCTCGCCAGGCGTGCCCTGACCGTCCCATAGGTCCAGCACCGCGGCCGTTCTTGGCAGGGCTTGCGATACTTCTCTGTTGTCGACGCTGCGGGCCAGCAGCATTGCAATCGGCAGGACGAAGATGGCGAGCAGGAAGACCATCAGCGGCGCGACCAGGAGCAGCGCCCTGATCTGGCCCTTGCGCTGCAGACGACGCAGGCGGCGTGCCAGCTGAGCACCCTCCGCACCGGTATTCGTCATGGGTTCCGAGATGGCGATCGTCATGGCCTAGCGCTCATCGTAAGAGCTGAACGAAGGGCGGACGGGCTGGGAGGAAGCAGCCCATCCGCCAGGACACACCTACTTCGCCAGCCATTTGTTGAAGCGTTCGGTAAGTTCCTCATCGTGGTCAGCCCAGAACTCACTCGAGACCACGAAAGCTGTCTTGGTGTTTTGGGGCGCGGTCGGCAGGTCGGGGAGAATGCCCGCCGGTACCTTCGCGATTGCGGCCTTCAGCGTCGGACCATAGGAGATATATTTCGACTGCTCTGCCATGACGCTCGGGTTCATGGTGAAGGCGATGAACTTGTCGGCGATCTGTTTTTTCTTCGAACCTTTCGGCTGGGCCCAGAGATTGAAATCCATACCCTGGCCGTCCCAGACGATCTTGAAAGGCTTGCCGCTGTTCTTGACGGCATCATAGATGCGGCCGTTCCATGCCGTGGTCATCGCCACTTCGCCATCAGCCAGAAGCTGCGGCGGCTGCGCACCTGCCGACCACCATACTTTCACGTCTGGCTTGACCGAATCGAGCTTCTTGAAGGCCCGATCGACCCCGGCCGGCGTGCCCAGGACCTTATAGACATCGGCCGGCGCTACGCCGTCGGCGATCAGTGCGAATTCGAGTGTCGTCTTGGGCGATTTACGCAGCGCCCGCGGCCCGGGAAATTTTTTCGTATCGAATAGATCGGCCATGGTCGTTGGCCCGCCGTTCGGGAATTTCGTGGCGTCGTAGGCGTAGATCGTGCCGAACACGATGGTCGCTGCGGCGCAGTCCATCGCAGCGCCGTCGATGAAGGCGTCCTTACCGCCGAGCTTTGAATAGTCGATCTTCTCGAGCCAGCCTTCATTGCAGCCTTGCAGGGCATGGCCGGGCTCGACGTCGACGACATCCCACGTCACCTGGCCGGTCTCGACCATGCCCTTCAGCTTTGCCGTCGAGCCATCCCATTCGTCCTGGAGAACCTTGACGCCGCTCTCCTTGGCGAACGGCGCGAAATAAGCTTGCTCCTGGCTCTTGGTGTAGGCGCCGCCCCATGACGTGACGGTCAGCGTGTCCTGAGCGAGAGCTGGTGCGGCCATGGCGAGAGAAAGTGCCGATGTCTGAAGCAGCAGAGCAAGGCGAGACATATCAATTCCCCTATTACGACAATGAACGATCTGTGGTCTTCGACGGGGACGGCCTTAGGAAAGTGCCAACGCCCGGCAATGCTCCGGCCGCCAGCCGATTGCGATTTGAGCGCCCGGCGTCAGCGGAATGCCGGCATGGCCGGCGGAAACTTTTATGCGCACGTCGTTGCTGCCGCAGGCGCTGACGCGCAGCCGCAAGTGATCGCCATGGTAGATCAGCTCCTCGACTTTCGCGGCTGGGCGGTTGAACCCCTCGCCTTCTGGCGACAGCGCGATGCGCTCGGGCCGGAGCACAAGCGTCGTCTTGGCGCCTTGTTTCAACCCTTCGCCGGCGACAGCCTTGATCACCGAGCCGTCCGCTGTCCGGATGTCGCAGTAGTCGCCGGCGATCTCGACGACTTCGCCAGCGATCGCGTTGTTCTCACCAATGAATGTCGCCACGAACGGGTTGGCCGGTGCCTCGTAAAGGGCTTCGGGTGTAGCGACCTGCTGCAGGGTGCCGTCGTTGAACACACCGACCCGGTCGGACATGGTCAACGCTTCGCTCTGGTCGTGCGTGACGTAGACGACGTTGATGCCCAGCCGGGCATGAAGATGTTTGATTTCAAGCTGCATATGCTCGCGCAGCTGCTTGTCGAGCGCACCCAGGGGTTCATCCATCAAAACGAGCTGCGGCTCGAAGACCAAAGCGCGGGCTAATGCGATACGCTGCTGCTGGCCGCCAGAAAGCTGGCTCGGCCGCCGCGCCTCAAAGGCTGCCATGCGGACCATGTCGAGCGCGCGGCGTACGCGCGTCGCTACCTCGGATTTGCTGAGCCGGCGCATCTTGAGCGGAAAGGCAAGGTTCTCGCCAACGGTCATGTGGGGGAACAGCGCGTAGTTCTGAAAGACGACGCCGATGTTGCGGCGATGGGGCGGCACGCTGTCGATCCGCTTGCCGGCAAGCTGGATCATGCCCTCAGTCGGCGTCTCAAAGCCTGCAAGCATCATCAGCGTGGTGGTCTTGCCGGAGCCGGAAGGCCCCAGCAGCGTCAGGAACTCACCCTGGGCGACCTCAAGATCGAGCCCCCGCACAACGTAGCTCGTTCCGTCATAGGATTTGCGCACGCCCTCGAAGGCGATGAAGCGGTTATTCATGCCTCAAATCCCTTCACCCGCAGGCTGTCTCGGGTGCCAATTGTCTTGATGTCCAGCATATTGTCTCGGATGCGGCATGTTTGTCAATCCATACAAAATAATTTGTCTGCCCTCTTTCAGATCATGCTCGAAATTTAGCCATGCAGCTGGTAAGTAAGCGGAAAAAGGTACACTCTAACGGCAGCCAAGGGCGCTTCCAGGGAGGAAGGTCAGCGATCCTGGAAATTATGGTCTGGAATTTGTATGGCAGACGCAAGCGAGAATAGTCAGACAAAGGCGGCGGGTGCGGCAGGAGCCGAACGGTTGCCCGCCTATCTCCAGCTCGCCAGCGAGATCGAAGCGAAAATCCGTTCGGGCGAGCTGGCCCCGGGTACTCAGCTTTTGCCGCAGCGCACCCTGGCGCGGCAACGCTCGGTCAATGTCTCCACCGTAACTCGCGCCTATCGGGAATTGCAAAACCTCCACCTCGTCGTCGGGAGCACAAGGCGCGGCACGATCGTGACGAGCGAGAGCGCGATGCCACGCGTCGACCGCGCGGCAACGCCGGCGGGCATCATCGACCTCACTATCAACCGACCAGCGGTTGACGATTTTCGCAACCGGCTCGCCGAAACTCTGCCGCAGCTTTCCACCGACGAGCGCTTCCGTCAGATGCAGGACTATCAACCACCGGAGGGACCGGCCTGGGCCCGCATGGCAGGCAGCCGCTGGATCGCCCTCAACGGCTTGGCCCCCTCCGTCGACGATATTGTCGTAACCAGCGGCGCGCAGCACGCCCTGCTCGCCATCATCAGCACCCTGATCGAGCCGGGCGACGTGGTGGTTTCCGATCGGCTGACCTATTACGGGCTCAAGGCGCTCGCCCAGATGTTCCGGTTCCGAATAGTCGGCATCGGCAGTGATGCCGAGGGGATGTCGGCTGAAGAGCTGAAGCAGGTCTGCCGGGATGAGAGGGTAAAGGCAATCTTCACCATACCGTCAATGCACAATCCGACTGTGGTGACGATGAGCGAAGCGCGCCGCCAGGAACTCGTCGAAATTTCGCGCCGCCGTGGCATCATCATCATCGAGGATGATGTGTACGGGCCGATGCTGGGCACCCGGCCGGCGGCGATCATCACCCTTGCGCCGGAGCGCACCTATCACATCTCGGCCTTGTCCAAGGCACTCGCGCCGGGCCTGCGGGTTGGCTATCTGCTATGTCCCCCGGGCAAGGCGCTTGTCACGGCGGAAGCGGTTCGCACCACAGCCTGGATGCCGGCGCCCATACCTCTGCTTATTGCCAGCCGCTGGCTGGAGGATGGAACGGCAAATGTCATCCTCAAGGCACAGCTTGCTGAGCTGCGGGCCCGTCATACGCTGGTAGTCACGATTCTCGCCGGCCATTCTTTCAATGCCGATCCACGCTGCATGTTCATCTGGCTGCGCCTGCCGGCGCCCTGGCGATCAGAGGATTTTGCGACAAATGTCCGCGCCCACGGCGTCGCGGTCATGCCCTCGACGGCCTTTGCCAGCGACAGGCAGCCCGTTGAACATGCCGTCAGGATCAATGTGGGCTGCGCGACCTCGCGCGATGAATTGGCAACGGCCCTGCGGATCGTCGCGTCAACGCTTGCCGATCGCCCACGCGCATTGTCCGGCCACATCTGATGGCAACGGCGGGGATGACGGATTTCGAAACTGGGGTTGCGGCCGTTCCAGAGACGGAGCGCCAGCATGTGCTGGTCGTCGGCGCTGGGCTGGTCGGGCTTTGTTCGGCGCTCTGGCTGCAGCGGTTCGGTCATCGCGTGACGGTCATCGACCGCGAGCCGCCGCTTGATGGCGCAAGTTGGCAGCAGGCATGCTCCTATGGCAATGCCTGCACCGTGGCAGCGCACGGTGTCGTGCCCATCGCGACGCCTGGCATCCTCTGGCGGGTGCCGGGAATGCTGCTCGATCCGTTTTCCCCGCTCGCCATCGTCTGGCGCTATCTGCCGCATCTGGCGCCGTGGCTGAGTGCCTTTTTGCTATCGAGCGGCAAGGCCGAAGTCGAGCGCATCGCGGGGGTTCTCTCCGAGCTGATCCGCTACGCTGCCATCGCCTGGCGTCCACTCATCGAGGAAGCCGGTGCTCAGCATCTGGAGCGGCATGCCGGCTGTCTGTATCTCTACAAGACCGAGGCTCAATTCCAGGCTGCCGAACGTGACAACCAGCTTCGCGAGCGCCATGGCGTGGAGCTTGACCGGCTCGACGCCAAAGCCATATCCGACCTCGAACCCAACCTTGCACCGCTCTATCATCGCGGTGTGCTCTTTCGCGATGCCTACACGATCGATAGCCCCAAGGCACTGGCCTTCTCGCTTGCGGAGGCTATCCAGAAACGCGGCGGATTGTTCGTGCGTGGAGAGGCCGCCGGGCTGACGGGAACACCCACGGGCACGAGCGTGCAGGTAGATGGGAATGAATATCGCGCCGACCGCATGGTGATTGCCTGCGGAGCATGGTCGCGGAAGCCAGCGCGAGATATTGGCGATAGAATTTTACTGGATACGGAACGTGGCTACCATGTTCTGTTCCCCTCGGCTGGAAAGCTCTTGCAACGGCCGGTCTGCTATCTCGAGCACGGCTTCTATATGACGCCGATGGCGGACGGTCTGCGCGCCGTGGGCACGGTCGAACTTGGCGGCCTTGCCGCACCATTCAATCCGGCGCGAACGCACGCCATTCGTTCGACCGTCGCAAAATTGCTACCGGGTGCAGGCGAACCGGGCACGGAATGGCTGGGCTTTCGCCCCTCAATGCCGGACTCGCTGCCAGTCGTGGGCACGGCGCCATCCTGCCCGCGCGTCACCTACGCGTTCGGCCACGGCCATCTTGGCCTGACACTTGCCGGCATCACCGGACGGCTTGTCGCTGAGCTGGTTTCCGGCCGTCACACATCCCTCAGCATCGACGCTTTGCGGCCGGATCGCTTCAGCAGGCTGGGATGGCCGCTTTCGGCATCGAAACGCTGACCGAGGCATCATGGTCTCGAGTGTTTTCGACTAGAAGAATTCTCATGCCCGCTTTCGCACCGTCATGCGCTATGACAGGATCGTGACGGGTTTTCACCCTATCACTGGCGACGTACGTCGCAGAGAATGGCAAAAAAGGGAGGAATCATGCGCAGCTTTACTCGTGCTGCGACAGCGTTTGTCGCTTTTCTCGCTCTGGGTGTGAGCGCCCAGGCGCAAGCTCCGGAAGGCTACCCCGCCGACTACGCCAAGGTCATCGACGCCGCCAAGAAGGAAGGCAAGGTCGTCGTCTATGCCACCACCGACGCCGCAGTGGCCAATCCGTTGATCAAGGACTTCGAGAAGCTCTATGGCATAACCGTCGAATACAGCGACCTCAATTCGACCGAACTCTATAACCGTTATATCGCCGAAGTCGCCGCAGGAAGCGGAACCGCCGACGTCGTCTGGTCATCGGCGATGGACCTGACCCTAAAGCTCGTGTCCGACGGCCGGGCCGAAACTTACGCGTCACCGGAAACGCCCAATCTGCCGAAATGGGCCATCTATCAGAATCAGGCTTATGGCACGACTTATGAGCCGATCACATTCGTCTACAACAAGCGCCTGGTCCCGGCAGAGGACCTGCCGCAGGATCACGAAGCCCTGCTCAAGCTGCTGACCGCCAAGCCGGACGCCTACAAAGGCAAGATCACCGCCTATGATCCGGAGCGCTCTGGTGTCGGCTATTTTTTTGTCAACGAAGACGTCAAGAACTTCCCAAAGGCCTGGGATTTGTTCAAGGCGTTCGGCAAGTCCGAGATCAAACTCTACACCAGCGCCGGCGCGATGATGGAGCGCGTCACATCAGGCGAGCATCTGATCGCCTATGGAATCTTCGGCTCATACGCACTCGCCCGCGCGAAGAAGGATCCCAATCTCGGCATCATCCTGCCGAAGGATTATACGATGGTGACATCGCGCGTCGCCTTCATCTCAAAGGGCGGGAAAAATCCCAACGCCGCCAAGCTGTTCCTCGATTATATCCTGTCGAAACGCGGACAGGATATCGTCGCGAACCAGGCCGATCTCTACTCGTTGCGCAATGATGTCGAGGGCGAGGCGACGGTGAAACGCGTCACCGAGCTCGTCGGCAGCAATGTAAAACCGGTTGCGATCGATGCCGAGCTGCTGAAGGGCCTCGACCAGACGACCCGTCTCAAGTTCCTTCGGCAATGGCAAACTGCGATGAAGAGCCACTAACGCTTCCACTACGTCGGCGGAGAAGGATGGCTCGACGGCCAGAACAAAGATTGGGCTGCCGATCGCCCTCCTTCCTCACCGCTCTCCTTCAGCATCTCCCTCCCGGAGGGATTTCTGCGAAATGGCAGTTAGATGGTCGAACTCTCCGGCCGCACAATCGTCGCCCTAGCGCCCGCTCGGAGGCGGGGCATGCTTGAGCCGCGGCCCACGAAGCGCGTAGCTGCGCGCAGGCTCGCGGAGAGTTGGATTGGGTCCCGGCTCGGCCTCCGGCCGTCCGGGGCGACGACCTTGCCGACTGCTCAAGCTTCGCAGAGCTCTCCGCAGGGGGGGGAAGAGACAATGATGGCTTCCCCATGCGCCTGTTCCGT
>Ga0081540_1003126_pt1 | contig 13238 bp, 13 predicted proteins | sample TabmetS2T1R1_FD_71024 | JGI IMG/M metagenome (GOLD analysis project Ga0081540, IMG submission 71024) | Tabebuia heterophylla rhizosphere microbial communities from the University of Puerto Rico - S2T1R1 | ecosystem: Host-associated > Plants > Roots > Rhizosphere ... | reverse complement strand
ACATGATGTCGAACTCGACCTGCTTGAACGGCGGCGCGAGCTTGTTCTTGACCACCTTGACGCGGGTCTGGTTGCCGACCACCTCGTCGCGCTCCTTGATCGCGCCGATACGGCGGATGTCGAGGCGGATGGAGGCGTAGAATTTCAGCGCATTGCCGCCGGTGGTGGTCTCCGGCGAGCCGTACATCACGCCGATCTTCATGCGGATCTGGTTGATGAAGATCACCATGGTGTTCGACTTGTTGATCGAGCCGGTGAGCTTGCGCAGCGCCTGGCTCATCAGGCGGGCCTGAAGGCCGGGCTGGCTGTCACCCATCTCGCCCTCGAGCTCGGCGCGCGGCACCAATGCGGCGACCGAATCGATCACCAGAACGTCGATCGCGCCCGAGCGCACCAGCGTGTCGGCGATCTCGAGCGCCTGCTCGCCGGCGTCGGGCTGGGAAATCAGGAGGTCGTCGATATTGACCCCGAGCTTGCGCGCATAGACCGGGTCGAGCGCGTGCTCGGCGTCGATGAAGGCGCAGATGCCGCCCTTCTTCTGGGCTTCGGACAGGCAATGCAAAGCGAGCGTGGTCTTGCCGGAGGATTCTGGCCCGTAGATCTCGACCACCCGGCCGCGCGGCAGGCCACCGATGCCAAGCGCGATGTCGAGACCGAGCGACCCGGTCGAAATGGTCTCGATATCCATCGATTTGGGGTTCTTCCCCAACTTCATGATCGAGCCCTTGCCGAAATTGCGCTCGATCTGGGACAGCGCGGCGTCGAGGGCTTTCGACTTGTCCATGGAACTTCCTTCAACGAGACGTAACGCGGCCGGGGCCATGTCGCTTCTCCTTATGACCACGATTCGGAGGGCGGACAATGAAAAGGCCCTGCGGCTTGGAAGGTCCGTCCAAGCAAGGCCAATGTACACGATCTGTTCTCTGTTCGCAATATGTTCTTTTCATTTTTTGGCGGACTTTGTGGTCGGATGGTTGGGTCTCGCCCTGTCTCGGAGGAACGAAAATCAACCGCCGAAAAGCAGAAAAAAGAAGGAAATCAGAGCGATCAGCACTGCGATCGCTTTCAGCACGGCCGGAAGTGCGTACCAATCCATGGGAGCCTTCTGTCCCACGTTTTCGGCTTACTCAGAGTTGGGCCGTCCCAATCTCGCGGAACGCCCTCACCTGCCGCAATTCCACACCATGCCTACCGGCGAGCGGGTCCAGCACGGCCCGAAACTGCCACCGTTCCATTGCCCGTGATAGAAGCCGGCGACTCCGACCGGATAGCCATAGTAGTGCGGCCCGTACCAGCCGAAGCCCGGGTCGCGCACCGCCCTCTGCTGCGCGGCGATGTACTCCGGCGAGCGAACGCCCGGCAAGAATCCGTAAGGCCCGTAGCCGCTGCGGCGCTTGCCGGCGGATCGCGTCGCACCAGACTTCTTCACCGAGACGCTCTTGCCCCTCGGTTCGGCCACCACCGCCTCCGCGACCGTCGGGATCGCCAGTGACATCGCGACCGCAGCCGCAACGGCCAGCATCAGATTGCGTCGCATCATCCAAATCTCCCGGACCTTACCCTCTCCGATATATAGCGATTCAATACAAGTTGCGCTGTGCGCCTTCGCATATGTCCCGCAAAAGTGGATGCCGGTTTCCCGCCTGCGCGAAGCCCTCGGCAACGACTTCCCGAGTGGCTCGAATGCTTCGGCGAGCGAAGCCAGGTCCGAAAGGCACATGCGCAATCAAAGAATCTACAGCGCGTCCTCCACATCTTTGATGTCGATGGCCTGCAACCCGCCGCCACGCCTGGCCGTATCTCGATGACCGGCCGCAAGGACTGGCAGGTTCGGACACGGTCCACCCGGCGGGCGTCATGTGCGCGTGGCGAACCGCCGACCGATTGCATCAAGGACCGTGTCCGCGGGACCGGCCGCACCCACCCGCGGCCGGTCCCGACATCACCTTGCACAATTAATTTCACCTGGCACAATTTTCTGAAACGAACATCCGCCAACTCAAAGGCGCGTCGATCGCGCCCGCATGCGCCGCTTGTGCCGGGGCTCGGTATGCCGGAACATCAAGCGGCCAATGCCCGAGCATATTCTCAACGACATTCTCATCCGCGGCGGCCTGCTTTACGACGGCAGCGGCGCGCCGCCCGCTGCGGCGGACCTCGCGATCCGCGGCGGCCGCATCGCCGCGATCGGACAAGACCTCGGCGAGGCCGTGAAAATCATCGATGCCACGGGCCTCGCGGTGGCGCCGGGCTTCATCGACATCAAGACCCATTCCGATTTCACGCTGCCGATCAATCCCAAGGCGGAGAGCAAGGTCCGCCAGGGTGTCACCACCGAGATCATCGGCCATTGCGGCTTCTCGGTCGCGCCCGCGCTCCCTGGCAAGGTCGAGCTCTTGCGCGACTACCTGTCGCCGAGCGCGCCGTGGCTGTCGTTCCGCGAGCTGAGCTTCCCCGACTATCTCGACAGCTTCCCGCCGACCGCGGTCAATGCCGGCATGCTGGTCGGCCACAACACGCTGCGCCTGATGGCGATGGGCATGGCGGACCGGCCGCCGAGCACGGACGAGATGCAGACCATGACAGCGCTGCTCGAGCAGGCGCTCGAGGCTGGCGCGCTCGGGCTCTCGACCGGACTGTTCACGGCGCCCGGCTCCTACGCACGGCCGGACGAGATTGTCGCGTTCGTCCGCATCGCCGCCCGCTACAAGGCGGGCTATTTCACGCATATCCGCGACGAATCGAACAAGGTGCTCGATGCGGTCGCGGAGGCGATCGACGTCGCGGCGGCCTGCGGCGTGCACGTCGAGATCGTGCACTTCAAATGCTCCGGCACCGACAATTGGGGCAAGGCGCGGCAGGCGCTCGGCATGATCGCCGCGGCCAAGGCGCGCGGGCTCGACGTCGATTGCGACGCCTATCCTTACGCGGCCGGCAGCAATCCGCTGAAGAACCTGATGCCGCAATGGGTGCAGGCGGGCGGCGTCGCGGCGATGCTCGAACGCCTCGCCTCGCGCGCGACGCGCGAGCGGATCCGCGCCGACGTCGACCGCGACGGCCTCAACAACTGGGGCCGCATCCCGTCCTGGGACTGCGTGCAGGTATCGATCTCGCCGCATCTGCCGGAGCTCGCCGGCAAGACCTTCGGCGCGCTCGCGGCCGAGCGGGCGCAGGACCCGATCGACACGGTGTGCGACGTCATCATCGCCGACAAGGGCGCGACACGTGTGCTGGTCGCCTCGATCGCCGAGAGCGACATCGACGATATCGTCGCCTCGCCCCTCGCACTGGTCGGCTCCGACGGCAACTGCGTCGCGACCTACGGCACGGTCAGCCAGGGGCTGCCGCACCCGCGCTTCTACGGCACCTTCCCGCGCATCGTCTCGCACTATGTCGGCGAGCGCGGGCTCCTGCCGCTCGAGCTCGCGGTCCACAAGATGACCGGCGCGACCGCCCGCGCGCTGAGGCTCAGGGACCGCGGGCTGCTCGCGCCGGGCTACGCGGCCGACGTTGTGTTGTTCGACCCGCGCGACTTCCACGACCGCGCGACCTATGCCGACCCGCATCAATATCCGAGCGGCGCCCGCACCACGGTGATCGTCAACGGCGTCATCGTGGTCGAGAACGCGACCCACACCGACGCGCTGCCGGGCAAGGTGCTGCGGCGCGACCGCGATGGGCGGGTCGGCTAAGTTTGTGCCCGCGACAACGAAGAGCGTTGACGACAAGCACACGGCTCTCGGTCATCGCCCGACTCCTTGCGATGTTTGTGACACACGACGCAGAGCAGACGTCATGCCGTCGGCGAGTTTCTTGCCGAGACATTCCTGGCGCGTCCGGCTGACCGGTGGCGTGCCGCCAACGGCTTCGCGACTTCGCGTGCATATTCGATGAAAAGCCTGGTGACCGGGCTGCGCGTGCGGTGTTTCAGAGTCATGATTCCGACCGGCCAGGGAGGACTCGGAAAATCCACCGGCAGGAGCTTGAGTGGCGGCAAATGCGTGCCGAGTTGCAACAAGGACTCCGACGTTGCCAGGAGAAACGGTCCGCTGGCGAGAAGGGCGAAGAGCAAATGAATTGCGCCTGTCGCCGCGCCCTTCGGCGGGAATTCCATCGCATGCGAGCGAAACCCATCCGCGACGAGCGATGCCACCAGTGTGTCCGGAGGGGGCAGGAGCCAGGGCTCGTTTGCAAGGTCGGGAAGTGCGATCTTGCGGTGTCGCAGCCATTTGCTTCCTGGCCCCGCCACGACGACCAGCCGCTCGTGATACAGGACTTCGGCATCGATGTCCGTGTCAACCGACGACGGGAGGCGACCGATCACGAGATCGGCCCTCCTTTCACGCAACTCCCGATACTGTTGTGCGACCGATATGGCCGGCACCACGTGCATGGAGAGTCCGGGATGCCGGCGCCGCAGCGCGCCGAACACTGCGGGAAGCAAGGCAGCAGTGGTGGATTCGCTGCCGGCAATCGTGACGTGCCCGGTGGTCGGATCGGCCAGGAACTCGATGTTCTTCACGGCCTGACGCAGATCGTCGAACACCGCTGCCCCGCCATCGAGCAAGGCGCGGCCATACTCCGTCGGCTCAACGCCCTGCCGGCTGCGATCAAGCAGGCGCACGCCGACCGCGTGCTCCAGCTCCGTGATTGACCGAGAGATAGCTGATTGCGTGGTGTTCAGAAACGAAGCCGCCCTGCCCATGCTGCCGGCTTGCACAACGCTCATCAGAACATGCAGGTCGTGCAGCTTCATCCGTCTCCCGATGCGATCGCTGATCTTCATGGCGACGCCCCGTCATCGCGAAACTGCTATGACAACATCGGGTAATAGCATTATGCGGCCATGATGGCACCCGGTAGGGGTCTCCGCGAACCAAACGCATCGAGCTTCGTGCCGCGTTCGGATCACTTCGCCAATCGATCGGAAAGCCGCAATCCTGCACAAGGAGACAATGCCATGTCCGTCATCAACACGCTTGCCGCAGCCGCGGCGGCCACCGTGCTCGCCACGAGCGCCTTCGCCCAGAGCGCGAAGGAGGTTCGCGGCGGTTCACCGTACGTCGCCATCGAGAATGAGCCCGCGCCCAAGCTGGTCGTGGATCCTCCGCTTCCCGAAGGGTTGGCCCAGGGCGTCTTCTGGGCTCAGTACCGGGTGGAGAACCTGCGCATCCTACCCGTCTTCGGGGCCGGCGCCCTGCAGGCGTCTCCACGTATCGGGCATCTGCACATCACCGTCGACGACCTGCCCTGGTGGTGGGCGGATGCCAGTGACAACAATACGATCGACATCGCCGGGCTGCCGCCCGGCCAGCACAAGGTGAAGATCGAGCTGGTCGACGCCAACCACAACGCTTTCCCCGGACAGGTCGTGACATTGGCGTTCGTGGTACCTGCCCACGCCAAATTGGGTCACGGCCACGACAAAACGAGTCACGCGGATGCGGGCCGCCAATAGCCCAACATCGCTCGCGACCAATCAGGGACATACAGCAGCTGGGCTGTTCCGAGCGCGACCGTCTCGGTCGCGCTCGCGATCCACAAGATGACCTGCGCGACCGAGCTCAAGGACCGCGGGTTGCTCGTGCCGGGCGGGTCGGCTCACTCTCACCGCACTTGGAACATCAGCTTGCCGCGGAAATGCCGGCCTTCGCTCACCCGATGCGCCTCGGCGGCCTGCGACAGCCGGTAGAGCTTGACCTGCGGCGACTTCACCACGCCCGACGTGAACAGCGCGGCGATGCGCTCCATCGGCGCGCGGGCGCGGCCGACCGGCGGCCGCAGCGACTGCACGTCGTCGCGCGGCGATGTCGGCGCCTGCGGGCCGGAGGCGATGAACGCCGCGCGGCCGCCGGGCTTGAGCACCGCGAATGACTTCATCGCCACCTCGCCGCCGACCGTCTCGAACACTGCGTCGCAGACCGGGCCGAGCTTGGTGAAGTCTTCGGCGTTGTAGTCGATCACCTGGTCGGCGCCGAGGTCGCGCACGTAGTCGACATTGGGGGCGCTGGTGGTCGAGATCACCCGCGCGCCGATGTGCTTGGCGACCTGGATGGCGAAGCTCGCGACGCCCCCCGCCCCGCCCTGGATCAGGATCGTCTCGCCGCCCTTGAGCTTGATCGTGTCCTCGATCGCGCTCAGCGCGGTCAGCCCGGTGAGCGCGAGGGCGGTCGCGTCCGCGTGCGACATCGCCGCCGGCTTCTTGGCGACCACGTCGGCCTTGATCGCGACCTTCTCGGCATAGGTCCCCTCCTGCCCGGCCGGCAGAACCGCGAACACCTCGTCGCCGACCTTGAAGTCGCTCACGTCCGGGCCGATCGCCGACACGGTGCCCGAGAAGTCGCGTCCGAGGATGTGCGGGAGCTTCAGGCCCTTGGCGTAGGTGCCGTCGCGCACCCTCCAGTCGGCGCCGTTGACGCTCGACGTCACGATATCAACCAGGATCTCGCCCGGCCCCGCGACCGGATCCGGCATATCGCCGTATTTGATGACGTCGGGTCCGCCGTGCTCGTGGAAATATGCGGCTTTCATCATGATGCCCCCTGCAAATGGATGGATTGGCCGCTTGTGAGCAGCGGCCGCAAGGGCGGCGATGCTACCTCCGGCGCCCCTCGCACGTCACATCCGAGACCATGGAGGTGTGGCGGCTCGAAGGCGGCGTGGCTCGTGCACCCATGCCAGCCGCCGGCGAAAGGTTGAGCCGGGGCGCGGCGCACGCGCCGCTCACTCCGTCCTGGACGTGACGTGAGGTCACCAAATTGCACCAGCCAAGTGTGAAGCACATCACTCATCGTCGCGCGAACCGTGCTACTCTTCGCGCATCCCGATCGCAGCCTCCGCTTCCGATGAGGCGCCGGGACTTCGTTAGCTAGGACATTCAGCTCGGTCTCGATCCGCTCAGTGCAGCGCGCGCCGAGCAGGTGCGGCGCAGGAAGCCATCGCTCCGACCACATGCGGGCGGCGGTTGGGGCGAAATGCAGAGCCCGCAATGTTCATGGGAGGACCACCATGAAGACGCATGCAACAATCGCACTGGCAATGCTGGCGGGCACCGGACTGGGCGCGGGAGCGGTGCAAGTGCTCCACGCACAGGCGCAGCCGCCGGTCTACTACATCGCCGAAATCGACGTCACCAACCCGGAGGCCTACGCCAAAGAATACGTGCCCAAGGCGCGGGCGCTGATCCAGTCGCATGGCGGACGCTTCCTCGCCACGGGAGGCACCGGCGGTGCCACCACCGGTAAGGTCGTCGCACTCGACGGCGACGCGCCGAAACGCCTCGTCGTGCAACAGTGGGAGAGCATGGCAAAGATCCAGGCTTGGCGGTCCGATCCGGAGTTCATCGCCCACCGCAAGGTCGGCGAGCAGTTTGCGAAATTCCGCTCGTTCGCTGTGGAAGGGACAGCGCAGGCCACGAACTGAGCGCTCAGCCGCCTAGGCCAACCCCGCCGGCTGCGCATCACCGGCGGGGCGGCGGGGGCAACGGCGAGCCGCGACCGTCGCGGCTCGCCTCGTTGCACTGCATCACCATCCAGCATCGATCGAACCGGCGGGCGGCCAGGTCCTGCTTGCGCGCGCAGAGATAAAGCCGGCTTGAACGGCGGCCGAGCCGGCCAATTCATGCCCGGCGGCAGGTCAGGCTCGCCGCCCAGCCGGCACCCGCCCAACGCCGCATTCGCCGCGTCCGCGACCTCTCCCGGAATGAAAATGATGCAGTGCCGCGTCAGCTGCGCGAGCCGCTCAACCCGGCCGGCCAAGCCTGCGTCCCGAAGCGCGGCCTCCAGCTCTGCTCTTGACCACATCGTTGTCCCGCAGCGTGAAGCGGATACAAGAGAGCTGGCGCAAAATCGTGCCCGCATGACGACACGGTCGCGCGCTCTTATCAATTTCTTAGGCGGTGTCGGCTATCGTCGTGCTGCTGCAGGCGAAGAAACGGCCTGACCAGAGCGCCACCTCTTTCCCCGACGACCCATTATGTCCGGGGACCGGCACGACCACAGAAGCGATCTGTCGGCGGCGCTCGCTCTTCCTGCTTCCTTTCGGTGACGTTGTGCTTGTGCGAGAGGAAACTCGTCATGCTGACAGCAGCATTGCGCGACCCGTCCTTGATTCTCGCCTCTGCGGCGATCGCGATCTGCCTCGCGGTGATCTGGTGGGGATTCGAGCTCGGCCCGTTCTGATGGACCGGCTTACTCGACCTTGATGCTGGCCGCCGCCACCGCGCGCCGGAAACGCTCCAATTCACGCGCGATCTGCGCGGAAAACTCGGCCGGCACATTGCCGATCAGGATCGCCTGCTGCCCGGCGAGCTTTTCGCGCACGTCGGGCATGGCGAGCACCTGCTTGACCGCCGCGGCGAGCCGCTCGACGATCGGCCCCGGCGTGCCGGCGGGCGCGACCACGCCGAAGAACGCCATCCAGTCGAGATCGTCGAGCTTGAGCTCGGCGAAGGTCGGCACGTCCGGCAGCGCCTCGAGGCGCTTCGGCGACGACACCGCGAGCGCGCGCAGCTTGCCGGCCTGGATCAGCGCGAGCGACGACGGCAGATTGTCGTACATCACCTGCACCTGGCCGCCGACCGCGTCATTGAGCGCCGGCCCGACGCCGCGATACGGCACGTGCACCAGGCTGGTGCCGGTTGCGAGCTTGAACTGCTCGCCCATCAGGTGGCTGACCGAGCCGTTGCCGGCCGACGCGTAGCTGAGCTTGCCGGGATCGGCCTTGGCGAGCGCGATCAGCTCGGCCACGGTCTTGGCCGGCAGCGCCGGGTTGACCGTCATCACGTTCGGCACCGCCGCGACATTGCTGACCGGGGCGAGGTCCTTGAGCACGTCGAACGTCAGGTTGGTATAGACCGCGGGATTGATGGCCAGCGTCGAGGCGGTGCCCATGCCGATCGTGTAGCCGTCCGGCGCCGCCTTGGCGATCGCCGCGGTGCCGAGCGAGCCGCCGGCGCCGCCGCGATTGTCGATCACCACCGGCTGCCCGAGCACCGCCCGCAGCCCCTCGCCGACGACGCGGCCGATCACGTCGGTTGAGCCGCCCGGCGGGAACGGCACGATCATGGTGACGGTGCGGCTCGGATAGTCCTGCGCCTGCGGCGCGGCGGCGCCGAGCAGCAGCAGGACGAAAGCGGCAAATCCCAATCTTCCTTTAGCCATGGGTCACTCGATCCTGATGCCGGCCTCGCGCACGGCTTTGCCGAGGCGTTCCATGTCGCGAAGGATGAGAGCGGAAAACTCCTCCGGCGTCCGCGTCACGATCTCCGCCGCCTGCGAGGTGACGAGCTGCATGAGCTCGGGTGTGTGCGCGGCGGCGACGAATTCCTGATGCAATTTCCTGACCACCGGCGCCGGCGTGCCCGCCGGCGCCATGATGCCGAACCAGGTCTCGATCTCGAGCGTCGGAAAGCCCGCCTCGGCCACGGTCGGCACGTCGGGCAGCGTCGGCGACCGTTTGGTCGAGGTGATCGCCAGCGCCCGCAGGTTGCCAGCCGTCACCTGGGCACCCACTGACAGATACGCCGCGAAAAACATGTCGACCCGACCGGTCATCAGGTCTGTGGTCGCCGCCGCGGCCCCGCGATACGGCACATGCACCAGCGGCGTGCCGATGAGGCTGCGGAACATCTCGCCAAGGAGATGCCCGCTCGAGCCGACACCCTGCGAGGCGTAGCTCAATCCGCCGGGCTTCGACTTGGCGAGCGCCGCGAGCTCGTGCAGCGATTTCGCCGGGCTCGCCGTCGGCACGACCAGCACGCTCGGAAACGACATCAGGGTCGTGATCGGCGCAAAATCCTTGACCGGATCGTAGCGCAGGTCGACATAAAGCGCGGGGTTGGTGCCATGCGTGCCGTTGTGGCCCATGAACAGCGTGTAGCCGTCGGGCGCCGCGTTCTTCACAAACACCGCGCCGACATTGCCGCCGCCGCCCGGCCGGCTGTCGATGATCACCGGCTGGCCAGTCGAGATCCGGATCCGCTCGGCGATCGGCCGCATCAGCGCCTCGGCGCTGCCGCCGGGCGGGAACGGCACCACGATGGTGATCGGCCGCGACGGAAATTCCTGCGCGAGCGCCGGCGCCAGACACAGCGCAGCCAGCGCTCCCAGTCCCAGTCGGCGCACGATACCAGCCTTCGCCATCTGCGGCCCCATTCCCCCGAAGCCATGGCAGCATGGCGCGGGACCAGCGCTCAAATCAAGCAGTGCCACGGGCCCGCGCTATGGCTTGATGCCACGGCGCGCGAACTCCTCACCGACTTTCGGATCGCGCACCCTGGCGGCATCCTGGTCACGCTTCGCCGCACCGAGGTCGCCCTTCCGCGCATGGACGAGGCCGCGGCCGTAGAGCGCCGTCGCGCGGCGCGGGTCGATCGCCAGCGCGGCGGTGTAGTCGGCGATCGCCGCGTCCAGCTCGCCGAGCTTGAAATGGACGAAGGCGCGCTCGTCGAGCGCAATCGCGCTGTCGGGGCGCAGCCGGACCGCCTCGTTGCAGTCGGCGAGCGCCTGCTGCAGCTCGCCCTTGACGGCACGCATGAGGCAGCGATTGCTGAAGCCGAGCGCATAGGTCGGCTCGATGCGCAGTGCGGCGTCGAAGTCGGCGAGCGCAAGCTCGATTGCGCCCCTCAGGTAGTGGAGGTAGCCGCGGCCGTTGAAATCGCGGAAGCCGCGCGGGTCGAGCCGCAGCGACGTGTTGAAGTCGGCGAGCGCGCGGTCGAAGTCGCCCTTGTCCTGCCAGGTGCGGGCGCGGTTGCCGAACGCCGGCGCGTAGTTCGGATCGAGCCGGATCGAGGCATCAAAATCGGCGAGCGCGCGGTCATGCTCGGCGCGCTCGCGGTAGTGGCTGCCGCGATTGTAGTAGGCGAGCGCGAATTTCGGATCGAGCCGGATCGCCTCGTTGTAGTCGGCGAGCGCGCGCGCGTCGGCGCCGCTGTCGCTCAGCGCCTTGGCGCGGTTGTTGAAGAGCGCCGGATTGGCCGGCTCGAGCTTGATCGCCTCGTCGTAATCGGCGATCGCACGCTTGTTGTCGCCCTTGCTGTTGTAGGAGATGCCGCGATTGTACCACGCGCCGCTGTTCTTGGGATCGATCGCCAGCGCGCGGTCGAAATCGGCGATGGCGCGGTCGAAGTCGCCCAGCTCGTTGTAGAGATTGCCGCGGTTGCTCAGCATGTCGGATTGGTCCGGCTTGAGCCTGAGTGCCTGGTCGTAGTCAGCGAGCGCCCGGCTGCGATCGCCCTTGCCGCGCCAGGCGCTGCCCCGCAGATCGAACGCCTCGGCGAAGTTCGGCAGGAGCTTGATTGCCTCGTTAAGATCGGAGACCGCGCGGTCGTAATCGTCGCCGTCGTAGTGGGCGCTGCCGCGCATGAGATACGCGAAGGCTTGCTGGGTCGAATTGCCCTTCAGGGCGTCGACGAGCGAGGTGCAGGCGGCGACGCGCTGGGTGCGCGCGAGGGTGTCGTCCTGACACTGTTTCACCACCGCCTCGGAGATCGGTTGCTGCGGCGCCGCCGGACCCGGCACCGGCGCGAGCAGCGCCACGAGCGCGATGGGGGCGGCTGCGAGCCTGCTTATGTTGGGACGTGTGGCTGCTCTCATTGCGAACGCGGCCGGCCGCGCGGAAACCTTGCTGTCACGAGAAGTAGAGCTTGAGCGGCGTGTCGCAGACGATCTTACGCCGCGCGGCGGGATCCGGCACGCATTCGTTGAGCCAATCGATCGTCTGCTGATAGGTGACGTGCTTCTCCTCGCCGACGAATGGGCAGTCGCTCGCCCAAACGAGCCGCTCGGGGCCGGCCTGCTTCACCAGCTCGCGCGCGTAGTCCGACGACTGCGGCCCGAGCCGGTAGCCGCCCGAGACCTTGACCCAGGTACGGCCGCGCTCGACCGATGTCAGCATGGCGCGAAAACCCTCGCTGTTGACGCCCTGCTTGGGCTCCGGCCGGCCGAGATGGTCGATCACCAGCTTGACGCCGGAGGCTTCGAGCGCCGGCAGGATTGCCGGCAGCTTCTGGCCTTCGATGTGGAGATGCACATGCCAGTCGAGATCGGCGAGCCGCTTGAGAAAGCGGCGATACTCGAACGTGGTGACGTCGGGCACCTCCTTCATGTTGATGAACGGCAGCCGCACGCCGATCACGCCCGCCGCCGCCATGTCGTCGAGCACGACGCGCTCGACGGTGGGCTGCAGGATCACCGTGCCGCGCAGCCGCTTGTAGCGCCGCAGCGACTCGACCACGTAGTCGTTGTAGTCGCTCCACGGGCTCGCCGCGGCGATCACCGCCAGCGCGACGCCGTGGCGATCGAGCGTGTTCGCGAGGTCCTCCGCGGTGAAGCTGTAGCTCGGCTTATGGCGCGGATTGCCGACCAGCGGCATGTCGGTCTTGAAAACATGCACGTGGGCGTCGACGACCGGGGGGTCCCAAACGTTCGCCTCGGACACAAAGCTCTCCCTGCACTCGCGCGTATTCACGGCTCTGGCGCGGCATCAGTACCGACCGGCGCCATCCCGCCGAGAACCTATCGGACGAGTGTCCGATGCGGCAATCCCGTCGCCCGCGCCTCGGACATTTGTCCGACGCGGCGCGAAAGCGCGGGTCCTATTGTCTCAGCCCGGCGGCGCCAAGTGCGTGGGTGGTCCAGCAGAGGGATTGAAATCATGCGAAAGGCCATCGTCTCAATTATTGCGCTTGCTGTCTCGGCTTGGGTTGCGGATCGTGCGGAAGCCGTCAGCGCCATCCCCCTCGGAAAGCATTCGGTTGCCGACATCAGGTCGTCCTGCTCCAAGGCGGGTGGGTCGTTCTCGGTCCATCCCGACGGCGGCGGATACGGATGCATCAAGAACAATTGCGACGGAAAGGGTGGCACCTGCACGGTAGCTTGTGACAACAAAACCAACGACTGCTACGGAACAACACCCTACCGAGGGGGCCCCGGCGGCAAATTTCCAGCTGGCTCGGCGGGGGTCCTGCAGGTTCTCACAGCCAGCGGCGATCCACGTCCGAAACCGCTGACCGGCGGGAACATCCTCGACGGCGGGTCCGGCTTCGGCGGGCAGGGTCCGGCCGCGACCGGCTCGCCGCTCGCCACCGGCGGGGCACCCGCGTCGCCGCCGCCGGTCCAGTCGGTGCGCTGAGCGATCTGCGTCCTATCGTTTCTCGATGCCGGCGCGCTCGATCACCGCCGACCACTTTTTAATGTCGTCCTTGAGCCGCGCGCCGATCTCCTCGGGCGTTGACGCGC
>Ga0081540_1003125_pt1 | contig 13238 bp, 10 predicted proteins | sample TabmetS2T1R1_FD_71024 | JGI IMG/M metagenome (GOLD analysis project Ga0081540, IMG submission 71024) | Tabebuia heterophylla rhizosphere microbial communities from the University of Puerto Rico - S2T1R1 | ecosystem: Host-associated > Plants > Roots > Rhizosphere ... | reverse complement strand
CATGATGGGTGGCGTGCTGGTCTACGGCTTCGCCGCCGCGGTGCTCGGCGGCCTGACCTCGCCGCTCGGCGCCGTGATCGGGGGCTTCCTGGTCGGCGTCTTCGAGAACCTCGCCGGCACCTACATCCCCGGCGTCGGCAATGAACTGAAACTTCCGATCGCGCTTGCGCTGATCATCATCGTGCTGGTCTTCAAACCTGCCGGTCTGTTCGGCCGAGCCATCGTCAAACGAGTCTGATCATGAGCGCAGCTGCAGAAGACGTCGTCACCGAAGCTCCCGCCGTCGAGGCCGTTCCGAAGCGCGCCGTGACGCTGGGCACCGGCACTTCGCTGGTGATCCTGGCGGCACTCCTTGTCACCCCCCTGTTCGTCAAGAACTTCATCATCTTCCAGATGACGATGGTGATGATCTACGGGATCGCGGTACTGGCGCTCAACATCCTGACCGGCGGTAGCGGACAGTTCTCGCTCGGCCAGAGCGCGTTCTACGCGCTCGGCGCCTACACGACGGCGGTCCTGATGGAACACGTCAACATGAACTATGCGCTGACGCTGCCGATCGCAGGCCTGGTGTCGTTTGCGGCCGGCTACCTGTTCGGCAAGCCCGCGTTACGGCTCTCCGGCATTTATCTCGCGCTTGCCACTTTCGCGCTGGCTACGGCCATGCCGCAGCTCCTGAAGCTCCACTTCATCGAGCACTGGACCGGCGGCGTGCAGGGCCTCACCGTTATGAAACCCGATGCGCCGTTCGGCCTGCCGATTTCTTCGGACAAGTGGCTCTACTACTTCACGCTCGCCATCACGCTTGCGATCTACATCGGGTCGGTCAACCTGCTCCGCTCGCGCTCGGGCCGCGCCTTTATGGCGATCCGCGACAACGAGATCGCAGCTTCCGCCATGGGCGTTGACATTGCGATGTACAAGACGCTGGCTTTTGGCGTCAGTGCCGGGATCACCGGTATCGCCGGCGGGCTCAGCGCCATTGCCGTCGCGTTCGTGGCGCCCGACTCCTACACGGTCAACCTCGCGATTGCGCTGTTCCTCGGCATGGTGGTGGGCGGCGTCGGTTGGCTGCCGGGATCGTTCGTCGGCGCCGCCTTCATCATCTTCGTGCCCAACATCGCCGAGAGCATCTCCAAGGGTCTCTCGGGCGCCGTATTCGGCATCATTCTTTTTGTGGTCATTTTCGTTGTTCCCGGGGGCGCGCGGCAGTTCGCCAAACAGTCTGCCGAATACCTGAGCAAGCGATGGTCGAATTAAGCGTGCCCTCGTGTGAGAAGGTGGCTTAATATTAACAATGTAAATATTAGATGGTTTGTAACCAAGGATGGCGGCATTGCTCCTGGCTACGTCTGCCGCGGCACTGGATGACAGGTTCGGAAGAACTGCCCGGGCTTTGGCGAAGGATGCATTCTGTAGAAACCGATGGAGATGAACATGAAACTCTCCGATGCCCAGACGCAGAATTTCAGCGCGAGGTACGCGCATTTATCGCCGCGATTCGCTGATAATCCGGCAAGAGAAATGACTGACGCCGTTATCATCGCTACCGCGCGAACACCCATTGGCAAGGCTTACCGCGGTCGCCTGAACAATACCGAAGCGCCGACACTGTTTGGGCACGCCATCGCCGCCGCCATTTCTCGCGCGGAGATTGATCCAGCGCAGGTGGAAGATGTAATCATGGGCTGCGCGATGCAGCAGGGCACCACCGGGAGCAACGTTGCACGGATGTCAGCGCTGTGCGCCGGAATTCCAGTCAGCGCCGGCGGGTCAACCATCGACCGGCAATGCGCCTCGGGTCTGCAGGCCATTGCCGTTGCCGCACGTTCTGTTGTTTGTGACGGAGTTGAAGTCGCCGTTGCGGGCGGCGGTGAGTCGATCAGCCTTGTTCAGAATAACAACATCAACCGGTTTCGCGCGATTGATCCCGCCCTTTTTCAGCTTAAGGGCGACATTTACATGCCGATGCTCGATACCGCTGAGATCGTGGCGAAGCGCCACGGGATCTCTCGCGAACGTCAGGACGAGTACAGTCTGGAAAGTCAACGTAGGACTGGCGCAGCGCGGCAGTCTGGTCGTTTTGACGACGAGCTCGCGCCGATTTCGGTAACCATGACCGTCGTCGATACCGCGACGAGCGGAGTATCGTACCGCAAGACCCGGCTCTCTGACGACGAGGGTCCGCGTCCCAACACCGACGCTGCAAGTCTTGCTGCACTGAAGCCAGTGCGACAGGGAGGTATGATTACGGCCGGCAATGCCAGCCAGCTCTCGGATGGAGCCAGCGCGGTAGTAGTCATGAGTGACAAGCGGGCGGAGAAGGATGGCGTCAAACCACTCGGCATCTTCCGTGGTTTTTCGACGGTTGGCTGCGAACCGGATGAGATGGGTATTGGACCAGTGCTTGCCGTTCCCCGAAGTTGAGTACGGATGACGTCGGTGGCGAAGCGGGGCGAAATACTTGTCATCGACAATGGCGTTGCCGCGCGCGAAATGCTGTCGAACACATTGCACCAAGCGGGTTATGATGTTGTCTGTTTTGCGGATAGCGCAGCGCTTCTGTTGCGGGCGAGGGAGCGCATTCCTGTTTGCATTTTTCTGGAAGTGCGAATGGGCGACCGTTCCGGGCTTGATGTCGTGACACAACTACGCGCTCAAAATTGTCCAGCGCCGATCTTTGTCACAGGGGCTGATTGCAATGTCGCCATGGCGGTCGATGCAATAAAGAGAGGCGCATTCGATTTCATCGAAAAGCCGCTCCGCGGTCCTGACATCCTCGATCGTGTCGACGCGGCGATCAATGAGCGCATCCGCCGGGGAAATAGCGAGATCGCGGAACTGGTGTTGTACTTGCCCGGCTCCGAGCCTCTCACCCCGCGTGAGCGCCATGTGCTGGCACGGATCATAGCTGGAGAAACCAACAAGGAGGCAGCACTACGGCTGGGCCTGAGCTCGCGGACCATCGAAGATCATCGCGCGAGCATCATGAGGAAGATCGGAGCCCGAAATGCCGCCGAATTGCTCCACCGCGTACTTGGTTCGAGACGCACCACCTGAGTTCGCTACCATCAGTGGGAGGAGAAGCTATTGGCTGTCAGGGCCGTCGTTGCAAGGAGCCTAGGCAGGCGCCAGCAGCGCGCGAATGACGAAATTGCTTAGCTGGTCGCAAAGCTCGCGTGGGCTCTTGCCTCTTTGGTAGCGGCGGGCCCGCGGCTGCTGGATCAGCAACGTGGCGAGACCGTGCATGGCTCCCCAAATGACGAACGATTGGCTTTCGGCTGACAGGCCTGGGCTCTTCCGGCGATCGAGCATGAATTCGGCAACGATGCCGGACAGATACTGGTACGAGCGCTCGGCAGCGGCATCCAGTTCCGGATACTGGCTCTTGTCCCTGATAACGGGTCCAAACATCAGATCGAACAGGGCCGGACGAGCAAGCGCAAATTCCACGTAACCGTTGATCATGCGACGAAGCCTTGTCTCGGCGGTGGTGCCGGCAGAAGTGATCGCTTTTGATCGTGATTCGGTGAGGAGCCGAAAGCCGCGTGCTGCAATTGCCGCGAGCAAACCCTCCTTGTCCCGAAAGTGATTCTTGGGGGCCGTCTGCGAGACACCAGCCATGCGAGCCGCACTTCGAAGGCTCATTGCCTCGCGGCCTTCCCTGTCCAATAGAAGCAAGCCACATTCGATCAATGTCTCGCGCAAATTGCCGTGGTGGTAGTTCTGCTTCTTTCTCGGCCGCGCGGGGCGGGATGTCCCGAGTTCCACCGCTGTCCTTGGCCGCTTCGGTGAAGAGGGGCGCGAATGTCTTCTGGCAAGAGCCGCTTCGTCAGTCATGATCTGCGCATTGGTCCGAGAATGGCGGAAACTCGCAAGACGAAGCGAGTCCCGTCAATGCTACTCTCGCATAGCAGAAACAAAACCTCAACAAAGTCGCACGATGTCGTGCAGGCAATGCGCGGACAGGGCTAACGCGCGTGAGCTCACACCGCGCAGGTAAAATCCGCTGCCACTCACGACCAGGCCAGTTGGATAGTGGTGGGTCCCGACACAACGTGAGTGACCGGATAATGTTGACAATGAGTACATTTGCTGCCAATCTGCGTCTTCATTGTTCCGAACGTCCGGCGGGTACGCGTAAGAAGGAGGAATGGTGGTCGTTCCCTATCGTGAAAACGCGTATGCCGCGCGCGAGGTCCTGCTTGAGGGACTTCCATCCGGAGCGCTACTGCTGCGCTCTCCCTTGGCGGTTGTGGAGGGGGAGCCGACGATATGCAACTACCTGCCGCGCTGGGCCAGCGATGCCGGAGATCGCATTTTTCTGGGCGAGCGAGACAAGGCAGGCGGATGGAACACTGTTACCTATGGCGCGGCGTGGGAAGCCGTATGTCGCATTGGTGCCGGCCTGGTTCATCTTGGCGCCAGGCCGGGCTCGCGCGTGGCGCTGTTGTCGGGCAATTCGATCGACCATGCGCTGCTGACGCTGGCGACGATGTCGATTGGGGCGATCGCAGTACCGATCTCACCGAACTATTCGCTTCTGGACGGTGGCTTGGCGCGGCTGGCCGAGATTGTTGGCATCATTCGTCCTGATTTCTGTTTCGCGCAGTCATGGAATACGTTCGGCAAGGCGCTGGGCGTTCCGCTTATCCGCGCCGCGAAACTTCTCAGCACCGAACCCCATCGTGATTCCCTCACGCTTGGCGAGCTCGCCAGTGGAACGGAAACGATCGAGGCCTTCCGCGCACGTTTCGACGCCATCGAGCCAGACGCTGCCGCCAAGATCCTGTTCACTTCCGGCTCGACCGGTTCGCCCAAGGGCGTGATCAATACGCATCGAATGCTCGCGTCCGTCGTTACGATGGTAACGCAGCTCACGCCGCCAGGCGCCCAGCCTCCAGTCCAGCTGGAGTGGTTACCGTGGCATCACACGATGGGCGGGAATGCGGCTCTCAATGGGATCATTCGGTCGGGCGGCACGCTGTACATCGACGATGGCCGTCCTACACCGCAATTGTTCGGCAAGACCATCGCAAACCTCAAGGAAATCTCGCCAACAACGATGTTCAGTGTTCCGGCAGGCTACGCAATGCTTGCGGAGGCGCTGGAGCAGGACGAGGAACTGTGCCGAAAGTTCTTCGCGCGGCTGAATCGCATGACTTACGGCGGTGCGGCCATTCCGGCTTCGGTTCTTGATCGCCTGCAGGCAAAGGCGGTGCAAACTGTGGGGCTTAGAATTCCGATCATGTGCGGCTATGGTTTGACCGAGACCGCGCCGACAGTTTCAGTGACGCATTGGCCCAGCGAGACTTCCGGTGAGATCGGCCTGCCGCTTCCGGGCCTCGAATTGAAGCTACAGCCCGTCGGCGAGGAGTATGAGCTACGCGTACGAGGCCGGACGGTCACGCCAGGCTACTTTGGGTTGGAACACCTGGACAAAGAGATATTCGACGAGGATGGTTATTATCGGACCGGAGATCTCGTTGATTTCATCGACCGAGGCGATCCCTCACGAGGTCTCCGCTTTGTCGGGCGGCTTGCTGAGAATTTCAAGCTCGCGACCGGGACCTGGGTCAATGTAGGCGAACTCCGGCTCGCGCTGCTGAACGCGACTGACGGCGCTCTGCAAGATCTAGTCGTCGTCGGCGAGAACGAAGACGCGCTTTCGATACTGGCGTGGCCAAATGCGGATGGCTGCAAGTCTTTTCTCGAGAATCCGGAGGCATGGCGCTCGATGCAGGCAATTGTTGAGGATAGCGGGCTCAGGCAACACGTTGCGACATGTCTAGCCCGTCATAATGCTCGTGCTACGTCGAGTTTGCGCGTGAGCGCGTTCATGCTCTCCGCCGAGTTGCCATCGCTGGCAGCAGGCGAAATCACCGACAAGGCCTATGTCAACCAGCGTGCGGTGTTGCGAAACAGAGCTGAAGCCATTGCCGCACTCAAGGCTCGTTCCGCGGTTGATCGCGTCGCGTCGCTCTCATGAAATCAACATGGCAAGCCCCGTAATGTTCTCACGAACCGCAGTCATGGCCGCAGCAGAGGTGGCGCCTCAAGGCGCCGGCTCTGCCGCCTGCAAGCTTGCCGGCACTTCCAACACGAATTTCGGCGCCTGCGCTCCATGATGTTCGGGAATGACGATCATGAATTGCTGGTTGCAACCGTGCGGGAGGCCGGAAGTCTGGCCATGCAGTACTTCCAGACCGAGATGAAGGTTTGGGAAAAGGACGGCGGCACACCGGTCAGTGACGCCGATATTGCGGTCAACCTTCTGATCCAGCGTAGGCTTGGCGAGGCGCGGCCGGACTACGGCTGGTTGTCCGAGGAGACGGCCGACGACCCGATGCGTCTTGTTCGTCGTCGAGTCTGGGTGGTCGACCCCATCGACGGCACCCGGGCGTTTCTGCAAGGCTTGCCCGAGTTCTGCCATTCGGTTGCGCTGGTGGAAGACGGCAGACCGATCTCGGCCGCTCTCTACAATCCGGCGGTCGACGAATTCTATGAAGCGACGGCCGGGCAGGGGGCAAGGCTGAACGGAAAGCCGATCCGCGTCAGCGATCGAGATGAGATCGCTGGCTGTCGCATGGCCGCTTTTGCACCGTTGTTCCGGCATCCTGCATGGCGGGATACGTGGCCCGGGATGATCATCATTCAACAAGACTCGGTGGCTTACCGTCTTGCCTTGGTCGCAAAGGGCGCTGCCGACGCAGCTCTCGGCCTTAATGCCAAGTATGATTGGGACTTGGCGGCTGCCGATCTCATCGTTCGCGAAGCCGGCGGGCTCGTCAGCTCGCACACGGGTCAGCCGTTTAGCTACAATGGCGCTGAGCTGTTGCATCGGAGTTTTCTGGCAGCCGGGCCTGCCATGCACGCCGCCCTGCACGCTCGCATTGGCAGCGTCAAGCTGCCTCGCAGCCGCGATTCCTAGAAAATGGGTGGACGAGGTCAGCGCGTATGTTTCTCCCCCCATACCTGGAGCGTTCGAAGCAGGGGACGCAGTTCGAGGCCTTTGCTGGTCAGCGTATACTCGGCCCGCGGAGGGTGGTCGGAATAGAAGCGTCGCTCGACGATCTTGCTATCCTCAAGCAGCTTCAGCCGGGCCGACAGCGTATTCGGACTGATTCCCGACAGCGACAGTTCCAAATCCTGGAATTTTCGCGGACCGTCGCGCACAAGGTCACGCAGGATCAGCAGTGTCCAACGATCACCGACGACTTCCAGCGCTCTCGCTACCGCGCAACGAGAATCCGAACGTGATGGCATTGTGCTTCCCTGGCTGAAGGCGCCGCGGGCCAAAGCCCCGCCGCAGAGCCTCCCGCAAGGCGGTTATTTCACCATGCTCCCGGATTTGTAAATATCCTTCGAGATTACCCAAATAGGCCTCCTCGGGCCATGATCAACCCACCATCCAACTGAGGCTGCATTCCCGAGTTGCCGATCAGCATCGCTTTCCAGCTAAAACGTCCCGGGAATGCGGCCTTCGAGCTCCGGCCTCGCGGCTGCCGACAGGACACATTTCCACCGGCTCTCGTTCCAATCATCGCTTCAACTCCCCGTGACAATCTCAAGATTAATATGACTACATAAATTATAGTTAGTATAGAAATAGAAGATACAACACCGGGAAGGCGGAGATTCAAGCATGCGAATTATAAGACCCGACGATATGGACCGATTGATGCCAGCAGAAGAAGCCTCAGCTCATTCCCCGATCCCGACGCAGATTATTTCCAGCGACGAGTACTATCCCGCCCCGCAAACCGACAAGCAGCGCGAGGTCGAAGCCCGTCTGACGGAGCTCGGGTCGACGTTGGCCAAGAAGCAGGGCATTAGCCGACGCAGGTTCTTCCAAACGGCGGCCGGCATGGCTGCATCTTACTACGTGATGAATCAGGTTTATGGCCCACTGTTCGAGGTCACTGAGGCCGAGGCCGCGACTCCGGCGCTGGCGCAATCCCGCGCCGACGACTTGAAAGGCCAGATGGTCTTCGACGCGCATACGCATTTCATGCGTGACGATCCGAGCCCGCTTCTCGGCGATCCCAATCGGGTCGGCGGCTTCCTGTGGCAGCGTGTACAGGCAGGAAAGTTTGGCTTCAACAAGGACCTCGCTGGTCGTGAGGCTACGGTCAAAGACCTACAATTCGAGAACTTCTTCAAAGAAATCTTTCTCGACAGCGATACCAAGGTAGCCCTTTTGACCAACGCTCCCTCGGATTCGCCGTTGGATTGGTTGCTGCCCCAGGAGGAAGTGTTCAAGGCGCGCGACCGGATCAACAAGGAAGCGGGTGCGAGGCGCATGCTCGCGCACTACACGCTGACGCCGGGTCAACCCGGATGGCTTGAAGCAATCGACCGGGCAATCGAGGTGCATAAGCCGGATGGCTGGAAAGGATATACGATCGGCGACGTTTTCATCGCGCATGGCGGCCAGCACGCCTATCGGCTTGATGACGAGAAGCTGATGTATCCGTTCTATGAGAAGGCTGCGAAGGCCGGCATCAGAAATGTCTGCGTTCACAAGGGGCTGTTTCCTCGCGCTATCGAAGCGAGATTCCCGCATTTGGCGACCTTTGCTTCTGTCGCTGATGTCGGCAAGGCTGCCAAGGACTGGCCGCAGCTGAATTTTGCGATCTATCATTCGGGCTTCCGGCATCTCGGTGGCGCTCCGACCGACGCCGTCGACGAATGGGAACAGACGGGACGGCTGTCGTGGCTCAGCGACCTCGCCGACATTCCGGGAAAGTATGGCGTGACCAACGTGTATGGCGATCTCGGGGCGATTTTCGCCTGGACGGTGATTGCGCAGCCGAAGATCGCGGCTGCGATGATGGGGACGCTGATCAAGGGCCTCGGCGCCGATCATGTCATCTGGGGCACCGATTCGGTTTGGACCGGATCCCCGCAATGGCAGATCGAAGCCATGCGCCGCCTCGAGATCCCTGAGGACATTCAGGCCAAGCACGGTTTCGCGCCGCTAGGTCCAGCAAACGGAAAAGTCAAGAACGCCATCTTTGCTGAGAACGGCTTCCGCCTTTTTGGCTATAGGAAGGATACTGAGCTCGCTAAACCCGATCGCTTTACGGCGATGAAGTCTGAATACGATCGCGAGGGCGGGTCACGGACTAACTTAAGGTACGGATTCGTCAATAAACCGACCTGAGGCCGTACGGAAAGGTGTGGCTGGATAAGCAAGCGCGGAGGTTCGCGCCGTCGCCCTTGGGCTGGTCGCTTGCTTCGTTCGCCAGGACTGATGCTCGCAGGGTGGCCGCCATTTCAACGGCGGCCACGCTGCGCAATTGCCGCAATCTAGTTAGACTATTCCGTTCTTGCGCAGCTTTGCGACTTCCTTCACATCGTAACCAAGCTCCGCCATGATCCGGTCGGTGTGCTCGCCGAGGGTCGGAGCGCGATTCTGGGATCGGCGTGGAGTGCCAGAGAGCCAAACCGGCACACGGGCGATTGGCGCTGGCCGGGGCAAGCCTGGGTAGTCGGTCGGTTCAAGAAAGCCCATTGCCCGAACATGTGGATCTTCGAGCGCCTGCTGTGGCGAAAGGACGGCAGCTGCCGGGATCCTGGCACTGCCAAGAATATCCAGTGCCTCGGTAACCGTGCGCTCGCCGCACCAACGATTCATTCGTCCGCCCAGTATGACGCCATTGTCGCCACGAGATTGATCATCCTTGAAGCGAGGGTCAGTTAGCCAACAATCTTCTCCCATCAACTTCGCCCAGCGTTTGAAAAGCTGTTGTCCGATCACTTGCGCTAGGATCCATCCGTCTTTCGTCCGGAAGAGATTGGCGGGTCCGGCGGTCTGGCCTCGGTTACCGGTAGGGATGCGATCACGCTTGATCACAGCCTGCTCGATCAGGGTGGCGTTGGTTAGGGTCAGAGCGCTCGCGAGCAGGGCGCTTTCCACGACCTGGCCGCGACCTGTCTTTTGCCTCGCCATCAGCGCGGCCATTGTTCCAAAAGCGCAATGCAGCGCCGTAGAAAAGTCTACCCAAGGAACTGCAGCGCGATAGGGACGATCCGGCTCTCCGCTTAGGTAGACGGCCCCCGACATAACCTGACCGACGCCATCAAAGCCAACGCGTTCGCTGTAAGGGCCGCCACGACCATACGCGGAAACAGTCGTCAGAATGATGTCAGGCTTCGTGGTCGTGAGACTTTCATAGTCAAGCCTCATGGCGCTGAGTGTTTGAGGTGGCAGATTAGCGATCACAACGTCAGCCGTCGCGACCAGCCGTCGTACGATTTCGCGCCCATCATCCGTCATGGGATCGACCGTCATCCCAAGCTTACTTCGGTTCATCTGGAGAAAGAGCGCGCCGTCACCAGTGTCGCTCACGGGCGTTTGGTAGCGATCTTCGCTGCCGTGCCGCTTCTCAATCCGGATCACCTCCGCGCCGTACTCAGCGAGCAGCGCCGCGCAGTAGGGACCGGCAATGTACCGGCCGAAATCAAGCACGCGGACACCTTCAAGTATTCCGGACATCTGGTCCTCACAAAGTGAATCTTTCGGCGGATGCCGTTGAGCTGCCCACGCAGAATACCGAGGCGGGAGATGCTGGGAGCCCGGAGACAAGCGCGCCTATGTTGTCATTGTCAATATTATTGTTGAACTTGTGCGCGAAATCGGCCAACTTGCGGGAGGTCGTTTGAAGCGGCGAAAAGCAAGGAGGAGACGCAAGGTGAGATACTATTTCTGCAAGTTTTTTCCGCCTCGCAAGGATTTCATGAAGACGATGACGCCGGAAGAGGCCAGGCTCTTCAAGGAGCACGGTGCATACCTGCAGGGACTGCTCGAACAGAGCAAGGTAATCGCTCATGGCCCCGTGATGGATCCCGCCGGCGGATTCGGTCTTTCGCTGTTTGGGCTTGAAGACGATGAGGACATCAATGCTCTTACGGCAGGAGACCCGATGATAAAGGCGCAGACCGGCGCGCGCTACGAGGCCTACCCAATGATGGGTCTTCGCGCTCGCGGCTAGATTGGCTTGAGCGAGTGCGTCCTCAGGTGTGGTCACTACTGGGCGGCGTCAGTTGTCGACGAGTGACTTATTGGGGGCTGGCGATGAGGACAACCGGAATACATTCGTTCCCGGCGTCAGAGACTGAAGGGTAGTGACCGCAGCCTCTGTCCGGTTGCCGCAAAGATGGCATTGCCGACTGCCGGCGCGATGGCCGGCGTGCCGATCTCGCCAACTCCTCCGATCTTCCGGCCGGAGTTGATGATCTCAACGACGATCTCTGGCGCGTTTTCGAGCGTCAGCGCCGGGTAGGTATCGAAATTTTTTGGAACGATCCGGCCATTGTCGATATCGACCTTGCCGTACAAGGCCGCCGACAGGCCATAGTTGATGGCGCTGCGCACTTGCGCGACAACATTGGGCGGATCAATCGCGAAGCCGCAATCGACGACGGCGAATACGCGCCTGACGAGGATGTCCTTCCCCCTCACTTCGACGTCAGCGAGTTGACCGGCAAACGAATGGAAGCATTCCGACAGGGCTACGCCACGGCCGGTTCCAGCTCCGCGCGCGCCAGGTTCCAGCTTGTTCGCTGCGTCGTATTCAGCGAGCCGCGCAAGAACGGCCCGTGCGCGAGTAGCCGCATCGTTTCCGCCGGCCGCGCCGAGAACGCGGGCGCGGTAGTCGATGGGCCGGCTGCCTGCTTCCGCCGCCAGCTCATCGATAAAGGTCTCGAGGAAAAAGTTGTTGAGGCTGTGTCCGACTGAACGCCAGAAGCCGACGGGAATGCCGAGATCGACCGTAAAGCTTTCAACGCTTCGATTCCGCGGAAAGTACAGATGGTAGATTGCGCCGTCGACCGACGTGCGGTCGGGAGGCAACGGCAAATTCGCGCCTTGTGGGGCGGCTCCGGACGCCACGGCACGGGCGATGAACTGCGTAAGGACCGACGGAACTGCGATGCGATAGAGCAGGCTCGCAGGCAATCCATCCGAATCGAGTGTCGCGGACACATCCGCCATGGCGGCGGGGCGGTAGCAATCGTCCCGCAGATCCTCGGCCCTGCTCCAGATCGTCTGCACCGGCGCTCCCTTGAACTGGCGCGCGATGGAGACGGCCTTGAAAACATAATCGAGATCGGTTCTGCGGCCGAAACTTCCTCCGAGAAAGGGCGTCACGATTTCGACCGCGTCGCGCGAGACGCCAGCCGCCTTGGCGGCGCGTAGCTGTGCGAGAAAGCCCGATTGATGGCCGGCCCAAACCTTGACGCCTTGCTCTGTAACGAGGGCTGTAGCGTTGAGGGGCTCCATGGCCGCGTGAGCCAGGAACGGCGCCTGGTAGGTCGCGGAAACCTTGCGGCCCTGTGGCGCGTAGGGATCGCCGGCAGAATCATGTATCCGGCGCCGCCCGTAGTTCAGCCCTTGATCCAAGGCGTCCCGGTAGGCTTTGAATACGTCTGGAGTCGATAGGGTCAGGGCCTTGCTGTCGTCCCAGACAATTTCCGTCTTTGCCAGAGCGGCGGCTGCCTTGGCGTAAGTTGGCGCGACGACGGCGACAAAATCGCGACCTTCCGCGACGCCCCGCACGCCGGACAGTCCCGCTTGCAGCGTCGCCTTCTGCAGCAAGCCGCCGAGCCGCGGCGAGTTGAGTATGGCCGCGTAAAGCTGGTTGGGCTCTCGAGTGTCAATGCCAAAGGTCGCGCTGCCGTTCACCTTCGAGGGAATATCAGCTCGCGGAGCGCCGCGCCCAACATAGGTCCCCGGAACCAGCGGGTGCAGGTCGATCGTCCGCGGCGGCAGCCTGGCCGCAGCGTCGGCTAGCGCCGCGTAGGCCGCGCTCCTCCCGTCCGGGCTCGAGATGCTGCCGTTGGCAATCGTCAGCTTGTCGATGCCGACGCCAAATTTCTCCGCGGCGGCTCGCGCAAGCATGTCCAGTGCCGAGGCGGCGCAAGCCCGAATGGGCTCGGCGATGCTGCGGCTCGAAGTCGATCCGCCTGTTGCCGAGAGCCCGACGGTGCGGATGAGCTTATCGAAAGTCCAGACAATGGCATTCTGAATCGTGCTGTCGATATGGTCGTTGACCGGCATGCCATCGAGCATGACGGCAGGGTTGGCAAAGCGGGCGTGAATTGGAGCCTGCACTGCGTGGACGGATTCGATCGGCAGCCGCAGGCCTTCCGCGACCAGCATGGATGCCAGCGCGTAGATGCCTTGCCCCATCTCCTGATGTGGAACCGCTACTTCAACGCTTCCGTCACGGGTA